>JACCDS011505962.1_pt1 | contig 17349 bp, 22 predicted proteins | sample 7446441 | NCBI WGS metagenome assembly JACCDS01 (sample SAMN15323445, study PRJNA562643) | freshwater metagenome | isolation source: river surface water | place: USA:Blue River Watershed | collected 2017-08-17
AAGAAGCCGCCCACATCAAGGCCATGCGCCACCTGCCTGCGGCGTTGCAGGCCGTGCTGGCGCTGGAGCCGCAGATCATCAGCTGGGCCGAAGAATTTGCCAGCAAGGAAAACGCGCTCTTTTTGGGCCGTGGCACGCACTACCCCATTGCGCTGGAAGGTGCGCTCAAGCTCAAGGAGATCACCTACATCCACGCCGAGGCCTATGCCGCAGGCGAGCTCAAGCACGGCCCGCTGGCCCTGGTGACCAGTGCCATGCCGGTCGTGACCGTGGCACCCAACGACGTGTTGCTCGAAAAGCTCAAGAGCAATATGCAGGAAGTGCGTGCCCGTGGCGGCGTGCTCTATGTGCTGGCCGACGGCGACACGCGGATCGAAAGCAGCGAAGGCGTCAACGTCATCCGCATGCCTGAACACTACGGCGTGCTGTCACCCATCCTGCATGTGGTGCCGCTGCAGTTGCTGAGCTATCACACGGCGTGTGCACGAGGCACGGATGTCGACAAGCCACGCAATCTGGCCAAGAGCGTGACAGTGGAATGAGTTTCATATAACACATCAAGTACAGGATATAGTACTTATGTTTACAATATCAATGACAACAAGGCAGTTGTCATTGAACTTTCTCTCTGATTCAAGGCGATATAGGCACGACCTAATTTGGCAAATGGTCGCTAAAGGCTTCACGAATCAGCGAATGTCAGATGTACTGAACAGACTTGGGATTAAGACTCCGAGTGGCAAGGAGTACTACGCAAAGCTGATGGGTGCGACAGTAAGCAAGTTAAGAAAAAGAGAAGCGAGATTCTTTGCAAATACTATAAAGTTGGAAGAGGTGGGGCTTTATAGAAACGAGGATCCCGAAAATGAGCACGAAGGCAGAACTTCAGAAGGCACTTGATAGACTGATTGGGGATGCTGATGAACAGACCCAACTCTATGAGAGCAGCATTCAGCGTCTTTACAAGACACTTGGAGAGGTCTACCTGTGGTGGCGTGAGGCAAAAAAGTACGATGGCTTTCTAGAAGAGCTATACGCCAAGCGAAATCTCGTTCAACGAGGTCAAGAAGAAAAGTTCACTCGTCTTGTCAGCCTTGTGTGGCAGATGGATTGGAGTGGTCACGAAGCCCCCAAGCTGCAAAATTGGGCAAAAGCTCTTCGTGGACTTCACCATGAGTATGAGACAAACAGAGACGCATACCAAGTTCAGGATGCGTCAGAGAAGATCAGACAGTTCTTCAATGCAATGGGTGGCATTGGAGCAGTTGGAAGACTTGTCTCTCCACTTCAACAAACAGATGATGAAGTTGGTAGTGGAAACCAAAAAGCAGCAAAGCCCAAAAAGAAGTCTGAGTTTGATGCACTGAATGAGCAGCAAGTCCGTTCAAAACACATTGAACTAGGCGAACGATACTTTTCCAACGAAGACCCTTACATTAAAAATATAGTAAGCAAGGAGAAACGACTCAATGTCACTCGCAAAGGATACGCTGTCGCATTAGTCAGGAGAACAGCAAGTGGCAACCTAGATATTTTGAGTCTCACGAACAATGACTCCATCGTTCATGACACCATTGTTGAAACATACAAGCGCAATGATGACGCTTTGCCACAGATTCTTCGCACATTGAGCGAGACCATCAAAACTCAGACACTGCCCATTCAACTTGAGAAGCATCGTCAAGGCTTGAACGATGTGACAGATGAATTTGGTGCTGATGGAAAAACGAAGCTCAGAACAGTCAAGCGTCTGTTGCTCAGACCCAAGACCAAAGACATTCTGTTGAGCGAGTGTCGTACAGATTGCTCAGTGGTCACGCTTGTCAAACCAAAAAGATTCCCAAGCAATGTCACTGAGGACATAACGCTTCGTGCAGTCAATCACAAGTACATTGAGCAGAACATGCTTCAAACAAGGGACTTGTGCTTCTACACGACAGAGACAAAGCAGCTTGAAACAGTGACGGACGAAGCACTGAAGGCAAGTCATAGACTGAGGACAAAGAACACAGTCACTGACCGAATTCACAATCTGTACTTCTACAAGCTGTCGTCACAACCTGATGGGAGCAAGCCACAAGCTGAAATCAATCACTCAGCACTTGGTGCGCCAACATGGATGGCAACAGTCAATAAAGAGTGGGTTGAGGACTTGCAGTCAATCTGTGTGGGAAATTGGCTGCGTGAATTCGGTCCTCAGTGGAACAGAGACCGTCATAAGCAAGTGATGCTGAAGCTGTCAAAGTCATTTGAAATCAGCTATGACGGCACTCGTGGACATTACACGAAGACCGAGACGAACATTCCAAAACCAAAGACAGATCGGCAGTCCAAATCCTTGCAGTTCCATGTGCGATCCAAAGACATTTTCACTGTCTTCAATTCGTTAGCACAGCAAGAAATTCAAGGTGACATTGAACTCGCTGCCAATGAGCATGTGTTCACAATCTGTTTTAAGAATAGTCATGCTTCGTATGTGATTGCCGTGCCCACATGCAATGACAGAGGTCATTTGGACAGAACTGCGTTCAAGTCTAGCGAGGCATGACATGGCAATTGATCTGACACCACGATGGAATGACTTCGCTGTCTACTTGCCTGCGATTCAGAGTTGGTACTCACAGCATGTCTTTTCAGACAGAGGCAGAAAGAAAGATCGTCCATTTCCCAAAGGCATCACACTCAAAGACCTTGATTACTTGAACCCAAAGAGCAAGCTGTGGCACTACGGCTATGGGTTGTACTCAGCAGGACTGTTCAGTGATGATAGACCTCGTGCATGTTCCGTTGCGAATCGGGAGAAGTCATGCACAACGATTCTTGGTGACAGTGGTGGCTATCAGATTGGCATCGGCACATTTCCTGGTACACAGCACATCAAGCGTGAAAAAACTGCCGATGGCGTTGTTCGTGCGTGGACTGAATGTGGCGATGTGCGTAAGCGTGTGTTGAATTGGCTTGAGTCCAATAGCGATTACGCAATGACGATTGACATGCCACTTTGGGCAAGAACATCTGAGCAGTCAACGAGTCCATTCAAGATTTGTACAGAGCAACAGTTACTTGACATGACCATTGAGAATCTGAAGTTCATCAATCGTCACAAGCGAGGCAACACCAAGTGGCTCAATGTCATACAAGGAACAGACGACAGGAACAGCAAGATTTGGTGGGATGCTGTCAAAAAGTATCGCTTCGGTGGATGGGCGCTCGCAGGCTCAGTAGGTTGGCGAGGTGGTCTTGACTCAGTTCTTCACAATGTCTTGATGATGCGTGATGAAGGCGCATTTGAAGATGGTCAAGATTGGCTTCATGTGCTCGGCGTATCGCAGCCGACATGGGCTGTCTTGTTCACTGCGATTCAGCGTGAACTTAGAAAAGGCAATCCCAAGCTGCGTATCAGCTACGACAGTGCAAGTCCATTTCAGATGGTTGGCAAGTACCATGACACAGTGCGATACCCCAAGCTCACAAAAGAGTTGAAGTCGTGGGTGATGAGTGCAAGCGAGGTACAGACAAACTCTGTCTATGCAAACACGAACGGAAAGTTTCATTTCCCGTTTTCATCACCTCTTGGTGAGTTGATGACGCTAGATCACATCAATGTGAATGGTGGTGCGTATCAAGGAAAGCCAACAGATCACATCTCTTGGCTCTTGATGATTAATCACACGCTGTATGTCTATGTGAGAGCATTCCTTGAAGCCAATGAGCTAGTCTTCTTGGATCGCATTCAAGCGCAGAACTGTGCGCCCAAAGAAATCCTAGAGGTTGTTGACTTCATTGAACATGTTTTTAGCGTGAAGAATTGGAAGCCTGTGCTAAAGAAGAACAAGCCCATGCTTGATGATGTGTTCAAGAAGATCACGCCAAAGAGTGAGATCAAGAAAGACCCAACGAACGAAGCTCCGATTGAAGGTTGAAGATGGAAATCAAAAGCGTCAGAAGCTACTTTGTTCATCCGTCAAAGAATGAAGATGAACAAAAGAAGATCACCTCAACGGCAGTGCCTAAGAAGAATCAAGTATTTGACATGCTTGACTCCATATTCAAGAAGTCAGATCAAGAGTGCCTCATCAACATCGTCTTTAAGCCTGATGAAAACGGAAAGCAGAAGAATGCTTTCAAAGACTTGCTTATTGACTATGCTACCCACGATACAACAGCACATGGCTTGAGAATTGCTGAAGCACTCCAATCCGTGACTACCAAGAGATCAGGACTAGGACTCCTGTTCATCGTGCTTGCATCTGATGGTGCTAAGAGCAAGATCATGCTTTCACGCTTTGCAGCGGATCAAGGCATATCCGCGTATGAAGCAGAAGACAAATTGAGCGTTGAGTTCGTTCAAAATGTATTCATGAAAAACGCTACAGCGTACAAGTCAGCGATCTTTAACGGCACATCTTATTTGAAGCACATTTCAGGTGGCAAGGCAGTAGACAAGCAAATGAATGGCTTGCCTGACAACATTGCGAATTATTGGATTTCAAATTTCATGCAATGCTCTTTGCAGACCACTTCAGCAACAGGAAGTAATCGTCTCGCCACGAGAATCAAAGAGGCGATCAATGCTGTATCTGACCCTGAAGTCAAAGGTGAAATTATTTCTGCAGCTTCGCTACTCAAGAATGTCAACAATCAGCCATTTTCAGGAAAGATTTTTTGCGATAAGTACACCTTGTCAGAAAAAGCAGAGGATGCGTTGAAGCACTCATTTAAGAGTGATGACTTATTCAATGAGAGCTTCATCTTCAACACACAAGAGTTTCAGAAGATCCTCTCGTACAAATCAATTGAACTTGACAACGGAGCCTTCATCTCAGCCAATGCTTTTTCATTCAATGAAATTGTCACCATTTCGCCACTTGATGGAGAAGAGAACATAGGCTCTGTTAGGGTTTCAACTAGTGGCAAGATTGTTAATGAAAAACTAACTAAGGCTGCATCATGAATATTCTCAAAGAGGCGTACATTGAGAAGTATCAGAATTTTCTAAGTCCTGCAGCAAAGAGACTTGAAGGGTACTTCAAAGAACTTCTGAGTGGAGTTGAACGAATTGACAACATCTGTACTCGCGCCAAGTCAGTGGATCGCTTCGTAGCTAAAGCGATAAAGATTGATGAGAAAAGTAATGTTCCTAAATACACTGAACCCTTAGAGGAAATCCAAGATCAGATAGGTGCTCGTATTGTTGTTTTCTATCTTTCTGATGTCCAACGAGTCTCTGAAATAATAAAAACGCGCTTTGCATACTTGGAGAACAGCAAGAAGGCACCTGAATCTGACAAAGAATTCGGTTATTTCGGTGAGCATTTCATTCTTGCCTTGCCTACTGATGTGACTGATGGTCTTCATACAGAGACTAATAGACTTTTTGAATTGCAGATTAAGACACTTTTCCAACATGCATGGTCTGAAGCTGAGCACGATACCTCTTATAAAGCACCTGCAGAAATGACTAGTGAGGAGAAGCGATTGATGGCACTGACTTCTGCGAATGCTTGGAGCGCAGATCAAATCTTTGATCGGTTTTATAAGTCCATTACTGCACGATCAAACGAATCAGCCTGATCTGAATGATCTTTGGGTTGACTGAGTTCTCAGCCCCCTCATTGTTGAGTGCATTGAAACTTCACGCTTGCAGAAGGTGCACGCCCAAAAAAAGGGTCTACCTTATCTACAGAGATGACCTTTAGCGTCTGCGATCTTTGGCGACAAAACGCAGTTGCAGATTGAACAGCTTTTATTTCTTCTGCTGAAGCTGCGCCGTTTCCTACAATGCCATGCGAAGAAACGATGTATTTGTCGGCACTAACTGCCACAACATCGGAAACGGTGCCACATGCAGTCATCATCACTGTGATAAGCGCCATGAGTATGGATGTGATTTTGTTCATGTGAGAATCCTCGTTGACCTGTACAGTTACGACAACAACTCTACTGCATTTCTCATGCTCTTGGGTGAGACTTCACAGTAGAGCATGGTTGTCTGAAGCTGCCTATGTCCAAGCAATTTCTGAATGATCTTGGGGTTGACGGAGTTCTCTGACAGATGGGTAGCAAAGAAGCGACGACCACTGTGACTTGATGCGCCCTCAATGCCACTTTCACGATAGATGCGTCCGTACCACTGTGCGAGTGTGTTCGCATCAAAGCCATTGACATGTGACTTCTGCGAGTAGAAGAGGGCTCTTGTCATGTCTGTGTAGTGCAAGACATGCAAGTCCTTTGCCTTCAGCTTGAAACGAGCAGACAGATAGTCACTGAGTTCTTCACGCAGCTTTTCAGGCAACAAGACTGTGCGACCACGATTGCCCTTTGTCTCGTCAGCAGAGAGATAGACCTCGTCTTTGATCGTGCCATCCTCGTTCAAGACATGCTTAAGCGTCAGACTTGCAATCTCGCCCACACGCAGACCACCCAAGTGCGACATGAACAACATGCATTTGTTTCGTGCGTGGTGCGTTTTCTTTGCGATGTGGAGTAGGACTTTGCGATATTCACGATCAGTGAGGATTCGTGCTTGGCTCATGTGTTTTCCTTACGAATGTAACTATTTATGAGCTAAACGATATTCCCAAACATTAGGTAGGACAACCTTTTGCCTAATCCCATGCCATTTACTTGGAAATCAACGAGTTACGCCAACAATGTTGAAGAATGTCTATTAGTCAACATTTTGGGGAAGAAAGACGCTGTGAGCGTTTGACAGTCCAAGACTGACACTGAGTCACTGACCAAGAAATAATCGCTTGTGCTTGGATCTGATGCGTGTGTCAGTGACTTGCTGACATGCCTCTGCGCTAGCCAACGCAGAAAACGCTGAGCAGAGGCAAATGGAAAGTTCTACTTTGTTGTCAAAACGCTCTCAGCAGCCCCAAATCAATGCGTTCCGTATATGGTCCGTATACAAGTGAAAAAAGAGCGTGTGCTTGGATCTATGCACTTTGTGGCGTACTATAGAAATATAGTAATGACCACTTTTGGATGGAACCTCACATGACCACTGTCGCCCAACTTCTCGCTCAGAAAGCTGCTCTTGAAGCCCAAATTGAAGCTGCTCAGAAAGCACATGTAGCTGAGGGTATCGCCAAAGCCAAAGCGATCATCGCTGAGTTCAACTTGACCAAAGAAGATGTGTTTGGTGATGCGAAGCGTGAACGCAAAGCGAAGAGCACTGAAAGCAAAGTTGCAGCCAAGTACAAGGACCCAATCAGTGGAAAGACATGGAGTGGTCGTGGCTTGGCTCCTAAGTGGCTTGAGGGCAAAGATCGCAGTCAATTCGCTATCTGAGAGTAATTGAGCATGAGTAAATATTTAATATTTTTGGCGACTCTTTTGATTTCAGGGGCTACTTGGTCTAACGAATTGTCACTATCATGCGATATTAAATCCACATACAACGCAAGTAACGGCGATGTAGTCAAATCATCAGGCAAAGCAATCATAGAAGTAACTGATGACACAAATTTCAGAGTAATTACTATTTCCTCAGATGTAGAGGACGCGAACAGCGTGACGGTCGCCACTAGATTGCCTTCAAATATGCGAGGCGATATCTCTGACTTCACCACTAAATCAAAATGGGATATTCAGAATGTTATTGAGAGAGATGAGGGAAAGATGACAAATAGAGTAATTATTGATAGGGTCACAGGAATGTTAGTGGTTAATGTTGAGGCTCAAATTAAAGGTAGAGTTTCAAGGGTAAATATTGGAGGCAATTGCAAGAAAATGGATACGAATAACAGAAAATTTTGATTGCCTAAAATGACTAGTGTTTCAACTTATAGAGTTTACAGAACAACTTGCTGCAGTGATGTTTTTGATGAGCCAATTTATTCCTCAGCCAACTCAAGCACTGTTTTTGACTACATTGTTGATGTGAAATGTGTGTGTGGAAAAAATACCATATAGATGATCTTGAATTTCTTGGGATACGCAGATCAACTATTGATGAGTTGGCTTTGGGTGGAATTGCAGAGATTCAGATACCTGCTTTTCTGAGAAAGAAGTAATTGATCTAATTTCTCAATTATTATCAACCTCAATCAAATTAATTACATATGAAAACTTACCATCTAATTACATTTGCACTCTCGTGTTTCTCTTTTTCTGCAAATGCACTTGAAAATCAATTTATTTGCACCTTCGGAAATACAGTTAAAATAGCATCAAAAAATATCACAAATCCACAGCCAATTGTTGATAAATCCAAATCCGATAGATTTACATTCGTCATTGATTCAGTCAGTCCTTTTAGGGCGTCATATATAAATCTCAATAATGGCTTGAAAATCCCATTGTATGCAACAAAAAATGGAAGCACTTACATTTTTGTTGAGTCAAATTATGGTGGAAATCAATTTCTTGTCAGCATTTTTACTGAAAAGAAGTTGATAGATGGATATAACGCTATCATGTCTTTTCACAATGAAAATCCAACTGATTCAGATGACTTTTTTGCACAATCAATCAGAACTGGAAGATGCTACTAAGGAAGTGCTGAAATGAATGCGATAAATTATTGGGGTTTAGAACTTAAAGATTGGGCAGTGGTGGTCTCTACACTCTTGGGTCCAATTCTAGCTGTCCAAGCTCAGAAATGGTTGGAGAGCATTAGGTCAAGCAAGTCAAGAAAGGTGCTAATTTTTGAACAGTTAATGGCGACGAGGAACTCCCGAATCTCCGTTGAGCATGTTCGTTCATTAAATATGATTGATTTAGTCTTCAATGGATCAATGTGGTTTGGATTTACTCTTAGAAGTCGTAGTGAAAAGAAAGTCCTAGATTCATGGCGTGAATATTTGGATCATCTAAATAATAAAGGAGGAATGGATGTTCATCATTGGTTCTCCGTTGGGGATGATCTGCTAACCAATCTGCTCTTTGCTATTGGAAATGATGTTGGGTATAAATTTGACAAAATACATATTAAGCGTGGAATTTATTCTCCAATCGCTCATGGCGAAATTGAGAACGAATTGACCGACATAAGAAAGTCGCTGCTATCTCTCTTTAGAGGCGAATCCTCATTGAAAATGAATGTTGTTGGGTTTCCAATTGATAAAGATGCACTAGACGCCAACAAAAATTTAATCAAAAATCTCAATGAGATTACATCAGAAGGCTTGTTGAAAGTGAAGATCAATGATGAATAATATCGGAAGCGTTTTCCTCAAGCAACATTGAAACATTTAAGGTAGGAATTATTTGGATTTGGGAGCAAAGTTCTATGCATGAACACAAAAGAACTTCTCTCAAGTCTCAGTCAATTCATTGGCACTGAAAGATACTATCGCATCACGCATCGTCACTTGCTGACTGATGGAACCAAATACCTCGCTGAACAAGCTGAGTGCTTTTGGTTGATGGCTGCAATCGCCTCACATCTACCTAAGCAGTTTCACGACTACTTTGCTGTTGTCAATCTCACAGTGACTAACAGTGCAGCACAGTTGACACTAGATGATGGAAATGGAAATGTCTTTGCTCAGCAGTACATTGAGTACACAGACTTCCCACTGTCTGAACTGAAGCTGTACTGTGCTTTTGATGGAGAGTATTGGGTAATCATGCTGCCAAGCGAATACTGATCACTTTAGAATCTCTTTGGCTTGCATTTTTCTGATTCTTGAATCAGTCTCTTCAATTTTTTTATCAAATATTTCCTTGGCGTACTTTAATTCAAAATTAACTCTATTGCCCATATTGTTTATATTTAAAATCCTTTCTTCAGTTCTGAAAGTGCAGCTGTGAAGTTCTGATTTATGGTCATCGTGTGATTCTGTTTTCTTCCCAATATCTGCTTCAAATGTATGACACATATCAACAGCCCAATAATATGCGGTGCTATCATCTTTAAGTTTGTTTGACCAATCAATCTGTGCAATTTCTGCAGTATCAAATTTTAATTTTTTGAGCTCATCCATAGTTGCTACAGATTTGGGAATTATGGGAAGTAGGTAGAGGTGGTATGTTGTTGTGAAGTACTCGTCTGAAACATTCTTCTTGTTTTCTATGTATTCAAATTTGGGATTTTCATTTAATGGTTGAAAATAAAGATGTTGCCCAATGGTGAACGATGCTTCAATTCCACCAATTTTTTTGATTGGCAAATTTCCAACGCTATTCCGTGAGCCATCGCCCAAGTTATAAATATTACCTAGCTTTATCCCAAAAAGTTCTGTTGGAACAGCATTATTCTTTTCTGAGCAGCCCATTAAAAATAACACTAATATTAGTGTTGTGATTTTAGTAACATTGAATTTATGGCTTGATTTTTTCATTTTTTCGGAATTCTGAAGGGTTAGTTGGTTGTACCTCAGTCCATAGACCTATCCTAGCGATCCTAGCTTCCTTCTCAGCATCTGCATAGCGTGATCTGTCGTCAACTGACTGCTCACGCTCATACTGCTTGTAGTGCCAAGCTAGTCCACGCTTGATCTGCTCAAGACATACATCTGTGTCATCTACACGCACTTGCCCAACTGTGCGCCCATAGCGATCTTTCTTGAACCAAGTGACAGACACATCTCTGTCAAAGACTAGGTCAGACAATGATTGCTTCGCCTTCTGCCCAAATGCTTGTGCTTTTTCAGGTGCATCTATGCCCATGAGTCTTACGACATGTCGTTGCTTCGTGTCATCTAGGACTGTGATCGTGTCTCCATCTGACACACCTATGACATGACCAAGTAGGACATCTGCATGAGCTACCCATTGCAGTTCTATCAAGAGAACTAGAGCTATCCATCTTGTCAGTTTCATCTTTCAAGTTTGTCATATTTCTTGAAAGTATCAACCTTGTCAGTCTTGAATGTGAAGTGTTTAGGATGAGAAATATTTAGACATAGCTTCGCTATTAAAGGTCTTCTGAGAGACCTTTTTCTTGATGCGAGAGACTAACAAAATGTGATCCATTCACGACATGGAATCACGGTCAATAACGCATTTGGCAATCACCACAGAATCTTGTCTGTGTTGTCCTTGCCCACTTCCTTCGTAATGTATTCAATCCATCCACTATCGCAAATCTGCTCATCATGCTCCACATCTATTTCGTAGCATTCTCTAGCAGCTTTCTCAATCAGTTTGGGCAATGAGTTTAATTTGAAGTCTTTTGGGAAATTGCCTAAAGCTGCGTGAAGATGAATTCTTTTACTTCCTTGTCCATCCTCCCAAGCCTTCAAAAACCTAATTCCTTCTTCCTTGTGTCTGTAGAACTTCTGCTTCCAAACTAATTTATTCAACTTGTACTCAAATCTTTCGTAGATTTTGGGTATGTCGTCTTTGGTCAAATAGTGCTCTACACGCATTTTCCCATTCTTGTTGAACCATTTCTGTTTGAGTGTCAGAGTCAGTGCAACTTGGTACTGAGAAGCAGTTCCAAGTAAGAATTGACGAGCCAAATCCTTGCAATTTGGCTTATCCAATTGATTCTTGATGAGCTGTTCTCTAATTTCCAATAGTTTCATGTCTGTATTTATCATAATGTACAGAAACCATATAGAAATGTGTAGATTTTTGGGTAAATTGGCTAGGAATTAAATAGCTTTGGAAAAAAAATAGAGTCTTCATTTATTGATTTATGGAGAAATCACATGAGTTCTATTTTGAACAGTTTCAAGTTTGTCAATGCAAAGCGTCCAAATGCACTTGATCCAATTCAATTTCGTCGCCAAAAATTGAGTGAGAAAATTGGGCATCAAATTGCGCTTGCAATTGCTCTCAAGAATGGAGAGACATACACAGTGAAGCGTCAGCGCAATGTGCGTGATGAAGCTAGTGGACTGTCTACGACTGTAGAAGTCTCAAAGAAGGTGAAGCAATGGTGGTTCGTCAACAACGACACAAAGAAAGTCGCTGTGCAGCTTCGCTATGGTAGTCGTGTTATTGACTTCGCTAAGGGCAAAAATGCGATTGAAGTCAATGATGGTGATGAACTGATCCAAGCACTGACCAAATTGCGTGAAGCAGTGCTTGGTGGTGAGCTAGACGCTCAGATTGGGATTGTAGCGATGGCAATCAAAGCTAGATTTATTTAATCTTTTATTTTTGAAAAAATGATCAAATGTTGATGCGATGCGATGCGCTGCAATGTACATACAATAAAACTGTACTTTGCGTATTCATTTTCATTTGATGTTATTGAACTCTTTGCTTGTTTTGTCATACCACATTGAATTTCTCATATTAGATAGTGATAAATAGAATACAAATGATTTCCCATCGCAGATATCATTGATTTCGTAATCTTCTGAGAAATCACCTAAGCACTTTTTCCCTTTTGGGGTTTCGTATGAGTACATTCTATATTTTTGGCAATCCTTGTCTGCGCACCAATAATACTCAGGCATTGCGATTATATTATTGAATGTATTAATTTTTGTAGTCTTCCCAAACCGACTTTCATAAATTTCAAGAATTTGGTATGGAGTCATATTTTCACTTATCCAATATGACCGTATTGAGCTTATCTTCTCATTTGAATTTATTGAATATTTTGTTGCGCCATTTTCATTTTTATTGATGCATGTAAACTCGTTCGTGTTTTTCTTGCACTTCATATTTGGATACTTCTTCAGAAGTTCCGAATAACTGTCTTCAAGAGAAATTCCATCATATGATAATGGATCATTCTCTTTATTTTTGCAACCCAAAAGCATCATTGAAATTAATGAGGCAAATAGAAGTGTAATTTTGATTTTCATAAATATATAGATGCGTTTCAAAGAATTTTATTCACCACTTAAGCCATTCAAAGCTACAGTCAAGCTGCTGCAGCAAAAGTCAGTTGTTACAACTATATTCTTTTCCGATACCTCAAGCAACTTGCGAAAGCTGCTCAGTGAGCTTTTTGGTAAGAGCAATGTTGTCAGTGTGTCAGAGATCATGCACGAGTCCCCTCAGAGCGATCAGATCCAACTTGAAGCGACTTTCGCTGCAGCATCAATGCAAGCACAGCAGCCCAAGCTGAAAAGCGCTCAGATCCAAGATGTTTCAGTTTCTGAGGGGACGAAGACGCTCAGTCCCCAAGAACTTCAAGTGAAGTCGCTTGCTGACAAGGCAGAGGACTACAAGCAGCAAGCTAAGGCGATGAAGGCGCGTCAGCAGATGGCTAAAGCACAGCAAGACTTGATGAAGGCTCAAAAAAAGGGGAAGAGCTGAAAAGTAGGTTGATTTCCTATGTCTGTGGCGTTACTATAAATTTATAGTTCAAAACGGAATAGGTTTCATGTGACGCTTGCCCAATCGTTAGTTCCCAAACTTCACATCTACATTCGTGTCTCCACTGTCGCTCAAGAGGCAGCTACTTCAATTGAGACGCAGCAAGAGCTTGGTATGGCTCAAGCAAAAGCACTTGGATGCGACTATCAAATTTGGAACGAAGGTGGGCAATCAAGCAGTGGCGATGATCTGAGCAACAGACCTGTCTTGCTTGGTCTCTTAGAAGAGATTGAGAAGGGGAGTGTCTCTAGACTGTTCGTTTTCAATACGGACAGACTGTCACGCAACGAAGAAACTTGGAGCTTCATACGACTGAAGTTAGTCAAGAATAATGTTGCTCTGTACACGCACAGTGGCAATTTCAGCCTAGACAACCCCCTAGACAAGCTGATGCTCACACTGATGAGTGGTATCAGTGCATACGACAACACCATCAGAGCAGAGCGCAGCAGACTTGGCAAACTGAAGAAGGTCAAGCAAGGAGGGTGGCTAGGTGGACCACCTCCGTTTGGGTACTCACTTGAAGACAGTAAGTTAGTTGAGAACAAAGAAGAATCCAAGTGGGTCAACTACATCTTTCAAGCGTACAGCAGCAACAAGACGCCAAGAGAAATCAGACAACATTTGCTCAAACATGGAGTCAAGACGAGGCGAGGCAACTTGATGTGGTCGCTTGGTTCAATTGAGAAGCTGTTGACCAACACTCACTACGGTGGCTATCACTATGTGACAGACAGCAAAACGAAAGAGCAGTTTCGTGTTGAGTGCCCTCAGATCGTTCCTAGTTCGCTTGTACTTGCTGTTGAAGAGTCTAGAAAGAGTAGAACGAGGCAGACAAGAGTTTCTGAGTCGCAACAGAAGAACTTCTATCTACTCAAGGAATTCATGTTCTGCGCTCAATGTGGTTCACGCTACAGCGGTCGCTTGTTTCCTGAGCAGTATCGTGCAGTCTATTACTGTCCCAAGATGGAACGGAACTATGCGTCAACAAAAGGCGAGTCCAACAAAAAATGTGAGAACAGACGCTATCTGAAAATTCAAGAGACAGACAATCTTGTATGGGACACTGTCGTTGAAGTGCTGTCTAAGTCGCACTTGTTCAAAGAAGAAATCAAGAAGCAAGTGAAGGGCGAGGATAACAGTGGCGAACTGTTGTCTAGAAGCGATCAGATCAATGACCTAAAGAAGAAGAACAAGCAGCTTCAGAAGGAAATTGAGGACATCACGAAGACCCTCGTGAATCTTGAAACGGACAACATTCTGAAGCGTAGGAATGCAAGCGAACTGCAAGCGATCATTCAGAATGTTGAAGCAGAGCGCACACGACTTCAAGCAGTCAAAGAGCAAAACGCTCTTCAGATTCACATCCTTGAGAGCAAGTCAAAGTGGCTTGATTGGTTCAGCAAATTTGGCGAGAAGATTGAAAAGATGCAAGGCTTCTCTGAAACAGAGAAGCAACTGTTTTTGCGAGGTGTCGTTGAGAAGATCAGCGTTTCAACACTAGACAAGCAAGCCCATGAGGTTCAAATCAAATTCAAGATCCCCTATGTGAATGACACTTTTCAGTGGAAGAACCCTCGTGCAAAAGGGCAAGGCTACATCTTGGGTGAAGGGACAAAAGAGGTGTCTGTTGATCTTGATTCCCAAAAAAAAACGCCAACCCTCAAGGCTTAGATGTATGTCATACGAAACTTACTCCGTTACCGTGGAGTAGTTCAGCTAGTGAGTAATTTTGACGATCTGACGAGAGTTGTCATGGTCGTCAAACTCAGTAGCAAGGCGCTTTTCATTGGACCCTACTCAAGCAGTCAGCAACGGCTGTTTGACAGGGTCTTTTTGTTGCGTGAGCGTGAACGATTGACGTTTGAGGCAATTGCTGTGTTGTTGACGAAGTCAGGCACACGCTCGGTCAATGGCTGCTTGCTGGGTGCTGAGCATGTTTTTTCCATATACAAGAAAGGCAAAGCCAGGCAAGAACGACTGTCAGTGAAGGTTGAACCAGAATTGTTGGACCTGTGGTTTGAATGAAGTTGATGGTGTCGTCATGTCCTTTCGAAGGACAAGACCGTCTAAAACGGGACGGTGTGAGATTCATTCCGACTGATTGGTGGTAAAAACTAGAAGTGATTAATTAATGAGGAAATACGATGAAATACGTTGGTGTTTTGCTAGTTTTCTTTTTCGGCAACGCTTTGGCTCAGAGTCAGTGCGTACCGTCATCGCCAGAAAACACAAAAGTGGTGGCTTCTGGAAGTTTGAAAACGGTGGAAGGCACATTGGCAGATTTCGACCCCTGCCATCGATCCGTCCAGTTGAATACGCCTTCACTTTTTGCCAAGAAGCGAGGGGATAAACCACCAGTTGTGATCATTGTTCACGGTGGTGGCGGCATAGGCGGCTATGAGCGAGAGTTCGCAAAGCTGATGAATCAAAATGGCTTTGCGACATTGCTGTATGACGCATTCGAAATGAATGGGCTGACATCTGGCTCTAACCTATTGTTGAACGAGATGCGCAACTCAGCCCGTCAGCGCATGATTTACAAAGCGACAGTGGGCGCTTATCAGTGGGTGCTGAAAAATGACAAAGTCGATGTGAATAAGATATTTGTTCAAGGCTTGTCAAACGGTGGCAGTGTTGCGATCAACATGGCGGCATCGACCGACGGAAAGAATTTGAAAGGGGTCATTGCGGAAGGTGCCCCAGCTGCTGGAATTGGATTTCCGAATGCGATCAATGTGCCACTGTTGATGCTTTATGGATCAGCCGATGTCTATGGCGGAACAAGAGCCGATGACTACATGCCTTTTCGAGGCAATGCGTGTCTTCAGAACGATTTCTATGAGTTAGCACCTAAAGGTTTTTCGGAAACTTGTAATAGGAATTTAAATGCCAATGAACTTATGCCTAATCCAAAGGCGTGGTACGAAAAAATGAAAAGTGATGGTGCCGATGTCAGATTCGAGTTGATAGATGGTGGCGGGCACGGAATGATGTTCGATAGCTACTCGGCATCGGTGAGACCGTTACCAGGGGGGCGCAGTATGTACACATCACGGGGCGCCAGTGGTGATGCCAGAACACGATTGGAGAAAATGGTCATCGAATTCTTTGAGTCTAAGTTGTGAAGAGAAAATGGAACAACCGAGAAAATAGAAAAGGCACAAACAACACGAGCCTCAACGGGACAGCTTCGGCGTTGTGCTAGCTTTTCGTAATTTGTCTTGAGCATTCTGAAACTTCGTCTGTGCCTTCTTCAATTTCGCTTGCTGATTGAGTCTTGTGGCTTGGTCAGCAAGAGATTTCACTTGAAGTTCCGCAGGACTCAACACCCGAGTGTCAGCTCCAGCTTCTGACACGCACGAGATCTCAGTAGGACCAGTTTTTCTGGCTTGACGCTGTCTCTGTATTCCGTGGCGTGGAAAAGTTGCTTGTGCTTGGATCTCAGAAGTCCTAGCTGCCTCGCTGACGATTTCACTGATCGTCAAGACATTCCCAGCCCCATACAACAAAGTCAACATCAGTCTTACTTGTTGCTGGTTGTCGGCTGTGATCGTGGTTCTTGCTGTACTGCCTGTACCGTTGATGACAACACGGACAGTGGCAATGTAGGACTTGAGTGGGTTGGTGACTTCATTGATCTTCATACTTGTATTTAGCTGAGCATGAAGTGTGGAGCCAGCGCTAGCTGGTGGATGTCATTTCAAAGGACAAGGTGAGCGTCCCTTAACTGGACGCTCATTCATAAGTTCATAAAGCAATCACTTGGCAAATCTAGCCTTCACCGAATCCGCTGCCTGTTCGATCTGAACATCCAGTGAACCATCAAGCACCGCTTGCTGTAGACGAGTAAGCACACTAATCAGTTCATCACCGTTGGCAACTTCCACTGCGTTCTTGCCCTTTGCCAGGTTGATGACTTTGTTGCCATAGAAGATTTGAACGGCAACACTCTTCGTGTCGTTGTTCGTGAACCACCAAGTCTTCAGTGAATCGACCCGGATCTACTAGACACTTCCGAGCTGTTGGGATTGGCGTTTTTCGAACTCTACCGGAGATACGCCGCCAGACGTGTTGTGGCGACGCTTGGGGTTGTAGAACATCTCAATGTAGTTG
>JACCDS012277473.1_pt1 | contig 17345 bp, 14 predicted proteins | sample 7446441 | NCBI WGS metagenome assembly JACCDS01 (sample SAMN15323445, study PRJNA562643) | freshwater metagenome | isolation source: river surface water | place: USA:Blue River Watershed | collected 2017-08-17
ATCGGGACCGGTGTCCGTTTTGATCGGGTCAAGCGCCAATACGATGAATTCATTGAGTCAAACCTGCGCAACAGCACCAGTGAATTGAAGGCCCAAGAGCCACTGCTCTCCTACGTGAATCGAGTCATCGACATCATGGGGGATTCGAACATTGGTTTGACCTCCGCCTTGAATCAGTTTTTTCAATCTGCACGCGACCTCTCCAGCGACCCGGCCTCCACCGTTCAGCGCAGCATTTTTTTACGCGATTCGGATGGCTTGGCCTCCAGGTTTCGCCAGTTATCCAGTCAACTGGAGACACTGAGTCAAGAAACCGAGCAGGCAGTGACCACCACACTGGGGCAAGTCAACTCGATCACCACACAGTTAGCCCAGCTCAACAAACAGATGAGCAAACATCCCAGTTCGGCTCAGCAACCCTCAGAATTGCTGGACCAACGGGATCTGTTGCTGCGTAATTTGTCGGGATTGATTTCAGTCAAAACCAGCTTTGCCGACAATGGCGCAGTGCTGGTCAGCGTAGGCGATACCATCAGCCAAGGGGTGTTGGTGCGCGATGATTTGGCGCGCGCCATTTCGATGACGCCATCCCAAACCGAAGCCAATAAACTGGAGTTTTTGATCGATGCCTATGGCACGCCTGAAAGCTTACCCAACATCACCAGTGGTCAATTGGGCGGGATCATCAGTTTTAGAGAAACAGTCCTCAATCCGGCGCTGAATTCTCTGAATGACCTGGCCAAAACCACGGTTCAAGAAGTCAACAGTATCCACCGGCAAGGCATCGATTCTGAAGGAAAAATTGGCGGTGATCTGTTCACCTATAGCGCTGGATTGGACGCCAAAGCGGCCGGCGTGCAATTGGCGATCCAGGACGCTTCCCGCATTGCGGCAGCGGGTCAATTCAGGGTCATTGACGACCCCTTGAACCCTGGAACGGCTCAGGTTCGAATTGACTACGCCGCCGGAACATACGGCGGATTACAAGGCTTGACCGGAAATTTGGAAAATGCGATTGCACCTTTCATGGGCTCAGCCACACTGGCGATTTCGGCCAATGAAAGCTTGGCCCAGGTGGGTGTCGTCAAGGCAGGCACGCAAGATGTCGCCATCACCCTGACAGCGCCACACAGCCAAAAATTTTTGCAGGTGATGACCCGAGATGGCATGCATTTGCTGGGCAGCCCCATGACGGACGCTGAAAAGGGGTGGACAATCAAAACATCCACCGGTATGGAGGCAGGCGCCCAATACAACAGCAGCATGCTCAATGCCTCGGGCAGCGCCATCTATCTGGACATGGATTTGTTCCTGGGGGCGAAAGCTTTGCCCCAATCATTGCTTCAATTCAATACATCTAACGGTGAATTGGTCGATCCGCTGGCCGTGTCAGCCGTCCTGACCGGCAAAGAAACGCCCGCCAATTTTGCAAGCACGGTCAATGCCGCCAACACCCTGACCTTGAACGGTGTCACCTTGACCCCACCGGCCTCCATGACGCCGGCACAAGCCGCATTCACGTCTTCATCCACGAGTCAGGATCTGGTGGATTGGTTGAATGCCTTTACGCAAATCGATGGCAATCCAGCCGGCTCGACAGGCGTCAAAGCGTCTTTGGTCAATGGCAAGCTGGAATTGACACTGGCCGACAAAAGCACATCCAAAGAAATCAGGCTGGGCATGGGAACATCCGGGACTCCGGCTGCTTTAGCCGCACTGGGTTTTGACACCACGTTTTATGCCAAAGGTGTGACCCAGGACGACTTGATGGTATTTGTCACCGATCGCAGTGGCGCTGCACAAGTGCCCGCCGCCAACTTGACGGCTCAGATTTCGGGCATGCCCAGCGACATGAAACAGAGTCTTCGAGCCCAGTCGCTCGAATTCAAATTCATCTCCGATACCCAATACACCATCCGGGATGCTCAAAGCAATACGCTGCTGGCTACCCGATCCTTTGATCGAACCGCGACGCCGATCATTGAGTTCCGGGGTCTCAAACTGGATTTTTCCAATTTGCCGGTCAAAGACGATATTTTTCGAGTGGACGGCAACAAGGACGGCATCGGAAACAACGAGAACATGCTCAAGTTGATTGGCTTGGAAGATCAAAAGGTCATGCCTGGCAATCTGACCCTGACAGAGTACTACATTGAGCGGGTCAATCAGGTCGGCAACGTGGCGCGTCAGGCGTCCATCTCCAAAGACGCACTGAATGTGGTGTTCAAACAGGCCAAAGAGGCGCGCGACAGCATTTCAGGCGTCAGTCTGGATGAAGAAGCCTCTGCTCTGGTCCGCTTCCAACAAGCCTATCAAGCCAATGCAAAAGTCATGCAAATGGGTTCGCAACTGTTTGAAGCCATTTTGAATGTCCGCTGAAGGATGGCCCCATGAAAGTCTCTACTTCCTCCCTGTTTGATCAAGCCACGGATCGAATGAGCACGATTCAGAACCGCTTGGCAAAAACCCAGGCGCAAATGGCTGAAACCAAGCAAATTCTCAGCCCAAGCGATGCCCCTGACCAGGCAGCTGCCATCCAGCGTCTGAAAAGTGAAATCGACCGACAGGAAAAAAATGCCAACACCCTGAAAATCGCCCAGTCGCGCTATCAGGCGGAAGAGGCGGCGCTGACCTCTGCCAACGATATCCTGATCAGGCTCAAGGAACTGAGCATCCAGGCCGCCAACGGTACCGTGAGCACCAACGACCGGGCTGCGATTGCGGTTGAGATGTCGTCGCTGAAAGACCAATTGCTGAGCTTGGGTAACACGCGCGATGACAACGGTAACTACCTGTTTTCAGGAACAAGGGTTCGGACACCCGCGTTTCAGGTCGATGCCAACGGCGCAGTTCAATACCAAGGCGATCAAACGCAAACCCGAATCCCGGCTGGTGTGGATCGCACCGTGCAATATACGCGTGCGGGTACCGATGTATTCACCCGCGTGGTGCGGCAAGATGCTCAAGGCAACATCACCAGCATCGGCTTTTTTGACTCTTTGAATCAAATGATCACGGCAGTCAAGCAAGGCAATCAATCCGCCGTACAGAGCGCAGTGGGCGATCTGACGCAAATGCATGACAACATCACCCTGATCCAGGCACAGACTGGATCAGATCAAACCGTGGTCAGCTCACAACTGGACATCATCGACCAAACCACCATTCGGTTGCGCTCCACTTTGTCCGAGGTCGAGGATCTGGACTATGCCAAAGCCGTGACCCAAATGAACAAAGAGATGCTGGCTTTGCAGGCGGCGATGGGTAGTTTTTCCAAAATTTCCAGCCTGAGTCTGTTTGACTACATCCGTGGCTGATCGAGCAAACTGGATCGCAAGCGCACATGGCCACCACTGTTGAATCATCGACCAGCACCGCCAACACCGGCGTCAACTCCAGCGCATTGATCTCTGCCTTGGGTGCAGGGTCTGGCATGGACATCAAAGCTTTGGCTGAGGGCCTGGTAGAAGCGGAGCGAGCCCCCAGAAAAGACCGGATTGATGCCAAAATCAAAAGCACCGAGGCCAGAATATCGGGCTATGGGGCCATGAAACTCGCCCTTTCTGACCTGTCCAATGCTTTTCAGGCGCTGGACGATGCGCGTGATTTTTCAAGCGGTGTCCCCAGCACCAATCAAACCAGTGCGCTGTCCCTCAGCACCATCGGGCAGACCATACCGGGTTCGCACGACATCACCGTCACCCAATTGGCCACTGCGACGCGCTACGCCTCGGACGGCTTTGCCACCAGTGATGAAGTGTTCGCGGATGACTTCCAGTTGGATTTCAGTTTTGCGGACAGTGATCAGGATTTTTCGGTCACACTGTCTTCGGCCACCCCCGAGGGCTTGGTCAATGCCATCAACGCCCAAACCTCAACCACCGGAGTCAGCGCTAACCTGCTCTACACAGGCAGCGAATACAAAATCGCATTGACGGGCAGTACCGGTCTGGCCAATGGTTTTACCCTCAGCTACAGCGCCACTACAGGGGGAAACTCCGTCACCTTGAGTGAGTTTGAGACCAGTTTCTCCCCGATCGCAGAATTACAAAGCGCACAAGACGCCTTACTCAGCCTGAACGGCATTGACTCGATCACCCGCAGCAGCAACACCATCAACGATTTGATTCCGGGGTTGAGCATCAATTTATTGGCCCTGACCACGGGCACTGCCAAAATCGACATCCAGCAAGACAACAGCCAGATCCAGCAAAAAATACAGGGTCTTGTGGATGCCTACAACCTATTCAATGACAGCATGAAAGTACTGGGAGATCGAGCCAGCAAAGTCGATCTCTACGGTGGCGCACTGGCGGGTGACACGGTACTGCGCAAAGTCAGAGAGCAAATGCGCTCCTTGTTCACCACGGCCCACCCGATTTACGATGATCCCGGCAATCCGGTCGATCCACCGCTCAACGACAACATCCAGTACGGCTGGCAAGTGGGGTTATCGTTTGATCGAAACGGCAAACTGAGTCTGGATAAAGCCAAGCTGGGCCAAGCCCTCAGCGCTTATCCCAGTGAAGTTTCTTTGTTCTTCAATGCGGGCACAGACAATAAAAGTGTGTTCTCCACTGTCGAAGGGGGACTGGCGGGCAATGCGGTCCGAATCATCGATGAGAATTTGCGTTTAACGGGTCCTCTTCAGGACAACACCAAAAGCGCTGAGACCATGCTGGAGCGCAGCAAAGATGAGTTGACCGCCCTTGAGGACCGGATGAAGGCCCTGCTAGAGCGCTACATGAAACAATTCACCGCCATGGAGTCTTTGGTCGGCAACTCCAACAGTTTGCGGGATAGTTTGAGCAGCAGCTTTGAAGGCATGATGTCTGTTTATTCAAAAAGATAATACTTTAATAATAAATTAAAACTTATTTAAGTTATTGACCCGGGCGCCGATACATCTGACGTAGCCAAATGTCCGGGGCGCGACGCAAACGTCGCCCCCACAAAGGGGTCAACATGAGCACCGATTTAACTGTCAATACCCACCCATCGCGCAGCCTGCCCGGGCAGGCTGTCTCTTTGCCGGCCGCAGCTGACAAAGCGCCAGCGGCTGAAGCCAAAGCATCCGCAAATGCTCAATTGGTGCTGGCCCCCCCCAAGGCGCCCAAGTTGCAACTCGATGTGAAAGAGTTGGAGAAAAACCTCAAAGAAGCGATCCAGATGCTCAATGAGCAGATGAAGTCCAGTGGCCGCCATTTGAACTTCAGCATCGATCAGGAAGTGAATCGGACCATCATCAAGGTCAAAAACTCCAACACAGGTGAATTGGTGCGACAAATTCCAGATGAGACCGTGCTGCGCGTGGCTCACAGCATCGAAAAGGTCAAAGGCATGCTGCTCGATGAATTAGCCTGATCAAAAAAAATCTCAAGTTTCATTTATTCCCTCCGAATCATTTCACAAGCGACCCTGCAAGGTCACCAACCCAATACCCCCTGAAGGAGTTTTGCCATGTCAGTCATCAACACCAACATCAAATCGCTGGTTGCTCAACAAGCCCTGTCGGTCAATAGTCGTGGCCTGACCAAGGCCATGGAACAACTGTCAACCGGCAAACGCATCAACAGCGCCGCCGATGACGCCGCCGGCAATGCGATCGTCAGCAAAATGACCGCCCAGGTTCGCGGCCTCAACCAAGCGGTGCGCAACGCCAACGATGGAATTTCCATGGTTCAAACGGTGGAAGGGGCACTGAATGAAGTCTCCAACATGTTGCAACGCATGCGCGAACTGGCCCTGCAATCCGCCAACGGGACCTACAGCACGGCTGATCGCACCGCACTGAATTCTGAATACACGGCCTTGAAAGACGAAATCGAACGGATTTCTGACAAAACCACCTGGAACGGCATGCAAGTGGTGGGCTCGGCTGCAACCAGCTACCAACTTCAGGTCGGAGCTGATGCGGGCGCAACCATGACGGTCAGTTTCATGGATGTTTATAACTCGGCCAGCACGGTGGGTTCCGCAGCCAACACAGGAGTCGCCACTGCCGCATCTGCGGCCACCGCTGTGACCAACCTGGATGCAGCGATTTCAGTGATTGACACTTATCGCTCGGAGCTGGGTGCCACCATCAACCGTCTCCAATACACGACCGATAACCTGACCAATGTGTCGACCAACACATCCGCCTCGCGCAGCCGAATCCAGGACGCCGATTATGCGCAAACCACGACTGAGTTGGCCAAACGACAAATCATCCAGCAAGCAGCCACTGCGATGTTGGCGCAGGCGAACCAGCAACCCTCGAGTGTCCTCAGCCTGTTGCAACAGTGATGGGCAAGTACCGAATGACATTCACTAATTCGAGGAATCCATGACAGTCATCAACTCCAACATCAAGTCTTTGGTTGCACAGCAAGCTTTGTCCGCCAACAACAAAGCGCTGACCAAAGCGATGGAACAACTTTCTACTGGCAAACGCATCAACTCTGCCGCCGACGATGCTGCGGGTATTGCGATCGCCAGCAAAATGACCGCGCAAATCAGAGGCTTGAATGTCGCTGTGCGCAACGTCAACGATGCCATCTCCCTGGCCCAAACCATGGAAGGTGCATTGGACGAAGTCTCCAACATGGTTCAACGCATCCGTGAACTGAGTCTGCAATCCGCCAACGGAACATACTCCACCAGCGACAGGGCAGCATTGAATGCAGAGTACGATGCATTGACCTCCGAAATCGCACGGATAGCCGATAAAACCACCTGGAACGGCACCAATTTCCTGGGTGCAGGCGCCGCCGCGGTGTCTTTCCAAATCGGTCCGGATGCCAACACCACGGCCACCCTGACTTTTACGGATATCGACAGCAGCATGGCAGGTGTCTCCAACTTGGCCTTGGCCGCCAACGGTGTGTCGTCCGTCGCCGAAGCAAGCGCTGCCATTGGCTATGCCGATGACGCACTGAGTCAAATCAACACCTTGCGATCCAACATTGGCGCATTCGTCAATCGTTTGAATTATGCTGCCGACAACCTCACCAACGTAGCCACCAACACTGCTGCGTCACGCAGTCGCATCCAGGACACAGACTACGCCCAAGCCACGACCGAGTTGGCCAAACGTCAAATCATCCAGCAAGCGGCAACAGCCATGCTGGCACAAGCCAATCAGCAGCCTGCCTCGGTGTTATCACTGTTACAATAACTGCATGCGCCCACCAAAAAGCCAACTTGATGTTGGCTTTTTTTTGACCTTCTTGTTCAAGCAAGCCCGTCAAGAATGTCCTTGCAGCTTCCTTGCAGGTCCCTTCAGGTGGTCGAAATACAAACCCAAGCGGGTTTTCATGAATGGATGCTCTTCTGCACCGAGATCGATCGCCAGATTTTTAAATGCCGCCTTTTTTGATGATTCAAATTTTCTCCGGATGACATCAAACAGATACGAGTCATGCCATTCTTTTTCCATGAAGATTGCCCCACTCAAGTAGAGATCTTTCATTTCGTTTAAAAAATCAAACGTCCATGGAGAACGATAATTAAATCCGATAAAACCGCATTCAGAGTAGGCAATCGGTTTAGGAAATTGATCGCGCCCAAGGTATGAAAAGACCTGATCTTCTTCAGGGAAAAATTCATCCATGGATTCGCTGTCAAAAGGCTGTAGACACACAACATCGGCGTCCAACCACGCAAAATCATTTTGCAACAAGCCAAGCTCCATGCACTTGCTGAATGCAAAAATTTTGAATGAAAACCTTAAAGCGTCATAGCGGTAGTTATATCTGAATTGATAGGATTTGGTTGCCTGATCAGAAAGTACAGGCTTCAATCCACGAGCCTGGACAAAGTGACCGAATTTCCCCCAAAATACGGCTTGATCCAAAGAGTCAATTGTGATGATTTGAATACCTTTGCAATTCAAAAAATCAGACCAATCTATATCATTCAGCTCGCCTTCAAAACATACGATCAAATTGATATCAGGCGACGCATTTTGAACCCAACTGGTTAAAAAATTTCTGGCGTATTGATCGTACAATTTTTTGTTGAACGATGTGATGAAAGTCTTCAAGATTTAACCCCTACCACGAACATATCCCGACCCTTTTGATGAAACAAAGCCTCATGATTAGCATGGGCAATCTCGAATCCACGTCCTTGGAGCACATCGACCATCTCTCTCAGTGTCCATACATATCGATGCGTTTCATAATCCAGTTTGCTCCACTGATTTCCGTAAAACTGGGTTTTCCCCATGTTCATGGGTCCAAGCGGTGTATTGATTTGGGGAGCCTCACGACCCCGCAAATACCATTCGATGCATTTATCTAAATCTGGGGTCTCCAGGATAAATTGGCCACCTTTTTTTAATTTTGCATGGTACATATTCAGCATGTCTATAAACTCCCATCTCACGAAGTGCTCAACGACATGAACCATCAAGATGGCATCAATAGTTTCATCATCAGCATCCAGCTGCCGTATATCCATTTTGATGTCATACTCGGACCCAGATCTTGAAGTATCGCCCTCTTCATAATCGTAATTGTCAATATTGATCCAACCTTTTAAAGGGCGACCTCCCGAACCCAAATTCAATTTGATTTCAGAAAGTTGGTTGATTTGAGCATAGCTATTGATCAGCCCCATTTCAGGTATCTCATGCTTCATGGCATTTTTTTTCATGACGTCATTTCCTTTGCTGTTCCGTCCAAGTTCCACCGGTGGAGATTGACTGCGATCAATTTCTGTCTGGATATCCTCGGTTGCTCTGATATAGAGTGCAACAAATGAGTGATTTTGGGCAGCATCTCCAGCCCGAAGTTCAGACCATACGTCACCGAATCGTATAAATCGAGATATGCCGAATAGACCGTTTTCAGGTCTTGCGCATCATCGAGTTTGTCCATTTTTCGATCCATGTCTGCCATGGCCAAATTGGAGAACATGTCCAAAATCAGTTTGGCCTCGGGCTCCATGTCAAGAATGGATCGATTGATTTGCTTAACCAGTTTTTGTACAGATTTTTTAGGTGTTTTTTTAATATCCTGGATTTTTTTTTGAACATCCTGGATCTTCGTCTTCAGGTCGGCATAAAGAGTGATCCAACGCTGAATCTGCCCTTCAAAATGATCCATTAGATTCAGATCCAACTCAAAAGACTGGGTCAACTGGGTATTTTTGGCGACCAACCCGTTTTTTGCCACCTCGAGACAAACCAGGCGGAAAGATTGAGCCAGGGCGCCTTCGATGATCGCCCCGCCCTCGGTGGCATTGATCACGGTTTTATGAGGATATTGTTGGATCTTCTGCTCAAACCACGATTTATAAAAAAGCAACTGTGGCTCGGTTCTGACCATTTGGCCACCATACCCGACGATGTCATAACCACGATCATGACGCTTTTTGAGAGCCTCTTGCGAATATTGACTGGTGTACCCCTCAGCATGATCCTTGCCCTCGGTCCAGGCCAAATCCTGGCCGACAAGAACAATGGGATTGCAGCCCAGGTGCATGGCCAAACTGAAACCGTTGGATGAGACGCTACCCCCCGTCTCGATCCAAGCCACCTCAGCCCCCAATTTTTTGAGCAATGCATAAACATGGCTGTGCCCGGCCGTCATCAGGTAATGGTTGGCATGGGACCAAGCACCATCCGGACAAGCCCCGACCTCCACCACAAAGGTGGTTTTTTCATCCAAAGCGTCTTGTTCCCAGTAGGGTCTTTTCTTGGGGTCGATCGTGAGCACAAAATCCGGAATGATGTTCCTTTGCTTCAGAATGGGCACGGCGGGATCTACGGCGATCGTGACAAAGTGGTCTTTGTATTGTTCGATCAACTCCATCTGCTTGTTCAGAGAAGGACCGGTCGAAATGATCAGCGCTGGCTTGTTGGCATAAAGATCCCGATAGTCTTCCCACCGATTGCGCGACGAGGTCAATGGAAAATTAATCAGGGCATTACAAAGAATTTGGTGCGTGGCAGATCTGAGCGTGGCCTTGCCCACCAATTTCCGGTTCAACAATGGTGTCAGTACTTTAATCAATTCGCGGTAATGCTGAACCCACTCCAGCGTCGACATGGACGTCATGACCGGTCGCCAACCATCGTACGCATTTTCATCCATCAGGCTGTTGATCACCTGTGCTTGCTGAGCAACCTCCTGCATGGGAACAAAAAAGTAACGCTCATCGGATGCCAAAAAGAACAATTTGCTCCACTGGACTTCATCCAACACTTCAGGATGAATCATCACCAAAACCCGCGATCTTTTATGCAAACGCCGATGAATTTGAGGCAGCAGGTTCAATGCGTTATCACCGATCACAATCCAGATGGCTCGCGTCACCTCAAAATCATGCTGCCCAAGATCAACATCCACTTGATCTTTGGGATCACCTTCCTCCAACTGCATGCCCAGCAAATAAAAGTCTCTCCCACGCCAATGCGAGGGCAACGTCGCAGACTGAATTTCGGCTTCTGCAGGCGCCATTTCATCTGTCGCAGAGTGATTGATTTCTAGCATGTAGGGCTCCTTGGATTTTGATTAGCAATTCATGTGCCCGGATCCTCGACACCCCAACACCTCGAAATAGACTCAAAAGTATTCCACTCAGGGCTGAAAAAACTGGCACGCTAAATGCTTAGGTGATGCCATCGCCACAAAACGGCAATCCATGTTGGCATCAACTCATCAGGAGATTTGCATGATCACTCAAGAAATGAATACCTACCAAATGGCCTCGAATGTCCATTTGGCCGAGGAAATGTTGAAAGACTATGAAATTGGCAAGATGTCGCCAGCTCAAGTCCGGCAAAACGTTGCCGCATTGATTGCGGAAGAAAAGACAGAAGTTGCCGTCGCGTTGTGCGAAGCAGCCTTGGCCATCTACCCCCATGAACAAGACATCCTGGCAGTTTATGCGCTGGTGTGTGAAATCAAGCAAGACTGGCCGACCGCCGAGCAATGTTTGGTTCAACTGATCCAGGCTCAAGGTACAGAATCGACGGCACAAAGCTGGTTGCATTTGGTGCGGGTACTGCACTGCCAAAACAAATGGGAAGATGCCTGGATCGCCGTCAGCTTTGCGCTATCCAAATTTCCATCCGACGAGATGCTGACCCATGAAATGCATGGCATTCAAAAAGCCATCGATGATCTGAGTGCCGAGTTGCGCGATCAGTCCAAGTAATCACGGTTAACCCAAATTTTCGGAGTACAACATGACCGTCATCAATACCAACATCAAATCTCTGATCACGCAGACTGCTTTGTCGCGCAATGCCCGTGATTTACAAACTGCCATGAACCAGCTGGCTACTGGCAAACGGATCAACAGTGCGGCCGATGACGCAGCGGGACTGGCCATCACCAACAAAATGACCCAGCAGATCAGGGGCTTGGATCAGGCGGTTCGCAACTCCAACGATGCCATTTCGATGATGCAAACTGCAGAGGGAGCCACCATCGAAATCACCAACATGCTGCAGCGCATGCGCGAGTTGGCCATCCAGGCTGCCAACGGCACCAACTCCACTGCCAACACCGCAGCTTTACAAAAAGAGTTCGATGAACTGCAATTTGAAATTTCACGCATTTCAGAGAATACCGAATGGAACGGCATGCGCGTCCTGGGCGCCAGCGGCGGCACTTACACCATGCAAATCGGTGCCAACAACGCCCAGACTCTAGACATCACTTTTGCCAACATCTCGGCCAATGCCGGGATGACCTCGGCCATTGATGCGAGCTTGGTGGTCACGGCCAGCTTCACGCTGAGCAAAATTGATTCGGCCATTTCATTCATCGATGATTTTCGATCGAATTTGGGCGCCAAAATCAACCGCCTTGAATACACTGTCGACAATTTGACCAACATTTCGGTCAATACCAGTGCATCGCGCAGTCGCATTTTGGATGCTGATTACGCTAAAGCAGCCTCCGAAATGGCCAGAACACAGATCATCCAGCAGGCCGGCACTTCCATCCTGGCGCAGGCCAACACGGATCAACAAACGGTGCTGCAATTGCTCAAAGGTTGATGGTGCGAGTTTTTCTCAACCATCCATCGATGTTTGAGTTGCCCAAGCCCTCTTTTGATGCCCGACGGAGTCTGTGATGATCCCCATCTTCATTGGTTATGACGCCAGAGAATCGATCGCATTTCATGTCTGCAGCAACAGTTTGTTGCGTCTCGCCACTGAAACTCTGGCAATCACCCCCCTGGCGCTGCAAAACCTGAGACAGTATCAGGAGCGCCATGCGGACGGCAGCAATCAATTCATCTACAGCCGATTTTTGATTCCATCGCTGATGGCGTGGAGCGGGTGGGCATTGTTCATCGATGGCGACATGATCGTGCGTGAAGACATCGCCAAGCTATGGGCCATGCGCGACGACAGCAAAGCAGTCATGTGTGTTCATCACAATTACAAAACCAAAGCCAGCACCAAATACCTCGGCGCACGCAATGAGAACTATCCACGAAAGAACTGGTCTAGCGTGGTGTTATGGAACTGCGCCCACCCGAAAAATCAAACTTTAACGCCCGATTTCATTCAACAGGCAAGCGGCGCTCAGCTGCATCGTTTCACCTGGCTGGATGACTGCGAAATAGGTCAACTGCCGATCGAATGGAATTGGTTGCCTGATGAATTTGGGCCCAATCCGAATGCCAAATTGCTGCATTGGACGCTCGGGACACCCTGCTTCCAGGACTATGCCCATGCCCCCATGGCCGAGGAATGGCACATGGAACACGCACGCACTCTGCACGCTGACAGCTACAAACACCCGATGGCGGCTTGAAGCCATCCACGGCCATGCAAACTGCACAGTCAAACACCCATCCGGCGGCGTCTGCACACAGGATCAATTGCTGGCAATGCCGACATTTCGGCATCACGCACATGCCCGCATTTCCTTACCGATGTGGCTTGATGGGCTTCAAAAGTGCACAACTTCCGTGCCTGGTGGTTTTGCAATCTGACGGGCAACAATGCCTGGGATTTGAACCGAAACCGGTTCAGCGGCAGCGCAGCGCCAATCCATGACCCCCGATGCCTGGCAGGTGTCGAAGATTCGTCGATCAAGTTGGCATGTTGGTTGCTAAGCATACTCACTCACAAATGAGGTGTTGCTTTGATATCTGCAGCTGAACCCTATCCGATGATTTTGTGGCTGGATCACCAGTCCGCATTGAGTGAAACTCAACAGGAACTGCTACGACGTGCTGGCTGGACGGCATCACACGTCACCTCCATCATTGAGGCAGAAACCTGCATGTGCGATGCAGGCTTGGTTGTGATCCGATTGTCAGACAACACCGATAAGTTGATCGAACTCCTGGAGGCCATGCGCCGCCAAGGTTTGATGCTGCCGGTTGTGGTGCGGGTCAAGCCAGATGATTTGGACCTCGCCATGAGTGCCATGCACGCCGGTGCCATGACAGTGATTTCAGAGCACGACATGGACTGGAACCGCTGGGTTCAATTCAGAAATGATTTACAGTCTAAAAGCGAGCAGGGCAAATCCAGCAAAATTTCTCGCAAGTTTGTTTTTGTCGATCCAGCCAGTCAGTTGCTGCTGGCATTGGCTCAAAGAGTGGCGCAAGCCGATGTCACGACGTTACTGACAGGTCCAACTGGCTCAGGCAAAGAAGTCATGGCCAGGGTACTGCACGAATCATCACGGCGCAGCAAGGGGCCTTTCGTGGCGCTCAATTGCGCCGCCATGCCTGATCACTTGATCGAGGACATGTTGTTTGGCCACGAGAAGGGCGCATTCACCGGTGCACACAAGGAGCACAAAGGACTGTTTGAGCAAGCCCATGGTGGAACTCTGTTTTTGGATGAAATCGGTGAAATGCCGATCCAGCTACAAAGTAAATTATTGCGGGTGTTACAGGAGCGTCAACTGACCCGATTGGGAAGCCAGCAAGCGATCGCCATTAATGTGCGGATCATTGCAGCCACCAACAAAGACCTGAAAAAGGCGATTGAAGACAAAGAATTCCGAGAAGACCTGTACTATCGCATTGCAACATTTCGATTGAAGTTACTTCCGTTGTGCGAGCGGCCACAAGACATTGTTCCATTGGCTTTGCAATGCCTCATCGATACCGCACCCCAGCAACACTGGCAAATCAGTCCGGCAGCCAAAAAAGAGTTGCTCCAATACAGTTGGCCTGGCAATGTGCGCGAGTTGGAAAATGTCATGCGGCGAGCAACGGTTTTGTGCCCGGATCACATTGTGACCCCGGCTCACCTGATGTTTGACGATTGGTTGATGCCTGATCACACCCAAACACCTCCCACCCCGCAGTCATCGAGCATGGTCATCCAAGATATGGACCCGACGCACAACATGCATCAGCCCCTGCCCCCTTCTGCCAGCGTGATTGACTTGCAGCAAGCCACCCGTTTTAACGAGCATCAACTCATCATGTCGACTCTGGCGCAAACCAGCAACCGGGAAGAGGCGGCACGGAAATTGGGAATCAGTCCTCGCACATTACGCTACAAACTGGCGCAATTTAAAGCCATGGGCATCGCTGCTTAAAGGAAATGAGCATGATCGATAAAATCAACTCGCAAGCTAATATTTCCGCCATGCTACAGACTTTGCGCAGCCATCAGCTGCAAGCCAGCGGCGTGTCTGCGCAAGAGGCCGAAAAAGTCACCCAACCGGGACCGAGCGGCTTCTCCGAAATGGTTGGAAACGCCCTGCAAGAGGTCAATGGGGCCCAGTTGAAAAGCCGTGCCATGCAAGAAGCTTTTGAAAGAGGCGATGACATTCCTTTGACGGATGTGGTGATTGGCATGCAAAAGTCATCTCTGGCTTTTGAGGCCACTCTCCAGGTTCGCAACAAAGTGCTCAAAGCTTACGAGCAAATCATGAACATGCCGGTCTGACCGCCGATAACCAGGATACGACATGGCCACCGCAACCGCCACCCTCAATCCGGCCGCCGAAGCCGCACAGACCTCCAATGCCTTGACACCGGCCAACCCGTCCACTGAGCTGAGCCCCGGCGCGCCAGCCCCGCGACAGGGGCTTTCACTGTTCAGTATCAAGGACAGCACGGCACGCTTGTTAGCCCAGCCGTCGGTCAGAAAATTACTGCCCTTCATTTCAGTGGGCGTGGTTCTGCTGTTTTTTGCCCTGACCTACGCCTGGGTCACGGCCACCCCGTATCGCCCGGTGATGCCCAATTTGCAGGAAGCAGATCAGCAAGCGGCTTTTGACGCCCTCAAAAACAATGATTTTCAGCCCAAAATCGATGCTCAAAGCGGTCAGATCACTGTGCCAAGTCATCGGTTTCATGAAGCCAGAATTTTCTTAGCCGCCCAAGGAATCCCCAAAGCCGGAGCCACCGGCCTGGAAGCGTTGCGCGATCACTCGTCGATGACGACCAGTCAGTTCATGGAACAGGTGAAAGTCAACACCGCCATGCAACAGGAATTAGCTCGGAGCATCATGCAAATTGGCACGGTGCAAAGCGCACGCGTTCATTTGGCCTTGCCCAAACAAAGTGTGTTCGTGCGCGACCGCACTCCCCCCAAAGCCTCGGTGGTCGTCACCCCGCATCAAGGTCGTGTGGTATCCCCGGCACAGGTTCAGGCCATTGTCCACATGATTTCGTCCAGCGTGCCTTACCTGGCGCCAGAAAATGTGACGGTGGTCGACAATGTTGGCAAATTGCTGACCGATTCAGCCACAGACATGAAACTGGGAATGACTGCGGCCCAGGAACAACACAAACAGCAACTCGAAGAAATTTACCGCCAGCGCGTGGTCCAAATTCTGGCGCCTGTGGTTGGCGAATCCAATGTCCGCTCGCAAGTGAACTTGAATCTGGACTTTACCCAGATCGAAAGCACAACAGAAGACTTTGACAACCGAGACAAAGGCCCCAAAACACGGTCTGAAGTGTTGGCTGAAGAACGCGGTGCATCCAGAGACGCCACAGGAATTCCGGGGGCGCTTTCCAACACGCCTCCCGCCAATCCAACCGCCACCACCAACACGGGTGTGGACGGCAAAGAGGGGCAATCCGAATCCAAGAGCACCACAAGCAGCCGCACCACACGGAATTACGAAATGGATCGCACTGTGCGCCATGTACGAAATGCCACGGGCGGCGTGATGCGTGTGAGTGTGGCGGTTGTGGTGAATGAACGCCCTGCCCCGGCACCGGCCAAAGATGCACCTGTCGATCCAAATGCTCCCAAAAGCACCCCTTACTCTGAACAAGAGATCAATCAAATGATCCAATTGGTTCGTGGGGTCATCGGGTTTGACGACAAGCGTGGCGATCTCGTCACGGTCGTACCGGCCAAATTCGAACCGGGTGAGCCCATGGAAACCATTCCCTGGTATCTTGAATACTCTGTGCAGACCGGAATCAAGAGCAGCTTGATTGCACTGAGTTTCATCGTCTTTTTGCTGATTGTGGTCCGACCCGTGATGCGCAACATCCTCGACGCTCAGGCCAAAGCTGCAGAGGAAGCAGAAGCCCAAAAGGCGCTGGCCGATGGCGAATTGTCTGCAGAAGATATGCGAATGATCCAGATCGGCGAAGGCGAAAGCCTGGAGGAGATCAAAGCCAAACTCAAGCCCAAGAAATCTGCCATCTCTGCGGACATGCTAGACACTGCCAACACCTACGACGACAAAGTGGCCTTGATCCGGATGCTGGTGGCCGAAGATTCGGGTCGTGTTGCCAACGTGCTCAAGAAGATGATCAAGTCTGCTTAACAGGAATAAGTCATGGCAACCAAAAAAGAAGATCCGAAAGAAGCTCCTGCGAAGGAAGCACCTGCCCCCGAAGGGGTGGTCATGACCGAGGCACTTGCAGCGGAGCTGGAGTCCCTCTCTGGCACCCAACGCGCTGCAGTACTGATTTTGTTGCTTGGCGAACAACAAGCCGCCGAGATCATCAAATACCTGAACCCCAAAGAAGTTCAAGCCCTCGGTGCTGCCATGGTAGGCGTGGCAGACCTTTCGCAAGAAGCAGTCAACGTGGTGCTGGATGACTTTGTGCTAACCCTGAAAAAGCAAACCAGTTTGGGGCTGGGCACTGGCGACTATGTCGAAAAAGTCTTTAAACGGGCTTTGGGCGAAGACAAGGCAGCCTCGGTCTTGGGACGAATCATGCCTGGACAGGGCAGCAAAGGACTGGACATCCTGAAATGGATGGACGCACGCTCCATCGCCGACATGATTCGTGCCGAACACCCGCAGGTGATTGCCATCATTTTGTCGGTGTTGGAATACGACGTTGCAGCCGATGTACTGAACTTCCTTCCCAGCGAAGCTCGGCCCGAGATCATCCAGCGCGTGGCCAGCCTGGAAACCGTACAGCCCTCTGCGATGGAAGAGCTGGAG
>JACCDS011840929.1_pt1 | contig 17341 bp, 11 predicted proteins | sample 7446441 | NCBI WGS metagenome assembly JACCDS01 (sample SAMN15323445, study PRJNA562643) | freshwater metagenome | isolation source: river surface water | place: USA:Blue River Watershed | collected 2017-08-17
CGTTTTCAAACAAAAGGGTAACAAAAAAAGGACCGAAAAACTTCTCCACAAACGTGGATTTAACGGCCTATTTGCGCTATTGCCTATTATATTCGCTGCCCAATTTAAACATCCTTTTATTTACCAATTACACAATATGGATAGCATACAAACCATTGCATCGCAACTGAATATTAAACCCTCGCAGGTTACTGTTGTATTGAATTTATTGTCTGAAGGTTCTACCATTCCGTTTATTGCCCGCTACCGGAAAGATGCCACCGGCAATTTAGATGAAGTACAAATTCAACACATTCAAGATCAACACAAGTTGCTTGTAGAATTTGAAGAACGCAAAGCATTTATTGAAAAAACGATTACGGAACAGGGCAAAATGACGGAAGCGTTGCAAAAAAGCCTCGATAAAGCGACTACCATTAGCGAATTGGAAGATGTGTATTTGCCCTATAAACCCAAACGGAAAACCAAGGCACAAACAGCGCGCGAAAATGGATTAGAGCCGCTGTCGCAATTATTGCTACAACAACAATCCATAGATTTGGAAGCCGAAGCAAAAGTTTTTTTGAACGATGCCGTTGCATCAGTAGAAGATGCCTTACAAGGTGCTAGGGATATTATTGCCGAACAAATTAATGAAGATGCACAAGTGCGTGCCAAACTGCGTAAATTGTTTGAAGACACCGCTACTTTACAGGCCAAAGTATTGCCCGATAAAGAAGCTGAAGCCATTAAATACAAAGATTATTTTGACTTTAACGAACCCATACATAAAGCCCCAAGTCACCGAATCATGGCCGTATTCCGAGGCTTTTTAGAAGGCTATTTACGTATGGGCATTGCCCCCGAAGAAGTAGAAGCTATTGATATTATTGAAGATTTGTACATTACCGGCAGCATGAATTCGGCTGTAGAACAAGTAAAAAAAGCAGGAAAAGATGCCTACAAACGCCTGCTTCAACCGAGCCTTGAATCGGAATACAGAAGTAGTTTGAAAGCCAAAGCCGATGAAGAAGCTATTGCCGTTTTTGCTGAAAACTTGCGACAACTGCTTTTGAGTTCTCCATTAGGTAGCAAGCGCATTTTGGCTATTGACCCCGGTTACAGAACCGGTTGTAAAGTGGTGTGCTTAGACGAGAAAGGCGAACTGCAAACCAACGACGTTATTTACATACACGAAGCCGGAAAAAAATACGCTGCGGAACATACCATTCTGCAATTGGTTCAAAAATACCAAATAGAGGTTTTTGCCATTGGCGATGGCACTGCCGGTAGAGAAACAGAACAATTTATTAAACAGTTGAATTTAGGTCTCCCCGTATTTTTAGTAAACGAAGATGGTGCATCTGTGTATTCGGCATCGGAAGTAGCAAGGGAAGAATTTCCGGATCAGGACGTTACGGTACGTGGCTCGGTTAGTATTGGCCGCAGACTGATGGACCCTCTGGCCGAATTGGTAAAAATAGACCCCAAGAGTATCGGCGTTGGACAATACCAACACGATGTTAACCAATTTAGGTTGAAGGAACGACTAGACCAAACCGTTGTAAGTTGTGTAAACCAAGTTGGCGTAAATGTAAATACGGCAAGCAAGCATTTGCTAAGTTATGTAAGTGGAATTGGTCCTAGTTTGGCTGACAATATTGTAAAATACCGCAACGAAATAGGTAAGTTCACCGACAGACATCAATTGTTAAAAGTACCGCGCTTAGGTGGCAAAGCCTTTGAACAATGTGCAGGCTTTTTACGCATTAAAGAAGGCAACAATCCGCTTGATGCTAGTGCAGTACACCCCGAAGCATATCCCTTGGTGCAAAAAATTGCCCAAGATTTATCTGTAGACGTACAAAATTTGATTGGTAACGATACTTTATTGAAAGCAGTAGAAGCCAAAAAATACGTTTCAGAAACCATTGGCGAACTAACCATTAAAGATATCATCAACGAGCTGAAAAAACCCGGATTGGATCCGCGTAGCGAATTGGAACAATTTGAATACGCCGCCATTTACAGCATCAGCGATGTGCAAGTGGGCATGGTTGTTCCCGGTGTGGTTACCAATATTACCCGCTTTGGAGCGTTTGTAGATATTGGGGTAAAACAAGACGGTTTGGTGCATGTAAGTGAAATTGCACACCAATACATTACTGACCCAAATGAGGTTTTGAAATTGAACGACAAAGTACAGGTAAAAGTGTTAGAAGTAGATATTGCCCGCAAACGGATTGCACTTTCTATTAAACAAACACAAGATGCCCCTGCAAAAAACACAGCACACAAAGCCAAAAATACAACGCCGACCAAAACATCCTCGCCCGATTTAGGCAACTTGGCTTTAGGCGATGCGCTGAGCATGTTAAAAACCAAGTTTAAAAAATAATGAACTATCCATAGTTAGAGGAAACGCTGATTGGGCGTTTCCTCTAACTAAAAATTACCGTTGTAGCCAACCCAATGCGTTAGAAATTAGTTGCACAAACTGTGGGTTTGTATAACATTCAGCGTTGTGACCAAGTGCAGTATAAAACATTTTTCCGCCATCGTAGTGCTGCCACCAACAAATAGGGTGCTGCACACCCATATTACCGCCTTGGTAAGAGGTTTCATCAACTGTCATCACCACGTTTATTTTGTGGTGATTAACGGCTTTGAAATTGTAAATCTCTTCGAAAAGTAGCATCGAATCGGGCAAATTTGCGGTGGCAGCAAAGGGTTGGTTAACCAAATGAAACATTGCGTTTTGCTGTTTGGGGTGTCCACCAAAATATGCTCCAATCAAATCGTGGTACCAAGGCCAATCGTATTCCGTATCAGTAGCGGCGTGTATGCCCAAAAAACTGCCTCTGTGCCGAATAAATTGTTGCAAGCCAAGCTGCTGAGTACTATCCAAAACATCGCCACTCGTATTTAAAAACACCACTACTTGGTACGATTTGGATAACTTAGTAAATACATTGGCATCTTCGGTGGTGTCCACAGCCCATTGCAATTGCTGCCCTAACTGCAAAAACATACTTTTTCCGGCCTCAATACTTTTGTGACGATACCCTTTTGTTTTTGAAAAAACCAATATGCGCTTTGTTTTTAAAGGAGGTGTATTTGCCATAAGGCAAATTAAACCCAAACACCAAATCCATTTTTTTTGCATGATTAACCAATATTAACAATAAATATAGCGCAATCAACGCAAATGGTGCTTATTTCGCAGCATCATTGGGCACGATGATTACCTAAGATTGCAATATTTAGGGCAGTTGATCGTTTGCCTTTCATACAAACACACACGTTTATGAAAAATACCAATACTTGGTGGTTGATTGCTTTAATAATGGTACTGCTCGATTGGTATGTGTACCAGGCCGTAAAAACCGTTAGTCAAAATAGTAGCGAGCGAATTAAAACGCTTATCCCTTTCATTTATTGGGGCATTAGCTTGCTTACATTAACTGCGTTGGTGGCACTTCCGTTCATTCAAACATTACAAACGTCCAAAATATTTCGGAATTACATTTTTGCTATTATGGTGGGGCTTTTTTTAGCAAAGCTAGTCGGAAGCCTCTTTTTTTTAACCGACGATATTCGCAGATTATTGTTGTGGGTAGTTGGATTGTTTAAAAGTCAACCCGCTAACACCTTAACGCACACAAGTACCGATACGGCTATTTCGCGCTCAGTTTTTTTAAGTTGGCTAGGACTAGGCTTGGGCGGCACCCTTTTTGGTACGTTGCTCTACGGTTTTGGCAACAAATACAAATACCAAGTGCGGCGCATTCCGCTACATTTTCCCAACCTACCGCTAGCTTTTAAAGGCTTAAAAATTGTACACATCAGCGATATCCATAGTGGAAGCCTGCACAACCAAGCAGCAGTACAAAAGGGAATCGACCTCATTTTGCAGCAAAAGGCCGATCTGATTTTGTTTACGGGCGATTTGGTCAACGACCGTCACGAAGAAATGCACGAATACCAAGCTATTTTCAGCCAACTGAAAGCGCCCCTTGGTGTTTACAGTACACTTGGCAACCACGATTATGGCGACTATGTTCAATGGGGTAGCAAAGCTGAAAAACAGCAAAATTTAGACAATTTAAAACAAATTCATGCCCAAATGGGTTGGCGTTTGCTCATGAACGAGCATATTGTATTTGAAAAAAACGACCAAAAAATAGCGTTGTTAGGCATCGAGAATTGGGGTGCTAAAGGTCGCTTTCCAAAGTATGGTAAAATGCCTAACGCATATGAAAACACCCAGCATATTCCATTCAAAATACTCATGAGCCACGACCCAAGTCATTGGGACGCAGAAATAAAACCGCATTATCCCGATATTGATTTGATGTTGTCGGGTCATACGCATGGCATGCAATTTGGCGTAGAAAATCCATATTTCAAATGGAGCCCGGTTCAGTGGATGTACAAACAATGGGCCGGTTTGTACCAAGACGGACAACAAAAATTATACGTTAACCGCGGGTTTGGTTTTATTGGTTATCCCGGTCGCATAGGCATCATGCCCGAAATTACGGTATTGGAACTTTCTTAAATTGATGGGTGTTTCCCAAGAATGAACATTCAAAAAATGCGGGGCTGTGGACGGAGGTACTTACAGCGGCAGCGGTTCGGGCTGGTTGGCAGTAGTCCTCGCCCAATCGCCCTACGGTTGTTGGGCTGTGGGCTACTAACCACCATCCCGCAGCCATTGATCTGCATCAACAACCGTCAACAATGGTGGCGAATATTTTAAGCTTTCCCTGTTAATTGGTAAACCCACAAACCAACCACTTCTTTAATCACACTCCCCCACTTGAACAACAAACTTGCATCGGGAACACAATAATCGCTCAGCAACATTTTTTTATCTACAGCTTCAAAAGCCGCAGGATACAAAACCACGGGCATTTGGGCTTTTTCAAACACCCTACTTGCACGCCGCAAATGTGTTGCAGAACTAATCAACAAATAAGGCGGTGCTATATGCAAACTGTCCAATATCCTTTTGCTAAAAATGGCATTTTGATGGGTATTCCTCGATTGATTTTCTTTAATAATATCTTCCTTTTTCACTCCGCAAGCCAACATTTCCTGATAAACGAAATCAGACTCCGCAGGTTCTTTCAACAAAAAAGAATTGCTTCCACCGGTTATCACTACTTTTTTAATAATTCCCGAATGGTACATTTTTACAATTTGAATAAATCTATCGGCCGTATACCCAAAGTATCCTTGTTCTTTTTTATCAAACATAGCCATACCTCCGAGTACAATTCCGGCTTCGTAGGTTTGCTTGGCTACGGTAACCGGCCGTTTGACTTCCCAAGCCAATATGGCTCTATTGTGTAAGTAGGGATTAGTGGTTACCAACAAAATGGCAACAGCCACCCATTTGCAGCCAAACCGTAATTTAGGATAGCGCTTAGCAAAAAAATAGGTAATACCTAAAATGAGTATCCAATTGAATGGCTCCAACAAAAAGGTGAATACTTTCGATAAAAAATAAAACATAAAAAATCATTTTATACTTACAAGTGCACTACACAGCCCAAGCCATGTTGGGTTGGCGCAATTGTGGCATATGGCTTAGCTGCAATACGTTTATTGAATAATAAAGTAGCTTGTTGTAATTGTGTTTTGCCTAATGCAATTAAATACCCACCTCCCATAGCCGTTACAAAACCACTACCAACCAACAACCAACCGGTATTTACGTTGGACTTATTAGTTCCATAGGCCATTTGAACACCAACAATCAGCCCTACAGAACCGAGCGTTGACAATACATTGCCCCATATTTTATTTTGCTGCTGAGCATAGTACAAATGGATGATATTCGGATCGTGGGTGTTAATAAACAATTGCTTAAACTGTTTGGCTCCTTGATACACGGTATCGTTATAAATGATGGTATTGGGCTTACTAGTATATACGTACTGCATTTTTTTGGTATCAATTTTTTGCTGCGCTGCCACAATAAATCCACAGCACAATAGCAAACAACTTAATAAAAGCTTAGTCATGCTACTTTATTTTAATAAATATTTGCGTAAAAAACAAAATACCATTGGCATCTTTTTCAATACCTACGGCCGAATGGGTATAGTCGCCTTCTATATTTTTTTTATGCCCTTTGCTTTTTATCCAACCGGCTACTACTTTTTCGGCTGTTAAATCGCCGTAGGCAATATTTTCGGCAGAAGCGGCCAAATATCTAGGCTTTGCTAATTCAAGGGCGGCGGTAACTTGGGCAATTCTTTTTTCGAAACCTTCATGGCTAAAGGGAGCTGTTTTTTGTGCCATTTCGGTACTTAATTGGAGGCAGGGGTCGTACACAGCATCGGACCACTGCAAAATGGCAAGACCTTTTTTGGTTCTGTACAAATTAATTAAATCAAAAACCTGCTTTTCTATTTGCAACAATGCATCTTCCTCGTTGGGTAATTTATCAGTAGCAGCCAAATTGCTGGTAGCAGGTACTTGATTTAATGAAGATGCTGTTTGGGCACTTGTCGGCATACACCAAACAAATGCCACAAACAGCATACTTATGTATTCACTTTTCTTAAAAAAACATTGAAGCATCATTGTAATAAAAGGTAGTTGGTATGATGCTTCAAAAATAAGGTTATTGATTGTTTAAATAAGTATCTAACTCGTCCATCATGTCTTTACTGCCAATAAACATAGGTGTTCGCTGGTGTAAATCTGTTGGTTGAATATCCATGATTCTTTGTTTACCGTTGGTAGCACGACCACCGGCCATTTCTACAATAAATGCAAATGGATTACACTCATACAGCAAGCGCAGTTTTCCATTTGGTTTGTCGGTAGTACCAGGGTACATAAAAATGCCGCCTTTCAGCAAATTACGATGTACATCGGCAACCATACTACCTATATACCGCTGCGTGTAAGGCCCGCCATTGGTAGCATCTTTTTTCTGGCAAGCATTGATGTATTGTTGTACTCCCTTTTCGTATCTAAAAAAGTGACCATGGTTAACCGAGTACGTTTTACCGCTTGCAGGACATTGAATATTCGGATGACTTAGGCTAAACTCTCCAATACTTGGATCTAATGTAAATCCATTAACACCACGACGGGTGGCATATACTAACATGGTACTGCTACCATAAATAACATATCCCGCTGCCACTTGCGCATTACCTGGTTGTAAAAAATCTTCCTTAGTACAAGGCTTACCGAGTGTGCTTACCCTTCTATAAACACTAAAAATTGTTCCGATTGAAATATTAACATCAATATTTCCACTTCCATCTAATGGATCAAACTGAACCACGTACTTACTTTGATTGCTCACTTCATCGTCAAACACCACAAATTCATCTAGCTCTTCACTACTAATTCCGGCACAGCTGATACCATGCTTCAATACGCCCATAAATTGGTTATTGGCAAAAATATCTAGCTTTTTTACGTCTTCGCCCTGCACATTTACACTTCCGTAATCGCCCAAAATATCTACAAGTCCGGCCTTGTTTACTTCTACGTTAACCCGCTTGGCAGCCAGTCCAATATCGCGAAGCAAGGTGCTCAATTCGCCTGTAGCAGCCGGCAAGCCGCGCAATTGCTGAATGGTAAATTCATCTAATGTTAAAATGTTTCTGTTGGTAATCATGATTGGTTTGTATTGTGGTTTGTAAAATCAATTTATTAAGTAGAGCAATACTAAAGGTGAAGTGGGTATTCTAATTGGCAATGTTTTTAAATGATTGAGCCCAATGAACGTTATTCAAAAAGGCAATGCGATGTGATTAAAAGTATTAAAGGCCGGTTTTAGATACTATTTTTATTCAAAATAGTTGAACGATGCCCCAATTGAATAAACTTTTGGCACTACACAAAGTAAAAACAGCACATGTATTACGCACTATTTACACCTACCATTCGGCTAAGCCAACCATCTTGCAATAGATGCTTATATTTGTAGTTGTTGGTATTTGCTAACTGCATATTTTAGGTAATTAGCAACAATTTACAACATCCATTTCATCTAATTCAACCATTATTTATTTATGCACATTTACAAATTTGGTGGTGCTAGTACGGCAACGATAGAGAGAATTCATACCCTAGGGAAAATTGTGCGCGAAGCCCAACCCGCCCCCATGCTACTTGTTATTTCGGCAATGGATAAAACCACCAATGCCTTAGAAAAAGTAGTTGCTGCATTTGCTGAAAAACGCTCGTCCGAGGCATTAAGTTTATTTGATGCAATTAAAAAACAACACCTCGAAACGGCGGCACAGTTACTGCATGATGTCAACTTAACAGCATGCATTGAGGTGTTAAAAGATATATTTACAGAAATCACGTGGCTCCTACACGATACACCTGTTCGGCATTACGATTATTATTACGACCAAATTGTTTGTTCCGGCGAATTGATGAGCAGCTGCATCATTAGCCACTATCTACAACAAATAGGTATTAACAATTCATGGCTTGATGTACGTGATGTACTGCGTACCGACAACACCTTTAGAGACGCCAATATACAATGGGAAAAAAGTGCGCAACTTGCTGTCGCAAGCATTGATTTAAACGGCATTACTGTTACGCAGGGCTTTATTGGTGCTACTGACGAAAATGAAAGCACCACACTTGGCAGAGAAGGCAGCGACTATACCGCAGCTATATTTGCGTCCTTACTCAAAGCAACCTCCGTGACCATTTGGAAAGATGTAACAGGGGTAATGAATGCAGATCCGAAACAATTTTCAGATGCCGTACTCATTAACCAACTGAATTATGACGAAGTGATAGAAATGGCATATTACGGCGCTCAAGTAATACACCCCAAAACCATCAAACCACTACAAAACAACCACATACCGTTGTATGTAAAATGCTTTTTAGATAGCAGTTTACCGGGTACTATTATCAACAATCAGCCGGTACAAAAACTCCCCCCCATTATTGTAGCAAAAAACAATCAGGTAATACTCCATTTGCAAACCAAAGATTTTTCGTTTGTAGCCGACGAACACATGATTGAGCTCTATCAGGCGTTTAACGAAATGCATGTTCGCCCAAATATGATTCAAACAGGTGCCATTAACGTGCAAATTTGCGTAGACGACTTACCGGAAAAAATACATTTACTTGCTAGTAGCATTGCCACTACTTTTGATGTTCAAATAGAAAAAGACTTGCATTTAATTACCATCCGGCACTACGACAAAGCCAATAGAAAAGCTTTTACCTATGGCAAAAAGGTTGTTTTAGAACAAACATCCGCCCATACTTGGCAATTGGTGTATCAATAAAAACTGAGTCAAATTAATTGGAAAGTGCCCTAGTACGCGAAGCCATTCTACTGCTGATTGTTGATTTACTGATGAAAGGCTGCCGCGACGGTGGCAGTGTAGCCCACAGCTACCAACAACCAACGGGCGATTGGTAGCGAGGACTACCGCCAACCGGCCGGATATGCAGTTGCAATAAGGTAGAAAGTTTACAGCCCCAAATGAATACAACAAATGTTAAATTATTAAAACCAGTTACAAAACAACTGTTACATAACTTACCGACAAGTATTTTTGCAAAAAATGATAAACCATTTGCCTTAATGGCTGTTAATTGCTTCAACAAAAACAGTTATTTATCTTATTTACCAAATCTGCAAGGCGTTTTTCAAGCAATGCAATATCCAAATACCCACCTCTTTATGCGATTAAATCTTTTGCGTTTTGTTTTATTGACCTGTATTTTTTCCGTTTCTAATAGTACATACGCCCAAAACAAATACACTTTTAGCGGCACTGTGAAGGACAAATTAACCGGAGAAATGCTAATTGGCGCATCCGTAAAAATTGCCGAAACCGGAAAGGGAACTAATACAAATGCGTATGGTTTTTTTTCGCTTACATTAGTTTCGGGCTCCTATAACTTGCAAATTGCTTATGCAGGTTATGAAACGCTATCCCAAACAGTTACACTAAATAAAAACACGTCGCTTGTAGTCGAATTAACTTTAGCCGGAACTACCCTGAAAGAAGTGGTGGTGAGCAGCAAAAAAGCAACTGAAAACCTGACTAAACCCATCATGGGGGTAGAAAAATTGAACATGAAAGAAATCAATCAATTGCCAGTGCTGTTTGGCGAAAGAGATATTCTGAAAAGTATGCAATTACTACCCGGCATCAAAAGCGCAGGAGAAGGCAATAGCGGTTTTTTTGTTCGTGGTGGTGGTGCCGATCAAAATTTGATTTTGCTTGACGAAGCACCTGTATACAATGCATCGCATTTATTGGGCTTTTTTTCCACCTTCAATTCAGATGCTATTAAAGATGTAACCTTGTACAAAGGGGGTATGCCTGCTCAATATGGCGGCAGATTATCAAGTGTGGTAGACATAAAAATGAAAGATGGCAACAACAAAGATTTTGGAGTTAGTGGCGGATTGGGTTTAATTGCATCGCGCGTTACACTTGAAGGACCCATAGTAAAAAACAAGGGTTCATTTATCATCAGTGGTCGCCGAACTTATGCCGATATGTTCTTAAAACTATCGCCCGATACCACCATCAAAAACAACACCCTTTATTTTTACGATTTCAATTTGAAAGCCAATTACAATTTTGGCACTAAAGACAAACTCTTTCTTTCCGGCTATTTTGGTAGAGATGTATTGGGCTTCGGCTCCACTTTTGGTACCGATTGGGGTAATAAAACAGGAACACTGCGTTGGAATCACTTATTTTCTTCTAAAATATTCAGCAACACCTCACTCATTTACAGCGATTATAGCTACCAAATTAAAATTAAATCGGGCACCGATAAATTTGTTATTACCTCGCAAATTCGCGATATTAACCTAAAACAAGATGTTGATTATTTTATCAATAACAACAACAAACTCAAATTCGGAGCCAATGTTATCCGACACACGGTTTCGCCTGGACGTATAGAAGCAGAAGCCACAAGCAATTTAAAAAGTAGCGTTATCCAATATCGGTATTCTTGGGAAAGTGCAGTATATGCAGCCCACGAGTTGGCGGTTAATGACTTGTTGAACATCAACTACGGCTTGCGTGTTAGCAACCTTACGCCCACCGGACCGGGCAACTATTATACTTACGATGCAAATGGCAACGTAGTGGACACACTTAAATATGCATCGGGAAAGTCGGTTACTAGCTATTGGAATGTAGAACCGCGCATCAGTATTAGCTATCAAGTAACGCCCAAAAGTTCTATCAAAGCCTCCTATAACCGAAATGTTCAAAACTTACACTTATTGAGCAATTCTACTGCCACCACTCCTACCGATTTGTGGCTACCTAGCACCAACAATGTAAAACCCGAAATTGCCGATCAAATAGCCGTGGGATATTACCACAATCTTGCTAACAATCAGTATGAATTGAGTGTGGAAACCTATTACAAGCACTTACAAAATCAAATAGATTACCGAAACGGTGCCGAGCTAAATGCTAACGACAATGTAGAAAATGAATTGTTGTACGGCAAAGGTCGCGCATATGGTATAGAGTTTTTAATTCGTAAAAAAACCGGTAAACTTTCCGGATGGATAGGCTATACCCTCTCTAGAACCGAACGTCAGTTTGCAGAAATTAACAATGGAAGTTATTTTGCCGCCAAGCAGGACAGACCGCACGATTTAAGTATCGTAGGCATTTACCGACTTAACGACAGATGGAGTTTTTCAAGCACGTTTGTCTATAGTTCCGGCAATGCGGTTACTTTTCCTAGCGGTAAATACCGCGTAAACGAGCAAACTACCTTTTTATACACCGAGCGAAACGGTTATCGGATGCCCGCTTACCATCGGCTAGATATTGCGGCCACATTAGAAAGCAAACACAACAAAAACAGGAAATTTCAAAGTAGTTGGACTTTTGGTATTTACAACTTGTATGCACGAGAAAATGCCTTTAGCATCGCATTCAAAGACGACCCTAACGATGCTAGCAAAACCGTTGCAGAACGCACTGCCTTATTCAAATTAGTGCCAAGTGTTACCTGGAATTTTAAACTCTAAAACCTTCACTTACAAGCAATTATTATGAACAAAACCATATATAACCTACTATTTTTTTCCAGTATTGTACTTACATCGTGCACCAAAATTATCAATGTAGACTTAAATAATGCCGCCCCCGTAGTGGTTATTGAAGGTACTATTACCAACGAAACCCCTGCCGAAGTAAGCATTACCCAAAGTGTTAACTTTAGCAAGTCCAATGTATTCCCACCTATTAGTGGCGCTACAGTACAAATAAAAGACAACAATGGAACCGTGTATCCTTTAACCGAAGTAAGTGCCGGTATTTATCGCAACAGCACCCTCTTTGGCCAATCAGGAAACACCTACCAACTTACGGTAATGGCCAATGGCAAACAATATACCGCATCTTCCACAATGCCTCCGCGCGTTCCGCTCGATACCTTACTTTTCGAAAAAATTGCTTTTGGATCTGAGGCCATTTGGATTGTTAAACCACAATATACCGATCCGGATGGTTTTGGAAATTGCTATCGTTTTATTGAAAAAATCAACAATGTACGCAATCCTACCATTTGGGTTTGGGACGATAGAATTAGCAACAATGGTATTAGCACCCGCCCCTTGATACAAGGCGATAGCGTCATTAATCTTAACGATACCATAGAAATAGAAATGAATTGCCTAGATAAACCGATTTTCAGGTATTTCAGAGGCTTACAAGACTTACAACAACAATCTACTACACCAGCAAATCCAGAAACCAATATCATTGGCGGTGCTGTTGGGTATTTTAGCGCCCACACGAGTCAACGTCGCAAGCAAACAGTTCAATAAACTTGCACCAGCTACCTTACAAAAAACTCATCCCATCGTAAAATATACTATATCAAACCATTGCAACTAAGGCTACGCGGTAGCCTTTTTTATTATTATGAGCCAGAGGCTGGTACTACTATTTGGCAGCATTGGCGTTGGCACCATTCAACTTTTGTAACTAAGGGCAGCATGTTTTGCTCCTCCTTTCGAATAAAGCGAACACCCCTACACAAAATACAAGTATGATAAACAAAAAAGGAGCACACTACAATTATTTGGGTAGTGTGCTCCTTTAAAATACAGTGTGGTGCAATAAGCATCCCTTTCTAACCAACCATTAATGGTGGTGGTGGTGACTATTTATTTTTGCGATGAAAGCTTCTTCTTCAATTGGTTCAACTGTAGCAGCTACTTCACCTTCTAATTTTTCAAATAATTTAGATACGCTCACACGCTGATAGGTTTCTTCTACAAATTTCTTGTCTTTCAACATCCTGTTTGCATAATCATCAATCCAACGGGTATCGTCGCCAAAAGCACTTAAATTACCACCCATATAACCCAACAATTGTTGAACAGCAAAAGATTTGATATCCTCTTGCGTCACTTCAATTGCATATTTTTCGCTAAGTTCATTGCTAATTACTGACCATTTCAACGAACTAATAAAACTTGGGAACTCAGCAGCTACTTCTTCCTCAGATTTAGCTTTTTCACCACCACGAGCTAACCAATTTTTCAAGAATGCTTCAGGAAATTCTAATGAAACGTGATCGGTTAGGTGATGATAAATTTGATCGTGTAATTGGTTGCTTGCCTGACTAGCAAAATAGGCGGCTATATCTTCTTTAACTACGTCCCTTAATTCTGCTTCGGTTGCAATAGTTTTAGAAGGATAAGCAGCAGCAAAGAAGGTTTCGTCCAAAGCAGCACTTTCTAACAATCCGAGTTTGGTAATAGTAAGTTGAAACGATTTGTTAGCAGCTTCACTATCATTAGCAAGTTCATCTAATATTGCTTTGGATTCTTTTTCATCAAAGGCTTCGGCCAAAGTTACAGTTAATACATCTCCTACTTTTTTACCAACTAAACTAGCACGTACAGCAGGTTGAAATTGAGTAAGCGCCAAAGATTTTTTTACGCTGCTACCGCCTTCAACAAGACTACCGGCAGCGTCAACTTCTGAAAGTTCAATGTTTAAGGTAGTTTCTTCGCTTTCTACTACTTCAGGTTCGGTCATATTACCAAAGCGTTTTTGTAAGCGAGCTACTTCGTCATCAATCATTTTATCAGTAACATTTACCTGATAACGAGTGCATTTGATGCCCGCTACATCTACATTTACTGTAGGTTGCAAGCCAATTTCAAAATCGAAAGAGTAATCTATAACACTTTGAACATCAATTTTTTGGGTATCATTTGCAAGCGGCAAGGGCTGAGCAAATATTTTTAATTTTTCGTTAGTAAGGTAATCGTTCACCTCTTTTTCCATGGTTTTCAACACCTCATCCACAAAAATACCTTGACCATACATTTTTCTAATCAAGCCAGCAGGAACCATTCCTTTACGAAATCCTGGAATATTGGCAGATTTAGCGTATTGTTTTAAATTTTTTTCGAATGCAGTTTGATAATCTGCGGGTGTAACGGTTACGGTTAATTTGTCGTGTAATAAACCGATGTTTTCTCTTGTAACGGTTGCCATGATTGTAGTCTCCAATCCGATAAATCGGACAGAATTTAATTTGATTAAAAAAATAACCCCTTTGTGAAAAAGGGGTTGGTGCGGATGGAGGGGGTCGAACCCACACGCCTCGCGGCGCTAGATCCTAAGTCTAGTGCGTCTGCCAATTTCGCCACATCCGCATTTATTTTGGAGGGCAAAAGTAGGGTTTTGATTTGAATTACAAAAAAAAAGAACAAAAAACTTTTTAACCAAGCGAACCTGACGCACAACCTTATTGTCGCCATGCAGCTCCATACCTTCTGCCACCGCCGCCGCTACGTGGACCACTACTACCCGAACGCCTAACGGCCATGCTGCGTTGTTGATCGTATTTGGATACTGGTGCAGGTTCTGGCATATGGTATTGGTGATCTTCCATTACTGGAATTTGTAGCTTGATGGTTTTTTGAATATCGCGCAAAAACAAGCGTTCTTCTGCATCGCAAAAAGAATAGGCTGTGCCTGCTGCTCCCGCCCTGCCGGTACGTCCAATTCTATGTACATAGGTTTCAGGAATATTGGGCAATTCGTAGTTAATTACCAATTCCAAGTGATCTACATCTATACCTCTAGCAGCAATGTCGGTTGCTACAAGTACACGAATATGTCCCGATTTAAAATTAGTGAGGGCTCGTTGTCGTGCATTTTGCGATTTATTGCCGTGAATAGCTTCTGCATTTATTTGATGCTTTGCCAATTCTTTTACAACCTTATCGGCACCATGTTTGGTACGTGTAAAAATGAGCACACTCTTAGCAGCCGACTGCTGCAAAATTTGCAACAACAAATGCCGTTTATTGTCTTTCTCCACAAAATACATCCGTTGCTCAATTTTGTCTACCGTTGACGACACAGGTGCCACTTCAACCGTTACGGGCTCATGTAAGATGGTATTGGCCAACGAAGCAATTTCGAGGGGCATAGTAGCCGAGAAAAATAGGGTTTGACGTTTTTGCGGAATTTTAGTAATGACTTTTTTAACGTCGGTAATAAATCCCATATCCAACATTCTATCGGCCTCATCCAATACAAAAATTTCTATATGATGGAGGTTTACTAGTTTTTGCTGAACCAAGTCCAACAATCTTCCGGGCGTGGCAATTAGTACATCCACACCTGAACGCAATGCTTGTACTTGCGAAAACTGCGATACCCCACCAAAAACCACTGCGTGCTTTAAACGCAAATGCTTGCCATAAGCTGCAAAACTTTCATCTATTTGAATAGCTAGTTCTCGTGTGGGTGTTAAAATAAGCGCTTTAATTTGGCGCGGGCCTGTACCTGCGGTTTCTTTAGCAGATTGGGCCAAAAGTTGTAAAATAGGAATGGCAAAAGCCGCTGTTTTACCTGTACCGGTTTGTGCGCAACCTAATATATCTTTTTTGTCTAAAATAACAGGAATAGCTTGTGCTTGAATTGGAGTGGGTGTTGTGTAACCTTCTGTTTCTAACGCCTTCAAAATGGGCGCAATGAGATTTAAATCTTGAAATAACAATGTAATATAATTTTATGTAAAAAATACATCCTACAGCTTATAGGTGTTGGATGGCATATACCATGCCCAAAAAACTTGATGTACTTCTGTAATTGGAGGTGTTGATGTAAAACGGATAAATTTGTTATTCTTTGGGAGAATTGGGAGGAAAATTCTAGAAAAACAGATGAAACCGAACCCCAACACATATAAACGCAAATGCAGAAACGGAATAGAGAGCATCGAGTAAAATAGTGACGCGTATATTAATACTGCGTAAAGATACAGTATTATTGATTCAGGAAGCAATTTAAATTGCTGAAAAGTAAATCCGTTTTAAGGTTTGTAGAACCCATACACTAGCACTATTCGCCTATAGCTGTATTTTAGAATATTTATTTTTGGTGTTTTTTTGCTTTGACAGTTTTAAGTTTTTCTTATTCTGCTCATTGAGTTTTTTTTGATCAATATTCCCATTTTCGTCTAACAAACTCATTTCGGCGGGTGCATTACCCAATAAGGGATCGAAACCCTGCATATTGACTTTTTGATACGCTAAATGGGGATTGTGTACCCATTTTCCATTTTTCCAAGTAAAAGTTTCGTAGCTACCGTCGGGTATTAAACTTGCTTTGTTGTTTTCATCACCGCCTTCACTAATTAAATGATCGAAAACGATGCATTGCATTTCGTCGTCGTAATTAAATCGAACTTTAGCGTCTTTTTTATATTCTATGCAAAAACGATAAGCAGGTTGTTTTGGCTTGATATTGTCATTTTTATACTGAAAAAAAGTGCCCCCAAATACGGGTTCGGCATTTTTATCAAACCACATTACCTCCATCCATTTTTTATTGGTTCTCGCTTCATTATTATCAAAGCCCAACAATGTATAATATTTAATGCCCTTATATTCGTTTAGGACTATTTTATAATACAAAGCACCAATCCATTGTGATTTATTTCGTGCCGAGTCAGTAGGATTGTAAGTAAAAGCACTAGCATCGAAGAGCGGAAACAACTTTAACGACCCATCGGTTGTTCGCATTTGAATGGCTCCCCGCTGTACAAACTCGTTTAAGTCTTTGGCTACTTCCCACGTAAAAATTCTAAATGTGGTGTCGGGAGCATACAACTTGGAAATCGTTTGTAAGGAATCGAAAGGATACCAAAAGGAGTTGGACACTTTCAGTGCTTTTACTAAGGTTTTGGTAAACTTATCGTTGGCTAAGAAGCGCTCTTCCCATTCTGGCTTTTCAAGCATCTCATTTCCATAAATTTTTGCAGAATCTTCCAATGCCTGCAATTGTTTTTTATCCGACTTCCCTATTTTCTGTGC
>JACCDS010015652.1_pt1 | contig 17337 bp, 16 predicted proteins | sample 7446441 | NCBI WGS metagenome assembly JACCDS01 (sample SAMN15323445, study PRJNA562643) | freshwater metagenome | isolation source: river surface water | place: USA:Blue River Watershed | collected 2017-08-17
ACCAAAGTTAACAATACTATCTAGCCATTGAATACTGGTAAAATTAGCCGTGTCGTTAGCAGCATGCTGTGCAAGTGCTTTGTTTTTGGCTGAATTATTGCAGGCCATTATAAGCAAGCAAGCAAAAAAAATGGCCGTATAAATACCTCCTTTTTTCATTTGCTTAATACTTTATTTAGATTTATATTCTATTTTATTGATTTTTTCGGCAGCGGTTAAATCTTTTTGCACATTATCCAAAACGCCGTTTACAAAATGTCCGCTTTGTGGTGTGCTATAATCCTTTGCCAAATCAATATATTCATTAATGGTTACTTTGGTGGGGATTGTTTCAAAGTATAAAAACTCTGCAATGCCCATTTGCAAAATAATTAAATCTAGTGTAGCTATTCTTTCCGAATCCCAATTAATTAATTTGGGTTTGATTAAATCTTGTAAATGTGTCTTTTTGTTGAAGGTAGTTACTAATAGCGATTTGGCAAATTGCCATTTGTCTTCCGGAACCATTTGGTTGAGGCTGTAACTACGGGGCTTTTGCAAATAACTAAACATCAGTTGCTCCATCATTTCGCCATCGTCGTCCCAATTGTTGAACAATTCTTCAATGTGTTCAATAAAGTCTTCGTTTGGAAGCATCAAATTAGCAAAAATGAATTTGATAATCTCTTTTTCGCTTTGGGGATTACGACTATTCTCGTTGATATACAGATGGTATTCTGACGTTTCAGTTAAATGTGTATATATTTTCTTGAGTAAATCTCTGTTGATGTATTTTTCTGGCATATCGTCCTCCACCGCTTTTACAAACGAGGGACTTTCTAAAATTTGCCAAAGTAGCAAGTTGCCTGCAAGTTTGGTATTTACATTCAAATCGGCCTCAGACGGTAAATGCCTATTGCCTCTCAAGCGCGAATCGGTTTCTGCATACCTAGCCACTTCTGTCAAAAAATAGATGAGGTACACAAACAATTCGCGTGTTTTGTCAAAACTTTTCTGTAATTCGGTTACTGGGTTGCTGATACCTTTTTCATCGCCATAGGCATCCATAATATACAATAACTGCATTACTTTAACCCGAATGTTTCTTCTACTTATCATTCAAAAAAGAACTTTTGATTATGCGGCTGCGAAGATAGGGGTAAACCACTGCTTAGCCTTCATAAAGTTAGCTATTTGCTTATTCAAGCGTGCTTTTTTGTGTGAGCAACTCTTGATTACTGCAATTTAAAATGGGCGCTACACGGTAGCTTTTTTTGTTTTTGTGCCAGAGGACGGTACTACTAGGTGGCTTAAGTGGCGTTGGCACCATTCTACTGCATATCGCTCTTGAGCAGAATCATCTTTCCTAAACATCTATCTGATATATAGTAATATATATGAAAATTAAATCTTTTTTTAAAAGTGAAATGATTGCTATCAATCCATTCTTTAACCTATCCCACACAAAACTATTACTCTAATATTTCTTGACGACGTGAAAAGGTATAATGCAATTTTGACACCATTTTATTAAGTAAATACGGCAATTTGTGCCAAAGTATCGGCTGCTGCTGCCCAATTTGCACCGTTAACTGAAATTTTGACTTATTTCAAAGGCATGGCACGATAATCGCCAAGAAGTTCATGATTGTAACTAGTTACAGAAAAATTAATTATTTAAACCTAAAAAACAATAATTATGTCTACAAACACGCTGACCGTAACTCCTCTACACGATAGAGTGATTGTTAAACCAGCTGCTGCCGAAGAAAAAACTGCCGGTGGCATCATCATCCCTGATACTGCTAAAGAAAAACCACAACGTGGCATCATTGTAGCAGCCGGTGCAGGTAAAAAAGATGAACCTCTAACCGTAAAAGTAGGTGATACTGTATTGTATGGCAAATATGCCGGAACCGAAATCTCTATCGAAGGTCAAGACCTTTTAATTATGAGAGAGAGCGATGTGCTAGCTATCATCTAAGGTGGTTAAAAAACGCTATAACGCTTTATTCGATTTCAACATTCATTTATCCACAAACATTTAAAACTGCTTACCTCACAGTTCTACAATTTATCCGTAAATCCTAATCGGAAGTTGAGGTAATTCAATATGGCAAAACAAATTTTCTTCGACATCGAAGCAAGAAACAAAATGAAAAAAGGTGTTGACACCCTAGCCAACGCCGTTAAAGTAACTTTAGGTCCTAAAGGTAGAAATGTAGTAATTGAGAAAAAATTTGGCGCACCTCAGGTAACCAAAGATGGTGTTTCGGTAGCTAAAGAAATTGAGTTAGAAGATGCTATTGAAAATATGGGTGCTCAAATGGTGAAAGAAGTAGCATCTAAAACCGCCGATCAAGCTGGCGATGGTACTACTACTGCAACTGTTTTAGCTCAAGCTATCATCAGCGAAGGTTTGAAAAACGTAGCTGCCGGTGCTAACCCAATGGATTTAAAACGTGGTATTGACAAAGCAGTATTGGCAGTTGTAAAAAACTTACAACAACAATCGCAAGCAGTAGGCGACGACAACAACAAAATTGAGCAAGTAGCTACTATTTCAGCTAATAGCGACAGCGAAATTGGCAAATTGATAGCGCAAGCAATGGCCAAAGTAGGTAAAGAAGGTGTTATTACCGTAGAAGAAGCAAAAGGTACTGATACTACTGTTGATGTAGTTGAAGGTATGCAATTTGATCGTGGTTACATTTCTCCTTACTTTGTAACAAACAGCGAAAAAATGGAAGCTGAGTTGCAAAATCCTTTTATCCTTATTTATGATAAAAAGATTTCTGCAATGAAAGACATCCTTCATATATTAGAAAAAGTAGCTCAAACTGGCCGTCCTCTTTTAATTATTGCTGAGGATTTAGAAGGCGAAGCATTGGCTACATTGGTAGTGAACAAATTGCGCGGTACACTTAAAGTAGCAGCAGTAAAAGCGCCTGGATTTGGCGATAGAAGAAAAGAAATGCTTACCGATATTGCTACTTTAACCGCTGGTACAGTTATTAGCGAAGAACAAGGCTTTAAATTGGAAAATGCCGATTTAAGTTACCTTGGTCAAGCGGCATCTGTTGCTATTGATAAAGACAACACAACAATTGTTGGTGGTAAAGGCGAAAAAGAAGCTATTACAGCTCGCGTTAACCAAATCAAAGCTCAAATCGAAAATACTACCTCTGACTACGATCGTGAAAAATTGCAAGAGCGTTTGGCTAAATTGGCCGGCGGTGTTGCTGTGCTTTACGTAGGTGCTGCTACCGAAGTAGAAATGAAAGAGAAAAAAGACAGAGTAGATGATGCTTTACATGCTACACGCGCAGCGGTAGAAGAAGGTATTGTTCCTGGCGGTGGTGTTGCTTACATTCGTTCTATTGAAAGTCTTGAAAATCTACAAGGTATCAATAACGACGAAAACACCGGTATCCAAATCATCAAACGTGCTATTGAAGAACCAATTCGTCAAATTGTTTTCAATAGTGGTATCGAAGGTTCAATCGTGGTACAAAAAATTAAAGAAGGCAAAGCCGACTTTGGTTTCAATGCCCGTACCGAAGTGTACGAAAACTTACTTGCAGCCGGTGTAATTGATCCTACTAAAGTTAGCCGTGTAGCTTTAGAAAATGCTGCCTCAATTGCCGCAATGTTCCTAACAACTGAGTGTGTAATTGCCGATAAGCCAAGCAAAGAGGCTGCCGGACATGCTCATGGAGCTCCTGATATGGGCGGAATGGGTGGTTACTAATTTTAAAAGTACACCAAAATATAACCCGCTATCTAACTGTGATAGCGGGTTTTTTTATGATTTTTTTGAAAAAATTAGCAAGGTGATTGTGCAAAATGAAGCCTTTTTTTTATTAAAAAATGCAAATATTGAAAATAGCTCAACACAATTAATGCTTATAAAAGTGCTAACGGCAATCTACCAAAATACGAGATGCAAGATTCAGATGGAGTTTATAAATTTTTAAATAGAAAAAAAATCTGTTAGTGTGTCTTATTGCCTATTTATGGCTTAACTTAGGGCAAGGTTTTTTGCAATTAACAGTTTGCCATAGTAAACATAGTTACGTACAATCTAAAAACTGAACGCATGAAAAAGTTTCAAGCAATTATTCATTTTACTATGGACGATGATTTTATGTTGTACATACCGGCGCATCGTACTTTTATCAATTTTTTAATCAATAAACACATTATTGATACCTATGCCGTAAGTATGGAAACCCAAACTTGTTGGATAACCTTTAATGCAGAAAGCAAAACGGCGGTGGATAATTATTTGTCAAAATCGCCTATTTATAAATATTGGACATACAGTGTAGAGGAGTTGTTTGTATACGATAGTCAATTTTATCGCTTACCAGCCTTTCAATTAAACTAAAAGCGCCGTTGGTAAGTTGATTAACTTTTGTATTTCATTTTTTTAATAAATTTTACAAGTGTGTGAAAAAATTACTTTTTCTTGTTAATATAAGGTAATAATAGGGTAATATTTCTTATCAAAGCGTGGATGGATAGCAGCATCTTTGGAATGGTATAATGTTATCTTGTGTAAAATTTTTCACGCTTGTATATGAATAAAATAGCTGTATGTATCGCATTTGGATTGCTTACTCTGAATGCTACCGCTCAACATAAAAGTGGTACGAATACCTTTCAACCAAATTTTACATCTTTAAAAGCTTATCGAATACCCAATTGGTTTAGAGATGCCAAATTTGGCATTTGGAGTCATTGGGGGCCGCAGGCAGTTCCTCGTCAGGGCGATTGGTATGCCAGAAATATGTATCGGCAAGGCAGTTATCAATACAAATACCATTTAGCCCATTATGGTCACCCTAGTAAAGTGGGTTACAAGAATATTATTCCGTTGTGGAAGGCCGAAAAATGGAATCCCAAACAACTGATGCAATTGTACAAGCAAGCCGGGGCCAAATATTTTGTCAGTATGGCAACCCATCACGACAATTTCTTTTTATGGAAATCGCAATTGCACCGTTGGAATGCTGTTAATATGGGTCCCAAAAAAGATGTAGTAGGCATTTGGCAAAAAGCTGCCCAAAAAGCTGGGTTACGGTTTGGTGTTTCCGAGCACTTGGGAGCTTCGTATACTTGGTTTCAATCAAGCCATATGTCAGATACCTCCGGTATGTACAAAGGCATTGCTTATGATGGTGCTATTGATAGCTTGCAAGATTTATACCATCCCAAGGCCGTTAACGATTGGGGATGGCTTACCAATAATGTGGCTAATCAAAAGCATTGGTTGGCATGTATGAAAGAACTCATCGATAATTACCATCCCGATCTTTTGTATTCTGACAGTAGGTTTCCATTCGATAGTATTGGAAAGCAAATGTTGGCCCATTATTACAATAGTAATGCAGCGCTGAATCGTCAACGAGTAGATGCGGTATACAATTGCAAACAACCGTCGAATGGTATGTGGGTAGAAGATTTGGAACGAGGTGTAATGGACAGTATTTGTCCCTTTCCTTGGCAAACGGATACCTCAATTGGCGATTGGTTTTACAAAGAAGGTCAGCAATACAAATCGGCAAAAGAAGTAGTACAAATGTTGGTCGATATTGTAAGCAAAAATGGCAACTTACTCATCAATGTGGTGCAAACCCCCGAAGGAAATATTGAGCCGGATATGTTGCAAATACTACAAGATATTGGCAAATGGACAGCTATTAATGGAGAAGGTATTTATGCGTCGAGACCATGGAAAATTTTCGGTGAAAATCCTTCCAACAGCAAGGCCGTAAAAACAGGTAACTTTAATGAAAGTAGTATACAATACAGTGGTAAGCACATTCGGTATACTACTCGAAATGGTCATTTATATGCGTACATAATGGGAATGCCTACCAGTGATATTTTCATCAAAACGCTTGGTTTGGCTTCTTCCGTAGCACAACCAATAGCTTCAATTACCTTATTGGGATCTAAAGAGAAAGTGCAATGGCAGCAGCAATCCGATGCACTTATGATACAAAAGCCTACAAGTTTGCCCACCGAAAATGTTCTCGGTTACAAAATTGTATTTACCAACAAAACAACATCCCCCTATCAATAGGGGCTATTAGGTCAAGTAAGTAATGAATGGGTTTACTATTCCTGAATGGTAAAACAAATATGTTTGAATCATTGCAATTAAGTGCTAATGGCAAATCATTTCACTTGAATAGGGATACCTTATTGTACCAATTGTTGAAGCGCCAATTTGAGTTGGGTTTCTAATAATTGAGTATTATAAAATTGCCGGTATTTTTTTGCAGGGTTAATCATGAGGGTAACAGGTATTGATGCCTCCCATTTTGGATCAATTTTAGGGCAAAAGTAGGTAGGGTCGCTTTCGTTCAGCCACAATAGTTCCGAAGTGTAGCCATTGTTTTTGGCAAAATCGGTAATTCCTTTTGGAAATTCATCTGGATAGTCTAAGCTTACTAACACCACTTTTACCCCTTGCGCTTTGAAGGGCTGAATTACTTTTTCAAAATATCGAAGTTCTCTTACGCAGGGGCCACACCAAGTAGCCCAAAAATTAATTACTAAGGGGGTAGTAGCTGAGTCAATCATGGCTACTACATCGGTGATTTTAACTTTGGTAACGGTTTGTGCTTGAGTTGTGGAACATGTGCAAGCCACTAGAAGAAGGAGTCCAAAAAAATATTTCATAAGGAGTAGGATTTAAAAATGATTGTTCAAATCTCGTGCAGTCCAAAATTCGGTTAATGCATTTATTTGGGTAGTAGGTAGTGAGGGCTGGTTGTAATGTCCGGCTGCTTTTTTTTGTCGGTAAGCTTCGTAAAGGCTTACGGCACAGGCAACGGAAATATTTAAGCTTTGTACAAAACCCACTTGTGGAATAACGAAATTACCATCGGCTAGTTGTTGTGCTTCGTTGGTAACACCGCTAGTTTCGGCTCCAAATACCAAGGCAATACTTTCTGTAAAGTCTACGTCGTATACCGATACGGCATTGGCAGATAAATGGGTAGTGAGTATTTTTTGATAGTGTTTTCGGAGTTGTTCATAACAAGCAGTAACGCTGTCAAACTCATGTATTGTGAGCCATTTTGCCGCACTACGGCCACTTTTATAATTGTATACTCGTGTTCTAGGTTGGTTGCTATTTATCAAGTATACATCCTGTATACCTACCGATTCGCAACTACGCATTACTGCTGTAATATTGCGGGGGTCTTCTATGTTTTCGAGTACAACTGTTAAGTTATTTTGACGATGCGCAAGTACTTGCGCCATTTTTTGTTGTCGTTCTTGTGTCATGTATTGCAATAGAAGCAGATTAAAAAATGGGTACAATACCTAGCCCTGTTTTGCCAAGCAAACTTACTGTTCCGTTGTCAAATACCAATCCTTTGGCCAAATCTTCGGTTTGTAACAATGGACCATCCATATCTACGTAATCTAGTTGTGGTAAAAATTGAGCAATAGCCGCCGAGCCAATACTGCTTTCGTTCATGCAGCCCATCATTACTTTTAAATGAAGTTGTTTAGCTTGTTGTATCATGCGCAAAGCAGGGGTTATGCCACTGCATTTGGTTAGTTTAATATTGATACCATGAAAGTAATTGGCACATTTGGCAACATCGTGTTCCGAAACGCAGCTTTCATCGGCTATTAATGGAATAGAGCTAGCTGTGTATAATTGTTGCATGCCTTCCCAATCATCTTTGGCTAGTGGCTGTTCTATCAACTCAACGTTTAGGTCGGCAAGTTGAGGCAATAGTTGCAATGCTTCGGTAACCGTCCACGCGGCATTGGCATCCACTCGAATACGGGCATCGGTTTTGCTTCGCAAAAGTTGCACAATGCCTATATCGTTGGGCGTACCCAATTTTACTTTGTAAATAGGCCATGGCTTATGCAGCATTTTTGCAAGCATGGCTTCCGGTGTATCAATACCAATTGTGTAATTGGTTTCGGGCAATTGCTGCCAAGGAGTTTGCCAAATTTGGTGTAGTTGTTTGTTTTTCATTTGGCCAAATAAGTCCCACGCAGCCATATCCAAAGCGCAAACCAAAAAAGGATTGTTGGGTAGTAAGTGATGCAAATAGTGCCAATAGCGCTCCGGCTCGGTGAAGGCGAATTTTTCAATAAACCGTTGCTTTTGTTGTATTACGGCTATCATTTCTTCCACAGTTTCATGGTAGTATGCTATGGAAGGCGCTTCGCCAATACCCCGCCAAGGGCCCAATTCAAGTTGCACTACCAACGTGTCTTGATGCGTTTTGGTTCGTCCGTTAGAAATGGTAAATGGGTATTCAAAAGGCAATTGATGTTGGCTGTAATAGAGTTTCACGCAGAAAAATAGATTGTACAATAAACAAAAATGGTTGGTTGTAAAATAACGAAGATTTTATAACATGCCGAGTGTTTAATTGGCCTTGAGCAGCGGCAATATAGTTAAAAGATGCATCTTGATTGGAGCAGTTGCCAATGGTCTACCATGTTGCGCGGTGTTGCTTCTGTTGAACGGTGCCAACGCCACTACAGCTACATGGGTGGTACCGGCCCATGGCTCACACCAAATAAAGGCTACCGTGTAGCCGCTATTTTCTCTTCTGTTTATTGAATTGGGGTGTCAGCGAAAACTGATGAAAATCATCTTTTCGCTTGAGTTATGTCATACTTGTGTCAGTTGCACACGGCTACTTTTGACATTAATTAGAGCTATTTATGAGTGTAATTATTGTTTTATTGTTGGCGAGTATTGGCGTTGCTTCGCTGTTTTTGGCCGCCTTTTTATGGAGTGTCAAAAGTGGTCAGTACGACGATGAACAGTCGCCCCCATTACGCATGTTGTTCGATGCTACGTTACCCGATCCATTGGAGGTAAGTGCTAGCAGGGAGAACGATGCTATCAAATAAAGCCGGTCTTTTTATTTCTACGGAATCAGAAATCCACAACCATTATAAACACCAAGCTTCAACTATGCAACTAGAAAAGTTCTATTACGACAACAAGATTGTAAAAATGTTTGCCTACGCCACTATTTTGTGGGGCGTTGTAGGCATGTTGGCCGGTTTGCTGGCCGCGGTACAAATTTATTTACCGGCTGCTAATTTTAATATGCCCTATACTACTTTTGGGCGAGTACGACCGGTGCATACCAATGCCGTTATTTTTGCATTTGTAGGCAACGGGATATTTATGGGCGTTTACTATTCGTTACAACGATTGTGTAAAGCACGCATGTTTAACGATGCGCTCAGCCGGATTCATTTTTGGGGATGGCAGTCAATTATTGTAGCAGCAGCCATCACATTATTATTAGGTTATACCACGGGTAAAGAGTATGCCGAGTTGGAGTGGCCTATAGATATTGCCATTACTTTGGTATGGGTGGCTTTTGGTATCAATATGTTTGGTACTATCATTAAACGCCGCGAAAGTCATTTGTATGTAGCCATTTGGTTTTACATAGCTACTTGGGTTACCGTAGCCATGTTACATATCGTTAACTCGTTCGAAATACCCTTTTCGGCATTCAAAAGTTATAGTTGGTATGCCGGCGTGCAAGATGCCCTTGTACAATGGTGGTATGGGCACAATGCAGTAGCCTTTTTTCTTACCACGCCTTATTTGGGTATCATGTATTACTTTATGCCCAAAGCAGCCAATCGTCCGGTTTACAGTTATCGATTATCCATTATTCACTTTTGGGCATTAATATTTATTTATATTTGGGCAGGTCCTCACCACTTATTGTATACCGCTTTGCCCGATTGGGCACAAAGTTTGGGTACTGTGTTTAGCATCATGCTCATAGCCCCGAGTTGGGGAGGTATGCTCAACGGCCTATTTACCCTGCGCGGAGCATGGGATAAAGTGCGGGAAGAACCTGTACTGAAATTCATGGTGGTAGCCGTAACTTGTTATGGTATGGCCACTTTTGAAGGGCCGATGTTGAGTTTAAAAAGCTTTAACGCTATTACCCACTTTACCGACTGGACGGTAGCGCACGTACACATTGGTGCTTTGGGCTGGAATGGCTTTTTAACCTTTGGTATGTTGTATTGGTTGTTGCCAAGAATGTTTAATACCCCATTGTATTCCAAAAAATTAGCCAACAATCACTTTTGGATTGGTACAATTGGTATTGTGCTTTATGCCATTCCTATGTATTGGGCAGGTTTTACACAAGCTTTGATGTGGAAACAATTTACACCGGAAGGACAGTTGAAGTTTCAGTTTTTAGAAACCGTTACCCATATTATCCCTATGTATGTTACCCGTAGCATCGGTGGTACCTTATACTTAATTGGTGCATTGATCATGGTTTACAACCTTTGGAAAACCGTAGCTGCCGGCAAATTGATTGAAAACGAATATGCCGAAGCGCCCGCATTACCCAAAGTATTGGAAACACACGGCAAACAACACTGGCACAGATGGATTGAAAGTCGTCCTATACAAATGTTGGTATTTAGTTTAATTGCGGTGGCAATTGGAGGTGTTTTAGAGTTGGTACCCACCTTTTTGGTAAAAAGCAATATTCCTACAATAGCGGCTGTTAAACCCTATACTCCTTTAGAATTGCAGGGTAGAGATATTTATATCCGTGAAGGTTGCTACCTCTGCCATTCACAAATGGTGCGCCCTTTCCGCGACGAAGTAGCTAGATATGGTGAATACAGCAAAGCCGGAGAATTTGTATACGACCATCCTTTCCAATGGGGTAGCAAACGTACAGGACCCGATTTGGCTAGGGTAGGTGGCAAGTATCCTGACAGTTGGCACTACAACCACATGCTTGAACCACAAAGTATGAGCCCGGGTTCCATCATGCCATCTTATACTTGGCTGTTTGATAATCCATTAGATACGGCCATTACGCCAGCAAAAATTCGTGCTATGCAAACTTTGGGTGTACCATACGAAAAAGGCTACGACCAATTGGCCAATGCCGATTTGATGCAACAAGCTACTACTATAGCCAATGGTTTGAAAAAAGAAAAACTCAACGTAGCGCCAAATATGGAAATAGTAGCATTGATAGCTTACTTACAACGGATTGGTACCGACATCAAAGCAGAGAAAAAAATAGTAGCGCAGCTACCTTAAATAAAAATGCTTGGAGAAAAGAACAACAGTCTTTGTGCAGCGGACACTTCCAAAACCTTAGGCTGTTGCTTTTTCACTACACTTATACATCACTCACCTACCTCATTAAACTTGCTAATCAACCAATCGAATCATGAAATTCATTAATTATTTAGAAAAAATAACAGGCGTAGATGTGTATGCCTTGTCATCATTCAGTATATTCTTTATTTTTTTTATCGGTGTTGCGCTATGGGCTTGGAAAGCCGATAAAAAAATGATTGAAGAAATTCAACAGTTGCCTTTACATAATTAACCAATCACGTTCAAACTACTTAACAATGAAAAGATACTGGAAACAAATTGCTTATATGGCGGCATTCGGCCTGGTAGTTCCATGCATTGCTTTGGCACAAGGCCCGCCCAAACCGTCTTCAATGGCCAACCCACTGGCACAAATACTCGTGGTTATCATCATAGCTTTGGCAATTATTATTGGTTTAATGGCCAATGTGGTTACCGGTGCTGCACAAGTGTTTATTCAAAAAATTAGGGATGCCCGCAATAGCAACAATACTGGTGCTAAAACACTCTCTGTTATTGCATTGCTGCTTTTTACCGGTAGCACTTGGGCACAGGAAGCAGCTAATGCCGCTACCGACGCTGCACCTGTGGTGAATCATTTTGGGGGCTTGTCGGGTACCGTTTTTTATACCCTTATTAGTGTCATTGCCGTTGAAATCATCATTTTGATGACACTGATTTACAATTTAAAAATGTTGCTGCGCAAAGAAAGTGTAGCTAATACAGCGGTAGTGCCGGAAGAAATTACCGAAAATGCATTGGCCAAATGGTGGGATAAAATCAATAAGTTCCGCCCACTCAAGGAAGAGCAGGATATTGATTTAGGACACGATTATGATGGTATTAGGGAGTTGGATAATGGATTGCCACCGTGGTGGTTGTATGGTTTTTATTGCTGCGTATTTTTTGCTTGTGTATACTTATGGCGTTACCACGTATCAAGCGATGCCGCTCCTTCAAGTGCTGAAGAATACACCATTGCAGTAGCTAAAGCCGAAGTAGAAAAAGAAGCCTATTTGAAAAATGCAGCAAGTAAGGTAGATGAAAATTCGGTGAAAATGCTTACGGAAGCGGCCGATTTAGAAGCCGGCAAAAAAATATTTACTTCTGTATGTGCTGCTTGCCACGTAGCTGATGGTGGTGGTGCCGTTGGCCCTAACCTAACCGACGAATATTGGTTGCATGGTGGAAGCATCAAAGATGTGTTTAAAACATTGAAATACGGTTGGCCCGAAAAAGGAATGAAAAGTTGGAAAGACGATTATTCGCCTGTGCAATTGGCACAATTGGCTAGTTATGTAAAATCGTTGAAAGGCACCAAACCGGCCAAGCCTAAAGAACCACAGGGAGAATTGTATTCCGAAACGGTCGTTGCTGCTAAAGACAGTACCAAAGCCACTACTGTGGCAACCCCTACTGCCCCTACAAAATAGATAGGATAGAGTAGGCAACTGCATAAAGTAAACATTATGACTAAGAGCACATTACCTAATGAAAGTTTTAGAGATAGGGTATCTACCATAGATGAATCGGGAAAGCGTAAATGGATTTATGCATATAAACCAAAAGGAAAATTTTACAGCATTCGGACAGGCTTAAGTTATCTTTACTTTGTGCTATTTTTTGGTTTGCCATGGGTTCATTTTCATGGCAAACCCTTGTTTTTGTTCAACATTCCCGAAGCGAAGTTTATCATTTTTGGTAAAATATTTTGGCCCGAAGACTTTTTCATATTTGGGCTTACAATGGTCACTTTCGTATTTTTTATTATTCTATTTACAGCAGCTTTTGGCCGATTGTTTTGTGGTTGGGCTTGTCCGCAAACCAATTTTATGGAAATGATGTTTCGTAAAATTGAGTTTTGGGTTTTGGGCGATGCACCGGCACAGCGTCAGTTGAAAAATGCACCATGGAATGCAATAAAAATACGAAAAGTGGTGCTGAAACAAGTGTTGTTTTATGGACTCTCGTTCATTATTGCCAATACCTTTTTGGCGTATATTATTGGTGTAGAAGCACTCGAAAAAATAATTGTGGAGCCGGTGAGTTTGCACATAGGTGGCCTTACCTCGTTATTGGTATTTACATCCGTTTTTTATGCCGTGTATGCATTTTTTAGGGAGCAGGCTTGTACAGCTGTATGTCCGTATGGCCGTTTGCAAAGTGTGTTGCTCGATAAAAATTCAATGATAGTAGCATACGATTACAAACGTGGCGAACCAAGAGGGCATGTAAGAAAAACAGACGTAGCTGCTACTTCGCTTGGCGATTGTATTGATTGTTTGCAATGTGTTAGGGTTTGCCCAACCGGTATTGATATTCGCAATGGCGTACAAATGGAATGTGTGGGCTGTACGGCTTGTATTGATGCCTGCGATACGGTAATGGAAAAAATAGGAAAACCTACCGGATTAATTAGGTACGCTTCCGAAAATTCGATTGCCAACGGCGAACCACTTCGCTACACCAACCGCATGAAATTGTATACCGTATTGTGTGGTATTGTACTAACGGTGTTGTCGATTGTATTGGCTACGCGCAAAGATGTAGATGCCACCATTATGCGTACTCCAGGCATTTTGTTTCAAGAACGTGGAAAGGATAGTATTTCTAACTTATACAACATAAAAGTAGTGAATAAAACCAGCCGCGAAATTCCTTTGACCATTCAATTGGCCAATGGCAACGGAAAGGTAGAAGTGGTAGGTAAACCCGTTGTTGTAGTGGCCAAAGAAGGGCAGGGGTCGGGTTCGTTTTTTGTGGTATTGCCCAAAACTGCTTTGCATAGCAGAAAAACAACTATTGAACTTACTATAGCAGAAGGCGATGAAATAATAACCCATTTAAAAACCAACTTTTTAGGTCCGGTGGAGTAAATGCTGCCCATAGCTATAATAGCCGAAGGGCTGCGCGGATGGTGGCAAGTAGCCCACAGCCCAACAACCAACGGGCGATTGGGCGAGGACTACTGCCAACCAGCCCGAACCAAAGATGCCAAATGGGGTGGTTGTTCACAGCCCCATTTGTTAGTTTTTTACTTAGTTGAATTAGTTATTAAATAATTTAAAAACGTATATCATGAATTGGGGAAATAGATTAATCGTTGTGTTTGTGGTGTTTGGTTTGTTGATTGGCACCGCCGTATACAAAGCCATCAATACCCAAACCGACTTAGTGAGCAAAGATTATTACAAAGAAGAGCTGCGCTATCAAGATAAATTAGACGGTATTGCCAATGCCAATAAACTAAGTGATGTATTGGTTACGGCAGATGCGCAAAAAGTAGGTGTGCTATTTCCGAAAGAAATAGGCAGTAACAAGGTAAGCGGCAAAATACATTTTTATTGTGCTACCGATGCTACCAAAGACCGCACAATTGACATAAACGTAAATACGGAAGGTCAACAATGGATTGCCACAAGTAGCCTTTTTAAGGTGACTTATCAAGTGAAAATTAACTGGCAAGTGGCTAATACGCTTTATTATTCAGAAAAACTGATTCATTTATAACCATTTATATGATTGCCGAATTACTAGCATCGGGTATAGCGTTAGGCGTAGTGAGTAGTTTTCACTGTGTGGGTATGTGTGGAGCTATTGCCTTTGCGTTACCTGTACACCATTTGCCACAGCCCCAAAAAGTGATGGGTATAGCCCTTTACAATTTAGGGCGTATAGCTGTGTATGCACTTTTGGGTTGTTTTTTTGGTTTTGTAGGGCGTCAGTTTTTTGTAGGAGGCATGCAGCAATGGTTTTCTATTATGCTTGGCATACTCTTATTATCGGTTGTGTTAGTACCCCTTGTTGTTCAACGGCAAATGCGCTTGCAACCAATTGTGCATTTGCAAAACAGGTTGCAAAATTTTATTGCGTCGTACATTCAAAAGAAGCAATTGTATGTTTTTTTCTTGATTGGAATGGCCAATGGATTGCTCCCTTGCGGCATGGTGTATTTTGCCATTACGGGCGCTATGGCTGCAGGAAGCATACAGGGCGGGGTGGTATTTATGGCGGCATTTGGTTTGGGTACCTTACCACTAATGATGTTGCTATCGTATTTTGGTTTTGTGCTGAGTATCGCTACTCGCAATACACTCAAAAAAAGCATCCCATTTTTTATGGCAGGCATGGCCGTATTGCTCATATTGCGCGGTATGAATTTAGGCATACCGTATGTAAGTCCGCATTTGCAAAATACCGGCGCTTCAGCTATTTCGTGTCATTGAGAACTGAAGGTGCACTTAGGGGAAATACATATTTTTTTAAAAGCATTATACGGATTGTCGTAAACTTTTATAAGCTAAAAGCGTGCTTAACAAAGTAAGTACTGCGGCCAAATACATAGCTGCACCCGATAGGTGCATTGGCGCTGCTGTGGAAGTAAAAAAGGCAAAAATATGGTTCATTAAAGGCGGCCCCTGTTTTCCACGCTGGGTCACCCAAAATTGAGGTTAAAAAGGTTTAGTAAGAGTTGCTGTTCAGGTTTTTGGATGTATAGGCGTGTATGGAGGTTGTCTGACAAATGTGTTTTGATGGTTACACTGTAAATTGTTTTGGTTATTTCTATTGCTTTTTCTGCACTCCATTCAGCCTTTTTTATTTTTAACTGGCGCTCCAGTTCCTTGTACACTTTATAGGCACAAAATGCAATGCAAATGTGTGCTTCTATTCTTCGTTGCAAACGATGATATACAGGACGGATTTGCAGGTCTGTTTTAGAGATGCGGAAAGCTTTTTCTATTTGCCATAGCTCTCTGTAATTTTCTATTATCTGATCTGTTTTCAAAGTTGTGTTGGTAATGTATCCTTTTAAGCCATCCCAAACAGCATCTTGTTCATACTTTTGTTTGTTAATCGTTATTTTAACATCACCAGTCAAACACAAATACTTGTTGTAGCCTCTGTTATTGATGTTTGCTTTCGTTAGTTTCCCTGAAGCTATTTGCTTTTCCAGTTTTTCCAAACCTCTTTTCCTATTTGCAGCATCTTTTGTTGCTCTGGCGGTTGAATAGCTTACAATAAGGCGGGTATATTCATCTTTGTGCAAACAAATATTTTGACCATTACCTGGCTTGTTAGCTAATATCTTTTGTTGCATTTGAGCTGTTTCGTTTTTTATTCTGGCGCCTATGATATATTGATACCCTTTGCTTTGTAGCAGTCTGATATTATCGTTAGACAAAAGTCCTGCATCTGCTATTACCACCAACTCTTCAAGCTTATAACGAGCTTTAAAGCCTTCTACTACTGGAAGCAGTGTGTGACCTTCATATTGCTTGCCTTCAAATATCTCATAAGTCAGTGGATAACCGCCTTTACTCACCAGTAAACCCAATACAATTTGAGGATTTTGATGTTTACCTTCTTTACTAAAGCCGGTTTTACGAAGTGCATCTTCCCGTTCTGATTCAAAGTAAAGTGTAGTAACGTCATAAAACATAATGCTTATTTTACCACCCAAAATTTGCAGGGTGTGCGCATAGCTAATATGCTCTATGATTTGTTTTTGCTGAGTGTAAAGTTTATCTAAATAACGATAAATACGTTCTACATCTATCACCTCATTATTGAACCTGTACAGATAGTCTGCTGTCTTTAGTTTGCTTACAGGAAAGACCAAACGGGTAATCACCAGATGGCGAAACAACTCACCTTTTATTTGGTCAAAACCTATATCATCAAATATTTTGCCCAGCAATAACTCTGGTCCAACCAACCGAAAAGATCGCAATGCTTTAAAGTGTGCATCAACAATTTGTTGTTCATCTTCAAATTGAAATACTTGTTGCCCGCCAAATTGCAAAACATATACTTTGCCCTGTTCAAAAAGCGTTTGGATCTCTTTGGGCTCGGCAGAACTACCAATTGTCTTCAGCAAAACTGACTTGCCGTCCCGCTTCTCAATAATCTGGATACTGACAACTCCACTCTTATTTTTCTTTTTGCGTACAAACATGACTATACAAAAATAGCTGGGTCACCCAAGAAAAAAATACAACAAATGATTATCAATAACTTACAAAGCTTTTTTGGAACTTTCTAAAAAATCGAGGAAAACAGGAGAGTAAAGCGGATATACATTGAAGAATAAAAATATTCCGCAAAGTATATCCGCTTTAAAATAGAAAACGAACTATGTTAAACGAAGCAATTAATAAGCGTTTTCATCGCCTTTTACAGATCCATAA
>JACCDS011157637.1_pt1 | contig 17337 bp, 19 predicted proteins | sample 7446441 | NCBI WGS metagenome assembly JACCDS01 (sample SAMN15323445, study PRJNA562643) | freshwater metagenome | isolation source: river surface water | place: USA:Blue River Watershed | collected 2017-08-17
GGCAGAAGAGGTGGCGCCGCAGCAAGGGGGGGCAACTGAGCGCGCTATGGCGGTCGCAAAGGGACAAGCGGCTGTCACCCCTTGTGAGGCAGGCGCAGCGTGCTATAGGATGACACGGCAGCGATGTGAGCAGGAGCAACAATGAGGGATTTTGTACCGGGACTGGCTCTGTGGATCGGGTTGTTGTTTGCCTTGCCAGCGGCCGCTGCAATGCCGGTATGCAAATCGCCGCCAATGAGCATTCTGGTTGGCGTACAAAAGCCGCCTTATATCGAGGTGGCCACGCAGCAAGGGTATGAGCTGGAACTGCTCAGGCAGGTGGGGCTTGGTATGCGCCGCTGTGTCAGTTTTTTGCACGTTCCTAATGGCCGTCTGCTTGATCAGTTTTCCGAGGGGAAGGCCGATCTGGTGTCGCTGCAGCGGGAGACGCCGGCCGGCCTTTATGCCACTTTGCCGTATATCCGCTACGAAAATGTGGTGATTGTGCGGGAAAAAGACGCCAAAACGGTCACGCAGCTGGCTGATTTAAGTGGCCGGCGTGTGATGGCGTTTCAGAATGCGCAGCGTTTTCTCAGTGCCGAATACCGGCAGTTGATCCCAACTTTTGTCAGCTATCTGGAAGTGGTCGAGCAGCATCAGCTGCCCAGCCTGCTGCGGAAAAACCGTGTCGATGCGCTGGTGATGGACCGCAATATCTTTGCCTATTATGCCCGCCAGACCGCCGCCGGCGAGAGCCTGGTGCAGTTGCCGCTGTTGGGTGTCAATCAGTACCATCTGCTTGGCCGCGACGAAAAACTGGTGCGTCGTTTTGACCAGGCTTTGCAGGAGTTCCGCCAGAGCCCGGCCTTTGTGCAGCTGCAGCTGAAGTATTTCCCGGCGGCAAATCAGTAACGGCGCCGTGATTTTGCACGCCGCGATCCGAGGAGAAAACCATGACATTACCCTCGCCGGACCCCGTCCATATCTGCCGGCACTATCTGCAAATGCTGGATGCGTTGTTGGCCAAACTGGCGCAGCAGGCGGCGCAGCGTGCGCCGGCCTCGCCAGCGGCAGAGCAGCAACTGCTTTGTGCCAGGCTGTGTGACGACATGTTTGCTTTTTGTCAGCAGGTGACGGTGGTGGTGTCTTTTGCACTGCGCACCTGCCTGGCGGCGCCACAACAGCAACTGGCGCCTTGCAACGGCTGGCTGGCACCGGGTGAGCCGATGACGCTGGCGGATTTACGCCAGTACGTGCAGCAGGCGCTGGCACTGCTTGAAAAGGCGGAGCCGGCGCAGTCGCCGGTACAGGATCAGGCCGGCTTTCGCGCTTTGCAGTGGCCGTTGGCTGAGTATCAGCAGTTGTTTGCGCTGCCGAACTTTTTCTTTCATCTGAGCATGGTGTACGCCATCGCCAAAACACAGGGATATGCCTTGAGCAAAGGCGATTATGACGGCATCCATCAGTATCCGGCCGGCTTCAGCTGGGAAGCCCCTGCTTAAACCGGCCGGCGACCGTTACCCGCGCCTTTTACAGACTGTTGCAGGCCAGAATGCGAGCGCCGTCTTCATCAAGCCGCACCACAAACAACGGACAGCTGCTGACACCTTGTGGCTGACGTTGCCGCCGGCACAGCCATTGTTGCTGTACGTTGAGCAGATACAGTGCGCCGGCCGGCTGATTGCTGTGCGACAGAGCGCTTGCTGATTGCCCGCTCAGTGACTGGCTGCCCCGTGTTTGACCGCTTAATAACTGGCAACTTAGTAACTGGCAACTTATTAACTGATAGTGTACCAACCGCTCCGGAAACAGCGCCGCCATGCCTTGCTGATACTGCAGGATGGCAGTTTGGCCCTCGGCGCGGTCTCCCAGCAGATTGACCAGCAGGGCGTCGCCGGCAAAACAGCGCATCAGCGCCGGCCACTGCTGTTGATTCAGGCTGTCAGCCAGTTGCTGTAGCAACTGCACAATAGCGCCGGGCACCGGCGGCAGTTCAACGGGCAGTGTTTCGTCGGGTTGAGCAGGGATTCGCGTGAGTACAGACATCAACAGCTCCTTTGGGAAGAATGACACAAAGTACGGGCGGGCTTGGCCGGCCGTGAAAATGTCGCTATGCTAAAACCTCAGGTTAACTTGAGGTCAAGCGATGTCAGCAAAAAAATCAGCCAGTCATCCAGCTGCCGCTGTCGCGGTGCAGGCCACAGCAGCCATCACAGCGCCGGACGGCTCGCAGTCAACTGGCGCAGCGACTGGCCGGGTGACTGCCGTGGCGGCGCCTGCCAGCGCAGCTGCAGGCCAGAGCCTTTCAACTCAGGAACTGTCAGCCGGGATGTCGTCCGTGCAAGCGGGACCGGTCCGCGCGACGCCGGCCGAAGACAGCAACCACGGCCCCTGCGCCGGCAAACTGTGGCTGTCGGTTGGTGAAGTGGCCCGGCGCAGCGGGGTGTCGGTGGCGACTTTGCATTTTTATGAGCAGAAAAAGCTGATCAGCAGTCAGCGCAACAGCGGCAATCAGCGGCGTTATAGCCGCGATGTATTGCGCCGGGTCGCCATTATTAAAGTGGCGCAGAAAACCGGCATCAGTCTGGAGCAAATTGGTCAGGCGCTGGCGATATTGCCGGCCGGCCAGCAGGCCGATCCGCAGCACTGGCAGGCGATGTCAGCACGCTGGCAGGCCGATTTAACCGCCCGCATCGAGCAACTGACCCAGCTGCGTGACCAGCTGACGTTGTGTATTGGCTGCGGTTGTTTGTCGCTGCAGCATTGTCCGCTGCGCAATCCCGACGATCAGCTGGCGGCTTTGGGGGCCGGCGCGCATTTTTATCAGGCAGCGGAGTGACAGTGTTTTTGCCAAAAGGGCCCGGCGCTCTGGCTGCACTGATAAAAACGGACGGCGGCGGTCGCGCGCGCCAGCTCAGGTAAAGCCAGCGCAGAGCAACTGAGCACAGAGCATGTTATCGCAGCACAGAGCACGCTATCGAACCTGCCTGAAGCAATCCCACGCCAAACAAGCTCACGCAGAATAAGCCACGCCAAACAAGCCCATACAGAACAAGCCAGCGCAGAGCCACGAAGCGCGGCGCGAAAAAAAGGGGGCCAATGGCCCCCCGAAAATCGCACTCAAAGCCCATGTGGAATTTGAGATGCAGGACATCGTCAGCGTCCGCAGCATCCGCCAGCCCTCTGGCTTTGACGCCGCAGCCCTGTGAAATTTCGTCGCGCCGCGTTGTGATACAGAACCACTGCAGAGCATGACATCGCGCTCTGACGTGACAGCGCTTCGTGTCAGGCGCTAGCTGCATGTTGGCCTGTGGCGCAACAACGCTTGTACTTTGCTGTTGCAAGCACCGCCAGAACGCCCGTCAGCCGGGTTTCAGGCAATTGTTCTGGCAGCCATTTCCGCCTTTCTGTTAGTTTATAACCATAATAATAATGCTTGCGTGTTATGTTTTAACACGATATTTTAGGCAAATACAATGATTATTTTTCCGGCAGTCGGGGAGCTGATGCAGTGACTCAGGATGAGCTGAATGAGGTAAAGCGCGGGTTGCCACAAGGCGACCAAGAGCTGGGCCAAAAAGGGCTGGGCGACTGGAGCCAGTTTGCGCAGCAGGGCTGGTCCTTGCCAAATGGCGACATGCTGCTGCCGCTCGCCACGCTGGACTGGGCGGTGCTGGGTCGTAACCTCGGCTGGATGCAGCGTTTTGCCAGGGATGCCGGCGCTTTGCTGGCCCCGCATGCCAAAACAGCAATGACCCCGGCGCTGATGCAGGCGCAGCTGACGCAAGGCGCCTGGGGCCTGACAGTCGCGACGGTGGCGCAGCTGCAATCCGCCTGGCGCGCAGGCGCGCAGCGCATCATTCTGGCCAATCCGTTAGTCGGGCGCTGTGAACAACGCGCCGTCGCGGCGCTGTTACAACAAGGCGCCGATATCTTCGTGCTGATTGACGATGCAAGTATGTTGGCGCCGCTGCACCACACCATGGCCGAGGCCGCTGTGGCATTGCCGCTGCTGCTGGAACTGGGCGTGCCGGGCGGACGCAGCGGCGTGCGCACAGGCGCAGCAGCCCGGCAGCTGGCGGCTGAAGTGGCAAAGTATCCGGCCTTGCAGCTGTGTGGTGTCGAATTTTATGAAGGCATGGCTAAAGGCGAAGACGCGGTGCGTGCTTTTGTGCAGCAAAGCCTGCAAACGGCTGCTGCGCTTGCCGCGGCCGGCCTGTTGCAGCCGGCAGCTGCCACCGGCAAACCGCTGCTAAGCGGCGCCGGTTCCGCCTGGTACGACGTAGTCGCTGCCGAATTTCAGCAGGCCGGGCTTGCCGACACTTTTGCGCTGGTGCTGCGGCCCGGTTGTTATGCGCTGCATGACAGCGGCCTTTATCAGGATTTACAACAACAAGTGCTGGCGCGCAGCCCGCTGGCCTGTGCAGTGCCGGGCATGCTCAGCGACGCGCTGCAGCTGTGGGCTTATGTGTTGTCACGGCCGGAACCCGATCTGGTGGTGGTCGGGCTGGGCAAGCGCGATGCCGCCTTTGATGCCGGCCTGCCGCAGGTACACAGCTGGTTGCGGCCAGACGGACCTGCCGCCAGGCCTGTGCCGGTGGAAGACGGCTGGCGCAGCCTGAAAATCATGGATCAGCATCTGCTGCTGCAAGTGCCACCGACGGCCGCGCTGGCGGTCGGCGACATGCTGTCTTTTCGCACCTCCCATCCTTGCCTGACGCTGGACAAATGGCGGCAGCTGGCAGTGCTGGATGACGACTTTGTGGTGCGACGCATACTGCTGACGGAATTCTGAGGTGTTCAACCAACCGGCCGCTGCTGGCGGCTGAAGCATGTTGGCCTGCTTGCAAAGCCTTGACCGAAAAGGCCCGGCGACAAGCACGCCCTGATAACAGGAAATTTTTGAGTGGATATAGTCTCCCGCATCCAGCAATGTCTGGCGCATTTACGCCCCGCCGAACAAAAGGTGGCGCGTTTTATTCTCAGCGATCTGAATTTTGCCGCGCACGCGCCGATTAACGAGCTGGCCGAAAAAGCCGGTGTCAGTCATGCCAGCATCACCCGGTTGTCGCGGGCGCTGCAATGCACCAATGTGCGTGAGCTGAAACTGAAACTGGCGCAGTCGGCCGCCATCGGCGAGCGCTTTATCAATGACAAACCGGTGCAGCAGCAGGATATTCCGCCGGTGTACAGCGCCATTGTCGAGATGCTGCAGCTCAATGCCGGCCTCATCAGTCAGCCGCTGCTCGACAGCGCCAGCCAGCTGATGATTGCCGCCCCCAAAGTGCTGATCTTCGGCGTCGGCGGCGGCAGCGCGGTGATGGCGCTGGAGGCGCATAACCGGCTGTTCCGCCTTTGTGTGCAAAGCAATGCGTATTCGGATCCGCTGATGATGCGGATGACCGCCGCCAGTGTGGACAAAGGCGACGTGGTGCTCTGTCTGTCGCTGAGCGGTTATTGCCCGGAAGTGGAAGCGGCGGTGCAAATTGCCAAAGACTACGGCAGCGCGGTGATTGCGATTTGCCCGGACAGCCGGTTGTCGGCGCTGGCCGATGTGCATTTACCGATCCGCACCCGCGAATCCGACTTTATTTACCAGCCCAGTGCGTCCCGTTATGTGTTGCTGGCCGCCATCGACATGCTGGTCAGCCAGGTGGCGGTGCTCAATCAGCGCAAATCGCGCGAAAAACTGCGCCGCATCAAGCATGAGCTGGACCAGCACCGCGACGGGCCTGAACGCCTGCCGCTGGGGGACTAGCGGTTGTTGGCCGGCGTTGCCCCTTTTGACGTGCTGATCCGCGGCGCTTTGTTGCTGGACGGCAGCGGTGCGCCGCCCTGGCGGGGCGACCTGGCGGTGCGGGACGGGCGTATTGTCGCGATTGGCGATTTGTCGGCGCCGGATCTGCAGGCCAGTTGTGAAGTCGACGCCAACGGCCTTGCGCTGGCGCCCGGTTTTATCGACGTGCATACCCATGACGACCTCGAGGTGCTGCACAACCCGCAGATGCTGGCCAAGCTCAGTCAGGGTGTTACCACTGTGATCACCGGCAACTGCGGCATCAGTGCGGCGCCGCTGTCTTTTCATCCGGCGCTGGCCGCCGGGCAGCAGGTGCCGGACCCGCTGAATTTGCTGGGCGCTGCGGCCGATTTTCAGTTTGCCGGCTTTGCCGCATATCGTGCCGCGGTGACGCGCACTGTGCCGGCAGTCAATGTGGCGGCGCTGGTTGGCCATACGGCGCTGCGCGCCACTGTGATGCCGGCGCTGGACAGGCCGGCCACCGCCGCCGAGATTGCCGCCATGCGGCTGTTGCTGGACGAAGCACTGGCCAGCGGCGCTTTGGGGCTCAGCTCCGGGCTGGCTTATTACAACGCGAGCGCGGCGCCGGCGGCAGAACTGCTGGTGCTGGCGCGGGCGCTGGCTGACACCGGCGCTGTCTATTGCACCCACTTGCGCACTGAGTTTGACGGTATTCTGGACGCCCTGACCGAAGCGGCAGATCTGGGCGCCGCGCTGCAGGTGCCGGTGGTGGTGTCCCATCTGAAATGCGCCGGCGTGACCAACTGGGGGCGCTCGGCAGAAGTGATTGAATTTTTTGAAAAAAGACGCCAAAAGCAGCAGCTGAGCTGCGATTGTTATCCTTACGCTGCCAGTTCCAGCACGCTGGATTTAGCCCAGGTCACCGCCGATTTCCCGATCTTTATCAGCTGGTCGACGCCCGAGCCGGCGCAGGCCGGCCGTTATCTGGCGGACATCGCCGCCGACTGGCAGTGCAGCCTGACCGACGCCGCGAAGCGCCTGCTGCCGGCCGGCGCTGTGTATCACGGCTTAAGTGAAGCCGATGTGCAGCGTTTTCTGGCCTATCCGCCCAGCATGATTGGCTCCGATGGCCTGCCGTGCGACCCCAAACCGCATCCCCGGCTGTGGGGCGCTTTTCCACGCGTGCTCGGCCATTATTGCCGCGACCAGCAGCTGTTTGGGCTGGCCGCAGCGGTGCACAAAATGACCGGTTTGTCGGCGCAGAATTTCCGGCTGAGCGGCCGTGGCCTGCTGCGCGAAGGTTATCAGGCCGATTTGGTGTTATTCGACCCGGCGCAGGTACGCGACCTTGCCACTTTCAGCGAACCGGTGGCCGCCGCCGCCGGCATCTGCGCTGTGTATGTCAACGGCGTACTCAGTTATCAGCAGGGCGCAGCCACAGGGCAGCGCGCCGGCCAGTTTTTATCACGTCAGCAATTCACAGGAGCAACAACATGATCCGCAGATTTGGCGCCGAAGGCGGCCAGGGCACCGGTGGCCAGTTTTTACCCTTTTCCCGCGCGGTTGAAGCCGGCGGCTGGTTGTATGTGTCGGGTCAGACGCCGATGAAAGACGGCGAAGTGGTCGAAGGCGGCATCGTGGAGCAATCCCGGCTGGCCATTCAGAACTGCCTCGACATCATGCAGGAAGCCGGCTATGGCCTGGAGCATGTGGTGCATGTCACTGTGGTGCTGACCGACTCGCGCTATTTTCAGTCGTTTAACAAAGTGTTCCGTGAAGTATTTGGCGCCCATCCGCCGGCCCGCATCTGTGCGGTGGCCGATTTGGTGGTCGACTGCAAAGTGGAAGTGGACGTGACCTGCTACAAAGCGCCATAACCAGAGGTTCGGCTGGTGTCAGGACCACAGGCCCGGCGCGGCCGGTCCGGCACTTTCTCATTGCAGCGGCGCGACAGCCCGCAACCGGCGACAGATCGGCGCAGTGAGCAAACGGGGAATTTGCAATGCAACAACAATGGGCTTTTCTGGCCGGTTTTGGCCTGTATTTGCTGGCGATGATTACGCTGGGCTGGTGGGTGTCGCGCCGGCCGGCCAGCGCGCGGGCGCAGGCGCGCAGCGGCGAAGATTTTCTGCTCGGCAGCCGGGCGCTGCCGTTCTGGCTGATGCTGGGCACCACAGTCGCCACTATGGTCGGCACCGGCTCGTCGATGGGCGCGGTCGGTTATGCCTATTTGCATGGCTGGAGCGGGATGCTGTACGGCCTGGGCGGGGGTATCGGTATTTTGCTGCTGGCCTGGTGGTTTGCGCCGCTGCGTTGCCACAACTTTCTGACCATGGCTGAAGAAATCAGTTATTACGTCGGAGCCGACCGCCGGGTGCGGCACGGCGTCGGCTTACTGATTTTTATCGCCTGCATCGGCTGGCTGGGCGCCCATATTCTGGGTGGCAGCATGTATCTGGCCTGGTTGACCGGTTTAACAGGGACTGAGGCTAAAGTACTGATTGCGCTCGGCTTTGCGGTGTATGTGGTGATTGGCGGCTACACGGCCGTGGTCTGGACAGACGCCATTCAGGCGCTGATTCTGTTTTTTGGTTTTCTGCTGATGGCGGCTTTTGCTATCGACGCCGCCGGTGGTTTTAGTGTGCTCGCGGCCAAAGCCGGTGAGCTGCGGGCAAGCCAGGGTGATGCCGCGGCCTTTCACTGGTTGCCGGGTTTGTCGCTGGCGGTGGCTGTGGCCGTCGGCGTGCTGGCGACGCCCAGTTTTCGCCAGCGCATTTATGCCGGGCGCGACGTGGCGGCTATCCGCAAATCTTTTGTCTGGTCGGGCGTGCTGTATTTAGGCTTTTCCGCCATTCCGGCGCTGCTCGGGCTGGCGGCGCTGGTGCTGACGCCGGCGTTGGACAACCCGGCCTATGCCTTTCCGTTGCTGGCGCTCAATACCCTGCCGCTGGCGCTTGGCGTGTTGGTGCTGCTGGCCGGCATTTCGGCCACTTTATCGAGCGCCAGCTCAGACGCCATCGCCGGGGTGGCGGTGTTGGTCGGCGATTTGTATCAGGCGCTGACCGGCCGGCCGCTGGCGGCGCATCTGGTCGTGCGTGGGTCGCGCTTTGGACTGGTGGCGGTGGTGCTGCTGGCGCTTGGGTTTGCGCTGCTGGCCGACAATATCATTGGTTACATCACGACGATGGTCGGCATGGTGCTGGCGGGTTTATTCGCCGTCTCCGTGCTGGGGCTGCGCTGGACCCGGCTGACGCCGGCCGGTGTGCTGGCAGCCTTATGCGCCGCGCCGCTGGTGTCTTTGTGGATAGTGCTGGACGAGGCGCAGAGAACCTTCTGGGGCAACCCGGTGATCCCGGCGACGCTGGCGAGCCTGCTGGCGGCGGTCGCGGGCAGTTTGCTGAGCCGCCCGGTCAGCATCAGCCGCGAGCAGGCGCTGCAGCAACTGGCGGCCGGGCGGGTGGTGAGCGCCAGTGCCGCCGTTGCTGATTGTTGCGACGCAGCCAAGCACGCAGGCTCTGCAGAACACGCAGGCGCTGTCACGGGCGCCGACACTGCGCTGATGACGACCGGGTCCTCGTCAGTTTCAACCTCAAGCGCTGGCGCCAGTACCCGATGAACATCGGTTTTTTTGGCGAAATCATGCTGGAGTATCAGGCGGACGCGGCGCAGCCGGGTTTTGCCGGCGACACTTTCAATACGGCGCTGACATTGAAGCGGCTGGCTTTACAACATCAGTTACCGCTTGGCGTTTGTTATTTCACGCTGCTCGGGCAAGACGGTGACAGCGACCGGCTGCACCGTTTGCTTGAGGCTGAAGGGCTGGCGGGGGGCGCGGATTTGCTGCAAGCAGGCGCTGTCGGCCGCCATCCGGCAAAAACATTAGGCCGTTATTGGATACAGCTGGACGCGCACGGCGAGCGCAGCTTTCGTTATGAGCGCGCCGACAGTGCGGTGCGGCAGTATTTTGCGGTCAGCAGCGAGCACCCGACAGCGCTGGAGCAGGCGCTGGCTCAGGGACAACTGCAAGCCTTTTATCTGAGCGGCATTAGTCTCGCGATCCTGACCGAAGACGACCGGGCGCGATTGCTGCGCGCGCTGCAGCTGTTTACCGGCCGCGGCGGTTTGCTGATTTACGACAATAACTTCCGGCCGGCGCTGTGGGATGTCGCGACGGCGGCGCGCTGGCAGGCGCTGTTGTTGCCGCTTTGTGCGCTGGTGCTGTTGACCGATGATGACGAACAACGGATCTGGCAACAGCCGGCTGCTGATGCTGCCGCGTTACTGGCGCAGGCGGCAGCGCGCTGCCCCGGCACTGTGGTGCTCAAATGCGGTGCCAAACCGGTGCTGATCTGTGGCCCGGCGGGAATGGACGCTCGTGCCCGCTGGCAGCTGAGCGTACCGGCGACAGTGCTGTCACAGATCACCGACAGCAGCGGCGCCGGTGACGCTTTTGCCGCCGGCTTTCTGGCTTTCTGGCTGACAGGCTGCAGGCAGCAGTTCGATGCCTCGCTGGCGCAGCAGGCTAACTTTTTGCTGGCGCAGCAGGCTGCGCGGGCCGGTCATCAGTTGGCCGCGGCCGTGGTGCAGCAGCATGGCGCTTTGTTGGCGCCAGCGCTGTTGCCCGACCTCAGTGCGCTGCTGTCTGATCTGAGTGTGTTGTTGCCTGAGCAACCCGCGCAGCAGCAGGCCATGCAGCAAACCGGGCAGCAGCCCAGCGCTGGACCTGCCTGAATGGATGGTAAGGAGCCCGTGATGTTAAGCACTCAGCTGTTGCGCATCTGTTCGCAGATCTGGTTGCCGCGTTGGCAGCTGCTTATTTCGGTTTCGAAAGACATGATTTCTAAAGCGATGATTTCTAAAGCGATGATTCCTAAAACGACGGCCTTGAGCGCCCCCTTGATCGCAGCGCTCCTGCCTGTGCTGCTTTCCACAGCGCTGGCGTCCCCGATGCTGCTCTCCAAAGCACTGGCATCGCCGGTGCTGATGCCGCAGCCGGCCAGCGTCCGAACAACCACCGAAGTGCCTGTGGCATCTCCAGTGCTGATGCCGCTGGCGTGGACTGTGCACATCAAAGGCCCGGCAGTCACAATTGAAGGCGAAAGCGAAGGCAAAACTGAAACCACAGCTGCGGGCGCGATACAGCTGCCGGCGCTGGCGGTTTTGCAAAAGCTGCAGCCAGCGCTGAGTTTCAGCACCACCGCTCAGGCACAAGCGATGCTGCAGATCCGTTATCAGCAGCAGATCCGGGTGCCGGCCTTTGGCGATGATGAAAGTTATCAGTTGCACGTCGGCAAGAGCAGCGCCGGTGTGCCGCAAATCCGGCTGGATGCGCCAAGCAGCACGGGTGTGCTGTATGGCCTGATGACGCTGAGCCAGTTGCTGGATTGTCCGGCAGCGCCGCCCCATTCGGCCGACTTGTCGCTGGCAGATCAGCAAAAGGCCAACAGCATTCAGACTGACAGCACTCAGGCCGACGGCGCTCAGACCAACAAAGCGAAGACCAACAGCGCTAAGACCAACAACACGCAGTCACTCGACAGCGCGGTCTGCCGCCTGCCCCAGCTGCAAATTCACGACAACCCCCGCTTTGGCTGGCGCGGGCTGCTGCTGGACAGTGCGCGGCGCTTTATCCCGCTGGCCGACATTCGCCGCACGCTGGACGGCATGGCCGCCGCCAAACTCAATGTGCTGCACTGGCATCTGACCGACGATCAGGCCTGGCGGCTGGAGTCGCGGGTTTATCCCAAACTGCAGCAAATGGCGTCGCAAGGTCAGTATTACCGGCAAAGCGACGTGCGCGAGCTGGTGCAATACGCCAGCGCGCGCGGCATCCGGCTGGTGCCGGAGCTGGACGTGCCGGGTCATGCCTGGGCCATAGGTCAGGCGTATCCTGAACTGTTAGCCTGGCCGGATGATCAGGCGCCGGCGCCATTGCCGCCGCAGCCCGGTTTTGGTGTGTTTACGGCGGTGCTGGACCCGTCCAAAGCCGAAGTCTGGCAGTTTTTACAGGCGCTGATCGAGGAATGGCGCGACTTGTTTCCCGACGCATTTCTGCATATCGGCGGCGACGAAGTTAAACCCGACCACTGGCTGGCGTCCGGCCGCGTCAAAGCCTATATGGCAGAGCATCAGCTGGCCGACGCGCATGCTTTGCAGGCATTTTTTAATCAGCAGCTGGCGGCGCGTTTAAGCAAAGCCGGCCGGCGTATGGTCGGCTGGGATGAAGTGTTGCACCCGGCGCTGCCCAAATCGACGGTGGTGCAAAGCTGGCAGGGCCAGGATGCGCTGGGCGCGGCGGTGCGGGCCGGCCATCCGGCGTTGCTGTCGGCCGGTTTTTACCTCGATATGCCGCAACCGGCGTTTTATCACTGGACCAACGACCCGCTGCAGGTGACGGCGCCTTTGCCTGAACTGGCGCAGATGCAGCAGGCCTGGCAATTCAGTTTCAGCCTGCAGCGGCTTAATCAAAAGCCGGTCAGCGGCCAGATCCGGCTCTATCGGCAACAGGCGGGCGATCGCGGCAGCCAGATTGGCAAACTGGATGCCGCACAGCCTGACAGCCAGTGGACCGCCAGTATTGAAAGCCATGGCCGCGGCGCGGTGCCGGCGACCGTGCGCTGGCTGGCTGACGGCCAGCTGCTGCAGCTGAGCGCAGACAATTATCTGGGCCCGCTGCAGTTTGAATTGCCGCTCAGTGTCAACCAGCTGCAACAGCTGGCACAGTCGCCTTCGTCTCAGGCCATGTCAGCACAGCAGGCGGCATCTGCCCCTGCGCTGCCGCCAGTCATATCAGCCGCGACGCCGGGCGCCAGCTCAGCACCAGTATCAGAATCTGCACCAGCACAGCAGCCGGCAGCCAGTTTGCAGCGCAGTGGCCTTGGCCGGGTCGGCAATCATCAGTATCCGCTGACGGTGCGATCTGTGGCTTATCAGCCGCTGGCACCGCTTGCACCCTTAACGGCGCAGGAACAGCAGCTGCTGTGGGGCGGCGAGGCGGCGCTCTGGACCGAGCTGGTCAGCCCGCAGCTGCTTGACACTAAACTGTGGCCGCGGCTTTTTGTGGTGGCCGAACGCTTCTGGTCACCGGCCGCAGTGCTGGCTGAGCTGGCGGCTCCAGTCGCAATAACTGCGCAGGCCGGCGTTAAGGCTCCAGTGGCACTGACACCCGCTGAGCGGTTCAATCAGCGACTGGCGGCGCTTGATGACTACGCGGCCCGCATCGGTCTGTTGCACCGACAGCAAAGTCAGGCGCTGTTAAACCAGTTCAGCGTGAACGCGACGGAGCAACAGGCGCTGAAGGACCTCTCGCCATATCTGCAGCCACTGCATTATTACGGCCGCCATCACGTCAAAACCGTAGCAGGCCGCTACAACCTGCATGAGCCGCTGGACCAACTGGCCGACGCTCTATTGCTGGAACCGCCGGCCCTGCTGCAGCTGAGCGCGGATTTCGCCGGCACGGCCGCCTGCCAGTTACCAGCCAGCTGGCCGGCGCATCAGGCCAGACTGCAGCAATTAAGTGCGCAGCTGGCCAATTATCAGGGCCCGGCGGCGCAAGAGCTGCAGGCGTTACTGGCACAGCAACAACGGCTGAACCTGGCACTGCAGGCCTTTGCGGAACCAGCGGCGTACACTTTACCAGCACGGCGCAGCGCGAAGACCTTATCAGCAGATAACGCACGCCGCAGCCAGCTGCGCCGCTTACTCGATACTGTGCAACAACCCAGCGGCGAAGTGGTACTGGCACTGCCAGCACCAGTGCGCGCCTGGCTGGCCCGCTGCGAAGCGGTGAAGTAGACGCAGACCGACAAAGGCTGATGCAGCGCGCAGGCCCGACAACCCGCATATTTCAAAGCCCCCGCGCGCTCATCTTGTTCAAAACCCAAATCCGGCATATAACATTCGTTCACGTTCCAGAGTTCGGGATAAATCGCGACGTGCTTTGCCGCACGAGCGCTGTGCGTTAAATATTGAGTCGGGTTTAGTAATGAATATCGATATCGTAGTAAAAGCAGATCACCTGAAGCTCATCGAAATCTGGGAAAATTCGGTCAGAGCCACTCATGATTTTCTGGCTGAAGAGGATCTGCAAGAGTTAAAACCATTGATCCTGCAGCACTATTTTGATGCCGTTGACCTGCGGTGCGCTAAAAATGCACAAGGCGAAATCCAGGGTTTTTGTGGTGTTCACGACGGCAATATTGAGATGTTATTCATCTCCCCTGATGCTCGCGGTAAAGGCATCGGTGCAATGCTGGCCGCTCATGCTATCAAAGAGCAGGGCGCTTCAAATGTTGATGTAAACGAGCAAAACGAGCAGGCGCTGGGTTTTTACCAGCATATTGGTTTTAAAGTGACAGGCCGCTCACCCCTCGATGGGCAGGGGAAGCCATATCCGCTGCTGCATATGACGCTATCGAATTGAACAAGGCCAGGTACCTCGGCGTACACCACCATAGGGAATAATGATGAAGTGTTCGAATATAATGTTCTTATTGAGTTTGATGAGTAGTAACTCAATAGCCTGTAGTTTTGATAGTGCAGACATTTTTGAGCCAACACTTAAGCGCTGGGAACAACATCCTGGTCCCGCACAAAAAGATCCGAAATCTTTCGGTGAATATTGGGAAAGTGTTCCTGCACCGATTGTCACAGTAACGCGCCTGATTCGCGCCTCTTACAAGTCAGGCAGTTCATGCAATGATGCAGGCTTAATTGAATTAGAAGTGGAATTACCCGTAACGTCAACCTATGAAATCAGCGAATTTGGTATCTATTTTCGGGTGCTAAGTGGTAAGCTGCCCGACATTATTTTTCCTGATTTGCCAGTTAAAGGGCAAGTTAAGGGCAGCAAAATGGTTTTATTGTTTCCTTGGTTGGACATGGTTCCATCTAAACAATATCCGCTGGATTTGATTGTTGATGCAACCTTGATGAGTAATGGCCTTAATATAGGTCAGTCTGCTACTTTCAAAATCCGACAAGATACCAATTAATGTTCAGAATCCGCTCTCGCGAAACGTGTGTTTTATTTGAACGGTATCATGCCTGATGAAGCAAGAATTGAATAATCTTATTGACCTGCTTGAACTGATTCTATCTGAGAAGTTGGATTGCGGCTTAGCGGAGCCAGCCTTCTACAAGCTGTGTTGGAATGAGCTGCCGGGACTCGAGTTGGTCTATACCAACCTTCATCACTATTGGAATGATCGCGATATAAAAGATGCAGCCTATCGAGAGTTCCAGAATGCAGAACTTCGCAAGTTGATTACTCACTTACGAAATGGCGACTTCAGGAGAGCAAGCGGAGTTTCATTTCTTCATGAATCATAAAACTCATGAAGCATATCTGCTCGTATATGTTTTGGCGACGCTTACGCCATCCCAAATATGATCTTTACACATTGAGGAAGGCATGAATTTGAATCCAATCAAAGAGGCGATTCCATTATGGTATGCCCAAGTCTGCTGGGCAAAAGAGCTGATTCGGCTTGGGTTCGGGCTTTCGGCGGCACAAGACATTCTTTCGGGAGAACATCGTGGTTGTAAACAGGTGCCAGGAACAGCTTGGTATGTACGCACTCATGGTGCCGGTGTGGATGTTTTTAAAACGCCTGATGTCGGAGGTATCGATTTTGATTTTGACAAACCCGACCCAGACCCATGGCGTTTGAAGATATTTATTGAAAGGCAAGTCAACGACGGAAATTTACCTTATGAGAATTATCGCGAATTACTTCGTGATGAAGAGCTCATGAAAAAGGCCATTTCTGCCGCTTTGTCACAAAATGCACAATAAACACCAACACACTGGGCGTGCCGCATTTAAACCACAACAAGCTGTCGCTGGTTGCGGGCTTTATTGAACAGGGACGATTATGAGAACACTCCAGCTTTTAGGTTTTATACTGGCAATTGCAGGGCTGATATTGGGTTACATCATGCTGACGCCTGTTGACGGGACAATATCAGAGGCTTCGGCGGGTGCTGCCGGTATCGGCTTGATATTTATGGTATTACCGATGCTTGGCTGGTCTGCGTGCATGCTGGTACCGTCCTCAATTGCATTGTTTAGCCATAGTGTCAGACAACGTAGTTATTTCAGCGGAAAATTCTGGCTAAACCTTTGGAAAGTGAATCTGCTGCTCTCGGTTGGCTATATCGCTTGCATTCTTTACATCGCCTGTGTGTGGTTTCAGCTGCAGATCGCCGGCTGACAGCACTGAGTCTGCGCTGCATGCCTCGCAATGAGGCGTTTGCTGGTTGGCTGTGATAATGGCTTTGAACGCTGAGGGTGCTTTATGAAAAATATCGCAATATTCTTAATTTTTCTTTTTGTTCATTGCTTTGCGACTGCCTCCGAACGACAGACTATTGTTTTGACAGAGTCTTCAATCGGGGCTTTTGAAATATCTGCAGGCAAGAAAATTTCCCTTCATATGCTGTCGAAAGCTTTCCCTGAATATCGGGTAACGCATGAAATAGGTATGGGTGATTCGCCGGATTTTCATCTCTTTACTGTGGCGACACATCAAGGTGAGGCAATTATATCTTTTATCTCCTATATCCAGGAACAATCAATGTACGAGGCTGCTTTAGTTCCGTTAGACGAAGTGCTTCTTTTGGCTGGGGATGTCAAAGATCAATATGGTGTTTCGCCGGGGGATACGCTGTCATCAGCGCTGCAAAAACGACCAAAAATGGAACACGGATATGGTCATATGGATAGTTATCTCGGCACCGGCAAAATATGGTATTTATTCCATGCAACCACAGCCGAGGGAATAGAAGTCCCATTAGATCAGGCAACAAAAATAAACCCCAGGATTGAAGTGATATCATGGCCAGTACCACGGTGGCGGTAAGCCCTGACAACTTTTTATAACTGAGCGTCACGGCCTCAATTTACTTAGTAACGTTCAATTGGTGGTTTAAATAATGATACCTAAGAGTTGGTTTTTACTATTATTTCTGCTGGCTGATTATGCGTATGCCTGTCAGACGGATGTCGTTATTATTGAGTATCCTCTCTATAACGTGTCGAAATCACAGCAGATCCTCGAAGTTAAAATATCTGAAACCCAGTCGCACGAAGAAGGTCGCTACACAGGGACTAAGTCATTTGAAGCCGTCGTGCTGCAGAGTTTTTCCGGGGGGTTTACTGCCGGAGAGTCTATTGAAGTGTTTTCAGCAGATGAAGAACCCAAGGCTATGTGTCCTGTGTTCGTCGAGGCAGGTAAAGTTTATATTTTGGTTCTTTCTAAATCTAAAGACAGAATTGAAATCAGCCGATTTAATCCCGCGGTTGATAGTGACCATCCGAACTATCAATTATTTGTTGAACAAATCACGCATGCATTGAGGCATTCAATGCATAAAAGGTAAATCGTTAAATCGTTTTATTTAGGTCGGGCCAACTTTGTTTGGTGTTTTTTCTGGCAGTCGTCTGGTGGTGGTTGTTCTTGGTTGTTGTTTTGGTAGATTTTTTTCTGAATTGTTCTCAAATCGATATAGTCATTTGACTTGTTGCTAGCCAAATCTACCAAATATGATTGAACAATTATTGGCATTGTAGGTAACCGGAATAAATTTCTTGGGAA
>JACCDS010144830.1_pt1 | contig 17335 bp, 15 predicted proteins | sample 7446441 | NCBI WGS metagenome assembly JACCDS01 (sample SAMN15323445, study PRJNA562643) | freshwater metagenome | isolation source: river surface water | place: USA:Blue River Watershed | collected 2017-08-17
AGGTATTGTCTACCGAAACCAATAATTGGTGTTGTTTGGCAATTTGTGTAATTGCTTCAATATCAACGCATTGTATGGTTGGGTTTGCCGGTGTTTCTATGTGTACTAGTTTAATGTTGGGGTGTGCTGCAATAGCTGTTGCCACTTCGGGCGGATTGCGCATGTTTACAATAATGGTAGTAATTCCGGCATCGGCCAATACTTTATGCATGATTTCGTAGGTGCCGCCATACAAACTGTAGTGCGATAACACAGCATCGCCTTGCTTTAATAAGCCCAAAAAAAGGGTGCTCATAGCAGCTTGACCGCTAGCGTGCAGCAGTGCCTTTAATTGTAAGGGTGAGCCATCGGGGTTGAAAATATTAAATGCTTCCAAGGCAGCAATTGTTTCTTCGGCTACTTTGAAGGTAGGATTGCCCCAACGGCTATAAATATTTTCTTTGTCTTTGCTTGCAAAGCGTTCCATGCCTTGCTCGGCTGTATCGAATACAAAAGTGGAGGTAGCATAAATAGGCGTAATGTGCGAAAATTCGGCATTGTTGTGTGTAGCAGTATGCATTGCCACCGAACCCATACCCGAAAAAACAAATTGTTGACTCATGCGGTTGTTTTATTGGTATTAATGTAGTAATTTACTACCAACCGAAAATAACTATATTTTATGAAGGATTTGCTTTTGCGCTACGCCGCTTATCATATTTGGGCCAATGATTCTTTATTAAAAGTAGTATTACAATTAACTGCAAAGCAAGTAGATAAAGAAGTGAAAAGCAGTTTTGATACAGTGTATAAAACTTGCTTACATCTGTACCATGCCGAAAAAATTTGGTGGTTAAGGGTACAACAAGCCGAAGCCGCCTTAACACAGCGCGATTTAAAACCCACCATACAAGAGTTGGCAACAAGCTTGTTGCTGCAAAGCAAGCAATGGCATAATTGGTTGCAGCAACGTACCGAGGAAGAATTACAAGCGTTTTTTACGTACAAAAACATGAAAGGGGAAACATTCGTGCAGCCGTTTTGGGAAGTGCAATTGCACTTGTTTAACCATGCCCAGTTTCATAGAGGGCAGTTGGTAACCCAGTTGCGTCAACTTGGGGTAGTAGCACTGCCACCTACCGATTTTGTACATTGGGCGCGTTTGAACAATGCGTAAAGAAAAAAATACTGTTGTAGTGTCGTTTTTGAAAGGCCTCCTAGTAGCAGTTAGTTGAACGGTGCCAACGCCAACGCAGCCCAATATGTAGTACCGGCCCTTGGCTCACAACCCAAAAAAGGCTACCGCGTAGCCGTAATACCAAATTATTTAAGCCGGCCCTTCAAAATAAGGAATGGTGTCGGCAAGCTGACTTTCGAATTACTGCCAATAAACTACCGTGATGGGATAAGTTAAGGGGCGGAGTGGATAAATTTATCTGGATTTGGCCATTGCTTTTTCTATGGCCTCTAATAAGGTGTTTTCTCTGAAAGGCTTACATACATATCCGTCCATCCCTATTTCTAAATATTTTTCTTCTTCTCCCTCAAGGGCATTAGCGGTAAGTGCAATAATGGGAATATTTCTTTTTCGAACGTCGGACATATTTCTAATGTCTTCGGTAGCCTCAATGCCGTCTTTTTCGGGCATTTGGATATCCATCAATACCACATCAAAATCTTCCATATCCAACAAGTCGAGTACCTCAAAACCGTTGCTTGCATGCTTTACTTCAAATCCAAGTCGTTGCAACATGGTAGTGCCAATCAATTTATTAATGGCGTTGTCTTCTGCCAATAATATTTTCAAAGTGCCAAACGGATTAGTTGTCATTGCCGAAAATTAAAATACACAATAAAAATATGAATTCTTTGCGCCTGATTAAAAACGGTATCGTGTATGCCAAAAACAAATTTTGTGCAAAAAGGTAAATTTTAGAGTATAGCAGTACGTCCTATACAGCAAAAAAAATCCAATCAAAGCAGCCCATTGTTGTTATAACATGCCCGTAAATTAAATTCAAACCAACTCATAATGCCTATTGATGCTTATAAAGTTTGTGGAACAGCCCAAAAACTTCATTAACAACCAATCGACAAGTAATTACAATAGGGGAGTGAAATATAGAATGTAAGCAATGTACGAATTGTAAGTCAATAATTGCTCCAATAACGGCAATATTTTCATGCTTTGCGAATTTTATTCCTTATGGCTTGGGTACATACCTTCATTAAATATTACTTTTGCAGTTATGGAAGTAACTAGCGAAATGGTAGACAAGTTGGCGCATTTAGCCCGCTTGTATTTTACCGAAGAAGAAAAAAAAGACTTTACTGCCGATTTGCAAAATATGGTAGCCTTTGTAGAAAAATTGAAAGAAATTGATACTACACATGTTGCTCCGCTATTGCACATGGGCGATGCAGTTAATGCATTGAGGAAAGATGAAATACAAGGAAGCGTGTCCACTACCGATGCCCTTGTCAATGCGCCTGAAGCAAATGGCAGTTTTTTTACCGTTCCCAAAGTGATAAAAAAATAAGCGCCGCAATTGTATTAACGGTATTGGCTTTGTGGTTGTTTATTACCATCTTTATACAAAATCACTTGTTTTATGGCCGCAGTTATTCAATTAAGTAATATACAGAAATCGTATTTCATGGGTGGGCAGCCAATTCCCGTGTTAAAAGGTATATCACTCGATATTTTCAAAAATGAATATGTGGCATTGATGGGACCCAGTGGTAGCGGTAAAAGTACTTTGATGAATATATTGGGTTGCTTAGATTCGCCTACGGGGGGCAGCTATGTACTTAACGGAAAAGATGTTAGCAAAATGCCCGACGACGATTTGGCCGATGTTCGCAATACAGAAATTGGATTTGTGTTTCAACAATTCAACCTTTTACCCCGACTAACCGCAGCTGAAAATGTAGCACTACCCCTTGTTTATGCCGGGGTTGCCAAAAAAGAACGCATAGAACGCGCTATGGAAGCACTCAACAAAGTAGGACTAGCCGAGCGGAGCCATCATAAAAGTAACGAACTCAGTGGTGGACAAATACAACGGGTGGCCATAGCACGCGCGCTAGTCAATAACCCATCAATTTTATTAGCAGACGAACCTACCGGTAACCTAGACAGTAAAACCTCGGTGGAGGTTATGGAAATTTTCGGAAAAATTCAAGCCGCCGGCAACACCGTTATTTTGGTAACCCATGAAGAAGATATTGCAGCTTATGCACATAGGGTTGTACGCTTGCGCGATGGGCTGATAGAAACAGACAAAACGAAAGAAGCGTTTATGGCAAGTGTACACGGCTAATTAGCTATTGCAATTAATGCTACAAAGTGTACATCTACATCTTATTTTAATAAGAATTATTTCATTGCCTGTACGTTTATTTCAATGGCAAGTTGCTCATGAAAGCTTTGTTTTGGCAATTGCGGTGTCTATTCAAAGGGTTAAGTTTTCCAAAAATACAATGGCATTTTAGGCGCGTAACGGTCAGGCAGGATTCTAGATTTTTTTACTTGAACAATCGTTTGATTTATTATTGAACCAATTGAACGGAAACTTGTTGTTTCAGAAACAAGTGCTATAGGTTTACACTTGGTTCATGGCATACACTTCTCCAAAAAAATCAGAATGGCATTTAAAATATATACCAAAACGGGCGATTTAGGCAATACATCTCTCATAGGTGGCACCAAAGTACCCAAATGCCACATGCGCATAGATGCTTACGGAACCGTGGACGAATTAAATGCACACATAGGCTTGCTAGGCGATTATTTTGTTCATCCCAACACACAAGCCACCCTCCGCGAAATACAAGACAGATTGTTTACAGTGGGGGCATCGTTAGCTTGCGACCCTGATAAAGAATCGCTTTTGAAAATTCCCGATTTGAATGAACGAGACATTGTTTTTTTAGAGGAATCGATAGATGCTATGAATGCCGTTTTGCCGCCAATGAAATCTTTTGTATTGCCTGGTGGACATATTGCAGTGTCTACTGCGCATGTTGCACGTTGTGTTTGTCGCCGTTCGGAGCGCTGTTGCGTGTCTATGCAAGTAAGCGGATTGTTTGTAGAACCACTCGTAATCAAATACTTAAATAGATTAAGCGACTATTTGTTTGTATTAGGCCGGTTTATAGCTCTTGAATTGAAAGTGGCCGAAGTGCCTTGGCAACCTAGAGTGTAAATAGGGTGGTTGCTTAATATTGGTGACCTAAGCAAATTGATGGATTAATTGAGGTGGTGGCTTTGCCAAGAATCGAACTTGGATCTGGAGCTTCGGAAACTCTTATACTATCCATTGTACTACAAAGCCTAGTAATTTGTTGCAAAAGTAAAGGAAACACGCTTATAAATGCTGCATCTGTTGAAACAAGATGGCTACATCTTCGCCTTTGCACAAGGCGGCTCCTTCATTCATGGTAGCGGCGGTTCCGCAGGCAATACCATATTGTAACACGCCTAGCCATGGCCGCTGTTGTATCATGGCCGCTACCATGCCTGCCACCATGCTATCTCCGGCACCAACGGTACTTCTTCGTTTTACCATCGGCGGCGCCGCTTGTAATATTTGGTTGTGGTTAATCAGCATTGCCCCGCTTGCCCCCATTGATACCACTACTACCTCGCACGCACCGCTACTAATCATATTACGAGCAGCTAACACCACTTGTTCTTGCCGCAATTCTTCTACACCGTATAAAAAACTCAGTTCGCCCAAGTTGGGTTTAATCAAATACACGCCTTCTTGTACTGCATGTTGCAGCGCTTCACCCGAAGTGTCTACAATTAAACGTGCTTTTTGCTTTTTAACAATGGCCGCTAAACGGCCAAAAAAATCTACGGGTACACCCGGAGGTAAACTTCCGCTAGCAATTACCCAATCGTAACCCGTTTGTGATGCGAGGTATTGCAAAGGTTGTTGCCATTCCGATTCGGATACGGTGGGGCCTTGTAATCCAAACCGGTACTGTGCATTATTGCTGTTGTCTACAACAATAAAGTTGTCGCGTGTATTTTCGGCAATTGGGAAGGCTTTGGTTGCAACGCCCTGCTGTGCCATTAATTGATTAAACTGTTCTCCCGTATAGCCGCCGGCTAAGTATAGGGCTTGCGACTGTACCCCTATGTGTTGTAATGCCCTAGAAACATTAATGCCACCACCACCTGGCTCCACGATTGGGGAGGCACATTGCAATTTTTTTTCGGGAACGAGGCTCTTTACACGAGTGCTTTTATCGAGGGAAGGATTTAATGTTAATGTGATGACTTTGTGCATGCGTTGTTAACGATTGATAATAGATTAAATATAGCGCAAAATTCAATTGACACACTTCGCTATTTTTTGTTTTTCATGAATCGGTTTTAAGCAATTTGTGCCAATACTGTTGATGGCATTGCTGCATAGAATAGTTGCCGTTGAACGGTGCCAACGCCCATGTTGCTAAATAGTAGTACTAGCCCTTGGCTCATAACAAAAAAAAGGCTACCGTGTAGCCGTGAGTAATTGAGGACGCCCTATTTTAACTGGTGATGAAACTAACGGGTTCTGAAAAATTGGTTTGCGGATATTGCTGCCGATATACTTGTAGGAGTGTATTTACGGCTGCCTGCCCTTCGGTACCCAATTGTACAGAATAATGGTTTACGTACAATTGAATGTGTTGTCTCATCACATCTTCACTCATTTCTTGGGCATGATTGGTAACAAATGGAGGCAATGAAGGATACTGCGACCACGCATACTCTATGCTTTGTTGTAAATAAGTATTAATAGTGGCAGCTATTTGAACAGGTATTTGCTTGCTTATAATAATGCCGCCTAAAGGAATGGGTACTTGCAGCTGTTGTTCCCAATGAGCGCCAAGGTCCATCAATTGCAACAATCCTTTTTGGGCATAAGTAAATCGGTTTTCGTGAATAATGACGCCGGCATCCACTTGACCACTGAGAATGGCATTTTCAATTTCGTGAAACACCATAAACTCTTTTAGCTGCGCATGGGGAAAGGCGAGGCTGAATAGTATATGCGCAGTCGTATTTTGCCCCGGGATAGCTATGGTGCAGTTAGGTATTTGGGTTAGTTCTATTTGCTTTTTTGCTACAAGCAGCGGCCCCACTCCCACACCTAAAGCGCCCCCACTTTGCAATACATGATAATGCGGTGTTACCAAAGGCAATACACCATAACTAATTTTAGAAATGTGCAATTTGTTTTGTAGAGCTAATTGATTGAGTATTTGAACATCGTGCATTTCTACATTAAAGCGATAGTCGGCGGTATCAATTTTTTGATGCACAAGTGCGTCAAAAATGAATGTATCGTTTGGACAAGGGCTAAATCCTAAATTAAATGTCATTCTGCTATAAGTAGTTTGGTTATAGTAAATTGGGAGGGTACTGTTGCATGTATTGTATCCATTTTACCAACGATAGATTTACATTTTCTATGCTTTGCTGCAAACGCCAATTGCTTTTATTGCGTTCGCCTACATAATTGCTAATGCTGCGCATTTGAATAAAAGGTACTTGCTGCTGTAAACACACATAGTGTAGCGCTGCCCCTTCCATACTTTCCAATTGTACCTGCATTTCTTGGCTAAACACTTGTATCTGTGGTACTTGAGTCGTAATTTGATTCACACTTATACTATGAACAGTGGGTAACGTTAAAAAGTTTAATTGCGGAAACCAAGTATTTACAAGTCGTCCGTTTGTGAACGGATGTTGATTGGATTGCGCCAAATTAAGGGAAAAAATGTCGCACCATTGTCCCTGCTCCCAAACGCCCATATCGCCAATGCCATCAGATAATACCGCCGTAACCGTACCCAGAGGAATTTGTTGGCTAAAAGTGCCTGCAATGCCTATTTGTATGACTATTTGCGGTTTGTGTAACTGCAATAAATGCATGAGCGAATAGGTAGTAGCCAACATTCCTACACCGGTGGTGCAAAAAGTTACTTGCAATGTTGGGTTGTCGGTTGCCAAATGCGCGGGCAACAACTGCGATGCCAACTGCCACTCAGAGGACGTAGCTGCGGTTACCAATACCTTAATCATGTGGTAAATGTAACGATTGCAGGTATTATGTATACAACTATAGGTACTTAAATTTTGTGCCTACCTACTTGCTACAATGCCAATATTATCGTTTATTGCTTCAGGCTTTGCCAAGTTGGCAGCCAAAAATTACTTGGTATTGTGTTTGAGATGCTGAATGATTGCACAGTTTTCACTTTAAAAAAAACATCACAGATATGCAAAAAGGTCAGATTAGGGTACAAACCGAAAACATTTTCCCTATTATTAAAAAGTTTTTGTATAGCGACCATGAAATATTTGTTCGCGAATTGGTGAGTAATGCCACCGATGCCTGTCAAAAATTAAAAACACTCAGCAGTATTGGCGAGGCAAAAGGAGAGTTAGGCGATTTGCGCATTGATGTAACATTGGACGCGAAAGAAAAAACCCTCACCATTACCGATAAAGGTATTGGTATGACTGCCGAAGAGGTGGACAAGTACATTAACCAAGTGGCATTTAGCGGGGCAGAAGAGTTTGTGAACAAATACAAAGATGCTAGCGTAATTGGTCATTTTGGTTTGGGTTTTTACAGTGCCTTTATGGTGAGTAGCAAAGTAGAAATTTATACCAAGAGCTACAAAGATGCTAGCGGAGTGTATTGGAGTTGCGATGGAAGTCCCGAATTTGAATTGTACAATGTTGATTACAATGAAAGAGGCACCAAAATTGTATTGCACATTAACGAAGAAAGTGCCGAATTTTTAGAAGCAAGCCGTATAAAAAATATACTAACACGCTTTTGTAAATTTTTACCAATCCCCATCTTTTTCACCGATGTAGCAGAAGAAAAAAAAGAAGGCGACGAACCCAAAAGCATCAACAATACCAACCCAATTTGGGTAAAAAAACCAAGCGAGTTAACCAAAGAAGACTACGAAAATTTTTATAAAGAACTGTATCCGTTTAATGAAACGCCGTTGTTTTGGATTCATTTAAATGTTGATTTTCCGTTCAACCTTACCGGCATTTTGTACTTCCCGAAAATAAAGCAGAGCTACGAAATTCAAAAAGACAAAATACAACTGTATTGCAATCAAGTATTTGTAACGGATGAAGTAAAAGACATTGTTCCAGAATTTTTAATGCTGCTGCAAGGTGTTATTGACAGCCCGGATATTCCACTTAACGTAAGCCGTAGTTACTTGCAGGGCGACCCGAATGTGAAAAAAATCAATGCACACATCACCAAAAAAGTAGCCGATAAATTGGACGAGCTTTTCCGCAACGAACGCTCCAATTTTGAAGAAAAATGGGAAAGCCTTGGCTTGTTTGTAAAATATGGTATGATGACCGACGACAAGTTTTTGGAAAAAGCCAATAAGTTTTTGGTAATGGAAGATGCCACTGAAAAGAAATTTTACACCCTCGAAGAATACAAAACCGCTACCGAATCTTTGCAAAAAAACAAAGATGGCAAGCATGTTATTTTGTATACCACCGACCCTATACAGCAAGATGCTTACATTCAGGCTGCCAAAAACAAAGGTTACTTGGTAGTAAAAGCTGAAACCTTGGTAGATGCTTCTTTCATCAACCACATGGAAATGAAATGGGAACAAGTGGCGTTTAATAGGGTAGATGCTGATATTACAGATAACTTGATTGACAAACAAGAACATGCGGAAAGTGTGCTAAGCAAAGAGGAATCCGAAAACCTCAAAAAGTTGTTTGAAGTGCCTGTTAGCAACCTGCATTTAACGGTGGAAGTAAAAGGCTTGAGTAACGATGCACCTCCGGTTATTGCTACTAGACCTGAGTTTATGCGCAGAATGAAAGACATGGGTGCAATTGGTGGCGGTATGGCCGCATTTTACGCAACAATGCCCGATGAAGTTACCCTAACAGTAAACGGTAACCACAGTTTGTATCAAAAATTGTTAAAAGAAGCCGACACCGTAAAACAAGAAAAACAAGTACGTTCGTTAGCCGATTTGGCCTTGTTATCGCAAGGGTTGTTAAAAGGAAATGACCTTACCAATTTTATCAATCGCAGTATCGATTTAATGGCAAGCGCCAATTAATACTACACTGTTAGCTTAAATGAGACCTCCTTTACAGTTTTTGTAAAGGAGGTTTTCTTTTTTCGGGATGATGGATTGCAGTCAAATTGCTTTTTTCCAAGTACTTTTTTTGCTCAACGGTTGTTTGTTACCCTATGCACTGTTATTTTACATCTCAAATATGCGAATCAATATTTGGCGCTGCTTCACAAGTAGCATAACATAAAATATATTATTTTTTTAATATCATAAAGTAAGTTTGTTGAAAGCGAATACTTTCATATGTTTTAATGAGCACAAAGTGTATAAAACATTCCAATCAGCATTTTAACCCTTTAACTGTTTGGAGATGTTCTTTGTAGCTTTTACTCAAAACATAAAATACGGCAAAGCAGATGTTAAACAAGAGAAAAAGAAAAAAATTGAAGTTTAAATCCCCTCACAATAAAAATTTTGTAGCAAACTTGAATAAATTTGAAATTATTGTATTTATCTAATGAATCCACAAAATGAACTTAAAACAAGACCAATTAAAGCAATTACAAGTTTGTTTGGATAAAAAAATTCCAAAAAATATTGTAGCGCGTGGAAAATCAATCGTCCATAAAATAAAAACCATACAAATGGTTCGTGAAGCTGAAATTCATGCTACAATTGCAGGTAGCAACAGTAATACGTATGGTGTTGGGCTTTATTTTTTTGATGACTCTTCTTCTATTGAGGCTACATGTACTTGCCCTTATTTTTCTCAAGAAGCGGATACATGTAAGCATATTGCCGCTGTAATCTGTAAATGTGTTATTGAAGACACCGAAACTACCCATGCTATTAATAAAAAAAAGATCATTGAAAGTATTTTGGAAAAGGGAGATGTGCAATTTGCCTCGTCATTAGAACCTCAAAAAAAAGAGTCACTACCAGCTAATTCTATGGAATTGAATTTGGAGGCCTTACCAAACTATTGGTCTTTACCTCCAACTGCAAGTACACATTTCCAAAGGGGGAGAAGTCTTTTTATACAATACAGAAATAGGCAATTTTTCTCATGTAACAATGGGAAGCGTTTTGATTTTAGCGATAAATCACTAAAAACTAAATTTTTCGTACAAAAAGGAAACAAAAAAAACCACGTAACAGTTGGATGCAATTGCAAACAATTTGATGCAACTGAGCCCTGTGCTCATATTTGGGGGCTTTTGATTATGGTTGGCGAATGGCGAGGTAAATATTATTTTAACCAATTCGATGATTTCACCGCCGAGAAATCAGCCATTCTTGCAGAATTTGGTTTTACTTCAGAAGATGAGGTGGCCAAGGAATTTGTATTTGGAATTGATGAAAGAACCGGCCTTTTTGTTTTGAAGCAAACCCCTGGAGAATTGTTGCCCAATTTTACCACCGAAAGCCAAGAGTGGACAAGCATTATTAAAAAAATGCCTGCTATAAAAATAAAGAGCAAAAGCATTGCAGATGCGCAACCCTTGATTACCGCCAAAAATAGCAAAGAAAAAACACCCGAACCTTTTGATTTGGCAATACTTATAAACTTAAATGACACTGCCCATCAGGGATTTAGGATTGATGCTTTTAAAATAACACAAAAAGGAAATACAGTTAGCTATACGATTCACCGACTTAAAACAAAGGAAAATGTAGCCATCTTTAATGCTGCGCCACTGCCTTTGCAAAATGCGTTATTGGCCCTTACAGATGAAAACTTAGTGGCACAGATAAAAATAAATAATTACGATTACAACATATCCGAATCGCAACCCTTCAGAAACCTGAACGAGCAACAAATACAGTTGATTAATAGCGAGTACCAAAACGCAATAACACAAATCTTGCCTTATTTAATACAATGGCAGCATGTTTATTATTTGGCAAATGGTTTAGCCTTTGCAAAAACAAATGTTAAACCCTGCAAATTCGCGAACGATATATTAGTCCATAAAATTATATTAAAACAAACGATCAAAACCATTGGATTAGAAGTAGTACTTTATTCAAAAGCCACCAACGAAACAATTACCAACTATACCATACATAAATTTTTTATAAAACATAACGATATTTTTTATCCACTTCCGGCTAAATTTGATACCATCAATCAATATATACCCAAGCAAAAACTGCTTGCACCAATTAACGCCAAATCGGCATTTATTCATCAAATTGTATTGCCGCTTTCTGCAATATTTGAAATAGATATGAACAATGTGGTAAAGGAAACTACCATAGCTCCACAAACACAACCACGTATTTATTTATCTGAGTTAAACGAAAAATATTTAATGCTTACGCCTAAGTGGCAATACGATATATACGAAATAGATAATGATAATGATGAAAAAACAATATTAGAATTGGAAGATGGTACGCTTCTTTACATACAACGTAATACAGAAAACGAGCAACAATTTGTGCAGCAATTACGCCAACTACATCCTATGTTCGAACGGCAAAACAACGAATACTTTTATTTGCCCTTTGATGAAGTAATGAAGAAAAACTGGTTTTTTACCATGTACCAGCAATTACAAGAGTTAGAAATTCCCGTTTTTGGGATGAACAACTTAAAACGGTTTAAATACAACACCAATAAACCTACCATGCAATTAAAAACTAGTAGTGGTACAGATTGGTTCGACATAAATATAGCCATACAATACGGCGACCAAACAGTGCCATTGGCTGCTTTGCGCAAAGCCATTATTAATAAACAGCAATTCATTTTATTGACTGATGGAACTTTGGGCATTTTGCCCGATGAATGGATTAAAAAATTTGCTACCCTCATGCGCATGGGTATGGTTAAAGAAGGCAACATGCAAGTAAGCAAATTGCATTGGACGCTAATAGACCAACTGCATGATGAGATTGATGAAGAAGCCGTTTTCAACGAAATATTAGCCAAAAAAGAAAAGCTGAAAAGCATTGAAGATGTTCAAAAAGTAAAAATACCCACCAACATAAAAGCCACCTTACGCAATTATCAAAAATCTGGCTTTCAGTGGATGAATATGTTAGACGAAATGGGTTGGGGAGGTCGCCTTGCTGATGATATGGGATTGGGGAAAACATTGCAAACTTTGACTTTTTTGAGTGGAATTCAAAAAAAATACAAAGGTGAAACTCACTTAATTGTTTGTCCAACATCGCTCATCTATAATTGGGAATCGGAAATACAAAAATTTACCCCGCATTTGCAACATTTTATATATTACGGTGTGGAAAGAACGATGAACGAACACGATTTATACAATGCCGATATTGTAATAACTAGCTATGGTACAATTCGTAGCGATATTGAAGCATTTTTAGAATTCAAATTTGGATATGTAATTTTAGACGAAAGCCAAGCCATAAAAAACCACTTGTCGCAAACCGCTAAAGCCGTGCAACTGCTTAAAAGCCGAAACCGTTTAATTCTAAGCGGTACACCCGTGCAAAACAACACGTTCGATTTGTATGCGCAGTTTAACTTTATAAACCAAGGTCTATTAGGCAATATGGAATTTTTTAAAACAGAATTTGCTAACCCGATAGACAAAGAAAACGACAAAGGAAAAACAGATTTGCTGCGCAAACTTATTTATCCATTCATGCTCAGACGCACAAAAGAACAAGTAGCCAAAGATTTGCCCGCCAAAACCGAAACTATTTTGTGGTGCGAAATGGAGGGTAAACAACGAACCATCTACAATAGCTTTAGGGACGATTACAGAAAAACCATTATGGAAAAAATAGAAACCGAAGGTTTTGCAAAAGCAAGCTTATTTATACTTAGTGGATTAACCAAACTGCGACAAATTTGCGATAGTCCGGCAATATTGAACGAGGCAGAAGCCTATCCAAATGTTAGTGTTAAAATAGATGAATTGCTGCGCGAAATAAACGAAAATGCCAGTAACCATAAGGCTTTGATATTTAGCCAATTTACAAGTATGCTTAATTTAATTGCAACCGAATTAGATAAACGAAAAATACCATACTATTATTTAGATGGCACCACCAAAGCTACCGACCGCAAAAGAGCAGTCGAAAATTTTCAACAAAACAACGAAGTGAAACTGTTTTTAATCAGCCTAAAAGCCGGAGGTGTTGGTTTAAACTTAACATCGGCAGATTATGTGTATTTAATAGACCCATGGTGGAATCCTGCTGCCGAACAGCAAGCCATAGATCGTACACACCGCATTGGCCAAACTAAAAGTGTATTTGCCTATAAGCTAATTTGTAAAGATTCTATTGAAGAAAAAATACTGCAACTGCAACAACGCAAAAAAGCCCTTAGTGCCGATTTAATAAGCGATGAAAATGGATTTGTTAAAAAATTAACCAAAGATGATGTTGCGTACTTGTTTAGCTAGTGTATTTTTATTATACAAAATAACGTCACTTTATAATTATTATACATAATAAAAATTTAAAATAGAATTGACATAAACCGTTTATCTCATTTTTTGGGGCATATCCTGAAAAATATAGAAGCCTCATACACAAAATGTTTGCGCAGAAGAAGCATTCCATATAACTACAAAAAATCAAATTGATTCATTAAATAAAAAATGCAACATAACATGTACTGGTTATGACTAGCAAAAATCTGATGTTATCGTAAAATAAGCAACGTTTGTATGTAAAGAGGTCACCTATTCCCCAAAATACTCCACATAAATGCGGGGTGTTTCGTACAATTTGATGCAGTGCAATTGTACAGTTTGCGGCAAGTGAGGGGCTATTTGCTGCCAAATACCAATAGCCAAATTTTCGGTGCTGCACATTTTACCTTGTAAAAAGTCAACATCCAAGTTCAAGTTTTTATGGTCTAATTTCTTGATGGCATGTGCTTGTACTAGCTTACTCAACTGCTTTACATCCATCAAAAAGCCAGTATCCGGGTCGGGTGTCCCTTTTATCGTAACAAACAAATCAAAATTGTGCCCATGCCAATTTTCATTGGCACATAAGCCAAACACTTCCTCATTTTTTTCTTTCGACCAATTTGGGTTGTACAACTTGTGGGCTGCATTAAAATGTTCTAATCTTGTAAGATATACCATTACGCTAAATCTCTATGTGAAGTGCAAAGGTAAGAAACAGTTACAAACTGCATTTAAAGTCTTGTAGCTAACTGAATTTTTGATGCACGGATTGTGCAAAATAGACCATGGTTTAGATAAACTTTAGCAAAAAAGCTGTTCATTTTTCATTACATTTAATTTATAAAATAGAACAATTATGGATAGAAAAGAATTTTTGTCTTTACTTGGCCTTGGGTCGGCTTCATTATTGGCTACCGCTTGTTTGGGCGGCTGTTCAAAATCGGCAAATTCATCAAGTTCCGGAACCAATATTGATTTTACACTCAACTTAAGTGATGCTGCAAATGCCGCTTTGGCTACAAATGGCGGTTATGTGTATAGCAACGGTGTAATTGTTGCCCGTACCAACGCTGGTAACTACATAGCAGTATCCAAATCCTGCACCCACGAAGGCACACAAGTGGTGTATCAGGCTACCAATCAACGTTTTTTTTGTGGTAACCACGGTGCTACCTTTTCAGAAGCAGGTACTGTAACTAACGGACCGGCTACAAAGGCACTTACGCAGTACAAAACGGCTTTATCGGGCAATTCATTGCGTATTTATTCTTAAATACCTGATTGAGGTAGAAAATATTTCATTGATTATCAATGTTTTTACTTTGAAAAATGTATCTTGCCATTACAACCAAATCCTATCAACAACAAGGCTATTTTAGTGCATGCAGGTTTTAGAACAACAAATACAGCAATCACATTGGTGGCAAAAAGCCTGTAGTTGTCCCGATAGGCACTACCACGCTACACACGGTATTATGCTAACCGATCATTTATTGGCCGTTACGCACTTGGTAGAGCAAATTTTTACCAATCAAACCAATCATTTCTTGCAAGAAATGTTTTTGCTAATCGAAGCATTGGGATTGGATAAGCGAAAAATAAGGGACGAATTGGTTTTGGTAGCCTTACTACACGATATTGGTAAAACAGAAGACGATAAATCGCAGTATGTAGTGCATCCACTAACCAAACAGATTGTCATCAATCGCCATTCTGTAGTGGGTGTAAAAGCAGCAAAAGAAATTTTGGACGATAGCCCTTTGTTGAGTTTGGCAGAAAAAAAGCGAATTTATTGGATTGTGGAACAACACGATATTTCCTACGGACTATTTCGTGAATTTAAAAAAGACGGTTTAGAGCCCGATTATGCAACTTGGCAAATCATCAACAACAATATTCATCCGGTGCCGGGGGCAGGTCTGCTGTATTTGCTGATTTTTAAATTGGCCGACATTCACGGTCATGCCAATATTGAAGATGTCATTTGGTTTTACAAAACCGTATTTCAGCATTATTTTAAGGCCGAATGTATTCGCTTACCTATTCCTAAAGAAACCGATATTCGGGAACGACAAACGCATGAATATGTATAGCCTACCACACCCAATTTGTAGATAATAAACTAATGAATTGGGCAAAAAAATCGATTTGTACGTAGTTTTTGCCTTTGCGCACGTATCATGCCGCTTAATCTTTACCTTTGCGCCATGCAAATACTCGACGGAAAAATTGCTTCGCAAGCAGTTAAAGACAAACTGAAAAGTACCGTAGCCAATTTGGTAGCAGAAGGGAAACGTCCTCCACACTTGGCCGTTATCATTGTTGGGAACAACGGTGCTAGTGAAACCTATGTAGCTAGCAAAGTAAAAAATTGTGCCGAAATTGGATTTGGCTCCACCCTTATTCGCTTGGAAAACGATGTTCCTGAAAGTGTTTTACTCCAACAAATCGAAACTTTAAATAACGACGATGCAATAGATGGTATTTTGGTACAATTACCATTACCTAAGCACATTAGTGAGCCTAAAGTAATTGAAACCATTAGTGCCGACAAAGATGTGGATGGATTTCATCCGGTGAGTGTAGGTAAATTGGTACAAGGGTTGCCCACTTTTGTGCCGGCAACGCCTTATGGAATTATGCTAATGTTGGAATATTACCAAATATCAACCAAAGCTAAACATGCCGTTATCATTGGTAGAAGCAATATTGTTGGCCGACCTATGAGCATTCTTTTAAGTAGCAGCCATGCTTACGGCAATTGTACGGTTACCGTTTGCCACTCCCACACGCCCAATTTAAAGGAGTTTTGTTTGCAAGCCGATATTTTGGTAGCGGCATTGGGCAAACCCGAATTTGTGACTGCCGATATGGTAAAGCCAGGTGCTATTGTTATTGATGTAGGCATTACACGTGTTGCCGATGCAACAGCTGCAAAGGGCTTTAAAATTAAAGGCGATGTAGCTTTTGAACAAGTGGCTCCGCTTACTACGGCCATTACACCGGTTCCGGGTGGCGTTGGCCTCATGACCATAGCAGGTTTATTGCAAAATACCCTGCAAGCCTATCTCAATAAGTTTAATTAATTCATTTTATTATATCCCACGCTTCATGTCGGCAGCCCTTTCTAATAGCTTTTTGCCAGTAATGGAATCCTTTTACACCCTGCAAGGCGAAGGCTTTTACCAAGGGCATGCGGCCTACTTTATTCGCCTTGGCGGATGCGATGTGGGTTGTGTGTGGTGCGATGTAAAAGAGAGTTGGAATGCCGCTGCACATCCGATGATTTCCATTCAGCAAATAGTTGCCACCGCCATACAATCAGTGCCCCCAAATGTGCCTAAGCCACTTGTAGTGGTTACTGGTGGCGAGCCGCTGATGCACGATTTATCACTCCTTACTCAACAGTTGCAACAAGCAGGATTTGCTACCAATATAGAAACATCGGGATCTTCTCCTTTGAGCGGTAATTGGAATTGGATATGCCTTTCGCCCAAAAAATTCAAGGCGCCCTTACCCGAAGTAGTACCGCAGGCTAACGAGCTCAAAGTGGTAGTATTCAATAAGCACGATTTTGCATGGGCCGAAACCTATGCCCAACAGGTTGCGCCAAATTGTAAATTGTATTTACAGCCCGAATGGGATAAAGCGACCGAAATAACCCCTTTGATAGTGAGTTACATACAGCAAAATCCTAAATGGCAGTTGAGTTTGCAAATTCACAAGTACATACAAGTACCCTAACTAGTGCGCTTTTTTTGTAAGGGCTTGGCGCCCTTAGATGAGTATTGGTGTGAGCCAGGGGCTATTGCTACGTATAAAGCGGCAGTGGCGTTGGCACCATTCATCTGTATTTATTC
>JACCDS012196847.1_pt1 | contig 17335 bp, 16 predicted proteins | sample 7446441 | NCBI WGS metagenome assembly JACCDS01 (sample SAMN15323445, study PRJNA562643) | freshwater metagenome | isolation source: river surface water | place: USA:Blue River Watershed | collected 2017-08-17
ATGAGGTTATACCCGCTCAAGATGCGCTGAAACTGCTGCAAGGCATGGCAGGTGTACAAGCCGACCTGCGCAGTAATCTGGCTCAGGACAGCAGGCTCAGTATTCGCGGTTTCGGCAGTCGCAGCAGTTTTGGTGTACGCGGCGTGCGAATGTTGCTGGACGGCATCCCGCTGACCACACCGGATGGTCAGACGCAGCCCGGAGCATTGTTTGCCGCCGATCTCGCCAGTGTCGAAGTGTTAAAAGGCCCTTTTGCAGCCTTGTACGGTAATGCCGCCGGTGGTGTTATTGCCTGGCAAAGCAAGCCGGCAGAGCCTGGCCTGCTGGCGTTATCACAGCAACAAAGTGCAGATCACAGGCAGCAAAGTCTGCGCGCTGATGGCGCTTTCGGTACTGTGATGCTGCAGCAACTGGATCATCAGGGCACCCGTCCACACAACCGTGCCAGCCGGCAACAGGCCTTGTGGAAACAACAGTTTCAGCTGACAGACTCTGTGAAGCTCAATGCCCGGATCGACTTTAGCCGCGACCCGCGTCTGGATGACCCGGGCGCACTGACGCTGAGCGAGTGGCAGCAAAACCCAAACCAGACCTCCGCTCTCGCCTCGCGTTTCGACAGCCATAAAACCACATTGCAACGCCAGGCTGGTATCAGTCTGCAAAGCAGCCACTGGCAGCTCAGCAGTTATCTGACTTCACGCCAGATCACGCAGTTCCTGACCCAAACCGGTGAAGCCATCACCAGTTCCGGCGGTGTCGTAGATTTGTCACGCGACATGTTCGGCCTGCAATGGCAACAACAAGATCGCTGGCAAGATCTGTCGTGGCAGTGGTCGCTCAGCCATGAACAAAGCCGCGACGACCGGCTTGGCTATGTGAATCAGTTTGGCCGGCAAGGCGCGCTGCGTCGGGATGATGTCAGCACCAGCCGCAGTCAGGATGTTGCACTGCGTCTGAGTTATGACGCCAGCGACGCGCTGACGTTGCATGGTGGCGCCCGATTAGCCTGGTTGCGCTTTGAAAGCATGGACCGCTTTATCGTGCCAGGCAATCCCGATGACAGTGGAGCAAAACAGGATCAGGGCCGGGCTCATGCGCTGGGGTTTCGTTATGCGCTGAATGAACACTGGGCCTGGCACGCGGCCACTGGCCGCGGCTTTGAGAGCCCGACGCTGACAGAAATGGCTTATCAGCGTGGCCAAAGCGGCCTCAATCTGGCGCTGCAAAGCGCCCAGAATCGGCAGTGGGACACAGGCTTAAAATGGCAACAATACTCCACTGCCGGACTAAGTCAGGCGCAACTTGACCTGTTTTATCTGACCAGCGAGCGCGAACTGGTCGTCGACAGCAGCAGTGGCGGCCGGACTGTGTTTAAGAATGCCGCCGGCACCCGGCGTCAGGGCGCTGAGTTCAGCCTGCAACAACACCTAGGTCAGGCCTGGCAACTGGCCTACAGCCTGACCTGGCTCGATGCGACATACAGCAATGCCACCGCGGGTCAGCAGTTACCTGGCGTCGCGGCGCAACAGCAACAGCTGCAACTGAGTTTTGAACCTGGCAGTGGCTGGTATGCTGCGCTGCGCTATCGCCGGCTCAGCCGGGTGGCGGCTGACGATCTAAATCAGCAATTTGCGCCAGCCTATGGCCTGCTTGATGTCGACACTGGTTGGCAGGGGCAACATGGTGTGCTGGACTGGCGTCTGCATCTGAGTGCAGAAAACCTGACCGATCAGCGCTATATCGGCGCCGTTGTCGTCAATCAGGCGTCAGGGCGCAGCCTGGAACCCGGGGTGCCGCGACAACTGAGCGCTGGAATGCAAGTCAGATTTCAGGTATTCTGACGCCTTTGAAATTCAGGAATTCTCCGCAAGGAACACGACACTGTCAGCGGCCCCTATTGAAGTCAGGTGTGTATGCCAACTGTGTTGATTAATTTGCTGTCTGTTGCATTGTTTCTGCTCGCTTGGCCCCTGCTGGCAGCGCCGCCGCTTCGCGCTGATATGCCGGTGTTGAAACTGGCGATGTATCATAGCCCTCCTTATTATTTCACCGAAGATGTTGCGGAACCGCACGGCTTGTCACTGGATTTGTTAAGACCTGCGGCCCGCCAGCTTGGTTTGCGTATCGAAGTAGTGGTTTGTCCGTTTCCGCGCTGTCTGAAAATGGCTGAAACCGGCGAAGTCGATATCGTTGCCGGCTTGCTGCATTCGCCCCAGCGTGAGCAATTCCTGCAGTTTATCCAACCAGCCATGATGAACTTTGTCTCGTCGTTTGTGTTTTACAGCCGGCACAATCAGCGCCGGGAGATCCACAAAGTCGAAGATCTGCAGGGCTCCACAGTCACGGTGATGCGTGATGCGGTGTATTTCAACGAATTTGATCAGGCAACAAACTTTGAAAAAATTGCCGTGAACACTGAAGCAATTTCATTAGACATGGTCCACAAAGGTCGGGCGGATTATGCCATCACGGTCGAGCAAACCGCCGAGGGTTCATTTTCCGCTGCGGGTCTGAAAATAACTGACCTGAAACGCCAGCCTTACCACGTCAATCAGAATATTCGCGGCTATCTGGCATTTTCTCGTCAGTCGCCAAATTTCCAGCTGGCACCGAAACTGGAACAATTGTTGGAACAGCAATATCGCGCCGGTATGTTTCATTTGTTGTGGCAAAAATATCATTTACCGGCTATCCGGGCGCAGGTCCAAAGGTATGAAAAAGAACCTTTAACAGCGACGCCAGTGGAATAGCAAACACAACGCCCCAAAAACCAAAAAGCCCGCCAAACACCAGCACCGCTAACATGATATAAAACGGATTCATGTCGACGACGCGGCCGAACAACATCGGCACCAGCAGATATGCATCCAGCACCTGTAACATCAGATAGATCAGCAGCAACCAGCCAGTGGTGCTGCTCAAGCCCCATAAACCGATACTGACTAACACGACTGGTACTGTCACCACTGCTATACCCAGATATGGAATAAACACCGACAGCCCGACCAGAATTGCCAGTAGTAACGCATAGGGCAGCGCAAAAGCACTGAATAATAAGAAACAGGCCAGCGCCAGCAGCACCAACTCCAGTAACTTGCCCTGAATGTAGCCAAGCAGCTGATGATCAAGCTCCTGCCAGGCTGGCCGCAGTAAGTGACCGGTCCCCGGTAACCAACGCTGGATGCCATGCACCAGACTGTCTTTATCTTTGAGCAGGAAAAACACCATCATCGGTAATAACACCAGATAAACCAGCGCATAAAACACCCCGGCAACGCCATCCAAAGACGATGCCAACAGCGTATTGAGAAAAATCAGACTTTGGCTTTCCAGTCGCTGCAACACCAGTGTCAGCTGACGCTCGCTGAACCAGTTGTTTTGTGCTGACCACAATTGCTCCAGATAGAGCCGTCCGGTTGCGGCTAAATCCGGCAAAGCACTGAGAAACGCCTGTCCTTGCACCCAGACCAGCGGCAACAAGGTCGCCAGCAGCCACCAAAGCAATGCTCCGACCGCCAACATCACGATACAAACAGCATGCGACCGCTTGAATCCCGCCGCTTGCAGCCATTGCACCGGTCGCTCCAGCAGATATGCCCCGACCAACGCCAATAATGCGGGGAGCAACACATCACCTGCGGCATATAAACCAGCGGCAACCAACAGCAGACTAAGCAGTAATAAACGCTCTGGCGTCAGACTACGGGCATACCAGGTTTGCTGTATCGGTTCTGTCATGATGCACTCCACAAGATCATCGTTTAATGTCCACTGTAAATCCCCAGCTACTGTTGTTTGTTGATCAACGTGGCTCTGTTTATCACTGCGCTGCATGATCATCGCGCCACATTGTACAATTGCCGGCCAAACGACTGGAAAAGTCAGCTGGAAGGGACAACAGCCAAAGAAGTTGTGATACATTTTAACTCTATGACAAAACAGCGGCTTTTGCTGGTCCGGACTGTCCCGGCGCCGGAATAAAGCCTGACGCTGCAGCTATCAGCACCGGGCCAGGAGGAATAACCCATGTCTCAAAGTGGCAACAGACATAAGTTACCGGCAAATCCGTCGTTAAAAGACATTAACTGGTACAAAAAACAAATAAACTGGGGCGAACTGCCGCCGTTTTACCATATGGTGTTGCAATCGCTGGGCGAATCTGAGGGGATGCTGACCCACGGTTTTGATACCGCAGTGAAAAAAATCATTGATAAACGCAACTGGAATCTGCAGCTTCTTGGCGGTTACATGGACGACAACAATGAGATCCACTGTGACAACAAACCGCGTATTGCGTTGTATCAGGTTTTTTCTGAACGTGGTTTTGAACTTCACGCTATCCCCTATGCCAAAGACCAAGAGATTGACCAGTATGTCAAAGGCAACAGGCTAATGGAGTTCAATCTGTGGGACCCGCATTCGATGCGATTGTTATTGCGGGTCAACCAATTACACAAATTCATCGGATATTACTTTGAGCATGGCGACGATGCAGACTTTGCCTTAATTTTGCATGCACACAAGACCGTACACAAAGTCATTCAGTTCATGCAGCAATATACCAACGTCACAAAAGTTGAAGGGATGACCATCAAGGCATTCTTTGAGGCGCAGGAAAAACGCCTCGGCCAGGCTGATGCCGACGCATTACAGCTGCAAGGATTGAGATCCGGGATCCAAGGTGAGCACAAGAAGTAGATGACGTATCTCCTGAAAATTGCGTTTTGTTCAGTGCTGGCACTGCCATTGTGTGCAGCGGCAGTCAATTCCACCACCCTGCCCGATCTGGGCGTGAATGCCTTCTCCAGCTTGTCACCGGAAAAAGAAAAGCTGATTGGCGATATGATGCTGAAGCAAACCAGGGCCCAGCTGCCAATGGTCAGCGATCCGTTATTAGACGAATATCTGCATACGCTGGGTCAGGCATTAGTGGCCAAAGCTGAAGGCGTGCGGTTTCCATTCACTTTTTCCTGGGTCAACAGCCCGGAGATCAATGCTTTTGCCATGCTTGGCGGCAACATAGTGTCAAATACCGGCACGCTTGCGGTCGCAGACAGCGAAAGTGAATTCGCCTCGGTCATGTCGCACGAAATTGTCCACGTCACGCAGCGCCATATCGCGCGGGCAGTGGAGGCTAAATCACAAAATGCGCCGCTGACGATGGCATCGTTATTAGGCTCAATCCTACTGACCATCGCCAATCCGGAAGCCGGTATGGCCGGCTTAATGGCGACTCAAGGCATCGCGGCACAAACAGCGATCAACTTTACCCGCAGCAATGAACAAGAAGCAGATCGCATTGGCATTCAGCTATTGGCCAAAGGCGGTTATGACCCCTACGCAATGCCTGAGTTCTTTAACAAACTCAGTGAAAAAACCCGTTTTAGTAATACTCAGCTGGCCTTTTTATACACTCACCCGCTGTCACAGGCGCGGATCAGCGACTCCCGGGTCCGGGCAGAGCAGTTTGAGCGCAAATTTGTGCCGGACAGCAGCGATTTTGCGCTGGCTAAGGCGCGGATCTGGGCACGCTATCAGTTAAAAGGCAAAGAAGCGCTGGCCTATTTCCAGGAAAAAGTCGCCACGCCCGGCGGTAATACCAAAGCCAACCAATATGGTCTGGCGCTGACACTGTTCGACAACGGTGACGTCAAAGCTGCAGAACAGATCCTGCTGAAGCTGCGCGCGCATGACGACAAAAATCTGTTTTACATTGATGCCATGACTGACGTCTATATACAGACCAAACAAACGGATAAAGCGTTGCAGATGCTGGAACAGGAATATCTACTGCGGCCAAACAATCAGGTCATCACGTTAAACTACGCGAACGCCGCGATGGCGGCCAAATCCGAACGGCTGGCGCTGCATCTGCTGAAAAACCTGCTGTACTTTAAGCCCGATACCTATTTGGCATATGAAATGTTGATTGATGCCTACAAATCACTGAACGATATGGCAAAGTACTTTGAAGCGCGCGCAGATCTGTATTATCAGCTGGCGATTTACCCTAAAGCCATCGACGATATTAACGAATCGCTGAACCGGCTGGCTGAAACCGACAAACTGGAAAGCCGCCGGTTAGAAGCCAAGAAAAAACAGTGGCAGGCTGAATTCGCCCGCCTGAAGCAACTGAACTGAGTATTGCATGCTGAAGATTTACCATAACAACCGCTGTTCAAAGAGCCGCGAAGCACTGGCTTTGCTGACTGCGCAGGGCCTGTCGTTTGAAGTTGTTTATTATCTGGAGACGCCGCCGGATCACAGTCAGCTGACGCAGTTATTGCAAAAGCTGGGTTATCAGCCCCGCCAGCTGCTGCGGGACAAAGAAGCCGAATATCTGGCGCTTGGGCTGGATAATCCGGCGCTGACCGACGACGAGCTGATCCATGCGATGGTGCAAACGCCCAAACTGATTGAACGTCCAATTATCGAATGGGCCGATAAAGCCGTCGTGGCGCGGCCTCTGCAAAAATTACAGGACCTGCTCTGATGCCGGCTCAGGTGTTGATCCTGTACCATTCGCGCCATGGTTCAGTGCAGTTGCTGGCCGAAAAAATTGCCATCGGTGTGCAAAGTGCCGGCGCTGAAGCACTGCTACGCACGGTCGCAGCTATCACGCCAAATCCAGTGCATTCGCCAGCGCATCCTGTGGTCAGCAAAACGGAGCTGATCCAAGCCAATGCGATCGCCATTGGCAGCCCGGTGCGCTTTGGGCAGATGAGTGTAGAAATGAAATACTTCTGGGAACAAACCACAGATCTGTGGCTGCAAGGCGCACTCATTGATAAACCAGCCGGGGTCTTTACTGCGTCTTCATCGATGCACGGTGGGCAAGAAGCCAATCTACTTGGCATGATGCTGCCTTTGCTACACCACGGCATGGTCCTGCTCGGCCAACCCTATGATGCGCCCGCGCTGCATCAAACCCAGAGCGGCGGTACGCCGTATGGCCCAACCCATGTCAGTACTCATGCTGGCAGTCAACAACAGGGGCCGCAACTGAGCAACCATGAATCCATATTATGTCTTGAATTTGGCAAACGCCTGGCGCGTTTTGCCGGGAAACTACAATGAACGTGTTATTTGAACAACAATCACCACTCGCCCCATCAACCCGCCGGCTTCTACGAATTGGCCAAGTGGGATATCTGGCCCTATTTCTTCTGATCCCCCTGTGGGTGTTATGGTTGGCGCCGCCGGAAATGGGCAGCGCCCGGGTATTGCTGGCTTTGTTATGGGGGCCGTTATGGTTACCACTCAAAGGGATCTGGCAAGGCAAAGCCTATACCTTTGCCTGGGCTAATTTTATCGTGATGATTTATTTTGTGCATGGACTGACTCACCTGTGGGTCAGTCAGGGCATGGCATTTTATCTGGCTCTGGCCGAAGTCTTTTTTGCCTGTCTGATGTTTTATGGTTGTACTTATTACGCCAGAGACCGCGGCAAAGAACTTGGGCTGAATATACCAAAATTAAAAGATGATCCGATTGGCCAATAGATCCCGTCACTGACAGTGTTTCCGCGCAGGCTGACGATTCAGCCTGCGTGGTTTTAAGACACAGGCACCCCTTTATATTTTTGTACTAATTTCTCTATAGTTCCCAGAGCTTTGAGCCGGCTGAATGCCTGCAAAATAGCCTGCCGACGCGATGATTGCTGACTTACAGCACAAAATACCCCCGGTGGTTCACTCCACAACGGTTCTGCCACAAAGTCGACATCAAACTGGTGCTGTGCGACCAGATAAAAAAAACTTAAATCGACAGTCATCACTGCATCTAAACGCTGTTGCGCCAGCCGTTGCAGATTACTTTGCAACGAATGCGCGTCATCACGGACAATGAGACGTTCAACAAAAGCCTGTTGCAATTCAGGATAAACAAAACCAAAAGTGGTCCCAACGCGTTTGTAATACAAATCTGCCAGTCGTCGAATAGGCGCACTGTCCGATCGACGAATAATCAACTGCCGGCTGAAAAACAGCGTGTCGGTCCAGTCAAAGCGTTTTGGTTCGCTCACCCAGTCCGGATTTAAAAAACAGCCAACTTCCGCCTGACCACTGCTGAGCCATGGTTCGAGCCGGGCGCGCGGAATATCCAGATAGATCACCTGGCTACGCAACTCTAACGCTACCAAATCGAGGATATCCTTTGCTAACCCACCGGATAATTGCCCGCCGCCGGAAAACATGGCAAAAGGCACAGCATTGGTATCACTGACCGCAGCTTTTAACGGCGGCGATAACACGTTCAGAGATTTAATGCCCTCCGCCTGCGCAGCCCCTGTTACTACCAGTCCAGATAAAACGAAGCCGCAAAATAGCGTCGACCATCTGGCCGAACGCTTACAAAAATCAGGCATGACGGACGCAACCTATTCAGATGCTGGTTGATTTACCATAACAAAAAATCAGTAAAGTTTCAGCAGGCACAAACAAATCCAGCCTCAGTCCCACGTCGTATCCTTCAACATGAATAATCAGAGACGGTCACCCATGTCAGAAGCTATTGCATTATTTCCGCTCAGTCAGATTGTGTTACCACAAGGAAGGATGCAGTTGCGGGTATTTGAACCCCGTTACCAGCGGCTGGTGCGAGAAGCACAGCAGCGTCCGTTTGCCAGTGCTTTGTTAAACCCTTATGTCCATCAACAACACCCGTCGCGGATTTTTCCGGTGGTGACACTGGTTCAGATCATTGATTTTTGCCAGCTGGATGATGGCTTGTTGGGCATTACCATCGAAGGCACCCAACGGCTGCGGATCTGCAAACGCTGGCAGGAAGCCGACCAGCTGCACGTTGCTGAGACCGAACCGCTGGCAGACTGGCCGTCCCAACCACTGACAGCTTTGCAGCAACCTCTGGTGGCTGCGCTGCAGCAGATTTATCAGCAAAACCCCGAACTGGCAGCGTTGTATCCGGCGCCACAATGGCAGGATGGCTGCTGGCAGGCGCAACGTTGGCTCGAAGTTCTGACGATGCCCGCGCAACTAAAATCCCAGCTGCTGGAAGCCAATAGCGCGGCTCCTGCGCTGGACACGCTGTGTCAGTGGCTGTCAGAAGAACAAAACGCCGCTAGCTGACGCAGCTGGCAGCGAATCGTGACATCAGTTGATGCCAAGATATTTATGTACTTGCACACTGAGCCGCCAGTTATGTTGTTTACACATATCAATTGCCAGCGCGGTCGCTTTGGCCTTCTGACTGATTGGTTGCAGATAAATTAGTTTGCCGCTGCAATCCACCAGCGCCAGCAATGCCTGTAATTCTTCAATATGTTTTTCCATCGCTACCGGGTGTTTGATTTCATTGGCGCGCTGCAGGCAACTGGTCAGGACCGGATAACCACCTTTCATATTCACTTTTGGTGAGACAGTGACCCAGGTCGAAGCCGGCGCCAGAATTTCAAAGGTACCGCTGGTTTCAATCTGGGTGCTATAGCCATGAGCATGCAACAGCTCACACAACGGATTTAAATCATAAATACAAGGCTCGCCGCCGGTGATCACGACATGGCGGGCGCGATATCCACGTCCATTAAACAACGCCAGCAAATCGTCAGCACTGGCACTGGCCCAATGATCAGATTCGGCCTTTTTAGTGCTGGTATCGCTCAGCGCAATTAATAAAGCCGGTTCAATGTCCCAGGTATGTTTAGTGTCACACCAGGCGCAACCAACAGGGCAACCCTGTAAGCGGACAAAAATCGCCGGAGTGCCGGTATAGCTGCCTTCACCCTGGATAGTTTCGAAGATCTCGTTGACTTTATACACGGCGAATTGATTTCCTTTAGCATCGGGCCGAATTGCAGTACAATGCGCGCCCCAAAAATTGTTGGCCATTATAACGGGAGCTTTCCAGATGCCGCAAAAAGTTGTTGTGATTTATTCCGGTGGTATGGATTCTTTTACCGTGTTACACAAAGCCATCAATGACGGTCACGAAGTGTACGCGCTGTCGTTTAACTATGGCCAGCGCCATGTGCGGGAACTGGAATGTGCCAAAGCCGTCTGTGCCGAACTGGGTATTAATCACAAAGTGGTCGATATTTCCGCGATCAATCAATTGATTGGCGGCTCGTCGCTGACCTCAGATATCGAAGTCCCAGAAGGCCATTACGCCGCTGACAATATGAAGTCGACCGTCGTGCCAAACCGCAATATGATCTTGATTTCATTAGCAGTTGGCTACGCTGTTTCCTTGGATGCGCAAGCGGTGTATTACGGCGCTCACTCCGGTGACCACTTTATTTATCCGGATTGCCGGCCGGAATTTGTGCAGAAAATGCATGATGTCTGTCAAATCGCTAACTATGAGCCTATTGCGATTATCAGTCCGTACCTACAACAAACCAAAATTGAAATTCTGCGCGATGGTCTGGCGATGGGGCTGGATTACAGCAAAACCTGGACCTGTTATAACGGCCGGGCTAAAGCCTGTGGCAAATGTGGCTCTTGCGCTGAACGGCTTGAAGCTTTCACATTAAATCAGGCAACAGACCCACTGCCCTACGAAGCTTAAACCGGCGCATGACATTTTAATAAGGTATACAGCGCCTGCATGGCGCTGTGACTATCACCGCGCCGGCTTGCCAGATACATTGTTCTCTTCAGGCCCTGCGCGCCAAGCGGTCGCGTGACAATCAAGCCTTGACTCAAAAATGGCTCTGCCAGCCAGACTGGCAGCACTGCAATACCCTCGCCAGCCGCGACCAGCTGCAGCATCTGGCTCGCTTGCGCCACTGATTTGCGTTCGCCGCTGAAATCGTGTTTTTTCAGAAAATAACGGAACAAATCCTGTCGCTCCGGTGGAATTGGGTAACTTAACAACAGGGCCTCGCGTAAATCCTCCGGTGCCAACCAACTTTTTGCTGCCAGTGGGTGCTCTGGTGCCAGATAAGCCAGTAGCTCCAGTTCAAACAGCGGCTGATAACAGACCTGCTGCGTCAGGCGCTCGTCCGTCGTCAGCACCAAATCCAGATCGCCAGCCAACATCGCTTCAATCGCATGATGTTCAATCTCAGTATCCAGGTTCAGTGCCACTTGTGGCCATTGTTGGCGAAAGGCTTTGACCGCTGGCAGCAACCAATGAAAACAGGCATGACATTCCACGGTCAGCCGCAACTGTGCCGGCAGCTCTGGTTGCTGTTTTAGCTGAGTTTGCACCGCATCGATTTTAGGTAGTACTTCATCGGCTAACTGCAGCAACAACTGCCCTTGCCAGCTGAACTGCACCGGCTGCGACTTCCTGACAAACAATGGTTGGCCAAGCTGTAGTTCAATCTCTTTGAGCTGATGAGACAACGCCGACTGCGTGACAAATAAACGGCCGGCAGCGCCCTGCATCGAGCCCGTCTGCGCCACTGCGCGAATGGTTTTTAACAGCTTTAAATCGATTTGCATCAGTTTTTCTCAGCCAGTGCGCCAGCAGAATTCAATGGGAAGATTGCACTGTAACCAGTTTAAATGGACATATCAACATCTAGACGTCTATATCGTGTTAATTAATTCAGTGACAAGGTGGGGGATGTCGCTCCGAACTATTACAACTAGCAGAGTCGCTTGCCAGCGCATTGGTCTGAAGCGCCAGCTGAAAATATCAGGAACTGGATCTGCAACAACTGGTGAAGTAAAACAACTGCCCTCACACGCTGAAACTAAACAGTGCATAGCTCTTGGTCCGTCACTGTCTTCAACTGGTATTTCATTCTGCCCGGCGCTAGCGCGTGGAACAGGCCAGCTGCGCATCGAATCACTCTGCCGCGCTGGTTTAAGCGGCTTCAATACAAAAGGACAGCCTACGCTGTCCTTTTGTCACGGTATTCTTTCAGCAAAATACTTAACGCACCGGCAACTCAAACTTGGCAAACATCCGGTCAATTTCTTCCTGATTGCGCAGTAAATTAGCGCGTTCCACCACATCTTTCGTCAGGTGCGGGGCGAAGCGTTCAATGAAATCGTACATGTAGGTGCGCAGGAAAGTGCCTTTTCTGAAACCAATTTTGGTAGTGGACGCGGCAAACAAATGGCTTGCATCAATCGCCACTAAATCTGTATCCAGATCTTTATCCATTGCCATTGATGCAATGACACCAACGCCGAGGCCAAGCCGGACATAAGTTTTAATTACGTCAGCGTCGGTTGCGGTGAAAACAATCTTCGGCTCCAGACCTTTTTCGCCAAAAGCGCGGTCCAGTTCTGAGCGGCCAGTGAAGCCAAACACATAAGTAACAATTTGATATTGCGCTACATCTTCAATTTCAATTTTGCGTTGTAATGTGGCAAGTGGATGATCGCTGCGCACAATGACACTGCGGTTCCAGTGATAACATGGCAGCATCACCAAATCACTGAACAAATGCATCGCTTCAGTTGCAATAGCAAAATCAGCTTCACCGCGTGACGCAGCTTCAGAAATTTGTTGGGGTGTGCCCTGATGCATATGCAAAGACACTTTAGGAAACTTCTTAATAAAACCGCCAATGACGCCGGGCAGCGCATAACGGGCTTGGGTGTGCGTAGTCGCGATATTCAGTTTGCCCTGGTCCGGTAGCGTATGCTCTTTCGCCACCGCTTTAATACTTTCTACTTTGGCGAGAATTTGCTGGGCAATTTCAATTACATCACGCCCGGCTGGCGTCACATGCGTCAGATGTTTTCCGCTGCGGCCAAACACCTGAATGCCTAACTCATCTTCCAGCATCCGAACTTGTTTACTGATACCGGGTTGCGACGTATAAAGGCTTTCTGCTGTCGCAGAGACATTCAAATTGTGATTTAGCACTTCGACAATGTAACGTAACTGTTGTAATTTCATGGGTCATGCTTTCCATGGTTGACGGCCACTGCCAGCAATAAAACGCGGTTAATTATTCCAACGGTTCATTGTTTTTTGTTTATGTATAACGAATAGTAGCTAAAAAACTCGCCAGACTGTAGTACTTTTTCCTTAAACCCAGCAGAACTTTGCAGGAGCAGACTGTGGAACATCCTGATATCGATTTCGCCACTGTATTGGCATCTGGTGTACATGATATGAAGAATTCTTTGTGCATGTTGATCCAGTCAATGGACCTGTTACAGCAGGAACTGGCAGAAAAATCTGAGTCGGCTAGCCAGGAACTGGCCCGAATTCATTACGAGGCGACCCGGCTCAACACCAACCTGTTGCAGCTGTTATCGTTATATCGCATCGAAAAAGACCAACTGCCGCTGCATATGGACGAGTATAATCTCGATGATCTCTGTGATGAAATTCTGATTAAAAACGGCCTGTACAGCGCGCAACGGAATATTGATGTGATCACTGATTGCCCCGGGCAGCTCAGCTGGTTTTTTGATAATGATTTAATCAGCAATTTGGTCAATGATATGTTTGTCAACGCTCTGCGTTATTCCAACACCAAACTGCTGCTGCGGGCATTTGAACAGGAGCAGCAACTGTTTGTGGAAATTCACGATGATGGTGAAGGTTATCCGGCAGATATGCTGGACAATAGCGAAGAAGGCATCCATAACCTTAATCTTGCCGCTGGCCGTACCGGCCTTGGCTTGTTTTTTGCTCATATGATAGCGCGGGCGCACCGGAATCAAGGCCGTACCGGGCGGATCGAACTGAGTAACGGCGGAGAATTCGGTGGCGCGGTATTCCGACTGATCCTGCCCTAATCAATTGCAAACATTGGTATTTTGCGGCATTTCTGTTTAAGATGCAGAGGCAAGACCAATCCTGAGGTGCAGATGGCTTTTACCGTAATTGTGGTGCTTTTCATCGGCTTGTTGGTGATTTCTGTCGTTGCCAGTGCAATGCAGCAACACAAGGAACGCCTCGCCACGTTAAAACGCGCCGAATTCACCAAACTACGTGGCATGTTGGAAGACACTGAAGAGATCCTGTTGAATGCCGCCAATGTGCCGCTGACACCAGGCATCGTACAGATGTTACTGACCCGTATTGCCTACACCCTCAAAGCGATGGTTGAACTTGAAACCAATTCCCGTGATTTAAAAAGCCGGCTGGCGGATACTGAAAAAAGACTCGCAGAACTCAGTAAAGAAAGCCCCGGCGCCGCAGAAAATATAAGTCTGCCTGACAATGACAAACAAATCATCGGCATGATCCAGGGCATTAAAAAGCTCAGAACTATTCTGCGTGCTGAGCATGCCCGCGGCAATATCGATACCCAATTGGTGATCCAGGAAGATCGACGGCTGGAGAACCTGCAGTTGCGGATTAATGTCGAAAGCCAAATCAAACGCGGCAACCAGGCACGAGCCAACCAACTGCTGGGTTCTGCCCGTCAATGTTACGAAAAAGCGCTGGTAACACTTAGCAATGCCAATCATGTTGATGAATATGTGCAGTCGCGCCGCGCTGAAATGGCGACTATCCTGCAAGAAATTGCCGAAGAGCTGAAAGAAGGTAACCTGCGTGACCGGCAGAAAAAAGCCGAGCAGGAGAACAACGATCTGGATGTGTTGTTTGCGCCAAAACGCAAATGGTAATTTATTGACGATGCACAAAGCACAAAGCACAAAGCACAAAGCACAAAGCACAATAAGAATCTGCCAAAATTCAAAGCAATAAAAAAAGCCCGCTCTGCGGGCTTTTTTAGTTGAACGCAATCAGGCGTCCGCTTTGCCTTCAACCCACTTGCCGTTTTTAAACCAAGCCATCCAGCCTGTTGCCTTGCCGTCTTTTTCTGACATGACATATTGCTGCTTGGTCTTGCGACTCCAGCGCACAACAGTGGCATTTCCGGCCGGGTCTTGCGCTGGCGCTTCTGCCAGATAATGAAATTTCGGCATCATCCGTTCTTTGAAGCGTTGCAACTCGCCAACCAATGGCGCGCGGGTCTCCCGACTTTTCGGGAACGTCGACGCAGCCAGGAACAAACCGGCAGCACCGTCACGCAGCACAAAATAAGCGTCTGATTTTTCACAGCGCAGTTCCGGCAAATGCACCGGATCTTCTTTTGGTGGCGCCGCTTCGCCGTTGCGCAACAACTTACGGGTGTTTTTACAATCACTGTTAGTACAGCCAAAGTACTTGCCGAAGCGACCGGATTTTAACTGCATGTCCGAGCCGCATTTCTCACATTCGATCAGTGGACCGTCATAACCTTTGATTTTAAAAGCGCCGCTTTCAACCAGATAACCATCACAACCCGGATTGTTCCCGCAAACGTAGAGTTTGCGATTTTCATCCAGCAGGTACGGATCCATTGCTGTGCCGCACTTCGCGCAGCGTTTTTTATGCCGCAGCACTTCGGTTTCCAACTCATCATCATCCGCCACCAACACCGCTTCATCACCCGGTGTCAGGTTCATCGTCGTGGTACAACGTTCTTTCGGCGGCAGATTGTAACCGGAGCAACCGAGAAACACGCCGGTGCTTGCAGTACGGATACCCATTTTCCGGCCACAGGTCGGACAATCGATGTCCGTCAGCACAAACTGATTGGTACGCATGCCACCGTCAGTACTCTCGCCTTCGGCGACTTTCAGTCGTTTGGAAAAATCGGCGTAAAAATTGTCCAGCACCTTACGCCAGGCCGCTTCACCGTTGGCGATATCGTCGAGCTTCAGCTCCATGTTGGCGGTGAAGTCATAATTCATCAGATCACTGAAATTTTCGACCAGCCGGTCTGTGACAATTTCACCCATTTTTTCGGCGTAAAAGCGTTTATTGTCGACTTTGACATACCCACGTTCCTGAATCGTCGACGTGATCGCAGCATAAGTCGAAGGGCGGCCAATACCACGTTTTTCCAGCTCTTTAACCAAGCTGGCTTCGCTATATCGCGCCGGCGGCTTAGTGAAATGTTGCGCGGGCAGTAATTGCTCCAGCGACAAAACCTCACCGACTTTCAGATCCGGCAATTCATTTTCTTCTTCATCTTTGCGCTTTTGTGCCGGTTGTACCCGGGTCCAACCATCAAAGCGTAATACCCGACCTTTGGCTCGCAGTTCAAATTCACCCGCTTGCACTGTGATATTCGTGACGTCATAGAGCGCCGGCGGCATCTGACAAGCGACAAACTGCCGCCAGATTAATTCGTAGAGTTTCTTCGCGTCCACTTCCATATCAGTCAACGCAGAAGCCTGCACTGTCACTTCAGATGGACGGATCGCTTCGTGCGCTTCTTGCGCATTGGCTTTACTGCCGTAACTCAAAGGCTCGGCTGGTAAATAGTTTTTGCCAAACTGCTCTACGATAAAATCACGCACTGCACCAACAGCGTCCGCCGACAGATTGGTCGAATCGGTACGCATATAAGTGATGTAACCGGCTTCGTATAAGCGCTGCGCCAGCATCATCGTCTTCTTCACGCCATAACCTAAGCGCGTGCTGGCCGCCTGCTGCAGCGTCGAAGTGATAAAAGGTGCTTGTGGTTTTGAGCTGGACGGTTTGTCTTCGCGATCTGTCACCTGATAAGCGGCTTTTTGTAACAAAGACACAGCTGCATCAGTTTGTTGCTGATTCACCGGGCGGAACGCTTTGCCAGCCTGACGGGCCACTTCTAAGCGCAACTGCGCTTGTCTTGGATTGCGCACATCGGCGTCTACAGTCCAATATTCTTCCGGCACAAAGGCTTTGATTTCGCGTTCGCGTTCGACCACCAGCCGCACCGCTACGGATTGCACCCGCCCGGCGGACAAGCCACGGGCGACTTTTTTCCACAGCAGCGGGGACACCATAAAACCGACCACTCGGTCCAAAAAGCGCCGCGCTTGCTGCGCATCAACCCGATCCTGATTGACGATACCAGGTTCGGTGAACGCATTTTTTATCGCATTTTTGGTGATTTCGTTGAAGACCACCCGTTTGAACTTGCCCGCTTCGCCGCCAATGATGCTCTGCAAATGCCAAGCAATAGCTTCTCCTTCGCGGTCTAAGTCCGTTGCCAGATAAACGGTGTCGGCTTTTTCCGCCAACATTTTTAATTCTTTCACGACTTTTTCTTTGCCGGCGAGGATCTCGTACCGGGCTTTCCAGCCGTTTTGCGGGTCAATACCCATCCGATCCACTAAGGCCTGATACTCTTTTTCTGCCTTACTCAGCTGACTGTCAGATGTTTTGGTTTTATCTTTGCTGCTGCTCGAAGGAAGATCGCGGATATGCCCCACGCTACTTTTTACAATAAAATCAGAACCTAAGTACTTATTGATCGTTTTAGCTTTTGCCGGTGATTCGACTATAACCAGTGATTTCGCCATTGTTTGTCCGGGATCCCTAAACCTGTGTCGTTATTCTACACGCCTTTTTAACGTATATCCGTATTCTGAAGTTGTGACAAGTACATAAACTCATTATTATGCTGGAAGGCCCG
>JACCDS011535364.1_pt1 | contig 17327 bp, 7 predicted proteins | sample 7446441 | NCBI WGS metagenome assembly JACCDS01 (sample SAMN15323445, study PRJNA562643) | freshwater metagenome | isolation source: river surface water | place: USA:Blue River Watershed | collected 2017-08-17
GTGCGTTTCCATTTCAGCGGCAAACTTATCCACCAGCACGCTCGGGAAAGCACCCAGCAGCAGCTGTTTGAAATATGGCGCTTCAGACACCTCTGGCGTTACCAGTTGTTCTTTCAGCACCATCTTGCCATACGCTGTCAGAATCGACATTTCCGGACGGGTCAGACCCTGGCCTTTGACCATGCGTTCGGCCAGAGCTTCGTCTGTCGGCAGGAATTCCAGTTCACGGTTCAGTTTGCCGTCTTTTTCCAGCGCGTGGATAAAGCGGGTGTATTCTTTCAATTGCTCAGCACCGAGCAGCATCGACACAGAAATAGATTGTGTCTGACGGTAACAGTCGCTGATCACGATGTCTGCGACGTCGTTAGTCATGCTGTACAGCAGATCATTACGCTGTTTCAGCGTCATGTCGCCACTGGCCACCAGCGCGTTTAACAGGATCTTGATATTTACTTCGTTGTCAGAACAGTCCACACCACCGACGTTGTCGATAAAGTCAGTGTTAATGCGGCCACCGTTCATCGCGTATTCGATACGGCCACGTTGGGTGGTGCCCAGGTTACCGCCTTCGCCGATGATGCGGGCTTTAACTTCTTTGCCATTGACACGCAGCGGCTCGGAAGCACGGTCGCCTACTTCGGCATGTGTTTCGTCAGACGCTTTAACATAAGTACCGATACCGCCATTCCAAATCAGGTCGACATCCATCATCAACGAGGCACGGATAAATTCATTTGGCGTCAGGCTTGCAGCAGTCACACCGAGCATTTGCTGCATTTGCGGCGTCAGTTTGATCGACTTGGCACTGCGCAGGAAAATACCGCCGCCTTCAGAGATCAAGTCTTTGTTGTAATCGTCCCAGGTCGAGGTTGGCAAATTAAACATACGCTGGCGCTCAACAAATGAGCTGGCCGCTACCGGGTTCGGGTCCACAAAAATATGCATGTGGTTAAATGCCACTTGCAGGCGGATATGTTCAGATAACAGCATGCCGTTACCAAACACGTCACCGGCCATGTCACCGATACCAACACAAGTAAAATCAGTGCTTTGGCAGTCAATGCCAACTTCACGGAAGTGACGTTTGACCGATTCCCAACCACCGCGGGCTGTAATACCCATACCTTTGTGGTCGTAACCATTCGAGCCACCGGACGCGAAAGCATCACCTAACCAGTGGTTGTATTCCAGTGAAATACCGTTGGCGATATCTGAGAATGTCGCAGTGCCTTTGTCGGCAGCAACTACCAGATACGGGTCGTCTTCATCCAGTCGTACCACCGACTTCGGCGGCACAATAGCGCCGGCGACGATGTTATCAGTGATATCGAGCAATGCACGGATAAAGGTGCGGTAACAGGCTTTACCTTCGTTCAGCCAGGCTTCGCGACCACCAGTTGTTGGCAGCTTTTTACAGACGAAACCACCCTTGGCACCAACCGGTACAATCACGGTGTTCTTCACTTGTTGTGCTTTCACCAGACCCAGCACTTCGGTACGGAAGTCTTCACGGCGATCCGACCAACGCAGACCACCGCGGGCTACTTTACCAAAGCGTAAATGCACGCCTTCAACCTTCGGTGAATACACGAAGATCTCAAAGAATGGCAACGGCAGCGGCATATCCGGGATCTGTGATGGCCGGACTTTAAAGGAGATATAAGGTTTTTGGCTGCCATCGGCAGCGTTCTGGAAGTAGTTCGTGCGAACAATCGCCTGAATAATCGCCAGGAAACGGCGGATGATCCGGTCATCGTCCAGGTTCGCTACTTGTTCCAGCTGCGCCAGAATTTCCGCTTCGACAGCTACAGTTGCTTCTGCCGTCGCTGTAGCTGACGGATCAAATTTGCTGTTAAACAGTTTCACCAGCAAATTCGCCAGCTGCGGGTAACGGCCAAAAGTTGATTCGATATAAGCCTGACTGAAAGTACCGCCAATCTGACGTTTGTATTTGGCAAAAGAACGCAATAACGAGGCTTCGCGACCAGTCAGGCCGGCACCTAAAATCAGCCGGTTGAAACCGTCGTCTTCCAGATCGCCCTTCCAGACTTTATCAAAAGCGTCCTGGAACAACTGCTGGGCTTTTTCAAAGTCAGCCGGCATAGCACCGTTTACTTCCATACTGAAATTCAGTACCCAACCGACCGAGCCATCCGGACAACGCACGGCATAAGGCGTTTCACCGATCACACGCAGACCAAAGTTTTCCAGCATTGGTAATACGTCAGACAGGTGAATTGGACGGTCTTTGTGGAACAGATTCAAACGCACTGCTTTGCTGTCGGCAGCCTCTTCTTGTGGCCGGTAAAACAGCATTTCCAACGGATGATCGGCACTTAAAGCTTCGAGTTTCGCAATATCGACCAACGCGTCATTTGGTAACATTTCATCTTTGTACGCGCGTGGGAATGCGTTCAGATATTTGTTGCCCAGCTCACGACCGCGCACTTCACCGAAACTGCCGACCAAGGCGGTGGCCAGTTTATCTTCCCAGGTACGAGCGGCTTCAATCAGATTTTGTTCGATTTCTTTCACATTGAACTCGACTGTGCTGTCGTTGATCCGCACGAAATAATGGGTGCGTGCCAACACGGATTCAGAGAAATAAGTGGTAAATTCCACCGGCTCATCACTGCCAAGGAAACCTTGCAGGATCTTTTGGGTGTCTTTACGCAGCTGGGTGTTATAGCGTTCGCGCGGGACATACACCATGGCGGAAACAAAGCGGCCAAAGGCGTCTTTACGCAAAAACAGTCGCGTCATATCACGCTCTTGCATCTGCAGTACACCAGTTGCCACATCCAGCAGTTCGTCATAATCAGCCTGGATCAGCTCATCACGCGGATAGGTTTCCAGAATATTCAACAGCGCCTTGTAAGCGTGGGTCCCCACAGCAAAACCGGACTGTTCCATCACCTTGGCAAGCTTGTTTTTTAACAGCGGGATATCCGCCGCGCTGTTGTTGTACAAGGAACTGGAGTACAAACCAATAAAGCGGTCTTCACCGACTACCTGCCCCTTGGCGTCAAAACGTTTGATGCCGATGTAGTCGATATAGGCAGGTCGGTGGACACGGGATTTGTTATTGGTTTTCGTCAGGATTAACAAATCCGAACTCAGCGCCTGTTTGCGCGCCACATCCGGCAAGTCACTTAACATCAAATCACGTGACGTGCTGCGACGCATCAGGCCTAAAGCGCTGTCTGCAATGCCTTCGATTTTATAATCACCGGCAATCGGCACGATGGCATACTGGCGGTAACCGAGTAATGTGAAGTTATCCTTCACCAGCCAGTTCAGGAAATCAGTCGCCTGCTGCAGTTGTTCAGCGGAAGCCAGACCTGCATGCTTTGGCAGATCAGCAATGACCTGCTCCAGTTTTGCCCGGGTCGGCTGCCAGTCAATCACGGCCAGCGACACATCCTGCATCACTGAGCTCAGCTCAGCGGTCAGTTGTTCCATCGCCGCTTTATCCGTCATCCGGTCGATTTCAACGTGGAACACAGTCTGTTTCGTCGATGGATTAGTTTTGGTACCTAATTTATGGAATTCGGTAATATTGCCTTTGTCGTCACGGAAAGTTTGTAACGGATGATGCAATAACAGGTGCGCAGTAATGTTGTGGCGATTTAGTGCAATTCGCAATGAATCTACCAGGAATGGCATATCTTTGATCACCAGCTCGACGATGGTGTGCTTGGATTCCCAGCCGTTTTTGGCAATTTCCGGATTAAATACACGGATCATCGCCTCATCACTATGGTGGCCATTAAAGGTCTGCCACAGGCTCAGTGTCGCGCCGTATAAATCGCTATCAATCCGACCGACCAGGTCGTCATGCGCGACATTGCCATACAAGGTAAAGGCGAATTTCTCGACCAGGTCGACCTGATCTTTGACTTTCTGACGAATAAGTTTACTTACGTTTTGTAGTAGTACAGATGGTTGACCGTCTATCAGTGCCATTTTTGTATCCTTATTTTGTCACCGCCCGGGGGGGAGCAGGACATTTGTGCATAATGTACAGAGCGTGTCAGGAGCGAAGTTTATTGAGAATTGTAGTGCTTTTCGAGCTTTATTTCTGCCTTTCACTCTGGTTGTACCAGTCGTAAAAGCCAGATTTGACAAGATATTCAGCGGGATTAAATAACAAAATGGCCTTTCGGCCATTTTCATAAGGGCGTGTTGGCGTGTGTTGGTTGTTTTTGCAGCTGCATGGCTGGTTTTTATGCAAGGCAGTGCGAGAGCGGTGTAGCTATTCTACATAAGCGAGCACTAACGCTGCAGAAAGGCCAGCCATGCGCTGCCCGTAGGGTTCGTTTGGCGGCACTTTGGGCTTTGTCACTCGTTGCTTACATAGAATGACTATGTGACGCGCCTCGTTTCGCGCCCAAAATGCCGCCAACTCGAACAAAATTCAACCACCACACACCAACACGCCCTTGATTCTGCATAAAGATGCGTTTTGCATCTTTATGCAGTTTAGGCCAAAAAGGCCGTTTATTTACGCTGTGGCCAGAAAAACGCAGCCAGTGCCGGCAATACAAACACCGCACCGAGCATGTTCACCACAAACATAAAGGTCAACAGAATACCCATATCCACCTGGAATTTCAGCGCCGAGAATACCCAGGTACTAACGCCAATAGCCAGTGTCACCGCGGTAAACAATACTGCGCTACCGGTTGATTTCAACGCGTTGAAATAGGCGGTACGCAGCGGTATACCATCGCGCAGCGGCTGCGTCGTAGTGGTCAGGATGTAGATGCCGTAGGCGACGCCAATCCCTACACCCAGTGCAATGACTGGCAAGGTTGAGACTGTCAGACCAATTTCGAGGTAAGTCATCAGCGCAGTAGCCAGCATTGTCACCACATACAGCGGGATAACCACGGCCGTTGTGGCCCGTAACGAACGGAAACTGAGCAAGCACAACACAATCACCGCAGCATAGACGTACCAGGTCATTGGATCTTGTGCGGCAGCCACAGCTTCATTGGTTGCGGCCATCACACCGACCGGCCCGGATGCCAGCATGAACTTAGTCTGGTCAGTACCAAGTTCTTTACCAATCCGCTTGGCCTCAGCCACTACTTTTTCGATAGTCTCGGCTTTGTGGTCCTGCAAGAACAAAATCACCGGCATCACCGAGCAGTCTGGGTTTAACAAGCCGGTACTGGTTTCGACCCGACTGGACGATTGCACCAGCGATTCAGTCGTGCGTGGCAGTACCCGCCACTTCACATTGCCTTCGTTAAATGCCGCATTGATGGTTTTTGATACCGATGCCAACGAAACCGCACTTTGAACACCGGGTACGTTTTCCATCTGCCATTGGAACTGATCAATTTTTTCCATGATGGGGTGGAAAGTACAGCCATTGGCATCGGTCTCCACCATCACATTGATATAGTCCACTGAAATGGCGTAGCGGTCAGTGATCAGGAAAGTGTCCTGGTTGTAGCGAGAATCCTCGTGCAATGCCGCAGCGCCCGGGTGCAAATCACCAATCTTCAGCTCTTTACTTTGTTGATAGCCAAACATAAACAGCGCAGCCGTCACCAGTAAAATCGGCGCTGCAACCTTCCGCTCGGTACAGGCTGACAGCGCATACCAGAACTTATCCGCTTTTGGCGTTGGTGCTGACACTGCCTGCACGTATTTATCGCTAAACCGGATATACGACATCAGGACCGGCAACAGGATGAGGTTGGTCAGAATAATCACGCCAACACCAAGACTGGCCGTGATCGCCAGCTCTCTGATCACACCAATATCAATGGCCAATAACGTAATAAAACCAACGGTATCGGACAACAATGCCACGCCACCCGGGATCAGTAATTTACGGAAGCTAGCCTGAGCTGCAGTTTTGGCGTCCAGTCCTTCAGCAACCGATTTACCGGTCGCGTTGATCATCTGCACACCATGGCTAACGCCGATGGCAAAAATCAGGAAAGGCACCAGAATCGACATTGGGTCAATACCAAAACCCACCACGGTCAGCAGGCCCATTTGCCAAATCACTGCTATCAACGAACAGCCAATCGGTAGCAATGTCAGCTTCATCGAGCGTGAGAACATATAGACCATGATCGCCGTAATACAGATCGCTACGGCGAAAAATACCAGCACGCCTTTGGCGCCTTGCGCGACATCACCAACCATCTTGGCAAAACCAATGATATGGACAGTGACTTTGTCATTCTCAAATTGGCCGCGGACATCAGCCTCTAACTGGCTGGCAAAGGCGATCGTATCGAGTTTCTCCAGCGTATCGGGGTTCACTTCCTGTAACTGGGCGGTGACCATGGCACAGCTGTAATCATCCGCTACCATCCGGCCAACAATGCCGGCTTTGTCCACGTTTTGCCGGACTATCGACAGACCGCGTTCATCGGCGGTGAAATCGGCCGGGATCACCGGACCACCGGCAAATCCGTCTTCAACCACTTCAACAAAACGAGTGCTGGGACTAAACAGCGACTTGACTAACACCCGATCCACACCAGGCATGTAATACACCTGATCGTGGATTTTTCTAAAGGTTTCAAAAAAGTTTGGATTAAATATGTTGCCGGACGTATCACAGACCGAGATCAGAATATTGTTAGCACCACCAAAATCTTTGGCATGCTTCATATACGTCTGCATATACGGATGGGCCAGCGGGATATTTTTAGTAAAGGCGGCATCCAATTTGATTTGGCTGGCTTTGAATAACAAAAATAATGTTGCCAACACGAACGTGATCACCACCAGACCACGATGGCGGAACAACGCATATTCACACTTATTGATAAAACGATTTGCGCTCATAATTATTGGCTTACCACTTGTTGCACTGTCTTAATGCCCACTTCTGTCGCCAGCACCAAATCTTTACCGACGGTGATGCCATTGAGCACTGCTTTGCCTTCCGTTTGTGGGATCAGCTGAAAACTTTGGCCATCGTCTTGGCTTTTAAAGATCACGCCACTGTTACCAAATAACCAGACCAGTCCATCCGCTGCCACCACTGAATTCAGTGTCGCTGGCGAGCTTAATGCGATTTGTTGCCAGCTTTGCCCATTGTCGCTGCTGCGAAAAGCGTTGCCGCGCAAGCCAACGGCAAACAACGTATTCTGTGCGCTCTGACTGACCGAAAATAACGACCCGTTATAAAATTCGGGCTGGCGCTGCCAGCTGGTACCGCCATCTGTGCTCACGGCCCAGAACCCGGCTTCACCAACCATAACCAACCGATCTTTATTGGCAAACACACGGTTAATATGCGGCAGCACTGAACTCAGCTCGGCCTGATAGCCTTCCGGGTCTGAATCTTTCAGCTCCGCCAACATGGCTTTATCATCGGCGTTTGCCAGTTCAGCATGAAATTCCTGTTGCCAGCTTTTGCCACCATCTTTGGTGCGGTAAAACAAGCCATAGGCGCCAACGGCAAAACCGTGCTGCTCGTCGGTAAAGAATACGTCAAATAATGGTTTGTCTAGTTCCGGCAAAAATTGCTGCAATTGCCAGCTTTTACCACCATCAGTACTGGCGATAATACTGGCGTCATGGCCAACCGCCCAGCCGTGGTTTGGATTGACGAAATACACTGCATTCAGACTGGACTGCAATGGCGTTGGGCTTTGCTGCCAGCTTTTGCCATCACTACTTAATAAAATATGCCCGCGTTCGCCGGCGGCAACCAACATATCTGCTGACACACGCACCAAATCAGTCAGTACTGATTTTTCGGCATGCGGCAGCAGATACGCACTTTGCGGTTTGATACTGGTTTCTGCCAGTGCAGGCCATAAAGTACAAATCAGACTCAGGCCAGATAAAAATTTAAACTTCATTAGAGTGATTACTCGAGGTGCGGTTTGAAACAAAAACGGTTGGCCATCTGCCAACCGCTTTTTCCGATCATGCTGATTTAACGGGTCCCTTCACGACGCAGCGCGGCTGGTGTGAAGTCGTTATCAGATAATTTCACTGAGAAATCATACATCTTGTCTTCGTTATCCAGACCGATGGCAATATAACGGCGTGAATTGAGGTCATGATAGACTTCCAGCGTACTCCAGTGCGTTGGCACTTCATAGTAGTTCAGGCCATGTGCAACGGCCACGCGGTACAACTCGCCGCGTGCGTCATACAGATCTGCCACATGGATTTGCCAGCTGTCTTCGTCAATAAAGAACACACGTTTACCGTACACGTGGCGCATGCCGTCTTTTAATTGGGCTTCAACCTGCCAAACGCGGTGTTTTTCCCAACGTACATATTCCGGATTAATATGCCCTGGTTTTAACAGATCGGCATACTTCGTGTCTTTACTGTGCAGTTTGTAGCTGTTGTACGGGATATACAGTTCTTTTTTACCGACTAGTTTCCAGTTATAGCGATCTGGTGAGCCGTTAAACATATCGAAATCATCAGTGGTACGCAGACCATCTGACGCTGTACCCGGAGCATCATACGCAACGTTTGGTGCACGGCGCACGCGACGCTGGCCAGTGTTATAAGTCCAGGCCTGACGTGGGGTTTTCACCTGGTCCATCGTTTCATGCACTAATAACGCAGTACCTGCCAGACGTGCTGGCGTGGTGACGCTTTGTTTAAAGCGGAACAGGATGTTTTCAGCTTGTAATGCCTCAGCAGTTGCCGCCTTGTCAGAATATTTGAACATGATTTGTTCATCAAAGCCGATCAGCGTGTAGTCGCCGGTAGCCGTAGGTGCAGCTTGACCGCCGTTACGCGTTGCGGCAACACCACGATAACGCACTGTATGGTTCCAGATCGCTTCCAGACCATTGGCCGGAATTGGGAATGGAATACCAATCGCAGCGTTAATGATACCGTTACCGCCCTGCACTAACTCTGCTTTGCCGGCGATGTCTTTCGTCGCATCGTAAACATACTGTGGGTAAGACGCAGTACGGCGAGTCTGGTACACATTCATTTTGTAGGTTGGATACAGCTCAAACAACGCAAGCTGGCCTGGTGACAAAGAATCTTTGTACTTAGCCAGATTGGATTTATCGATTGTAAACAGGACTTTATCACCTGAAAACGGATCCGGGTGGTGATCGCCTGGTTTATAGCCACTTGGGGCAGCAGTAATACCGCCTTCCCAAGCCGGGATAGAGCCGTCTTTGTTGGCCGCTTTTTCAGCGCCGAGCGGTGTTAAATCTGCGCCTAAACGGGCGACCTGATCCGGGCTGACCTTAGCCAGTGCGCTGGCGCTCAGCACCAGCGCAATAGCGCTGGATAACAGGGTGAGTTTTTTCATAATTCTGTCTCGTCCCTTCTTATAAAGAGTATTTGATGTTAAAAGACACGAAATCGCGGTCTTCAGTGTTGTTAGTAGTGCCGACGCCATCAAAGAATGCGTTGTACGACAACTCAGCTGACCATGCGCTCAGATAATCAAACGCCAGTGAATAACTCAGCGCTTTTTTATCTTCGGAGAACATGAACAACGGATCTGGTGTGATACCGTTGACGTCATGCGAGAAGGTCAGACGTTGCGTCAGGTTGACACCAGCCATTACGTTGTTGTAGTTGGCGATAGCAACCAGGCGATAACCCCAGGCTGACTTGGTTGGGAACGGGTTGGTTTCCGCGCCGTTTGACACGCCAGTGTGCAGACCAGTTTTTAAGATCAGCTGACCTTGTGCATTGGTGCCCATCAGTGGATAGCCACTGCGGTCTGTGTTCGGACCGTTTAGACGCAATACATCTTCTGCCGGCATATCTTTGATATCGATACCACCGATTTCAGCCAATACAGTGAAGTTATCAGTATTCAGTACCGGTCCAAACAGATGAGTGACCGTTAACTGCGCCTGCATGGTATCGCTGAGCACATAACCCTGCGCAAATTGACCTGGCTGAACTTTCTTGCCATTAAAACGGCCGATTTGTGAAATACCGGCTAAGTCAGGACGGATACCCGCGTTTGCCAGCTGTTCCGGCATACCGGCGTACAGAATTTCCACGTCATCAATTTGCAGTGGTTCATCCTGACGATATGCCAGCTCACCGGCGATGGAAGTACCTTCCAGCGTGGTGTTGAAGCTGAAACCATACAGCTTGATGTCTTCAGGATATTCAATCAGACCTTTAGACATCGCTTTGAGGTTGCCAACATTGTCAGCAGTCAGCGTATTGGCTGCCATGTAGGCAATGTCAGTCTGGATTGCTGCAGTACGGAAATCAGAAGCGATACCTGAAATCACCGGCGTACGGCTATGGTAATTCATGTGGTACAAAGCGAACTCAGTATCGTTCAGCTCTGGTGAGAAGTACTCCAGCTTCAGACCATATTGGCCAGAATCGCTCGGCTCAATTTCACCGGCATCGCCTTTTGGCCGCAGCGTCACTTTGGTTGGATACGCCAGGTAGGCGCTCGACAGTTGACCCAGGCTGGTTTGTGCTGCCGCCTTTTGCGCTGCAGTTGCCGCCGGATTCTGCAGCACTGCCATCGCAGCTTTTACACCGTTACCAATGCCATTCAGACCGGCCAATAATGTGCTCAGATCTAAATCCGGGTTACCGGCAAAACCGAGCTGGATGTTCTGGTTATAACCGCCTTTCCCAGCAAAATCATTGGTTGAGAAATAAGTGCCTGGCACTGGCAGGTAACTGTTTTGCCAGTCGTACTGGTAAAACACTTCCGCTGATAACTGCTCAGTAATACCTAAAGATGCCCACGCCATACCCACCGGAATGTAAGCTTCTTTTAAGTCTGCACCTGGCAGACGGGCAATACCGACGTCAATTGGCGTAATGTTGATACCGTGCTGGATCAGGGTACTTTCACCCCAGCTCAGCACCTGCTCGCCGACACGGATTTGTAACGGATTCGCACCGTCATTCAGCGCGAAGTTGGCAAACACATAAGCATCTAACAGACGCACATCACGGCAGGCTAAATCACGGGCGTCGTCATCCAGACAAGGATCGACACCTTTGCCAGATACCGGATTGGTATAGGCACCCTCATTATCCATCAGGGCAGCATCGTAGAAATACATAAAACGGGTAAACAAACCAAAGTCGCCTTTGGTGATAGATAATTCGTGGGTGCCTTTAAACAACTCAGAGAAAATATCGCCTTTGTCGTAATTCAGGTTACCTGCATCACCATTCGAGGAATAGCCGCCTGGCTGAGCCCAAATCTCTGACGATGGATATATGACATTGGTCGCGGCGTTGTAGCCGGTCCAGTTAAAACGCGGATGGTTGACTTTACTGATGGTGTCCCAGTTACGGTCCTCTGCCCGCCAGCTGGCACCATATGAAAAGGTTGAGTCAAATACAACTTCGACATCCTCACCCAGAGTGAAACTGGCTGCCTGAATGGACGTTGCAGACAAGGCTAACAGTGCAGACGCGACACCAAGCACCAATGGCTTTTTGGTGAAGGCTAATGGCCTTTTGTTCATGTTCGTTTCTCCCCCCTGTCCCTGCAGGTATATTTTGTTTTTGTAATCGGTCGCTTTGATCAACTGCTCTGATCTCTACGCACGTAGCAGAAATAATTACATCATTTTCCAGAGGGCGCAAGGCTATAAGATGGGTAAATCTGTTGATTTGTCTTTAGTTTTTGTCGTTATAACCGTGCCCGCGGTACATCCCTCTCCCTATCAGTTTAACTGAAGACTGACCAGTTGCTAAGAATTCGCTTAACTACATGAATTAGAACATTAAAAACAACAAAACTGCTGTACGTGTTTTAATCTGGCGTTTAAAGTATTCACTCTAATTTATTTTGTGTAGTGCTTTAAACTTCCCTTTGGCATCGGTTAATAGCTCAAAACGCCCATCCAAACCGGAATGCTGAAAAAAGCGGCGAAAATGAACTAAATCCAGTTGGATGCGCAGGCCGTTGTCGGCCTGCACCACCACTGATTTGACGTGCCCCTGATAATATGACAACACCTGCTCTGCACTAAGCAGCAGGCGAAACCGGTAACACCGTTCAGTCATGCAGCGCCTTGTTTAGCTTTTCCGTCAAATCCGGGCTGAGACCTTGTTGCTGCAACTGACTCAGCGCCTGTTGCATCAGTGCCGCCCGCGCTGGCGCAAAACGCTTAAATGACAACAACGGCGTCACCAGTCGGGATGCAAGCTGCGGATTGATCACATCAGCTTTACCAATGACACTGGCGAGCCGCTGATAACCAGCGCCGTCCGCCTGGTGAAACATCGCCGGGTTCTGCTGACCAAACACCGCATAGAGTGCGCGCACCCGATTCGGGTTTTTCCAGTCAAACTGTGCCAGCTGCTCAGCCTGATCCAGTAGCGCAAACACTTGCGGTGTACCAAGCGATGCTAACAACGCTGAGTGTTTGTCAAACAACTGGACGTTATGGCCATACTGCAGGTAAAACTGTTGCAACATCTGCTGGGCTTGTGGATGAGCAGCTCGCACCAGCGCCTGTAACACTGCCAGTTTGTCGGTCATATTGTCTGAACCGGTATATTGCTGCTGCCACAGCGAATCCGGTGTTTCAGTGACGCGCAGCAAATAACGCAGCGCGGTATTACGCAGTGCGCGCAGCCCGGTTTGTTCTTCTGAATAGCGATAAGGCGCAGGTACCAAACGTTGGTATAAGTCCAGCCAGTCGGCGCTAAACAACGTCGCCAACTGCTGCTGATAACTCTCCAGCGCGTCTAGGATCATCTCCACCGGAATTTGTTCGTACTGTTCAGCCAGGGTATCAAAACCCGGTAAGGTCAACAGCTCCGCGTTAAACGCCAAATCAGCCAGAGGCGAGCGGATCAGCTGACCTAACACATCAAGCAGCCCTGACGGAATTGCGGCTAACTGCCCATCACGCACGGATCGCCGCACCAAATCAGACCACAATTGCTGCATGGCATCCCAGCGCGCCACACCATCCTGTGCATGCTGACTCAGGTACAGCAGTTCGTCGGTCTGCCAGGCGTAACTAAATTTCACCGGCGCACTGAAATCGGCCAGCAGCACCGGGATCACCGGCAATTGCAGATCAGTAAATTCAAACGATTGTTCCGCGCTGGCAAACTGCAGCAGGCCGCTTTGTATCTGGCCTTTGCCATCGTGTAATTCATAGCGCAACGGTAACAACAATGGCTGCTTGTCAGCCTGATCTTTGGTTGGTGCTGTTTGCTGGCGTAAGGTCAAGCGCACGCCAGTTGCAGTATTTTCCAATATAGCGCTGAGCTCTGGCGTACCGGACTGGCTGTACCAACGTTTGAATGCACTGAGATCCGTTTCATTGGCATCCTGCATCGCCTGGACAAAATCATCACAGGTCACCGCCTGACCGTTATGACGCTGGAAATACAAGTCCATACCGCGGCGAAAACCTGCAGCGCCAAGCAAAGTATGCTGCATCCGGATCACTTCGGCGCCTTTGTCATACACAGTCACCGTGTAAAAATTGTTCATCTCCTCGACAACATCAGGGCGGATCGGATGCGCCATCGGGCCGGCGTCTTCAGCAAACTGAGCTGTGCGGATGGTTTTAATCGCGTCGATGCGACATAAGGTTGCCGAGCCCATCGCCGCGCTGAATTGTTGATCGCGAAATACGGTCAGGCCTTCTTTTAAACTGAGCTGGAACCAGTCACGGCATGTGACGCGGTTGCCGGTCCAGTTATGGAAATATTCGTGGGCGATGATACTTTCGATATTAAAGTAATCGGTGTCGGTCGCAGTCTGGGCATCCGCTAGCACAAACTTGCTGTTAAACACATTCAGGCCTTTGTTTTCCATCGCGCCCATATTAAAGAAATCGACTGCGACCACCATGTAGATATCGAGGTCATATTCCAGACCATACACATCTTCATCAAACTTCATGGCGCGTTGCAACGATTCCAGCGCGAACTGTGCCTGTTGTTGCTGGCCCTTATCGACATAAAACTTCAGCGCCACATTACGGCCACTTTTGGTGATATAACTGCCGGTCAGTTCATCAAAATCACCGGCGACCAAAGCAAACAGGTAACAAGGTTTTGGGAAAGGGTCATGCCAGCTGACCCGCACCCGACCATCAGCTAACTGATGACGCGCTATCAAATTGCCGTTAGATAACAAAAACGGCAAGTTCGCATCAGCGATGATATGTGTGGTAAATACCGCCATGACATCAGGCCGGTCCGGGTAGAACGTGATACGACGAAAACCTTCAGCTTCACATTGCGTACAATAGGCACCATTCGACAGATACAGACCTTCCAGCGCAGTGTTCGCCGCAGGGTTTATTTCGGTGCGGATACAGAGTTCAAACTGTTCAGGTAAATCCCGCAGCAAGATACCATCCGGTCGTTGTTCGTATGCCGTCCAATCCTTACCATTCACCGTCAACGAGATTAATTGCAACTCTTGCCCATCTAGCCACAGACTCGTCGCGCCTGCTTCGGCACGGCGTAGCTGACTGACCGCCAGCACCCGCGTTGCTGAGGGCAACAATTCAAATTCAAGCTCAACCTGACTAATAACATAAGCCGGTGGCTGATAATCAAGACGATTTTTGGCGGTATTGACGCTCATAAAAAACTCCGGAACAGAAAAGTCGTAACAAATAGCACTGTGCATTTGCGGCATAGCAACAGATAAAAAAGCCTGCGAAGTCGCAGGCTGTCGGATCAGGCCTTTGGTCTGTCCACAACGGGCAACAGCGCTTCCGGCGGTGTCAGCCGCAGAATTTTAATGCCAAGGTAAGCATATACAATCGCCAGCACAGGATTGATCACATTAAAGAATGCATAGAACATATATTCCAGCGGACTTACGCCTAAAACACCGTGCATATAGGCACCACAGGTATTCCACGGGATCAGCGCGCTGGTAATAGTACCGCCGTCCTCTAAGGTCCGCGACAGATTCACTGGCGCCAGGCCACGTTTTTCAAATTCTTCTTTGTACATCCGCCCCGGCATCACAATCGCCATGTATTGATCAGCAGCCAGAATATTGGTGGCGATACAGGTCAGAATAGTACTGGTGATCAGCGAGCCGGTGCTGTGCGCACGGCGCAAAATCGCCTGGACAAAACGCCGCAACAACCCTGTGTGTTCCAGCACTGAACCAAATACCATTGCCGACATAATGAGCCAAACGGTATTCATCATCTTTGCCATACCGCCGCCGCTCAGCAGTTTGTCTAATTCGACATTGCCGGTTTCTATGACAAAACCGCTATGTAAAGTGGTCCACACGACTTTTAATTGTGCCAGCACAGTTGGATAGGCCTGGTCGGCCATTTTGTCGATGAGAGGTTGCTGAAACAGTACTGCCCAGACGCCGCCAAGCAATGCACCAATAAATACTGTCGGGAAGGCCGGGACTTTCTTCACCGCCATCACCAGTAGCACCACCATTGGGAACAGATGCAGTACGGAGATATCAAAGTGTTGCTGTAAATCACGACTGATCTGGTCAATCTTTTCAACGTTAGCGACACCATTGGCATTAAAACCAATCAGTACAAACAGCAACAATGCCAACACCAAACTTGGAATCGTCGTCCATAGCATATGGCGGATATGTGAGAACAAATCGGAACCGGCTACAGCTGGGGCCAAATTTGTGGTATCAGACAGCGGGGATAACTTGTCACCAAAATAAGCGCCTGACACTATCGCGCCAGCGGTGATCACCGGCGACAAACCCAAGCCCATCGACACGCCAATCAGTGCCACACCGACAGTGGCGGCGGTGGTCCAGGAACTGCCAATGCCCAGTGCAACAATCGCACACAGCACACAAGTAGCGGCGTAGAACCAGCTTGGATCTAAAACCTGCAGGCCATAATAAATCAGCGCAGGGACAGTACCGGATAACAACCAGGTGCCAATCAACGCCCCAACCGAAAATAGAATCAGCACAGCGCCAAGTGACAAGGCGATGCCACGGATCATCGCCTGTTCCATTTCTTCCCAGCCGAAGCCGTTTTTCAGGCCAATCAATACGGCGATGCCAGCGGCAACAAACAACGCCATCTGGTTAGGACCAAAAGATGAGTCACTGCCGTACAGGTAAACAGATAAACTCAGCAGGAAAATAAGCGCGCCAAGCGGAAGCAGCGCGTCCAGCATACTGGGCGCTTTGGGAGTTGTTGATGTTGTCATTTATTGCTCTATTGTTTGCTTTATTATTAGTATTTGGCCCGTCAGGCGGGCTTTTGTTTTTTTATTAGAGTACACCGGTCAGATTCAGAAACACGGCTACGATCGCCACTGGCGTGAACCAGCGGATACAGAACAGCCAGATACTATAAGCAACGGCCGATGTATTCAACTCTTCCCGGCTGGCGTGTTGCTGTACTTTCCAGCCGGCAAAAATGGCCACAGCGAGCCCACCAAGCGGCAGCATGATGTCTGAGGTCAGATGGTCGATGATTTCAAACAGGTTATGCACTTCTTTACCGACAAAATGGAATTGCCACTGGGTCCAGCTGGCGCCACTGAAACTGAAAACGGTCAACAGACTTAAACACCACAACACAATGCCGGACAACACACAAGCGCGTACCCGGCTGAAACCTTTAGCCTGTGTCAGCCAAGCAACAACAGATTCAATCATCGCAATGGTTGAGGTAAAAGCCGCAAACACCAGCATGACAAAAAATAAGGTGCCAACCAGTTGGCCACCCGGCATCTGGCCAAAAGCGACCGGCAAGGTGACAAAAATCAGTCCAGGCCCCTGCCCAGCGTCAAGATTATGCGCAAATACAATAGGATAAATCACCATGGCCGCGATCAACGCGACTGAGGTGTCTGCCAGTGCAATCCAAATCGAAGTGCGGGCAATCGATACTCTGCCCGGCATATATGCGCCGTAAGTGATCATGACGCCAGAGGCCAGACTTAAAGTAAAAAACGCATGACCCAATGCGATCAACATGCCAGACACTGACAGTTTGCTAAAGTCCGGCGCGAACATAAAATGCACCGCTTTGGCGAAATCACCGGTTAGGCCGGCATAGATGGCAAGGCCAATCAACAGCAGATACAAAGCTGGCATCATCCAGCGGATCACTTGCTCCAGCCCTTGTTTCACCCCACGGGCAACCACAACGCAGGTCAGCACAATCACTAACGTGGTCCACAGCAGCAAACTAGACAAATCGGCAGAAAACTGTCCAAACATCGCGCCAATGTCACTGGCGCTTTGGCCAGCAAAACTGTTTTGCGCGGCCTTACTGACATAAGCAAAGGCCCAGCCGGCAATCACGGAATAAAACGACAGAATTAAAAATCCACCGACCAGTCCCATCCAGCCGGCAATTTGCCAAAGCGGATTCACTTTGGCTTCAATCGCCAGCGCTTTGACGGACAAC
>JACCDS010481284.1_pt1 | contig 17319 bp, 8 predicted proteins | sample 7446441 | NCBI WGS metagenome assembly JACCDS01 (sample SAMN15323445, study PRJNA562643) | freshwater metagenome | isolation source: river surface water | place: USA:Blue River Watershed | collected 2017-08-17
ATTGCCAGAATGCAGCGCCAGACGCCACGCGCTGAACCACCACGCACCGAACCGGGTGCCAGTGATCTCAGCCCGGCGCTAGTGGTGGTTCAAGCCGTCAGTCCGGCCCCGGCCCCGGCTCGTGCCGCCGTGCCTGTTTCGGCTTCCGCGCCCGAAGATTTCTCCGCGCCATCCGCTGCATCTGCTGCATCTGCCGCCCCTGCTGCCCCCGCTACATCTGATGCCATTGGCCAACTGGCATTGAATTTGACCCGCAGCAATACCTTGGACAGCCTCGCGCCAGCAAACAGGGTGGCGCAAGCTGTCACCCACACCCTGCCCGACGCCACACCCGGCGCAGTTCAGCCGATCAAGGCTGGATTTTATTTACAATTGGGTGCGTATTCCCAGAGCGAAAATGCTGAATCGGTGCGTGTCAGCCTGCGCGGCAAATGGCAAGCACTCTGGCCGCTGCCACAGGTGGTGCAGGCGGGCAATCTGTACCGGCTCTTTAGCGGTCCGTTTGAAACCCGGGATCAAGCCTTTGATGTGGCACAACAGATGCAAAATGATGGCCTTGGCAGGGTACTGGTGGTACAACGCTAGCGAATCGATTACAATCAAACCCGGTTCTACGCCGCGCTTGCGCAGGCGAGCAACCCTTGACCCGACCGGCCTGCAACAGCGGCCAATTGACTTGGAGCAATCATGAAATGCCTTAATGCCACCACCGCCGCCGTGACCGTGCTTTCCCTGACCCTGTTGGCCGGTTGTAGCCGTGAGGTTACGGTCAAAATCGGTTTGACCGCGCCGATGAGTGGTGATTTGAAGCAATACGGACTGGATATGAAAAACGGCGCCGAAGTGGCGATTGCCGAATTGCATGAAGAAGCGTTCCGCATCAATAACAAGCGCGCCAAATTTGAGTTGGTGGTGGAAGACGACAAGGCCAATCCGGAACAAGGCAAGATCGCGGCCCAGAAGCTGCTCGATGCCGGTGTGGTAGCCGTATTTGGCCACTTTAATTCCGGGGTCTCGATTCCGGCCTCCAGCATTTATGCCAAGGCTGGCGTGCCCCAGTTATCCGTTTCCACCAACCCCAAATATACCCGTCAGGGCCTGAAGACCACGTTTCGCATTACGGCTGATGACACCCAGCAAGGATTTGCACTGGGGCGCTTGATGTCGGAAAAGCTGCGGGTAAAAGTCCCACTGATGTTTGACGATAAAACCCCGTTCGGGGTCGGTTTGGTCGATGAAGTGGCCAAGGTGTTCATGGAAAAAGGGATGGCGGTGCCGCGTGAGAGTCTTGATCCGAAAACCGCCGATTACGGCCCGATAGTCGAAAAAATCAAAGCCGCCAATGCAGATGTGGTATTTTTCGGTGGCGACGAAACCGTTGGCTTGCCGCTGCTCAAAGCTTTGCGCGCGGGTGGCTCGACTGCCGTGTTCATCGTCGGTGACGCCATGTGCGACATCTCGTTCGTGAAAAAAGCCCAGGGGCTGGCCGACCAAAGCTTTTACTGTTCGCTGGCCGGGGTGCCACCATCATGGCTGGCCGAAGGCATTAGCTTCACCAATGCCTACAAGGCCAAGTTCAATGCCGCCCCCGGTTCCTACGCATCGCTGGCCTATACCGGCATCCATGTGTTTGCCCAAGCCATGCAGGAAGCCCGTTCGACCGAGCCGGAAGTATATCGCCCGGTCATGGCCAAGGGTTCCTACGATGGCAAAATTCAGGGCATTGTTGAGTTCGATGCCAAGGGCGACGTTAAGGATGGGACGGTGGTGATTTTTGAAAGCGTAGGGGGCATCTTGACTGAGCGTAAGAATCTGATGTAGCTTGTCAGGCGGCTTGGTAGTCAAAGGTGGGCACATAGAGCGTGATGACCCGGAAGCGGTGGGGCACCGTTGCCCCACAGGGCCGATTTTCGCAATAGCTGTGCGTTGTTTGTGCTAATATGATTTGGATAACGCCTTGGGACGCTTAGACCATGAATACCGTACTTGAACCGATAAGTGTTGATTTTGACACTGCAGAAGCGGCTGCCAGCTATGACGCATGGTTTCGTGCCAAAGTTCAGCAAGCAATTGACAGCAAAGAGCCGCGCATTGAGCATGATGATTTGGTTGCCGAAATGGATGCACTCATTGCAAACATTGAGGCAAATTTGGCGGCGTAACGAAATTAATGTTGCGCGTTATCTGGTCAAATGAAGCCCGTCTCGATTTGCGGGATATTTTGGCTTACATCGCAAAACGTGATGTGGCCGCATCAAAGCGCCTGCGCCAATTAATTACCAACTCAGTTTTGCCAGTCTTGAAAACCCCTTTTTTATATCGGCCAGGGCGAATTGAGGGTACGCGCGAAATTGTGGTCCATCCAAATTATATTGTTGTGTATCGGATCCGTGAAGATGTGATTGATGTGTTGCGCGTACTTCACGCCAGACAGCAATATCCTTAGCAGGCCTTCGTATCGGACCAGCACATTACGCAAGCACATTACACAAGCACCTATTGTTGCCCGGTGCCAGCCAAGCAAGGCCAAATTGTTCGCCGGGGCTTGCGTCATTTGGGCGGCAAGCCAGTTCGAAGCGATTGGCACCTTTAATTACGCGCCTTGCGCGCAGCTAATTTTGCCCTTTTTACAGCAAAAATGCCCCTCGAAACTTCAGTGATAGCGTGGCTTTTGCAGTAAAATGTCCGCACCTTATCATTACCCTGATCCGGCATTACCCCAATCCCGTCATCATTTCATATAAAACTATTTCCCCAATACCCTACCTGACCAGGAGCAAGACATGCTGCAATTAAAAGACCCGACCCTGTTTCGGCAACAAGCTTTTTTGAACGGCCAATGGGTCGATGCCGATGATGGAAAAACCCTGGCCGTGACCAATCCAGCCAACGGCGAAACCATCGGCACCATGGCCTACATGGGCGCAGCCGAGGCGCGCCGGGCGATTGAAGGTGCCAATGCCGCTTGGCCAGCATGGCGCAAGAAAACCGCCAAGGAACGCGCCGCCATTTTGCGCAAGTGGAGCGATTTGATTGTGGCCAATGCCGATGATTTGGCCCTGATTATGACGACCGAACAGGGCAAGCCAACCGTGGAATCGAAGGCCGAAGTGCTGTCGTCGGCATCGTTCATTGAGTGGTTTGGCGAAGAAGCGAAGCGGGTGTATGGCGATACGATTCCTTCGCCATGGCCGGAGCGGCGCATTGTGGTCACCAAGGAGCCGATTGGCGTGTGTGCCGCGATTACGCCATGGAATTTCCCTTCGGCCATGATTGCGCGCAAGGTTGGCCCGGCACTGGCAGCCGGTTGTCCGATGGTGGTGCGCCCGGCCGAGTTGACGCCGTTTTCGGCACTGGCACTGGCGGTATTGGCCGAGCGCGCTGGCGTGCCAAGCGGTGTGCTCAGTGTGATCACCGGTGGATCACAAACCATTGGTGCTGAATTGACCAGCAACCCGCTGGTTCGCAAGCTGTCTTTTACCGGTTCGACTGCCGTTGGCCGCTTGCTGATGCAACAATGCGCACCGACCATCAAAAAACTCTCGCTCGAACTCGGCGGCAATGCGCCGTTCATCGTGTTCGACGATGCCGATATCGATGCCGCAGTGGAAGGGGCGCTCACCTCCAAATACCGCAACTCGGGCCAAACCTGCGTCTGCACCAACCGTTTCTACATCCAGTCCGGCGTATATGAAGAGTTTGGCCGCAAGTTTGCTGCCGCTACCGCGCGCCTGAAGTTGGGCAATGGGCAAGAGCCGGGTGTCACACAAGGGCCGATGATCGATGAAAAAGCGGTGCTAAAGGTCGAGCAGCACATTGCCGATGCGCTGGAAAAGGGCGCTCGGGTGTTGGCCGGTGGCAAACGCCATGCGCTCGGTTTTTCGTTTTTTGAACCGACCGTGTTGGCGGATGTGACACCGGACATGATGGTCTCGCGCGAGGAAATTTTTGGCCCGGTAGCACCGCTGCTGCGCTTTGATACTGAAGAACAGGTGCTGGCACTGGCCAACGATACCGAGTATGGACTGGCCGCCTATTTCTATTCGCGTGATCTGGGCCGGGTCTGGCGCGTGGCCGAAGGGCTGGAAAGTGGTATGGTCGGGGTTAATTCTGGCTTGATTTCAACCGAGGTGGCACCGTTTGGCGGGGTCAAGCAATCAGGGCTCGGGCGTGAAGGCTCGTTGTACGGGATCGACGAATATTTGGCGATCAAATACATTTGCATGGCGGGCATGTAACGTTCCCTGTCGCAATCTCTTGTCTCAACTACGCCGGTTGCCATCACCGAACCGGCGTTCAGGCAGCGCTGCGACAGATAAGCCGACTTGTCTTAGCGTTGTACATTTGCCAGTCACAATTTTTCAAAAGAAGGTTAATTGCATACCTTTTTGTGGTGATTTGTTTTCACTATTGTTATGCAATGCGAAGTTTTTCACTTGTTATTGCGTTGCAACATTGCTTGCCCCCGATAAAACCGCAATCCCGCTTTTTTTTGCGGTAGGATGGATCATTCTGATCCTTCGTCGATCAACCTGCCGGGAGTGCAATTAATGGAGATGTTTGCGCATGATGACGAAGTTGCTCAATTGGAAGCAACTTTGCCATTATTACAGGGCATGGATCATTTAACCACGCAAATTGAGTTGGCGTGGCAATTGCGCCAGCGCGATACCCGGCGTGCGGTCGCCTTGGCTGCCGAAGCGGAATCGATTTTGGCTGGCAAAGACATGCCGCAGGTGCAGCGTCAGGCACTTGGTGCACGGCTGCGTCTGGTGTTTGGTGAATCGAAGTGGCTGTTCGCCGAACTGGATGCGGCCGAAGCAATGGCCAACCGCGCCTTGCGCGAATTTACCGGACTGCATGACATGATCGGCTGTGCCGATGCACACCGGCTCTTGGCCTGGGTGGCCAATGGCCGTGGCAATGTGCGCCAGCACGATCTCGAATTTGAGCAAACCGTTCAGTTTGCCCGGCGCGGCAGCGATGAGTTGCGGGTGCGTTTGGCAGAAGGCGCGCTGGCCATGTCGCATGTGTTTCGCGACCTGAAAGGGGCGCAGCAGCGCTGGGGCCATCACTTTGACCCGAACTCGACGGACATGCACCTCTCGGCGGTGGCGGTCATCAGCGATTTTTTTGGCATGGCGGCACATCGCGCCAGTGATTTTGGCCGCTCGGCTGAGTTTTGGGTGCGAACCCAGGAAGCGGCGCTCGCTACCGGACAGGTGCGGCGTGCGATTTTTGCCATCTTGAATACCGGGTTGGCCTTTGCCAGCCTGTCCGACCTTGATACCGCGCTCGAATGGATGCAGCACGGGCTGGATTTGGCACGCCCGACCGGCTGGCCAGCCAGTGTGGCGGCCTGTTTGAATGGTACTGCCGAAACCTTGCGCCGACTGGGCCGATTAAATGCAGCGCAGGATTTGCTGCGCGAATCGATTACGATATTGCAGCCCCTGGCGTCTTCCCGTACCTATGCCCTGACCTTGCAGCATTTGGGCGATTTGGCGCTGGATCAGGGCGATTATTTGACGGCACTGTCCACGTTTCGGAAATTGGAAGAGAGCGGTAATTTTTTAAAACAAACCGATTGCCAAAGTATCGCTCTGCGCGGGCAGGCGCATGCGCTGGCCCATCTGGCCAGACCGCACGAAGCGCTGGCTGCTGCCAGTGCGGCCATGGCATTTTCGCGCCAGCAAAATGATGTGCATAACCAGATTGCGGCCCTGAAGGTGTTGGCCGAAATTCATGTCTGCTATCCGCTGCCGTCGCCACCCTCCATGGATGCACCCAATGCCCCGCTGCATTATCTGGAGCAGGCGCAAACCCTGGCCAACAATCTGGAAGGGTATATGGTATCGGGCAAGTTACTCGATGCGCTGGCGCAGGAATATGCCAACGTCGGTGATTTTGCCCGTGCCTACCGTACCGGGTTGCAAGCGAAGTCGGTACGTGAACAGACCCACAACATGGATGCCACCAACCGCGCGATTGCGATGCAGGTGCGGCACCAGACCGAGCGCGCCCAGGCTGAAAGCGAACATCACCGCCAGTTGGCCGCCTCCGAGGCCAAACGCGCCGAGATTTTGCAAAAGACCGGTGCCACGCTGGAACGGCTGTCGGTGATCGGGCAGGAAATCACGGCCCATCTCGATTCGGAAGCGGTGTTTCAGGTCTTGAACCGACATGTTCATGCCTTGCTCGATGCCAGTTCATTTGCGATTTTTTTGACCGACCATGATTGCCTGATTTTACAGCGCGCATTTTGTATGGAACTGGGCAAACCGATGCCCATCACCCGGGTTACGGTATCACACCCGACTTCCAACGCCGCCCGCTGCGCGCGCGAGCGCTGCGAGATTTCGATTGACCATGCGCCGGAACTGTTTAACCCGAGCCACGTGCCGGGCACCTTGCAATCGCTCTCGGCACTGTTCGTGCCGATGATCAGCGGTGACCGGGTGGTCGGGGTGATGTCGATTCAGTCACCGCAGCGCCACGCCTATGGCGAGCGCGAGCGCTTGATTTTTCGCACTCTGGTGGCGTATGGCACGATTGCGTTTGACAATTCGGCCACCTACCACCAGCTTGAATCGACTTTGGGCGCGCTGCATGAGACTCAGGGCCAATTGGCGATGGCAGCGCAGGAAAAGATGGCTGCCGAACAAATGGCGCGCCAACGGGCTGAAGAAACCACCAAACTCAAGTCAGAATTTTTGGCCAATATGAGCCATGAAATTCGCACTCCGATGAATGCCATCATCGGCATGGCGCATTTGGCATTGCGTACCGAACTGACCATGCGCCAGCAGGATTACATCAATAAAATCCACCGCGCCGGGTTGTCGCTGCTGGGTTTGATCAACGACATTCTGGATTTTTCCAAAATCGAGGCGGGCAAGCTCGAAACCGAGTCGGTTGGTTTTTTTCTCGATGAAGTATTGAACAATGTGGCCAGCGTAACCAGTCAGCGCGCGGCCGAAAAACACCTTGAATACCTGTTCCATGTGCCGCCCAATGTGCCGCGCCACCTGATCGGTGATCCGCTGCGCTTGTCGCAGGTGTTGATCAATTTGGTCAACAATGCCATCAAATTCACCGCCAAGGGTGAAATCGAACTGTCGTGTTCGGTGCAAACGCTAGATAGCCACAACGAACGCGCGGTATTGCGCTTTGCCGTGCGCGATACCGGGATCGGCATGACGCAGGAACAACTGGCCAAGCTATTCCAGCCGTTCAGTCAGGCCGATGGTTCGACTACCCGCAAATACGGTGGCACCGGCCTCGGTTTGTCGATCTCGCAGCATCTGGTCGAATTGATGGGCGGCAAGATCATGGTGCAAACCGAAGCCGGGGTCGGTTCTACGTTTTATTTCCGGCTCGAATTCAAGTTGGCAGAAGTGGCTGAAATGATGCAGAGCCTGCCCGCAGAATTGAATGGCGCACGGGTGCTGGCGGTCGATGACAGTCCGATGGCACTTGAAGTGTTGACCGAGGCGCTGCGCTCGCTGCCGCTGCGGGTCGATGGGGTGGCCAGTGGCGTGGCGGCGATGCGTGCGCTGTATGCGGCGGATCGCGACAACGACCCGTATCTGCTGGTGTTTACCGATTGGCAAATGCCGGAAATGGATGGTATTGAATTGATGCGGCAAATTCAGGCCAAGAGTGGCCCGGCACCGCATGTGGTGCTGGTGACCGCGTTTGGCCGTGAGGAGTTGCAGGAAGAAATTGACCGGATGAATTTTGCCAATGTCCTGTTCAAGCCGATCAGCCAGTCGGTGTTGGTCAATTCACTGATTTCGATGTTTGCGCCGCAGACCGCCAGCGTTGGGCGGCAGGCACCGCAATACCATTTCAACCATGCCAGCGTGTTGCTGGCCGAAGACAACGACATCAATCAGCAAATTGCGATTGAATTGCTCGGCAGTGTCGGGATTCGGGTCGATATTGCCAACAGCGGACGCGAAGTGCTCGACAAGCTGCAGGCCGCCGATCCGGGCAGCTACAGCGTGGTATTGATGGATCTGGAAATGCCGGAAATGGATGGCCACGAAGCGACCCGGCGCATCCGGCAAGATGAGCGGTTTAATGATTTGCCGATCATCGCCATGACCGCACATGCATTGGCCGAGGTCAAGGAGCAATGTGCCGCCGAGGGCATGCAGGATTACCTGACCAAGCCGATTAACCCGGATCTGCTGTACCAAACCCTGGCGCGCTGGCTCAAACCGTTGCGCTACGATGGCGATGCGATTCCGACCCAGTCACCGCGTTCGCTGTTGTTGCAGCAGCAACCGGGGCAGGTCGATGGGTCACTGCCGCAAATCGATGGCATTGATTGCTCACTCGGCATGGCGCATGTGGCGAATAATCTGTCCCTGTACCAGCATTTGCTGGATCGGTTCCGTCAGTCACAGCGTATGGCACTGGCCGATATTCGTACCCATTACCAAAATGGCGACAATAACAGTGCGCGCCGCCGTGCCCACACCTTGCGCGGGGTGGCGGGCAATATCGGCGCGATTGAATTGGCCCAGGTCGCGACCGAACTGGAACGGCTGTTTGAGCCGCACCACGCTCCAACCAGTTCGTACCAGATCGAGCAGGCCTTGTGCCATGCCGAACGGGTTTTGCAGCAAACCCTGCGCTGCCTCGACCAGCATTGCGAATTGCAACAGCAGCAACTGCAAAAGCAGGGGGCCGTCATGAGTGACGCCAACTTGCAAAGCGCGATTCAGAAATGGCTGTGCCTGCTCGATAATAACGAATATGATGCCGTCGACTGGTTTGAAAACCTGCGCAGTCATTTGAGCCAGAAATTTGATCAAATTACCTTGGCACGCCTGTCAACCCATATCGGATTGTTTGAATTTGATGAAGCGCGGGAACTGTTGACGCAATTGCCGCTTGCCTCATGATGGCCACCCCGGTCCGCGAGCTATCTGGAGAGCAGCGACGCATCTCCATTGCCCCCCTGAATCCGGAGTATTTGTAGCATGGACTTGTTTATTGCCGATGCCGATTTACGTGAACTGGAGGCGCGCTTTGTGGGTGCCAACGGCGCGTCGCGGTTGGCGTTGATGGTGCAACTGGCCTGGTTTTTGCGCCAGCGCAACAGCCATGCGGCACTGGAGTGGGTGCAACAGGCCAAAATGGCACTGGCCGAACTGAATTTGCCCGAGCCTGAGCAAGCGGCAATTACAGCGCGGCTGGCACTGGTGGAAGGGGAAACCAGTTGGCTGTTTGCCCGGCTCGATCTGGCGCAACAACTGGCCAATCAGGCGATGGCTGTGTTTCAGGCGCAAGGCAATGCCATCGCCTGTGCCGATGCCCATTGGCTATGCGCTGCGATTGCGATTGACCGGGGTCAGCATGAACAGCGCGACGCTCACTTGCAGGCGATGATTGATGCTGCCCGTCAGGGCGGCGATACGCTGCGGGTGGCACTGGCCGAAGCCAATTTGGCACGCTGGGATGTGTTTCGCGACTTGCCCGGGGCCATTTTGCGCTGGGGCAAGCGCTTTCCGCCTAATTTTCCCGCGCGCGAGGTGCATCCGGCACTGGCTGCCTGTGTGCATGACTATCTGGCGATAGCGGCATCGCACGCCAGCGATTTTGCCTTGGCCGCCAAACACTATTTGCTGGCGCGCGAAGCCGCGCTGCAATCGGGCCAGATTCGGTTGGCGATTATTGCCTCAACCAATCTGGGCGAGGATTTTACCAAACTCAATGACCACCAAACCTCGCTGGACTGGATGCAAAAAGGCTTGACACTGGCCCGTCCGACCGGCTGGCCAAGGAATGTCGGGGCTTGTTTGATGCATACCGCCGAAACCATGCGCCGCATAGGGCAACTGGAAATGGCGCAAGAGTTGCTGGCCGAAGCGCTCGATATCTTAACCCCCCTGTATGAAGCGCGCAGCTATGCGGTGGCCCTTTTGTATTTGGGCAATCTGGCTTTGGATCGGCACGATTATCTGCTTGCGCGCGACAGTTTCGAGCGCCTGCAACAGCGTGGCGATATCTTGCACCAGTATGATTTTCAGATCGATGCAAGGCGTGGTTTGGCGCACGCCCTTAATTACCTGCAACTGCCGCAGCAGGCGCTGGAAGTTGCGCATCAGGCCTGGCAATTGGCGCGTGACAAAGATGATGCCTATCGCCAGATCGATGTGCTGACGGTGTTGGCCGATATCCATGTCCGGCACGCCATGCCGATCCCGGATGGATTTGGGCAGCCAGCGAGCTCACTGCACTATTTGCAACAGGCTTTGGCGATTTCACTGACGATTGAAGGCTATACCCTGCCGGGCGACTTGCTCGACGCTATCGGGCGCGAATACGCCCGCTTGGGCGACTATGCAAGGGCCTACGACATGGCCTTGCAAGCCAATACCGCGCGCGAGCGCACCCAAGGGCAAATGGCCACCAATCGGGCCATTGCACTGCGCATGCAACAGCAAACCGAACGGGCCGATGCCGAAGGCGAACATTTGCGCCAGTTGGCCGCTGCCGAAGCCAAGCGCGCCGAAGTGTTGCAGCGTACCAGTGAAACCTTGCGCCATTTGTCGGCCATCGGTCAGGAAATTACCGGTCATCTGGATGCCACGAATGTATTTGGCGTATTGAACCGGCATGTGCATGGCTTGCTCGATGCGACTTCGTTTTCAGTGTTTTTGCTTGAGGAGGAGGGGCAGTTTCTGGCACGGGCCTTTGGCATTGAAGCCGGGCAACGCTTGGCAGAGCGACGGCTCTCGATTCATCAAGAGAACTCGAATGTGGCGCGCTGCGCCCGCGAACGCTGCGAAATCGTAATACAACACCTGCCCGAGACCAACAGCCCATACCTGATTCCGGGCACGCTGTTGACACTGTCGGCACTGTTTGGTCCGTTGCTGGTGGGCGAGCGGCTGTTGGGGGTGATGACGGTGCAGGCACCGCATGTCGACGCCTATGGCGAGCGCGAGCAACTGATTTTTCGTACCCTGTGTGCCTATGGGGCGATTGCATTGGACAATGCTGCCACCTACCGTGAATTGAAGACCACGCTCGGGGCCTTGAACCAAACCCAGCAACAACTGGCCGAAGCGGCACGGATTCAGACCCGTTTGATTGAAGAGAAAATGCAGGCCGAGCAACTGGCACGGCAGCGTGCCGAAGACGCCACGCGCCAGAAATCGGACTTTTTGGCCAATATGAGCCATGAAATCCGTACTCCGATGAATGCTGTAATCGGCATGGCCCATCTGGCATTACGCACCGAACTCTCGCCCAAGCAGCAAGACTATATCAATAAAATTCACCGCTCCGGTTTGTCGCTGCTGGGAATTTTGAACGACATTCTGGATTTTTCCAAAATCGAGGCGGGCAAGCTCGATATCGAAGCGGCTCCCTTTTTTCTTGATGATGTACTGGCCAATGTGGCGAGCGTGACTTGTCAAAAAGCCGCCGACAAGGGGCTGGAATACCTGTTTACGGTGCCGCACGAGATTCCGCGCTATTTGGTCGGCGATGCACTGCGCCTGTCGCAGGTGTTGATCAATCTGGTCAACAACGCCATCAAGTTTACCGCCGCCGGAGAAATTGAGCTGGCCTGCCGCCGCGTGCCGGAGCCAGCCGAATCAGCCGAACCGGGCGAACCGGGCGAACCGGGCGACGCCAGCACGGCGCAGGTTCCAACGCTGCGCCTGCAATTTACCGTGCGCGATACCGGGATCGGCATGAGCCCGGTGCAGCAGGCGCAATTGTTTCGGGCATTTGCCCAGGCCGAAGTGGCAACCAGCCGCAAGTATGGCGGCAGTGGTCTGGGTTTGTCGATTTCGCGTCATTTGGTGCAATTGATGGGCGGTGATATTGGCCTGACCTCTTGCATCGGACAGGGCGCTTGCTTTGGTTTTGAGTTGAAACTGCCACTGGCCACCAGTGGCAGTTTCGGCCCCGGGTTGGCACTGCCGTATGACGAGGCACGGATTTTGGTGGTGGATGACCATCCACAGGCCGCCGCCAATTTGGTCGATAGTTTGCAGGCACGTCCGTTGCGGGTGCAGGCGGTACACGATGCCCAGGCGGCACTGGCCGCCTTGCTGGCCGCCGAGGCTGAGCACGACCCATACCGGCTGGTGCTGTGCGACTGGCAATTGCAAGAGATGGCCGGACTCGATTTACTGCGCAAAATTATCGCCAACCAGCGGCTGGCATGGCAACCGGCACTGGTGTTGATCAGTGCGTTTGGGCGGGAGCAGGTGCAGGAAGAAGCCGAACGGATTGGGGTCAACGGCATCCTGTACAAACCGGTGAACCAGAGCCAGTTGCTCGACATGCTCAATACAGTACTGGCCGGGGAACAACAGGCAGGTGTAGCCGGGGCACCGACGATTCGGTTTCATGATACGCGAGTCTTGCTGGCCGAAGACAATGACATCAACTGCCAAATTGCGATGGAGTTGCTGCATGTAGTTGGGGTTGAAGTCGACTCGGTGGCCGATGGCTTGCAGGCGCTGGAGCGGTTGCAGCAGGCCGGGCCAGATGCCTACCAGTTGATTTTGATGGATCTGGAAATGCCGGAACTCGATGGTCATCAGGCGGCGCGCCGGATTCGAACCGATGCCCGGTTTGATACCGTGCCAATTATCGCCATGACGGCGCATGCCATCAAGGAAATCCGGGCCAGTTGCATCGACGATGGCATGCAAGACTTTTTGACCAAGCCGGTCAACCCCGATCGTCTATACCGCATGCTTGAGCGCTGGCTCGATCCGGCCTTGCGCGAACCACAGGCCAGCGCTAGCGAGGCGCTGGCACAGAACACGCGCACCTCGGAGGACATGCCGGGCAGTACATCTGCTAGTATCTCTGGCAGTAGCGCGGGCAGCAGCGCGGGCAGTAGCGCGGGCAGCAGCTCGGTAAATGGGATCGACTATCACCTTGGCTTGTCACACGTGGCGGGCAACAGCGTGCTGTATCACCAGTTGCTGGAGCGCTTTTGCCTATCCCAGAAAAGTGCGGTGGCCGAATTGCGCCGCTATTGCCAGCAGGGCGAACGGCAGGCAGCGGTGCGTGCGGTACATACCCTGCGCGGGGTGGCGGCCAATATTGGGGCGTATGAACTGACCCATGCGGCCAAGGTGGTGGAGCGCAGTTTGCTTGACCCGGCCAGCACCCTCGGCAATGCCACGCAGGAGCGCCATTTACAAACCCTGGAGCAAGTCATGCTCGGCACACTGACCGAGTTGCGCCAGTACCTGCAAACCCAACAGGCACCGAGCGAAGCAGGTGACGCCGCGCCCGATATCGATGGCCGGAAAGGCTTGCTGCGCTTGCTGGCTCTGTTGGAAGAAAGCGATGCCAATGCCACCGAATGGTTTGCTCAGGTACGCTCGCAACTGGTACCGATGTTTGATGATGCCAGCATGGCACGGCTGACGCGGGCGATTCATGAATATGATTTTGACGTGGCATTGCAATGTCTGCGCAGCCTGTTTATCGCACACCCGGAAGCGACGGATGAGCCTGCAGAATGAGTATGCCAGATGAGCATGCCGGATGAGCCGGTTTGGCTTGAACCAGCCTATCCGCGCCCCAAACCAAAAAAACGCCGGATGTTGATCAACAGCGAGGCCTGTTCGGCTTGCATAGTGGGTGCGCTAGCCAGATTCAGCGCGCGCAGTTCCTGATCGCGTTCGCTCAAAATGCGGGCCAATTCATCGGCCAACTCGGGCCGGTTTTGCAGGATTTGTTCAAACATTTCCTTGTCGATCCGGTAACACAGCGCATCGGTGCGGGCAATCACGGTAGCGCGCCGTGGTTCACCAGTGAGCAAGCCGCGTTCGCCAAACACCTCACCCGGCTGCAAAACGGCTAGCAAGATGCGCGACTGGGCCGGGTCACTCTGATACCAGACTTCGGCCTCGCCTTGCACCAGCACGTACAGCCAGTGCGCCACCGCACCCTGCTTGGTCATCACATCGTTCCTGACAAACGGAGTCGGTCGCAAACTCAGTGCCATGCGGCTGATTTCTTCTGCGCTTAATATCGAAAACAGCTTTACCCGAATCAAGGCATCGGTTCTGCGCTGCAATTCCTGGGCATGCAAGCTGGCATCGTGTTCTGGCGCGGTGTTGCTGGTTTGAATCTCAAGACAGGGGTGCGCCAGCGAAAAGCTCTGGCGGCGCAGTGCATTGTAAAAATGCACCCGCACCACAGAGTCCGTAGTATCGTCGTGCCGCGCATCGGTCAGCCAGTAACGCACTGCATATTCGACCCAGCCCTCACGGTAATCGATCACAATGCACTCCGGGGCCGGGCTACTCGCCACGTAGGCGATGGCCGCTTCACCCAGCGCGCGGATCACCGGTTCGGTCACCTCCTGCGGCGGCACCCGGTCGCTGATGCGAAAATGCAGCCAGCGCCGAAAATTCGGGTGTTCACTGCTACTGAACACATCCACCTTGGACTTCATCAGCATGGCATTGGGAATCACAATCCGGTGCCCGTTATTGGTCCGCACATCGGTATGGCGCCAATGCACTTCAATCACCTGGCCGCGCACATTGTCAATGCTGATCCAGTCGCCGATCCGAACCGAATTATCCAGTTGTAGCGCCAGCCCGCCCAAAATATTGCCCAGCGTTTCCTGCATCGAAAAGGCAATCACCCCGGTAATGATCGCCGAAGTGGTCACCAGCCCGGTCAAATCCAGCCCGGCGGTACGCAGCCGTACCATACCCCAGGCAATGTAGGTTAATACCAGCAAAATATCTTCCAGAATCGCCGGTGGCGTGATCCGCATGGCCGGTAGCAGTACCCGAAACGCAGTCAAACCGCAGATGCGAATGAGCAACAAGCCGAGTGCCAGGGTCGAGAGTTCATCGAGCAAATTGGACGTGAGCTTCATGCCCAGTTCGGCAAACGGGCGTACCAGCAGGCTCGCCGCCAGACATAACAGCCCGGCCACCAGATTGTGGCGCAGCACGGCGGCGCTGTCCAGGCGCTGGCGCTGGCTTAGCCAGAATTGCAGCAGGCTGGCCAGCACCACTGAGCTGATCAGGCCTAAATGCCGGTGATTGAACCAGCCGTCGGTGATGGAAGAAAGGTCGGCCATGGGAGCATAGGTGGTTGCGCGGTGTTGTCCATGGTAAGCCAGAATCTGGCCACTGTGCAACCGTGTTGCGCCATGCCACAAAATTTACCGGGTGCTGGGTGCGGCAAGTGTGCAAGTTGTTGGAAAAATGGTGGATTGCCCACCACAAAGCGCGCGGTGCGGGCCACCTTGGGGTACGTCGCCTTGGCGGTTTGATTTGCGCAAGCTGTTTTACGCCACCTCGGGCGCGAATGCGCTTAATCGGTCATGCGCCAGTGGCTCGCACCGAGCAAGACCAGCCGCAACTGTTGCACAAAATTTTCCGTCATCTCGGCTTCAAGCAAAGGCTGTTCGGGCGACAGGTCGAGAATTTCCGGGGCCACCGCCAGCATGGCATTGACGATCAAGCCACAAATCATTTGAATACTGGCCGTTGACAGGGTAGGATACAGGTTCAGCCGCCGAAAATCTTGCGCCATTTCATGGGTAAAATGAGTCACCTCATTGCGGATCGCCAGCCGCAACACCCGGCTGCCCCCGGCCCGCTCACTGCAAACGAATAAAAACTCCAGCCGGTTTTGCCGCACATACTGGTTATATACCTGCACCGAACGACGTAGCATATCTTTTTCACCATCGGTGCTCTGGCGCGCTTCGCGCAGCAGGCGGCGCAGGGTCATCCCGACCTGATCGACCAGCGCCAGCCCCAAATCATCCGGGCTGCGAAAGTGGCGGTAAAAGCCATTGGGCACCATGCCCGCCTCGCGTGCGATTTCACGAATCCCAAGGCTGGTAAAACTGCGTCCCTGACCAATTAATTCGAGGGCGGCCTGCATCAGGCTGTTGCGCGTTACATCCTTGCGCACGCTGCGCGAGAGCGGATCGGGGCGGGTGGTGGTTGGCATACGGGCGCTCAATTTTGTGGACAAGCGTATTGTAATGCTAAACCGCCCAATGCTTTGATTCAAACCGAAAAACCGGCATCACACCGCGATTTTTGTGGTGTAGCAAAACATTAGCGCATCGTGAGTGGCGACAAAAGTCAATGCAGGAAGCAGTGCGAAAAAGGGGGGGGCGAAATTGAAGGTGGCTTCTAATTCGCTCGAAAAAGGTGGACATTGAGTGTACAAGTGTACACAATGTGCCACATACGCCGACTTGGCGTGCAAACGAAGGATGATCATGACTGCAACGAATGCAAGCCCAATGTCGGCCAAGCTGGCCGAATTGCTGCGTCAGAGTTGGCCCGCATCGGTAATGCGCTTGTCGGCGCTGGAAGATACGCTGGCCTTGCTGCACCCGATGCTCTCGCTGACCGAAGTCAAGGCGCGCGTGGTGGCGGTACGGGATGAGACTGCCGACGTTAAAACCTTCATCTTGCAACCGAATGCCCTGTGGCAGCGCCAATCCAAGGCCGGGCAATTTGTCCGGCTGCGGCTAGAGATCAATGGCCGCCGGGTGGAACGGGTGTACAGCTTGTCCTCGCACCCGGCCAGTCGGCGCTTGGCGATAACGGTCAAGCGTCAGCCGGGCGGGCTGGTTTCCAACTTTTTGCATAACCGGATCAAACCGGGAGCGGTATTGAGCTTGAGCCAGGCCGCCGGTGCCTTTGTTTTGCCGGAAAACCTGCCGCCCCAGATCTTGCTGCTCGGGGCTGGCAGTGGCATGACCCCGCTGTGGGCCATGCTGCAAGATTTGCAAGCGCGTCGCTATCAGGGCAGCGTGGTGTTGCTGCAAGTGTGTCGCAATCGGGCCGACCAGATTTTTGCTGCCGAACTGGCGCAACTGGCACAAAACTTCCCGGCCCTGCGCCAAATCACACATCTGAGCGCTGAACAGGGGCGGCTCGATGGGCCGACCCTGCGCCACTTGGTGCCGGACTTGCATCAGCGCAGCACCTGGCTGTGCGGGCCGGAAGGGTGGATGGAATCGATCCAGTTGCACTGGCATGATGGCATGGCCCCACTCTACACGGAACGCTTCTCGGTCGCCCCCTTGCTGCCTTTGGCTGCACCGGGCAGCCCGGTGCAGGTTCATTTTGCCAGCAGCGGTGCCCAGTTTGTGACCCGGGGCGAGCAACCCTTGTTGGTCGCTGCCGAACGGGCCGGCTTGCAACCGAAACATGGCTGCCGGATCGGTATTTGCCACACCTGCCAGTGCAAAAAACGCAGTGGCACGGTACAAAACTTGCAAACCGGAGAAATTTCAGATCAACCCGATCAATTGATCCGGCTCTGTATTTC
>JACCDS010156933.1_pt1 | contig 17316 bp, 16 predicted proteins | sample 7446441 | NCBI WGS metagenome assembly JACCDS01 (sample SAMN15323445, study PRJNA562643) | freshwater metagenome | isolation source: river surface water | place: USA:Blue River Watershed | collected 2017-08-17
GCATTCTTGAGGTCCGCATCGACATTGGGATAGTCCAGAATCGCCTTGGGGTGAACGCCGATGTTGTTGTTGATGATGAATTCCAGACGCGCCAGACCTACACCGTCGTTCGGTGTGGACTGGAAATCAAAGGCCAGTTGCGGATTGCCGACGTTCATCATGATCTTCACCGGAATCTCCGGCAGTTCGCCGCGCGCGACTTCAGTCACCTCGGTCTCGAGCAGGCCATCGTAGATCTTGCCTTCGTCGCCTTCGGCGCAGGACACGGTCACCAGCGTGCCATCCTTGAGCACGTTGGTCGCATCGCCGCAGCCAACCACGGCCGGCACACCCAGTTCACGCGCAATGATGGCCGCATGGCAGGTACGGCCGCCGCGGTTGGTGACGATTGCCGCCGCCCGCTTCATGACCGGCTCCCAGTTCGGGTCGGTCATGTCGGCCACCAGCACGTCACCCGGCTGCACGCGTTCCATTTCCTCCGGATCCTTGATCACGCGGACCGGGCCGGCGCCGATTTTCTGGCCGATCGCGCGGCCGGAAGCCAGCACGGTCCCCGTGCCCTTGAGCTTGAAGCGCTGCTGCGCGTCGCCGTGCTTCTGCTGCGACTTCACCGTTTCCGGGCGCGCCTGCAGGATGTACAGCTTGCCATCGCGGCCGTCTTTGCCCCACTCGATGTCCATCGGGCGACCATAGTGTTTCTCGATGATCACCGCATACTTTGCCAATTCAGCGATTTCCGCATCGGTCAGCGAGTAGCGGTTGCGCTGCTCGATCGGCACATCCACCGTACGGACCGAGTGGCCGGCTTTGACTTCGCCGGTGAATTCCATCTTGATCAGCTTCGAACCGATGTTCTTGCGGATGATCGGCAGCTTGCCCAGCGCGAGCATCGGTTTGTGCACATAGAACTCGTCCGGGTTGACCGCACCCTGCACCACCGTTTCGCCCAGGCCGTAGCTCGAGGTGATGAACACCACGTCCTTGAAGCCGGATTCGGTGTCGATGGTGAACATCACGCCGGCAGCCCCGAGATCGGAGCGGACCATGCGCTGCACACCGGCCGACAGCGCCACTTCGCTGTGCGTGAAACCCTTGTGCACGCGATACGAGATCGCGCGATCGTTGTAGAGCGACGCAAACACGTGCTTCATCGCATCGAGCACGTTATCGATGCCAACCACATTCAGGAAGGTTTCCTGCTGGCCGGCAAACGAGGCATCCGGCAGGTCTTCGGCGGTTGCGGACGAGCGCACCGCAAACGAGACTTCACTTGAAGAATCATCAACAAGCTGATGATAAAACTCGGTAATGTCCTTCTGCAGGCGCGGCTGGAACGGGGTGTCGATGATCCATTGACGGATGTCGGCACCGGCCGCAGCGAGCGCGCGGACGTCATCGATATCCAGCGTGGACAGACGATCGGCAATACGGTCAGCCAGCGACTGGCCGCCCGCGATGCTGTACGACAGGAAGTCGCGGAAAGCCTGCGCGGTGGTGGCGAAACCGCCCGGAACGCGCACTTCGGCATGCGCGAGCTGGCTGATCATCTCGCCGAGCGACGCGTTCTTGCCGCCGACGGACTCAACGTCCGTCATGCGCAGGTTGTCGAAGGAAACGACGTACGCCGCCCCTGAATCAGGGGCCTGGTGAACCCCCGCTGCTTGTGGGTTGGACATGACTACCTCTTTGATGGTGGGAAACCGGCACAGTGCGCAACGCGGTCGTAAGGAGAGTGCTGTGCGCGCTGAAACTGACGTGCATGACTCGATCCATGGTGATTGTCCTGAAGACAGGCCGCGTGGGAAAATAACAATGGGCTGCATTTTACCTGTCGCAACCGCTTTTTGCCGCGCGGATGGCGGTTTTTTTCGTTAATTCCTTACCAATTCTCATGCACAGCCACACTCCGGCAGGATCCAAAGGCTTTGACCGCACCGTCTTCTTCGTTTCCGATGGCACCGGCATCACGGCTGAGACTTTCGGGCATTCCGTCCTGACCCAGTTCGACCTGCGCTTCCGCCAGATCCGGCTTCCGTTCATCGATTCGGTCGACAAAGCGCACGATGCGGTGCGCCGGATCAACGAGAGCTTCGAGCTCGAGGGCAAGCGTCCGGTCGTGTTCTCGACGCTGGTGAAGGCCGAACTGTCCGACATCATCCGGCGCGCGTCGGCCATGCACATGGACCTGATCCAGACCTTCGTTGATCCGCTCGAACAGGAACTCGGTACGAAGTCGACCCATACCATCGGACGCAGCCACAACATCGCCGATTCGCTCGACTACAAGCACCGGATCGAAGCGATCAATTTCTCGCTGGCGCATGACGACGGGCAGTCGCACAAGAACCTGGCGACCGCCGATGTGATTCTGGTCGGCGTCTCGCGCTCGGGCAAGACCCCGACCAGCCTCTATCTCGCGATGCAATACGGCATCAAGGCGGCGAACTACCCGCTGATCCCGGAGGACTTCGAGCGCGGCGCGCTGCCGAGCGGCCTGGCCCCTTTCCGCAACAAGATCTTCGGGCTGTCGATTGCGCCTGACCGGCTGTCGGAGGTGCGCAATGAGCGCCGACCCGGCTCCAAGTATGCGTCGATCGAAAACTGCCGTTATGAAGTCAATGAGGCCGAGCGGATGATGCAGCGCGAAGGGATCCGCTGGGTGTCGACCACGGTGAAGTCGATCGAGGAAATCGCGACCATGGTGCTGCACGAGTTGCGGCTGGAAAAGCGCGCGTACTGAGGGCCGGCTTCGTCGCTGCCGCCGACGCGGTGCCGGTCACTGAGCGGTCAGCCGCCGGATCAGCGCGTCATACACTGCCGCCGATGCCCGATCCGGCACGCAGTCGTCGGCGCCTGCGAGCGTACCGGACGCAGCAACAGGAGCGCTCGCCCTGCGGGCCAGCGGGGCCAGGGGTGCCGGATTCGCCCTCACCTCGTGCAGCGCGCTGGTATCGAGGTTGAGCAGCTTGAGGAAATCCGCCAGGTCTGCAGGAGCCGCCGGATGCAAGGCTTTCAGCGTTGCGTGGAATTTCCTTTCGACCTCGGTACCGGTGTAGATGGTCGGGTTGCGGCTGAGCCAGGCGCCCGCCATCTGCCGGCACTTGACATCGGCGGAGTCCGCCTGACGGTAGATAAACGCCAGAACCGCGAGATTGGCCAAGGTCCCAACATGCACCGGACGGCGTCGGCTGTCGCGCAGGAAGCGCCAGAAAGCGCCGAGCGCCTCCGCACCTGCCAGCCGCTTCAGGATCATCAGCGGAAAATGCAGGTTCCAGTTTTCGACGCTGAGGCCATTGCGCTCCAGCCCCACGAGGTACAACTCGCACAGTTCGTCGATGCTGATGTCGCGGTCGACGCATGCGACCGCGCCGCTGCGCATGATCCGCTGCAGGGTGCGCAGATAGGATTTCGCGATATCGAGGCGCAGCTTGTCCACCTGCGCCGGATGCAGGATCCGGAAGATCGGGCTGGCAATGGCCAGCAGTGCGGTACCGCGCAGATAATCAGCAGACGCGATCGACGGCACGCCCATGTTGTACGCAACCCCTGCGGCCCAGTGGGCGTAGCCATAGCCTCGGGCCGCAACGGACGCGTACAGCGCCTTCGTGCCACCCGTGATAAGGATCTGGTTCAGCGTCAGTAGATCGGCGGGCAACAGGGCTTTGGGCATGAGGCGGGCGGAGGGTTTGCGGCCCACGCAATCTACACTGCTTCCCGCAGCCGCTTCCATCGGCGGTGAACAAAAGGCGACATTAATCAGCGCCCTTCCCAAACGCGCATGCGGACTCGCGTAAATGCGCTAGAGGTGGTCGTTCAGCGCTTTGCCGCGCTGATTTTTTGCCGCACTTGTTCAAAAAGGCAGATGGCCACGCTGGCCGCGACATTCAGCGACTCGATCTGCGGACGCTGCGGGATGCTCACCCGTTTGTCCGCCTGCGCCAGCAGCTCGGCCGACACACCCTTCCCTTCGTGACCGAACAGCCAGGCGCACGGCTGGCTCAGGTCACAGTCGTACAAGGGTTCGGCCGCATGCGAGCTGGTCGCATAGACGGGCAGCGCAGAGGCGGGGACCAGCGCGGGCAGGTCGGCATCCTCGATGATGTCCAGAACGAAGTGCGCCCCCATGCCGGCCCGCAGCACCTTGGGCGACCACGCGGCGACCGTGCCGGTGCCACAAAATACGCGGACCATGCCGGCCGCGGCGGCCGTACGTAAAATGGATCCGAGGTTGCCAGGATCCTGCAGGCCATCCAGCAGCAAGGAAGGAACATCGATCCGCGCGCCGGCAGCTGCCGGTGTATCGACCACAAACAGCAACGCGACACCATGCTCGACCTGGCTCAGCGGCGCAAACAGTGCGTCCGGCAGCACGATGCAATCGCCACCACGGCCTTCACAGTCGCGCATCACGCGGGCCACTTCCGGATTCGCACGTGCGCCTTCGCCGACCACGCACAGCCTCGGCGACCCCTTCTGCTGCAACCAGGCCTCGCACAGGTGGACACCGTCGAGCACTGTCTGGTCTGCCTTGCGGCGTGCCTGTGCGCTGCCAGCCAATTGCCGCAGCAGCTTGTACTGCGGATTGTCGCGCGAACTGATCGTGCGCACGCTCACCGGCCCCTCCCTTCCAGCACGGCCCGCACCGGCGCGTACGAGCGGCGGTGCTCGGGCGTGGCGCCATGCAGCCGCAGCCGCTCGAGATGCAACGCGGTCGGGTAGCCTTTGTGCCGGTCAAACGCATAATCCGGATACTGCTGGTGCAGCGCCTGCAATACCGCGTCGCGCGCCGTCTTGGCGAGGATCGACGCGGCCGAGATTTCAGCCACCTTGTCGTCGCCCTTGACGATGGCCTCGCTGCGCACCGTGCCCGGCGGGCAGCGGTTGCCGTCAATCAGCGCCAGCGTCGGCTGCACAGCCAAGCCTTCGATCGCCCTGCGCATGGCCAGCAGGGTCGCGTTCAGTATGTTGAGCTCATCAATCTCGGCTGCGGAGCAATAGGCCACTGACCAGGCCAGCGCATCGCGCCGGATGATCTCGGCCAGCACATCGCGGCGTGCTTCGCTGAGTTTTTTCGAATCGCGCAGGCCGGTAATGGGTCGTGCCGGATCGAGGATCACCGCCGCGGCGAATACCGGACCGGCCAGCGGCCCGCGACCGGCTTCGTCGACGCCACAGACGCGTTCGCCGTCGCGGTCGAACAGCGCAAACGGCATGAGGGTTTCAGAGGCGACCATGCTGCTGAAGCAATTCGATGACGGCGCGGGCGCCCTGTGCGGCGGTGTCGCGCCTGAGTTCATGGTGCATGTCGGTGAAGCGTCGCTGCAGCCGCTGGCGGTTCTGCTGGTCCGACAACTGTACCCACAATGCATCGGCCAGGTCGGACGGGTTCGCGCGGTCTTGCAGCAATTCGGGCACCAGAAAATCGCGCGCGAGGATATTCGGCAGTCCAACCCAGGGCTGGTAGGCCATCAGCCGCAGCACCTGCCAGCTGGCCGGATTCATCTTGTAGCCGATCACCATCGGCTTCTTGAACAGGGCGACTTCGAGCGTCGCCGTGCCGCTGGCCACCAGCACGGCATCAGCCGCGGTGATGACCTCATGCGAGCGTCCGGAGATGATCTGTAACGGCACCTCCTTCAGCCCGGCCTGGGCAAGCAACTGCTCAAAATAGGCGCGTTGTGGCTCACCGGCCATTGGCACGATGAGTTGCAGCGCCGGATCGCGCTGCCTCAACAAGGCTGCGCTCTCGATGAAAGCACGTGCGTTATAACGGATCTCGGACAGGCGGCTGCCCGGCAGGATCGCCAGCACACGCGCATCGCGCGCGATGCCGAGCGCCGCGCGTGCCGCATCCTGGTCCGGTTCCAGCGGGATCACCTCGGCCAGCGGATGACCGACATAGGTCGCCGGAATGCCGGCCTGCGCGTAGATCGCCGCCTCGAAAGGAAAAATCACCAGCATGTGCGATACCGCGCGCGCAATCTTTTTGATCCGGCCGCGGCGCCAGGCCCAGATCGATGGACTGATGAAATGCAGGGTCGGGATGCCGGACTGCTTGAGCCGGATCTCGAGGTCGAGATTGAAATCGGGCGCGTCGACACCGATGAAGGCCGCCGGCTGTTCTGCGATCAGGCGTGTGCACAGCTGGTCGCGAATACCTTTAAGTTCGCGGTAATGCGCGAGCACTTCGAACAAGCCGCGCACCGCCAGCTTGTCCATCGGGTAGTCGGACACGAAGCCATATTCGGCCATCGCCTTGCCGCCGATGCCGTGCAGGCTGGCCGCGGGCAAGCTCGGTCGCAGTCCGGACAGCAGGCGCGCAGCCAGCAGATCGCCGGACGCTTCGCCGGCGACCATCGCCAGTGTCAGTTCAGCGGACGATGCCACGAGTGATGTTCTCGAGGAAGTGGCGCATCGTCGCAACGTGCTGCGCAACTTCCGGCACCTTCTGCTCTTCCTCGGCCAGTGCCGCTTTGGCCTCGTCCAGCGTGAGTCCGGATTTATAGAGGATCTTGTACGCGTTACGGATGGCCTGGATATCGTCACGGGAGAAACCGCGCCGCTTCAGGCCTTCGATGTTCAAGCCATGCACCGCGGCCGGATTACCGTTCAGGATCACGAACGGTGGCACATCCTGCGTCAGGCTGGTGAACATGCCGAGCATCGCATGTGCACCGATTTTGCAAAACTGGTGCACCCCGGAGTGGCCTCCCAGAATCGCCCAGTCACCGACATGTACGTGGCCGGCGAGCTGCGCATTGTTGGCGAAAATCGTGTGGTTACCCACCACGCAATCGTGCGCGAGGTGCACATAGGCCATGATCCAGTTGTCATTGCCGAGCCTCGTCACACCCTCGTCTTGTGCGGTGCCGCGGTTGAAGGTAACGAACTCGCGAATCAGGTTGCGGTCGCCGATGTCGAGCCGGGTCGGCTCATTTGCATATTTCTTGTCCTGCGGTGGAGCACCGATCGAGGAGAACTGATAAAAGGTGTTATCGCGACCGATCGTGGTGTGCCCCTCGATCACGACATGCGGACCAACGCGCGTGCCGGCCCCGATCTTCACGTGCGGACCCACAATGCTGTAAGCGCCGATCTCGACGCTGTCGTCCAGTTCGGCTGCCGGATCGACGATCGCGCTAGGATGGATCTTCGCCATGGTCACTCGGCAGCGGCCGGCTCGGCGATGCTGCGCATCGTGCACATCAATTCGGCCTCGACCGCCAGCTGGCCGTCGACCGACCCCTTGGCACTGAATTTCCAGATTCCGCGCGACTGCCGCAGAATCTGTACGTCCATCGTCAACTGGTCGCCGGGTTCGACCGGACGCTTGAAGCGCGCACCGTCAATGCCGACAAAATAAACCACTGCATTGTCGTCCGGCTTTTGTCCTATCGTCAGGAAGGCCAGCAGCGCAGCCGACTGCGCGAGGGCTTCGATCATCAGCACGCCAGGCATCACCGGTTTATGGGGGAAATGGCCGTTGAAAAATTCTTCGTTGATGGTGACGTTCTTGATCGCGGTGATCCGCTGTCCCGACTCCCAGTCGATCACGCGATCGACCAACAACAAGGGGTAACGGTGCGGCAGGTATTGCTTGATCTGGTTGATGTCGAGGCTTTTCATTGTCGTATTTGCCCAATCTCTGATCTCTGAAAATTTATTTGTCTTTGGCCGCCAGCGCTTTGACCGCCTTCTCGAGCTCACGCACGCGGTCACGCATCGTATCGAGCTGGCGCACCACGGCGGCGGTCTTTGCCCAGTCGGCGTTTTTCGCCAGCGGATAGAAACCGGTGTACTGGCCCGGCTCACTGATGGAACGCGATACGAGGCTGCCGGACGAAATGTGCACATGGTCGGCAATAGTCAGGTGGCCAAGCACCATCGCCGCGCCGCCAAAGGTGCAGTGCCTGCCTATCCGGGCGCTGCCGGCGACGCCGACGCAGCCCGCCATCGCCGTGTGCGCGCCGATCACGCAGTTGTGCGCAATCTGGATCTGGTTGTCCAGCTTGACGCCGTCTTCGATGACCGTGTGGTCGAGCGCGCCGCGGTCGATCGTCGTGTTGGCGCCGATTTCCACATCGTCACCGATGCGCACGCCACCGGTCTGCGGAATCTTGATCCAGCGCCCCTGGTCATTCGCGAAACCGAAACCATCGCCGCCAATCACCGCGCCCGATTGCACGACACCGCGCTCGCCGATATGGCAATCGGCCAGGAAACTGACATGAGGATGAAACAGCGTCTGCGCACCGATGCGTGCATCGCGGCCGATGAAGCAGCCGGCACCGATCACGCAATGCGCGCCAATCTCGGCACCCGGCTCGATTGTGACCATCGGACCGATGACGGCCGATGCAGCGACCTTCGCGGCCGGATCGACGCTGGCACTCGGGTGAATGCCGGGTATCGGCGGCATTGCGCTGCGGCTGACGAAGTACTGTGCCGCACGCGCAAAATACGCATACGGATTGTCGCTGATGATGCACGCGCCGCGGTAGTCGCTCAGCTTCTCATGTTCGCCGCGCGAGATGATCAGCACGGCGGCGCCGGTACGACCGGCAGCAGCACGCATCTTAGGATTGGACAGAAACGTGATGTGGGATGGTCCGGCCGCGTCCAGCGGCGCGATCCCGCTTACTTCCAGGGCGGGATCGCCGATCAGCTCCCCGCCCAGGCTATCGACCAAGTCGCCCAGTCGAGTGCTCATGCGGTGACCCTGTCCTACTTGCTGTTGAGTGCCTTCAGCACTTTGTCGGTAATGTCGATGCGCGGGCTGGAATACACGGCTTCCTGGAACACGATGTCGTATTTCTCGGACTCGGCCAGCTGCTTGATCACCTTGTTCGCCTTCTCGAGCACCACGGCCAGTTCCTCATTGCGACGCTGGTTCAGGTCTTCCCGGAACTCGCGCTGACGGCGCTGGAAATCTTTGTCCATTTCCGACAGCTCGCGCTGCCGTTTGTTGCGCTCGGACTCCGACAGCACCGGGCCGTCTTTGTCGAGCTTCTCGGCGGATTGCTTCAGGCGAGCCGCAAGATCCTGCAGATCCTTGTCACGCTTCGAAAATTCCTGCTCGAGCTTGGCGGTCGCCGCCTTGGCCGGCGAGGCCTCACGGAAAATGCGCTCGGTGCTGACGAAACCAATCTTCACTTCCTGCGCGATAGCGGCAACAGGCACGCTCACCGCGAGCAGCAGTCCGGCGAGGCAGGCGCTTGTTTTTTTGACTACAGCTTTCAAAATCAGTCTCCGTCACGGAAAAAATTGGGGGCATTATGCCATCAGGAACTCAGAAACCCGTGCCCAGCTGGAACTGGAAGCGCTGAGTGTAATCGCCCGGTTTCGAATTCATCGGATAACCCAGCGACAGTTTCAACGGACCGATCGGCGAAATCCAGGACAGGCCGATACCCGTGCTGTACCGCATGTCCGACAGATGGATCTTTTCCCCGTCTTGCGGATTCCACACCTGGCCGGCGTCAAAGAACGTGAACCAGCGAAGGCTGCGATCGACGCCGGACCCCGGGAACGGGAACTGCATTTCGGCGTTCACGATAATCCGCGCCGAACCGCCGATCGGCAAACGGTAACCGGTATTGCTGTTGGAGCGCTCACCCGTGACGTTTAACGAACCCGCCGAAAAGCCGCGCACCGAGCCGATGCCGCCGGCGTAATAGTTTTTGAAGATCGGGTAAGGATCATTGCCCAGTCCGGCACCGTAATTGAACTCGCCGTTGAGCGCGAGCGTGATTGAATTCGTGAGTGGCCAGAAGTACTGATCCTGGTAGGTTGCACGATAGTAGCGTGCGGTACCGGCAGGCGAGAGTTCGAAGTTCACGCGGCGATAGCGGCCCTTGGTCGGGATCAGCGCGCTGTCACGGTTATCGCGCTGCCATGCGGCCGTCAGTGGCACCGACACCGTGGTCGCTGTGCCGATACCGACGTTGGAACTCGTGAAATCGCAATTGCTCTCGTCGCCGTTGAGCGGATCGCCGTTGGTACGCGCCACGAACAGCCGGTAACGGCACGGGCTGTTGGTGAAGGTCTCGACGCGGGTACGCTCGATGCCGCCGCCCACGAAAATACGGTCGAACTCCGATACCGGAACGCCGAAATTCATGCTGGCGCCGGTGGTTTGCACGCGAAAATCGACGTTGTTCAGGTAAATCGGCGGACGCGACGTGCGCAGAAACACGTCCACCGTGCGGCTGATGCCATCTTCGGTGAAATACGGGTTCGTGTGGCTGAACGCGATCGTACGATACACGCGGCTGGTATTGACGTTGATGCCGATGTTGTTGCCGCTGCCGAAAGCATTGGCCTGATTAATCGAGCCGGTCAGCATCAGCTTTTCCGCACTCGAGAAACCGGCACCGACCATGATCGAGCCGGTTGGCTTTTCGGCCACACGCACGTCGAGGTCGACCTGATCGGGCACACCCGGGATCTCAACCGTATCGACACTGGTGTCGGTGAAAAAGCCAAGGCGCCCGAGGCGGTCGCGCGAGAGCCGGATCTTGTCGCCGTCGTACCACGAGCTTTCGAGCTGGCGGAACTCGCGCCGGATCACTTCGTCACGGGTGCGTTCGTTGCCGCCGATATTAATCTGGCGTACATACACGCGCTTGCCGGGGTCGACGAAAATCGTGAACGCGACCTCGCCTTTGTCGCGCTTGAGCTCGGGTACCGCGTTGACATTCGCAAACGCATAACCGAACACACCCATGCGTTCGGCGATCTTGCGCGTGCTCTCGTTCATCTTTTCGCCGGAATAGGCGTCGCCCTTGTCCAGCGTCACCAGCGCCGCAAGCTCCTTCTCGCGTCCGAGCATCTCGCCTTCGAGCTTGATGCCGGTCACGGTGTATTTCTTGCCCTCGTTGATGTTGACCGTGATGTAAATATTCTTTTTATCCGGCGAGATCGACACCTGGGTCGATTCAACCGTCATCTCGAGATAACCGCGGTTCAGGTAGAACGAGCGCAATGCCTCGATGTCACCGGCGAGCTTTTGCTTGGAATACTGGTCCGATTTGGTGTACCAAGTAAACCAGCCGGGGGTGCTGAGCTTGATCTGGTCGCGCAGCTCATCGCCAGTGAACGCCTTGTTGCCGATAACGGTGATGTGCTTGATGCGGGCCACTTCACCCTCGTCCACCATGAAGCTGACGTTGACGCGATTGCGCTCAAGCGGCGTGACGGTGGTCGAAATCTGCACGCCGTACAGGCCGCGCGAGAGGTACTGACGCTTGAGTTCCTGTTCGGCGCGGTCGACCAGTGACTTGTCGAGAATACGCGACTCGCCCAGGCCCAATTCCTTCAGCGATTTACGCAGCTGCTCCTTGTCGAACTCCTTCACGCCGGTGAAGTCGACGCTGGCGATCGCCGGACGCTCCTCCACGGCCACCACCAGCACATCGCCCTCGACCTCGATGCGGACATCTTTGAAAAAGCCCGTGGCATACAGCGCCTTGATCGCTGCCGCCGCCTTTTCATCGGTGAATGTCTCGCCCACGCGCACGGGCAGGTAGCTGAACACGGTGCCGGCCTCGGTACGCTGGATACCCTCGACGCGAATGTCCTTGACTGTGAACGGATCGACCGCCATCGCCTGCGAGGCGAAGACGGAAAAGACAGCGGCGGCGATCAGGCGAGGAAGTAGCGGCAGCGCTTTGCGCTTGAGGTCAGATTTCATCAAGAATTATTCTGGTTGGTCGGGCCCCGCGCCGGCTATCCGATCAGGCGCGCAATGTCGTTGAACATTGCAACCGCCATCAGGACAAGCAGCACCCCCAGTCCGGCGCGCTGCAAGACCGCGCCGACGCGCTCAGGCACTGGCCGCCCGGAAAAAAGTTCCAGCGCATAATACAACAAATGCCCTCCGTCCAGAACGGGAATTGGTAGCAGATTCATCACGCCGAGGCTAATGCTGATAAATGCCATAAACGACAGGAAACTGATCCAGCCGATGCGTGCGGTCTGGCCCGCGTAGTCGGCAATCGTGATCGGTCCGGTAATGTTTTTCAGCGAGGCCTGTCCGGTTATCAATTTGGCCAACATCTTGACCGTCATCGCACTGGTATCCCAGGTGCGGCCAACCGCGCGGCGGACCGACTCGAGCGGACCGGATGCAACGATGACGGTAGCGCGCGTCATGTCGACCTGTGCCTGGATCCGTCCGACCACGCGCTCGCCGATACGCTCGGCGCGTGGCGTGACCTGCACCGAAAACGGCTGGCCGTCGCGCAAGCCCTCGAGCGTGACCGTGCGCCCGGCGGATGCCTGCATCCGCTCGACGAACGCAACGGCATCGGCGACTGGTTGACCCTCGGCCGTCAGGATCAGGTCACCCGCACGCAGGCCGGCCAGCGCCGCCGGTCCGCCGGGTGGGATCTCGCCGAGGTAGGCCGGCGGGCGAGCCAGCTCGACGCCGAGCCGGTCGAACAATTCGCTATCGAGGTCGTTGGCAGAAATCGTATCGGTTGCCAGTCGCACCTCGACCAGTTCATTGCTGCCCGACGCGTGCGCTCGTTGCAGCGACATGCGCGCCGGCTGCTGCTGCATTGCCGCATGCAGCACAGCCCAGCGCATTTCATCCCACGACGCTATCGGCTCGCCGTTAACTTCGGTCACCAGGTCGCCGCTGCGCAGGCCCGCACCGTAGGCAACGCTACCCTGGGCCACCGCCAGCCGGGCGACCGGTTCCGGAATCCCATGCAGGTAAAGCCCGGTCAGGAGGACGATCGCCAGCAGGAAGTTGGCAATCGGTCCGGCGGCAACGATGGCAATGCGCTTGGCTACCGGCTGACCGGTAAACTCGCGCGCCGCATCCTGTGGCGCGATCGGACCGGTGTCATCATCGCGCTTGTCGAGCATCTTCACGTAGCCGCCCAGTGGCAGTGCCGACAACACCCATTCGGTCTGGTCCGGACCGAAGCGGCGCGAGAGCACGACCTTGCCCATGCCCACCGAGAATCGCAACACCTTCACGCCGCACCAGCGGGCGACCAGATAGTGGCCCAGCTCGTGGACCACGACCAGCACCCCGATCACGACCGCAAATGCCAGTATCGTCTGCATAAAATCCATGGTTAGCTCCGAATATCAGCTGTGCAGCAACTGCTGCGCACAATCACGCGCGACCCGATCCTGCTCGAGCAGGCTGTCGAGGCCGTCGACGGCGCGCAGCGGCACGCGGTCAAGTACTTCCGCAATCAGCTCGGGAATACGGCGGAAACCGATCGCGCGACCGAGGAACGCTTCGACCGCCACTTCATTGGCGGCGTTCAGCACGGTCGCGGCACTGCCGCCGGCACGCAGCGCATCGAAGGCCAGCTTCAGGCAGGGAAAGCGCTGGTAATCCGGCTGGCGGAAATTCAACTGCGCGATGCGCGCCAGGTCGAGAATTTCAACGCCGGATTCGATCCGGTCCGGGAACGCAAGCGCATGCGCGATCGGCGTGCGCATGTCCGGATTGCCCAGCTGCGCCAGCACGGATCCGTCGTTGTAGGCGACCATTGAATGGATCACGCTTTGCGGATGAATGACGACCTCAATCTGGTCCGGCTCAGCACCGAACAGCCAGTGCGCTTCGATCACCTCGAGGCCCTTGTTCATCATCGTCGCCGAATCGACCGATATCTTGCGGCCCATGCTCCAGTTCGGATGCGCGACCGCCTGCTCGGGCGTGACCGCGTCGAGCGTAGCGAGTTCACGGTCAAGGAAGGGGCCGCCGGATGCGGTCAGCAGGATCTTGCGGATGCCATGCTGCTGCGGTTCGCGCCGATAGGCCAGCGGCAGGCACTGGAAAATCGCGTTGTGCTCGCTGTCGATCGGCAGCAGCGTCGCGCCGCTGCCGGCGATCGCATCCATGAACAGCTGGCCGGAGATCACCAGCGCTTCCTTGTTGGCCAGCAGCACCTTTTTGCCCGCGCGGGCGGCGGCCAGCGTCGGCTTCAGGCCAGCAGCGCCGACGATGGCAGCCATCACGGCCGTGCATTCGGGCGCGCTGGCGACCTCACACAAGGCCGCTTCGCCATACGCGACTTCGGTATCCACGCCTTGCGAGCGCAGCAGCGCCGACAACCGTGACGCCGCCGCCGCATCGCCCACCACGGCGACCCGCGGCCGGAAGCGTACGCACAGCGCGGCCAGCGCATCAACCCGGGTATGCCCGGTCAGCGCGTGAATGCGGTACAGGTCGGGGTGGCGCGCCACCACGTCCAGTGTAGACGCGCCAATCGAACCGGTGGCGCCGAGTAAGGTAATGACTTGCATGCCGCGAAGTTTACTGGAACGGCTGCGCTATGGGCGAGGAAAGCAGGAAGGCCAGCGGCATGGAAGGAATCAGCGCATCGATGCGATCGAGCACGCCGCCATGGCCGGGCAACAGCGCGCTGCTGTCCTTCATGCCGGCGCGGCGCTTCATCATCGACTCGAACAGGTCGCCGACCACGCTGGCCGCAACCAGCGCGCAGATCATCAGGATCCAGAGCGGCCAGCCATAGGCCGCCTGTAGCCGCGCGGGGAAACTGTCGGCCAGCGCCGGCACCAGTACCGCAGCACCGGCTGCCAGCAGCACCGCCAGCATGCCGCCGGCGACGCCCTCCCAGGTCTTGCCCGGAGAAACAGACGGCGCGAGCTTGTGGCGGCCGAAGGCTCGTCCGGCAAAATAGGCGCCAATGTCGGCTACCCAGACGATGGCCATCGCCGACACCATGAACATGACCGACCGCTGCCATAGCGCAGCGATGGCGATGAAGCAGCCAAACAGCGCCAGCAGGTAGATCGCGGTAAACAGCGCGCCACGCGCGCCACCGGTCGGTGGCAAGCCGAACTTCAGTACCGGTGCGAACCGCAATGCCCACAGCAGTACGCACAGCGCAGCCAGCGGAATCCATTCGGCCGGGGCGCGGTCCGCCAGCCACGGCAGCAGCAACGCCGCCACCGCTGCCAGCGGCACCGCACGGCGCACGCCGAACAGGCGCAACGCCTCCCAGCAGGCAGCACCGAAAAATGCGGCGAGGGTCAGGTGGAACGCCAGCAGCGAGCCGGAGCCGAGCACCGCGGCCAGTAGCGCCAGCAAGGCGATGGCCGTCACCACACGCTGCTTCAGCATCAGGAAGCCTTCCTGACTTCGATCAGCTGGGCACTGGTACGACCGAAGCGTCGTTCGCGCTGCTGGTAGGACACGATCGCGCTGTCCAGCGCGGCGGCGTTGAAATCCGGCCAGTAGGTGTCGGTGAAATACAGCTCGGTATAGGCAAGCTGCCACAGCAGGAAATTGGAGATACGCTGCTCCCCGCCGGTGCGGATGAACAGGTCCGGTTCCGGCGCATGGGCCATCGCCAGGTAGGGCGTCAGGTCTTCTTCGGCGCAGGCAGCCAGACCGGGCCGGTCGGCCAGCATCCGGTTCATCGCCTGCAGCAGGTCCCAGCGGCCGCCGTAATTGGCGCAAATCGTCAGGGTGAGCCGACGGTTGCCGGCGGTCTTGTCTTCGGCTTCGCGAATCTGCTCGCGCAGGCGCGGATCGAAACGGCTCAGGTCGCCGACGATCTTCACACGGATATCGTTGGTATGCATCCGCTCGACTTCACGGTCGAGCGCATTCGAGAACAGCCGCATCAGCATGGCTACTTCCTCGGGCGGCCGGCGCCAGTTCTCCGAGCTGAACGCGAACAACGTCAGGTAAGCGATGCCGCGCTCGACGCAGGCCCGCACCACACGCCGCACGGCATCCAGCCCCTTGGCATGGCCGGCGATGCGCGGCAGGTAGCGCGACGTGGCCCAGCGGCCATTGCCGTCCATGATGATCGCCACATGGGCGGGCACCAGCGAGGTATCGGGAATCTGTTGGGTGGAACTCGGTTGGCTCATCGTGGGGGCCCGCAGGAAGGAAGAATAGCCAGGCGGGCCAGGCCCGCCGGGCCGCCTACACGGTCATCACTTCCTTCTCTTTTTCGACGACCAGCTTGTCGATCTCGGCGACAAACTTGTCGGTCAGCTTTTGCACATCCTCTTGCGCGCGGCGCTCGTCGTCTTCAGAAATCGTTTTGTCTTTCAACAATTTTTTCAGGACTTCGTTCGCATCGCGGCGGATGTTACGCACGGCGATCTTGGCGTTTTCACCTTCGGTCTTGACCAGCTTGACCATTTCCTTGCGGCGCTCCTCGGTCAGCGCCGGGGTCGGCACGCGGATCAGGTCGCCGACGCTCGACGGATTCAGGCCCAGGTCGGACTCGCGGATGGCCTTCTCGATCACCGGCAGCATTTTCTTTTCCCAAGGCTGGACGCTGATCGTGCGGGCATCCATCAGGGTAACGCTCGCCACCTGGGTGATCTGGGTCGGCGTGCCATAGTAGTCGACCATGACATGGTCGAGGATGCCGGTGTGCGCGCGTCCGGTACGTACCTTCGACAGGTCGGCCTTCAGCGTGTCGATCGACTTCTGCATCTTCTGCTCGGTAGTTTTCTTGACGTCAGCGACTGTCTTGCAGTTCTCCTGTAATTCCTGGATATGTTTTTCTCAGACGTGAACCAGCGTACCTTCGTCTTCGCCGCGCACGACATTCTGCAGCGCTCCGGGCTTGACGATGGAGAATACGCGGATCGGTAGCTTCTGGTCGCGGCACAGCGCAAACGCGGTCGCATCCATCACCTGCAGGCGCTTCGAGATCGCTTCATCGAAGCTGATCGACGTATAGCGCGTTGCGGAGGGGTCCTTCTTCGGGTCGGAACTGTAGATGCCGTCGACCTTGGTCGACTTCAGCACCACCTCGGCGCCGATCTCTGCACCGCGCAGTGCGGCCGCTGTATCGGTGGTGAAAAAGGGATTGCCGGTGCCGGCGGCGAAGATGACGATCTTGCCCTCTTCGAGGTACTGCAGCGCCTTCGGGCGGACATAGGGCTCGACCACCTGGTCGATGGCGATCGCGGACATCACCCGGGCCGTCATGCCCGCCTGGCGCATCGCGTCAGCCAGTGCGAGCGAATTCATCACCGTGGCCAGCATGCCCATGTAGTCGGCGGTCGCGCGGTCCATGCCCTGTGCACCCGGTGCGACGCCGCGGAAGATATTACCGCCACCGATGACGATCGCCACCTCGACGCCCAGGCGGGCGATATCCGACACGTCTGCCACCATGCGCTCGATCGTGGCCCGGTTGATCCCGTAGGCATCATCGCCCATCAGGGCCTCGCCGGAAAGTTTCAGAAGGACGCGCTTATAAGCGGGTGTCGTCATGCGTTGTGCTCCCTGATGTGGCTGGCAGGCCGTTTTGCTGTTGATTCTGGTGCGGGCGGGTGGCCTCTATTGTAGCC
>JACCDS010414156.1_pt1 | contig 17315 bp, 18 predicted proteins | sample 7446441 | NCBI WGS metagenome assembly JACCDS01 (sample SAMN15323445, study PRJNA562643) | freshwater metagenome | isolation source: river surface water | place: USA:Blue River Watershed | collected 2017-08-17
CTCATCCTTGTGGATAAAGCATTAACATGGACATCCTTTGATGTGGTTGGAAAAATTCGAAATGCCACTCGCATCAAAAAAATTAAAGTCGGCCATGCAGGCACCTTAGATCCTTTAGCTACAGGTTTATTAATTATTTGCACTGGCAAGCTGACTAAAAAAGTAGATGAGTTTTTAGCTGAAGAAAAAGAATACACAGGCACCATTACTTTGGGTGCAAGCACACCATCCTACGATTTAGAAACAGAAATCAATCATACTTACCCGATCGATCATATTAGCGAGGAAATGATTTACGCTGCGGCTAAAACATTTGAAGGTGAAATTGAGCAAGTATCACCTTTATACTCTGCATTAAAAATTGAGGGCGAACGTGCGTATCACAAAGCACGCCGAGGCGAAGAAATAAAAATGAAGGCGCGCAAGGTAAGAATTGAAGCTTTTGAAATTACAAAAATTGAAATGCCCTTAATTCATTTTCGAATTGTTTGCAGCAAGGGTACATACATACGTTCCATTGCACACGACATCGGTAAACTCTTGAATTCTGGTTCGCATTTATCGAGTTTACGTCGCACACGTAGTGGCAACTTTAACATTGAAAATGCTTGGAATCTTGAGGATCTCATTCAAAAAATAAAAACAGACAGAATTGAAAAAGAAAAATTGGAAAACAATTTTTAACTTGTAGAATTATATAAGCAGTGAAAGTATACAGAGACATAAGTGAATTCGTAAATCGTGGGAATGCAGTGGTTACAACTGGCACCTTCGATGGTGTTCATTTTGGTCATCAAAAAATTATTTCACGATTAAAAGAAGTAGCCCAGCAAGTAAATGGTGAAACAGTCATCATTACTTTTTTTCCGCACCCACGCTTAGTGCTTTTTCCAGAGGATAACGATTTAAAACTCATCAATACCCTCGATGAAAAAATAGAATTATTATCGAATGCGGGTATCGACCATTTGATCATTATTCCTTTTACCAAAGAATTTTCACGATTAAGTTCATTGGAGTTTGTACAACAAATATTAGTACATAAAATTGGCACCAAACGATTAGTGATTGGTTACGACCACCACTTTGGTAAAAACAGAGAAGGTAGTTTTGAGCACTTAAAAGCGTATGCCCCCGAATACGGATTTCAGGTAGAAGAAATTCCGGAGCAAGACATAAACGATGTGGCGGTAAGCTCTACAAAAATCAGAAATGCTATTTTGAAAGGCGATGTAGAAACCGCGAATACCTATTTAGGATATGCCTTTAATTTAAGCGGAGTAGTTGCTAAAGGCGACCAAATTGGAAGAACCATCGGATACCCTACGGCGAATATAAAAGTTCCAGAGCAGTATAAACTTATTCCTGGCGATGGCATCTATGCCTCCCAAATATTTATCGGCGAAAAGACCTACGAAGGAATGTTATACATCGGCAATCGCCCTACAGTTAATGGTTTGAGCAAAGTGATAGAAGTTAATATTTTCGATTTCGAAGCCGATATCTACGAACAAACCATCAAAGTAAACTTTTTGAAGTACATCCGAGGAGACAAGAAATTAAACGGCCTAGAGGAGCTAAAAATGGCACTTTCGCAGGATAAAAAGACTTGCTTGGAATTCTTTAGTAAAATCAGCAAAAAATAAATCATTCTTAGCGTTTTTGGTGGCACGACTTAAGTGGTGGCACCACTTAAGTCGTGCCACCAATTTTGCTCTTTCCCAATTTTTTCTGTAAATTGAATTACCATGAAAAAACTCATCTACCTTTTTCTATTAATCTTGTTATTTCTGGGTAGTAATGCTACTGCTCAAATACAAAATGACCCTCGCGCTTTCCCCGATTCAAATTTTAGCTGGAACGAACAATACGACTATATTGATTTTGAATTTAATGTTTACTTATCACATCAACTTACTTATTATGATGATGGTGATACTGTAATTAATGGGGTTCATTACAGAAAACTTAATGCTATTGATGTTTTTATAGACTACGATTGGAGCAATGTTGGCCCAGGTAGTCCATACCCTGTTTCTATTTCCAACAACGAAGGACTATTCGCATTTTTAAGAAATGATAAATCGAATAAAAAAGTTTATTTATTGAATGAAGGCGACATTGAAGAAACTTTATTATTTGATTTCGATTTGAAATATAACGACACTGTTAAAATGAATTATTTCAACACTTTTAATTCTGATTATTTTGTTGTTGACGTCGATAGCTTTATAGACCCCAAAGGAGTTACCAGGAAATACTTCAAGATAAGTGACAATTTATCATCTGGTGGAACTTCTGGGTTTAATTCCTATTTAATAGAAGGTATAGGTCTCTCTTTCGGTATCTATGTAAAGGAATTAACAATCCCCTTTGAGCGAGTTTTTCCGAATTTAATTTGCATAAAATTAGATGAGAATCGGAAATTTAATTTTGGTGGTTCAAGCATTTTGAGCACAGCAGATAGCTGTAATCATACTAAATTTCAATACTTGGGAATAAACAAAAATAAAAGAAAAGATATTCGCATATTCCCTAATCCAGCAGATCAGTACATTCAATTTAATTCTGATTTAAGATTCGATTATATTGAAATTTACGATACTAAATTGAATTTAATCAGAAAGGAAAAACTAAGTAATTATAATCGAATGCTAGTTAGCGACTTGTCAGCCGGATTATATTTTTGCAAACTCTATAATAAAACTACCTATTACAATGCAAAATTTATAAAAAAATAAAAATTGAATTGAGGGTTAAGAAGATACAGGACACAGTATACAGGATACAGGACATAGGATACTAGATACTAAAGACTAAAGACTAAAGACTAGAGACTAGAGACTAGAGACTAACGACTAAACAACCAATTCAAAACCTTCTGTCTTCGGAAAATCTACAAACGCTGTTAACAATACTTGCGGAATTTCTCTTGCTAATTTTCGTTCCACCACATCTAACCAAGAACCATCAACGGTTACCGTTGCCATTAATTTACCCTGATCATTTACAAAGCGATGCTCAAACGACCATTTACTAGCATCTGCTTTCATCTTCGACAAATACACCTCTAAGGTAATCTGGTCTCCTAGCTTTATCTCTCTTCTAAATACCGCCTCTTCTCTAAAGATAACTGGACCCATTTTAAGCTCTTTAAACTTATCCATGGTTAATCCTAGACTTCCTAGTATCTCTATTCTTTGCTGTGCACAGAAGTCGTAAAACACGCTGTGGCGCATATGGAAATTCGGGTCGAGATCCGACCAACGAATTGATATATGTTTCTTGTTAATTGACACTTTAGTAATTGTTAATTGTTAATTGTTAATTGTTAATTGTTAATGAGTTATTGGGTTAATAAGTTATTAGGTTAATAGGTTATTGGGTTAATAGGTTATTGGGTTATTAAGCTAATAGGTCCATTATCCTATGTCCTATGTCCTATGTCCTATGTCCTGCGTCCTGCGTCTTGTATCCTGCATCCAATCTACATTTTCCCCTTCAAATACCTCGCCGTGTACGAATTCTTCGACTTCAACAAGTCTTCTGGAGTTCCGGCGAATACTAAATTTCCACCTTTCTCTCCTCCTTCTGGACCAATGTCTATTACCCAATCGGCACATTTAATTACATCCATGTTATGTTCAATTACGATAATTGAATTTCCTTGCGCCATTAATGCTTCAAACGATTTAAGTAATTTTTTTATGTCGTGAAAATGCAAGCCCGTTGTAGGTTCATCAAACACAAACAAGGTATGCTGCGTAGCATTTCCTTTCACTAAAAACGATGCTAATTTTATTCTCTGCGCTTCACCACCCGATAAGGTATTCGACGATTGTCCTAAATGAACATAACCTAAACCTACATCGGCTAATGGTTGAATTTTGCTTATAATTTTCTTTTCATCAGCAAAAAACTCCAAGGCCTCATCTATAGTTAAATCCAATACATCCGAAATATTTTTTTCTTTGTATTGTACATCTAACACCTCTTGTTTAAACCTTCTACCTCCACAACTTTCACACGGCAAGAAAATGTCGGCCATGAATTGCATTTCTACTTTTACCTCTCCTTCTCCTTGACACACTTCACATCTACCACCATCAACATTAAACGAAAAATGCGATGGTTTTAATCCTTGTGCTTTTGCCGAAGATTGTGATGAATATAAATTTCGAATTTCGTCGTAAGCTTTTACATAGGTAACCGGGTTCGACCTCGACGATTTTCCAATAGGGTTTTGATCCACCATCTCTACCTGATGTATTGTTTTTACATCACCTTCCAAACTATCAAAGGCTCCAGTTTGCTCACCCGTATAGGTTCCTAGCGTTTTTTGTAATGCTGGTATTAATATTCTTTTTACCAAAGATGTTTTCCCCGAACCACTCACGCCCGTAACAGCCGTTAAAGTATGTAGTGGAAATTGTACATCAATGTTTTTTAAATTATTTTCTCTGGCTCCCTTTAAGGTGATAGAATTATTCCATTTTCTTCGCGAGCTTGGAATTTCAATTTCTTCTGTACCACCCAAGTATTTAGCTGTCCAGGTATTTTTGTTTTTTATAATTTCATTGTAGGTACCTTCAAACATTACATTACCTCCGTTCGCACCTGCATCAGGTCCAATGTCAATAATGTAATCTGCAGCTTCCATCACTTCTTCATCATGCTCAACAACAATTACGGTATTGCCCGCATCTCTCAACGATTTTAATACTTTAATTAATCGTTGTGTATCGCGAGAGTGTAATCCAATCGAAGGTTCATCTAAAATATACAATGAACCAACCAAACTACTTCCTAAAGAGGTCGATAAATTTATACGTTGCGATTCTCCACCCGATAATGAATTCGATAATCGATTTAATGTTAGATATCCTAAGCCTACATCACATAAATACGTTAGACGATTATTTATCTCCGATAAAATTCTTCGTGCTATTTGTTCATCGTGTTTATTTAGTTTGATGGTAGCAAAGAACTCCTTTACTTCTTCCACTGGCATTAATACCACATCGGTTATCGATTTATCAGAAACTAAAACATACGATGCATCTTTTCTTAAACGCGAACCTTTACAATCGGGACAATTTGTTCTACCACGGTACCTCGAAAGAATAACTCTGTATTGAATCTTATACGTTTGCTCTTCTAAATATTTAAAGAACTCATTTAATCCTCTGAAATATTTATTGCCTGTCCATAATAACTCTTGTTGTTTTTTAGTAAGCTGATGGTAGGCTCTATGAATCGGAAAATCGAACTTCGACGATTGTTTTACAAATTCATCTAACCACTCTCTCATTTTCTCCCCACGCCAAGGCGCAATAGCACCATCGTAAACAGATTTGCTTTTATCAGGTATTACTAAATCAGGATCAATACCTATTACTTTTCCATATCCTTCGCAAGTTTTACATGCACCAAATGGATTATTAAAACTAAAGAAATGTACCGATGGTTCTTCGAAGGTTATTCCGTCAGCCTCAAATCGATCACAGAACATCGATGATTTTATTTTATCACTCCCAGCACTCGATTCATCTATAATACACTCCCCATGACCTTCGAAAAATGCAGTTTGTACAGAGTCGGCAATTCGCGCTTGTTGATCCTCATCAGCATTATTAATAATAATACGATCGATGAGTACCAAAAATTCATCTTTAGTTTTTAAAGGAACGTTCTTCAAGTTTTTATCTTCAATCATCTCTTCGATTTTAAATAAACTTGAATTAAATTTTACACGCTTAAATCCTTTTTGCAATAATATGGCAAGCTCTTCTTTTATATTTCTTCCTTTAATTGATGAGATGGGTGCATATACTGTAATTACAGAATCATTCTCCAATGCCATCAACTTTTCTGTTACTGAATCTACGGTATCGCGTTTTACTTCTTTTCCAGAAACGGGTGAATACGTTTTACCAATTCTTGCAAATAATAATTTTAAGTAATCGTAAATCTCAGTACTTGTTCCAACAGTAGAACGAGGATTGGTGGCTGTTACTTTTTGTTCAATAGCAATAGCCGGTGCAATACCTTTAATGTACTCCACTTCAGGTTTATTCATCCTGCCAAGAAATTGACGAGCATAAGAAGAGAGACTTTCTACATACCTTCGTTGTCCTTCGGCATATAAAGTGTCGAATGCTAAGGACGATTTACCAGAACCAGAGAGTCCAGTAATCACTACAAATTTATTTTTGGGTATGGCGAGGTCTATATTTTTTAAATTATGAACTTTCGCTCCTTTAATAACTATATATTCTTTTGCGTCGTAATCGGCTATATTCTTCAATTTCATTATATAAAATGTGCAAAATTGTAAATGCGAAAATGCGAAAATTAAGCGACAATCCCTTATTTTCACCATATTTGAACAAATACGATTCTATTTTGATTGTAACATAATTGTCAACAAAAACAATAAATTTGGATTTTTGGAACAATTATTGTTAATTCGATTATATAAATCATAAAAAAAACATAGGAGGACAAACTATAGAATAAATCTTTACACTAAATTATTTAAAACTACGGAGGGAAAAATTATGAACCGTAACCTAATTAGTGACAAAGATCTTGTTCATCTTTATGTTTCAGGCGATGAATCTGCACTCGCAATATTGTTGAGTCGTCACAAATCAAAGATCTATACATCTATTTACCTTTTGGTGAAAGACCGCTACTTGGCAGAAGACATTTTCCAAGACACTTTTATTAAGGTAATAAACACCCTTAAATCGGGTAAATACAACGAAGAAGGCAAATTTCTACCTTGGGTGATGCGTATTGCACACAATTTGGTAATCGACCATTTTAGGAAAGAAAAGAGAACTCCTACTATTACCAACCAAGAAGGTTTCGACATTTTTGATGTAATAGGCGTTTCTGAGGAGAGCACCGAAGACAAAATTCTTCGCGACCAATCGCATAATGAGCTAAAAGCACTCATTCAAAAGCTTCCTGAAGAGCAAAAAGAGGTGTTAATTATGCGTAATTATGCCGATTTAAGCTTCAAAGAAATAGCCGATCTTACAGGTGTTAGTATTAATACTGCCTTAGGACGTATGCGTTATGCCTTAAATAACTTGCGAAGAATGATGCTCGAACGTGAGCAAAGTTTTAAACAATATTTGTAGGGTCGATACAATAAGCGAATGAGGCTTGCGTTTATATTCCAAAATCAACCTCAAGCTTATGGTTCAAACCTTTACACAAAACGAAATGATTAAGGCCATTTACCACGAATTATCTTCAGACGGAATGGCTGAATTGGAGACACAACTTGAAAAAAACGAAGAAATTGAAACCAGTTTCGAAGATTTAAGCTTACTTAAATCGGAACTTAACAAATTAATCGAATCACCAAGTGACGAATTAATCAACAATATTTTAAATTATTCGATAAACTTCAAGAAATAATCTTCACCGCAAAAAAAGCTCTTGTTACCGCAGGAGCTTTTTTTTTGTTTCATAATAACGTAGATTTAAATAAAACGTATTCCATATGAAACACCCACATTTAAAAACTGCTCTCTTGAGTTTAGCCGTGTTGTTCACCTCCGCTTGTAAAGACGAGGACGAAACAACTACTCCAACTAATACCAGCGAAATTCCTGCAGTATATCAAAAAGTTTATGGTGCCACCATTACTATTGATGATACTTATGTTTATTTCAAAACAACATGTGCACCCGATCATACCAGTCCGTATTACGCTACGTCCAATGCATTGTACGAAAGTTATTCGGGAACAACTTTTGGTGGTTATACTTTTAACAAAAATCCAAATACCATTGCCGAACAAAATGTAACCATAAAAATTCCACGTAATCCAGCAGTTGCAAGTACGCATGCAGCAACACCACTTGGAGCCATGGGCATTGCACTCAATGGAGTTCCTTTCTTTAATCAATATGCTGGGCCAAATAACCAAGCGTTAACGAATGAAATTACCAGCTTCGATAAATATTATGGTCACCCACAACAAAGCGGTATGTACCACTATCACGTAGAACCATTGTATTTAACCACCGTAAAATCTACTAAATCTGGATTAATGGGTTTCCTACTCGATGGTTTCCCTGTATACGGTCCACAAGAAGAAGATGGTACAACGGTTGCTAATACATCTTTAGATGTTTATCATGGACATACACATGCAACAGTAGATTATCCTAATGGAATTTACCATTACCATTTCACTACCGAAGCACCCTACTTAAACGGTAATGGATTTTATGGAACACCAGGTACGGTAACTCAATAATGAATGTTCGTTTTTTATTTATGCTGATGTTGCTCTTCAGTTCTTGCGCCAAGCAAGATCCTGTAGCAACATCGGTTTTTAATTACCAAGAAATACCATCAACATACATAAAACAAAGCGACTCAAGCTTGCAATACATTAACAACGAAGTGTATGTAAATGGTAAAAAATACTCAGGCTTTGTATATTTATTAAATTCAAATAATCAAGATACCCTTTTACTGGAAGGCTATTTCGAAGGCAAACAAGAGGGCGTTCAGAAAAAATGGTATTTAAACAAGCAAATTTTCGAAATTCGTTTTTATAAAGAAGGATGGAAACATGGACCACAAGTTTCTTTTTTTGAAAATGGACAAAAACGATTTGAATTTGTAGCTGTAAAAGATGCCTATGAAGGTGAATTAAAAGAATGGAATCGTAACGGACAATTAATACACTTCGGCACCTATGTGCAAGGACAAGAAGAAGGCAAACAACAACTTTGGTACGACAATGGAAAAATTCGTGCAAATTATGTAATTAAAAACGGAAAAAGATATGGCTTACTTGGTACCAAAAACTGCAAAAATGTTTCCGATACTGTGCTTCGTTCTCTTCAGTATTAGTAATATTTTTTGTAATAAAAAAGAAGCGACTCCAACACTCCCTTATTATAACGATGCTAGCTTTGAGCCATATTTTATTAACGAATCGGAGGCTTTAAATAAAATCAACCATCGCATTGCAGATTTTAATTTATTAAATCAAGATAGCATAGTCATCAATAAACATTTCATACATCAAAAAATACATGTTGCTAATTTCATCTTTACTACTTGTGGTAGTATTTGTCCGAGCATGACCAAAAATTTAAAAATTGTTTCCGATAGTTTAAAAAACGACACCAATATTGTATTCCTTTCATACACTGTAACACCTTGGATAGATGTACCACACAAACTGAAAGAGTACCGAGAATTGTATGATATTAAAGATACACGTTGGCAATTTTTAACCGGTAATAAAAACGATATTTACACACTGGCTAGAAAATCATACTTTGCCGAAGAAGAAATAGGATTTAATAAAGACAGTTCGGAATTTTTACACACAGAGCATTTTATTTTAGTTGATAAAAAACAAAGAATTAGAGGAATCTACAACGGTACTCTCGAATTAGAGATGTATCAATTAATAGAAGATATTAAAAGCTTAGAAACAGATTAAAATTTATTAAGAAATTAAGCGTTAATGCAAAAACCTAAAAATGAAAAAAAATCTTCTTTACTTATTAGTCGGCATAATCTTATCAACTGCATTAAGCTCATGCGATGAATGTGATTCGGAAACAACTAAATTGAGAATTGTATCCTTAACTCCATTATTTGTAAAAATAACGGGTACTACAATATATTCACCCGATGAGTATTACGATTTTACAAATTATACCATCGACTCAAGTGGTATTAGGTACGATAGCTTGGGCATACAAATTGATAATGGACTCGAATCTTTTAGTTCTCGGTTTAACTTCCCATTATTAAACAGTGCATATGCTTGTGAGCCTGTTTTTCATTTTTATGGTATCGACAGTATGTTTATCTACTCCGACCAAGATTATAATAACATGTTTCCAGCAGGAACAAACTTAAGGTCGATAGTAGGGTTTAGAAATGGGAACAATGTTTCAGAAAATGCCGACACAGAAATTCAAGGATCTCTCGGTTTTATAAATTTCAAAACAGCACCAGATTTCAATAAATCGCATGTATTAACTATTGTATACAGGCTTTCTAATGGTAATAAAGTAAAGAGTGTATTACCTAAAGTTAAAATTTTAAAACCATAACATTATTGTTGCTTATTTTATGTAAGTGGAATATTATTTTTCATTAAGTTTGATGAAAGCATCAAGCATATGAAGCACATCTATTATGTTAGTTTAGTTGCCACTCTTTTATTGCTACAAAAATTTAGTGCTGCACAAGAAAGCAAAAAAGTAATTACTACTTATTTCAACACCGTTCCTAAAACTCAGATTAGAGCATTGGAAGTACTAAACGACTCGGTCGTTTGGTTTGCCGCCTATTATGGCATCTGGGGATATACGGAAAATGGCGGAAAAAATTGGCACATCGATTCGATTAAGAATAAAAATTCTGAATTAAATTTTAGATCGATGGCAGTGCTCAACGACTCCACTGTATTGATGATGAGCATTGCTTCTCCTGCATATATTTATAAAACTAGCGACAAGGGAAAACATTGGAAGATTGTTTATGAAAACAAAGATTCATTAGCCTTTTTAGATTGCATTAAATTTCTTAACAATAAAATTGGATATGCATTGGGAGATCCCATTGGCAATGATTTTACCTTATTGAAAACGGAAGATGGTGGAAATACCTGGAGTAATATTGATTCAAAAAAACTACCAACACTTGATTTAGGTGAAGCATTTTTCGCGACCAGCAATACCAATATGGAGGTATTTAATAATGAAATCTATATAGCCAGTGGAGGTAAAACCTCAAGATTCTGGATGTATGATACAAAGAACAATAAAGTATACTATAAAAAAACACCACTCCCCTCTGGCGAACAAATGACAGGCATTTTTACCATGGATTTTTATTCTAAAAAACTAGGAGTCATTGGAGGCGGACATTATGATAACAAAGATAAATATTATACTAGTTTAGCTATTACAGAAGATGCAGGCGATTCTTGGAAATCACTCTCCTTTGATAAACCTATGTTCAGTTCTTGTGTGCAGTTTTTAGATGCCGATAAGTTAATAAGCACAGGTCACTCGGGTACTGTATTAATTGACCTTAAAAAAAATAAATACACCTATCTTAAAAATCTAGAAAATGAAGAACTCAATTTCCATTGTTTAAAATATTCACGTAGTAATCTTTATGTATGGTTTGCTGGTAGAAATGGAAAAATTGCACGTATTAGTATATTAGATTTATAATTATGAGAGCAGCTGGATATTTTAAATACGGTCCACCAGAAGTAGTAAAAATTATAGAACTTCCGAAACCTAGTCCTAAAAAAAATGAAGTATTGGTAAAAATTCACTATTCAACGGTGAATAGAACCGATACAGGCATTAGGATGGCAGAGTACCTCATTGGTCGTTTTGTCTTTGGCTTGTTCAAACCAAAACAAAATGTATTAGGAAGCGAATTTTCGGGAACGATAGAATCTATTGGCAATGATGTAAAAGAGTATAAAGTAGGCGATAGAGTTTTTGGTTTAAGCACGTATAAATTTGGTTGTCATGCAGAATATATATGTTTAAAGGAAGATGCATCCATGGCCATTATCCCTAGCAATTTTAGTTTCGAAGAAGCGGCTTGTGTTTTAGATGGATTGATGTTAGCGCATAACTACATAAAAGAAATTGACTTTAGTAAAAATCCACGCATCATGATTAACGGAGCAACAGGCTCTATAGGTTCGGCATGTTTACAATTAGCAGCAATGCACAATGTTTCTATAACCGCTGTGGGTGATACCAAAAATCTTGAATTATTGAAAAGCTTAGGAGCAACAAAAGTAATTGATTATACCAAAAGTGATTTCACCAACGACAATGAAAAGTATGATGTTATTATAGATGCAGTTGGGAAAAGTACCTTTTCTAAATCAAAAAAAATAATGAAGGATAAAGCTGTTTATTATTCTACAGAGCTTGGACCATATTGGCAAAATACCTATCTCCCATTGTTCACATTGTTTAGTAATAAAAAAATTAAATTTCCTATACCCGTAGATAACAAAGCGCTAATTCAAAAATTTGCCAACATCATAGCAGTAGGAAAATACAAAGCAATTATTGATTCGGAATACACCTTAGATAATATCATAGAAGCCCATCGATATGTGGAGAAAGCAATGAAGACGGGAAACGTAGTTGTAAAAATATGAATTACGAATTATGAATTACGAATTACGAATTACGAATTTCTTGCTTCGAACGTGGAGTAGAGTTAATAGGTTATTAGGTTATTAGGTTAATAGGTTATTAGGTTAATAGGTTAATAGGTTAATAAGTTATTAGGTTAATTAGGCAGTATTTGGTATTTAGTAAGTTTGAGTACTTGATACCTGATACTTGATACTTGATACCCGATACCCGATACCAAAAAAGCGACCCATTGCTGAGCCGCTTTAAAACATAAAACATGAAATCTCCTAACCAAATGAAAAAATTATTCCTTGTCTTCTAACAATTCAGGTGTTACCACTGCCTTGATTTTCGCTTCCAATTCTTCCATTAGTTCGGGATTATCTTCAATGAGTTGCTTTACAGCATCTCTTCCTTGTCCGAGTTTAGTATCACCATAACTAAACCAAGAACCTGATTTCTTTATAATATCATAGTCGACACCTAAATCAACGATTTCTCCAGATTTCGATATACCTTTTCCGTACATGATGTCAAATTCTGCAACACGGAACGGAGGTGCAACTTTGTTTTTCACAATTTTCACTTTCACTCTGTTACCCGAAACTTCATCTGCATCTTTAATTTGTCCTGTTCTACGAATATCTAAACGTACCGAAGCATAGAACTTTAATGCATTACCACCTGTAGTTGTTTCTGGATTTCCGAACATTACCCCAATTTTTTCTCTCAACTGGTTGATGAAAATACAGCAACATCCTGTTTTACTAATGGTACCTGTTAATTTTCTTAATGCTTGCGACATTAAACGAGCTTGTAAACCCATTTTAGAATCACCCATCTCTCCTTCAATTTCACCTTTAGGTACTAAAGCTGCTACTGAGTCGATTACTATGATATCGATCGCACCTGAACGAATTAAATTATCAGCAATTTCCAATGCTTGTTCACCATTATCAGGTTGAGAGATTAATAAATTCTCTACGTCGACACCTAATTTTTTAGCATAAAATTTATCGAAAGCATGCTCCGCATCTATAAATGCTGCAATGCCACCTTTCTTCTGAGCTTCTGCAATGGCATGTATTGCCAACGTAGTTTTACCCGATGATTCCGGACCATAAATTTCTACTACTCTACCTTTTGGAATACCACCTATTCCTAATGCAATGTCTAAACCTAATGAACCGGTTGATATTGCTTCTATTTGCTCTATGGGATTATCTCCTAACTTCATCACTGTTCCTTTACCATAGGTTTTTTCTAATTTATCTAAAGTTAATTGTAATGCCTTTAGCTTTTCTTTTGCGTCTGCCATATTATGTATGTTTTTATGTTTCTCTGCTAATTTTTGCTAAAAATAATAGCATTTATTTAGCAAACAAAATTAATTTATCAACATTATATATATACTTGATTTTCAATTATATAAATTTAAAAAGAAATCTCCTCCTAGAATCCTTTTCACAAAAATGCTATAATTTTAAGTATTATACAACTGCACTTATGCAGGTATTTAAATGCAGGATGATAAATGCAGGATGATAGATACAAGAAAAAGGCTTTTATTCATCATAAAAGCCTTTTCAATTTATATTATACAATAATAAGTTTATACATTTTGATGAGTTAACATCCAATTAATTCCATACTTATCTTTTAACTCCGCGAAGTATGCACCAAAAAACATATCCTTTAAAGGCATCGTAACATTGCCCCCTTCCGACAGTGCTTCGTAAATTCGTTCTGTTTCTGCCCTGCTATCTAACTCTACATTGATATGCATATTATTTCCATGCACCATTTTAAATCCCATACTTTCGGGAGCATCGGTAGCCATTAATACGAAGCCTGGAATAATTTCTAACTCTGCATGTAAGATCATTTTTTTAGTTTCTTCGGGCATACCTGCTGCTTCTGGTGGTAATACCACATCACTGAATCGCTGCAAACCTTTACCAACAAACTTTCCATTAAATACATGTTGATAAAACTTCATTGCTTCTTCTGTATTTCCTGGAAAATTTAAATACATACATACACGCGATTGATTATTAGTTTTATTTTCTTTCCTTAATTGAAAGGCTGATGCCAAGTATCGATCTAAATTACTTAAGCCCATACTAAAGCCTTCCTTAAATCCCAACGATATTATTTTTTCTAAATCATCTAAACTATCGTATTTAATTTCGATCGCAACTTTTGTTTCCTCTCCTTCTGCAATAAACTTATTCGTCCATTTTGCACTTGGCATAGTTTGTAATGGAACTCCATTTTCATCACAGAAATCATCACTCGCTTTATAATAATCGTGTTTTACAATTTTATGGTAATCGGCTCTACACCAATGTTTGTCGCCTTCTGGGCCACGCATCGAATACAACCAATGACCACCTTCCCTAAAATCCATGAATTTAGTTTCATTTATATAGGGTTCTGGCGCCCACCACTGATCCAAAATTTCTGGCTCCGTCCATGCCGACCAAACCAATGGAAGCGATGCTTCAAAATATCTTTCTACTAGTACTTTACAATTAACCTTGTCAACTTCAAATACCATGTCACGTAAGTTTTTCATCTTATTTGTTTTTTATTTTCTTTAATACCTTATCTAAATTATCGAATCGGTTTTCCCAAATTGCTCTGAACTGTTCTAACCATTTATCAATTTCTTTCATCTTTTTAACATTTAACTCATAATAAATCTCACGACCTTGTTGCGATTGTTTTACTACTTCACACTCTACAAGTATTTGAATGTGTTTAGAAATCGCTTGCCTACTGCAGTCGAAATTCTCGGCTATAGCATTTGGTGTCATGGCTGTTAATGCTATTAAACTAATAATAGCTCTTCTCGTTGGATCGGCTATTGCTTGAAATATATCTCTTCTCATCGTTTTAATTTTAACTTGCAACCAATTGGTAGCAAATATAAGCGCAACAATTCAGTTGCGCAAATTTATTTTCAAAAAAATTATTTACTTAGTTTTTGGAAGTATTTACAATAGGCTTGAATGGCACATACATGGCATTTCGGACTTCTTGCCAAGCAAGTATAACGGCCATGAAGTATTAGCCAATGGTGGGCAATGTGTATTTTTTCAGCTGGAATAAATTTTACTAATTGTTTTTCGGCCGCTAATGGAGTTTTCGCGTTAGTTGTTAAGCCTAATCGTGCTGATACTCTAAACACATGAGTATCTACAGCCATTGCTGGTGCTTGATGTATAACAGATACAATTACATTGGCAGTTTTTCTACCAACACCTGGTAATTGTTGTAATTCTTCTATGCTTGATGGAACTTCTGAATTAAACTTCTCTACCAACATTTTTGCCATGCCTACAAGATGTTTGGCTTTGTTGTTTGGGTAGCTAATACTTCTTATGTATTGGAAAACTTCTTCGACACTTGCATTTGCTAGAATTTCTGGATGTGGAAATGCAGCGAACAATTTTGGTGTAACCATGTTCACTCGCTTATCGGTGCATTGAGCCGATAAAGCAACTGCCATTAATAATTCAAAAGCATTGGTATAATGCAATTCCGTTTCGGCATCAGGTACGTTAGCTTCAAAATAGGCTAATACCTTCTCGTATCGTTCTTTCTTATTCATGATAATTCAACCGAAACGAAATTGCAAAAAAATATGATTATGCAAGCATTAATTCTTCTACAGATTTTCTTGCTCTTGGAGTAAGTTCTCTGGTTTTATACGGTTCTTCGAGTTTATCAGCATCATCTAAATAACCTATAGCAATAATACATTGTGGTATTAAGCCTTCTTCGTAATTTAAATTGTTTTTCAAAATCTCTTTATCGTAACCAGCCATGGGGTGACAATAAATTTCCATGCTGGTAGCTTGTAATAATAAATAACCTGTGGCAATACCTACATCATGAGATGCCCATGCATTTGGCTTACCTGAAGCTGTGAATGTATCACGTGCAAAAATGGTAATAAATGCAGCTGCTTTTTTACACCATGGTTTGTTTCCTTGCATTAAACTTTCCCAAACTTTATCAAAACTCTCCTCCCCTTTTTTTGCAATATGAAATTTCCAAGGCTGTTCATTGTTTGAACTCGGTGCCCATGAAGCTGCCTCCACTAATGTATGTATCTCATCCGTCGGAATTTCTTCATTAGAAAAACTCCTTGCACTCCATCTATTTTTTATTAAATCGTTAACAGGATATTGGGTACTTGCTATTTTTATCATAATTATACGCTCATTGGTACTTCCATTAACAATATCTCTGCTTTAGTGTTTGCCGTAATTGTTAATTCTGATGTTTCAACCAATCCCATTCCATCACGTTTAGCCAATTGCTCTCCATTTATGTTTACTTCACCATCAATAATAAAAGCATAAATACCATTACCTTCTTTTTTTAATTTATAGGTTGATGAGAGTCCTTGGTCAAATTTTCCTAAATGGAACCAAGCATCTTGATGGATCCACACACCTTCATCGTTTGCATTGGGAGAAAGAATCTGTTGAAATTTATTCCTTCTATCGGTCTCGTGAAGTGTAATCTGATCGTATCGTGGAGTTACATTTCTTTTATTAGGGAAAACCCAAATTTGAAGGAACTTCACTAATTTATCTTTGTTCTTGTTATACTCACTGTGCGAAACTCCTGTACCTGCACTCATTACTTGAATGTCGCCATTTTTAATCACTGTCTTATTTCCCATACTATCTTGATGCTCTAAATCGCCTTCCAATGGGATAGAAATTATTTCCATATTATCGTGCGGATGAGTACCAAAACCCATTCCTGCGGCCACTGTATCATCGTTTAATACGCGTAATGCCCCAAAATGTGTTCTACTCGGTTCGAAATAATGACCAAAACTGAAAGTATGGTACGAATTTAGCCATCCAAAGTTTGCGTTTCCTCGGGTATCGGCTTTGTGTATAATGTGCTTCGACATAATAGATTAATTAATTTTTATGTTATAACATACATTCTGTTGAAATGTTTATTAAAATTAGATTAATAATTGATAAATCGCCCAAAAAAATAAGGGCATAATAGTACCTTTACAACCTTTGTAAAAAAAATAATGAGAAAAAGTTTCCTAACCATTTTATTGGTATTGCAAGTATTTATAACATTTGCTCAAATACC
>JACCDS010430249.1_pt1 | contig 17310 bp, 14 predicted proteins | sample 7446441 | NCBI WGS metagenome assembly JACCDS01 (sample SAMN15323445, study PRJNA562643) | freshwater metagenome | isolation source: river surface water | place: USA:Blue River Watershed | collected 2017-08-17
ACAGCCTCAGGTCAATTATTGCCTTACTTGATTCAGGAATCTGAATTGCCTTTGGAACTACCTAAAATTGATAAGTATTTACCTACGGAAACAGGCGAGCCTCCTTTAGGACGTGCTGCGGATTCGTGGAAATACCAAGGGCAATATGATTATGAGTGGTCGACCATGCCGGGCTGGGCAGGATCATCTTGGTACTGGTATCGCTACATGGATGCTCAAAATGATGCAGCTTTTGCTTCGGCGGAGGCGGTTAATTATTGGAAAGCAGTCGATTTATACATTGGCGGTTCCGAGCACGCAACGGGTCACTTGTTGTACTCACGTTTCTGGAATAAATTCTTGAAGGATTTGGGATATGTGGCGGAGGAAGAATTTGCAAAGAAATTGATCAACCAAGGCATGATTCAAGGTCGGTCGAACTTTGTTTACCGCGTTAAAAATACGGATCAAGTAACATTTGTGTCACATGGTTTGAAAGATCAATATGATGTTGCTGCGCTGCATGTCGATGTGAACATTGTAGAAAATGACATCTTGGATGTGGAAGAATTCAAGCGTTCTCGTAATGATGTGCCTGCTGATGCACAATTCATCTTAGAAGATGGCAAATTCATTTGCGGCTGGGAAGTGGAGAAAATGTCCAAATCCAAGTTTAACGTCGTGAATCCGGATGATTTAATTGCCAAATACGGTGCAGATACGTTACGTGTTTATGAAATGTTCTTGGGGCCATTGGAGCAATTTAAGCCTTGGAATACGAACTCGATTTCAGGATCACATAATTTCTTGCGTAAGGTGTGGCGATTGTTCTTTGATGAGCAAGCTCAAAAATCTGTATTAGTCGATGCTGCTGCAACGCCAGAAGAATTAAAAGTTTTGCACACAGCGATTCGAAAAGTTCAAGATGATTTGGATCGTTATTCTTTCAATACGGTTGTCTCTACATTGATGATTTGTGTGAATGATTTGGGCCAATTGAAATGTCATAAGAAATCGGTACTTCGTGAATTAATCTTATTACTTTCTCCGTATGCGCCACACATGGCTGAAGAATTATGGACAGCATTGGGTGAGGAGGCAGGAAGTATTTCTCACGCTAAATTCCCGGTGTTCAATCCGGAATTCTTGGTCGAGAATGAATTCAATTATCCGATTTCCTTTAATGGAAAGGTGAAGTTGACCTTAGCCTTTTCGGCTACGGCAAGTCCTGCTGAGGTGGAGGCAGCTGTGCTGGCCAACGAGCAAGTACAGAAGCACTTGGATGGCAAAGCACCTTCGAAGGTGATTGTGGTTCCGAAACGGATTGTCAATATTGTATTAGGAAAGTAGTTAGAAAGGGCCGAGAATTCGGCCCTTTCTAATTGTGAACGATCAAGTCGACTATTTTAATTAGTGTCAGTGCAAAGGTTATTAAGCCTAAAGTCCAACGCATATTTTTATTAATTGTTTGTTCGATTTTTGCCTCAATTCGAGCTTCTAATGCTTCAAATCTAGATTCTAAAGCCTCAAATCTAGCTTCTAACGCTATGAATCTAGCCTCTAAAGAATGGAATTTTCCCTCAAGTCCACAAAAGTCTAAACGTAGCTGTGCAACATCAGCCGCTACCTCATCCAAACGCAAATCCAAATGATTGATGTGATTGAATTGCGATTTCAAAAGCAGCGTATTCACATCTTGATCTGTTAAAGCTTTCCCGTCTGAAAATTTATTTTCAATCAACTGTATACGTGGCTGAATCATTTCGAGGAGTTGGTGCTCTATTTTAGTATTCTTTTTCATTCTACGGGCTAGGTTTGATCATACAAATTTCGCCCTGAGAAATACCTTTTCCTATTCAATAAATGACTAATTGAATGATTATCAATGAATTGATTTTATCCACTCACGGATGAGGGCGACACCTTCTTGGTGTATGATGGTTCTGCCTAGTTCCGGCATCATGACACCGGGATCATGTGAGTTCATGCGGTAATGAAGAATACTTTCGGTGGGTTTGCCTGCAACGATGTCATACGATAAACCACCAGATCCTCGTCCCGCAGCAACGGGTGATTTCATTATTCCATATGCCGTCGTTCCATAATAGCGATAATCGAGAAATAATCCAGAACTCTTAGCAGGTCCTTTGGGATTATGGCAATGGGCACAGTTGATGTCTAGGTAAGCTTTGACGCGCTCGTTGATGGCTGCACCGTTATCTATATACGATACGAATTTCGGCCGTGATGAAGGTACTCCGCTCATTAAATTGCTCCGACTCCAATAGTCCAACTGGTTTTCTTCTCTATGTGCATACTTCATGAATGCATTCATTTGACGGGCAGAAGGACCAATGGGTGTCATGATTCCATCTCGCTCATGGCAGCCTTTACATTGATTCATATTCGGAACTACGTAATTCACTTGCTGCTTCTTACCCTGCTCGTTCTTGAATTCGACCAAACTCGTACCTCCTGCCACCTCTAAATAGGCTTCAGTTTGTTCTTCATTCCAAATGTAAGGCAATGCCACCCAGCCCGTAGGTTCGTGGCTGAGGATACGTGTTTCCATGATGCGCCGACCACCTTGTGGGTTACGTTCATCCATCGGATAATAAAAGGTTTTTGCTATGCGAGTACCTACCGGAAATTGGAAAACGGAATCGGGGTTATATGCGACCGATTGTCCTGTTGGTAACTGAATGAAACGTAATTTGTGCGCGTAATCGGAAAATAAGGGTGATATCAATTCATAAGGTGTTACGCCTGATTTGGGGACTTGATTTTTTAGCTCGCCCTGAAATAATCCATAATCTGATAATTTGCTAGGGAACTTAGGGCCAGGATGGTAAGAAAACAAACCTAAAATCAAGATAAATCCCAGATAACGCATCGCTAAAATTGATTCGATTTGACATATTCCTGAACACAATCTAGTTCTGCTGGATTGCGACGTACGTTCTTGAAATCATCCGCTGCATCCATGTTGGCCACCGACTGATTCACATTATGGTGGACACAAATTTTATGTTGGGGTAAATAATGACCATCTGTACCAAGACGAGCTGGATCTAATACTCCATCGTAAACAACATGGGGTACATCCCGACCGAAGCGTAATTTGAACCTGTAAATCTGAGCAAATCTTCCCTCCAAAGGTACGCGGCCTAAATGACGTTCAAATGTGTTGTTAAACACCGAAATGGCGGTCGGGTAGGGGTCATATTCCTTATCCTTAATCGCGATTTCTGCCATGAAATAGGAGATAATGCCCACGCCCACGGTTTGATGATTTAAAATTTTATTATTATATATGTCGACATGACTAGTGGCAAGGATTAACATGCCAGTACCCTTGGGTACTTTTCCAACGATATTGCCTTTTGGAGCGAAATTAGACAGGTTATTTTCCTCAATGAGGTTATCATGTACTTTAACGAATCCACCCTTTTTTTGAATCAAATCAGGTAAATCGAATACTAGAATTCCTCCTGTATTTCCATAAGCCCGATTATGGTGTACATCTGCATAAAGCGAATTTTCAATCTCAATGCCAGCTACATTTTGAAATGCCGTACAATTTTTCACCTCGATGTGTTGCGATTGACCTACATAAATTCCTGCATCGGACGCACCAATGGCCACGCAGCTATCAATTAAAATATGGGTGCAAAGAACAGGATATAAGGCATAAGAGCCATTTGAAGCTTTGGGGCCTCCTGTCCATTCTGCTTTGATGCGTCGGAAGGTAATATCCTTCACATGCATCGTTTTGATTAAGTCACCTTTGGAATCCTGAACGGTCAAATCTTCCAAAATGATATTTTCGCAGTTTGTGATTTTTATTCCTTCAGCTCCTGTTTTTTGATCTTTGAAACTCAACACAGTTTTGTCCATCCCTTTGCCGCGAATGGTGATTTTCTTTTTTCCTTCCAAGGAAAGACTGCCGGAAATTTGAAAGTTCCCCGCTTCCAATTCAATTAAATCGCCATCTGAAGCAAGGATTAATTGGGTCTGTAGGGCTTTTTCAAATTGGGCTTGCCCCATGACCGGAGAAAGCCCAATAAGTGAAATGAATACCAATATGTATTTCATACGAATTAGTTACGTGGAGGACCGCCGCCTGGACGCATTTGCGATTGCATGGTCTTGTATTTTTCTAATTGCTCAGGGGTTAAGATTGCCTTCAATGCTTCTTGTTGGCTTTCATTAATCTTCTTCATCTCACCCATCATCTCCTCGCGATCCATGCCTGCCTGACGGAATTCCATCATCTTCTCAATACGCGCAACGATTAGGGGTTCAATTTTAGACTCTTGTTCTTTAGTTAATTTCAATTCTGAACTCATACGGTTCAATTGATTCATGGCCATTTCTTGTGGACTTGGCATTTGTGCTTGTGCAGCTTCGCCGGCTCCCAAAAGGGCAACGACCATGGCGATGGTTTTCAAGATTTTTTTCATTGTTGTAAGTTTAGAATTTCAAGTTAAACATTTTATTCAAACACCGTATTCCAGATCAACGAATAAACTTCCGTTGGTTCCATTTTATCAGTGGATTGATTATCAGCAATATATAATGGAAAATAGGCTTCGTCACAGAAAGGACTTCCATGAGAACCTTTGACTAAACTAGCATCCAATGGAATCACATCCATGCGATAGCGGAATCCTGACAGTTTACGAGCTAATTTATAGGCAGCCCGTAATTTGATGAATGGGTTTTTGGGGTCCATAAACATCTCCACGGGATCATAGCCTGGCTTCTTGAAGATGTCTACACAGCGAGCAAAGTCGGGAGCTTTATTGTCGTCCAACCAATAATAATAGGTAAACCAGGCATCATTATCGGCAATCAAAACCAAATCTCCCGTTCGTGGATGGTCGATGTGATATGCTGCTAATTCGTCTCCGGATAATACTTTTTTCACTCCACGGGTTTGCATCAAAAGGAGCTTGACCTCATCGATTACGGAAGTATCTGGGCAATAAATATGGGCAATTTGATGGTCGGAAACGGCAAATGCACGCGATGCGCCCGGATCCAATAATTCCAATCCTTGTTCTTCCCGTAAAGCGATGTACCCTGATTCACGTAAGATGCGATTCAGATGTATGGGTTGGGTTACATTATTAATCCCGTACTCCGACAAGATAATGACCTTCGCGCCCTTGCTTTCGAAATGCGTAATTAATCGTTCAACGACCTGATCGATCTCTTTTAAATCGCCTTTGATTTTTTCAAAATCTACCCCAAATTTTTGCAAGCAATAATCCAGATGGGGCAAATAGATGAAAGTCAAAGTCGCATCATATTTCTTGTCGACATAAATGGACGCATCAGCAATCCAATTTGTCGATTTGATATTCGCATTGGGTCCCCAGAAATTAAATAAGGGAAATGTGCCAAAAGCCTTTTGTAATTCATCCCGCAAGGCGGCTGGATGGCTATAGCAATCGGGCATTTTGACTCCATCTGAATGGTATTGAGGACGTGGCGTAACGGAATGATCCGCCGCTGAATACATATTATACCACCAAAATAAATTCGAACAGGTGAAATTGGGGTCTTTTTTGTGTCCCGCATCCCAGATTTTTTCATCGCCCACAAGCTTATTGGACTGCTTCCAAAATTTCACTTCGGAGTCGACTTTGTCATACCAACCGTTACCTACGATTCCATGTGAATTAGGATACTTACCTGTTAAATAAACACTTTGGGAAGTAGTCGTCACCGCCGGAAATGGAGGCTTGATTTTCGATTTATTTTTGCCCGAAATATAGCCGTCCAAAAAGGGTGTATTTTGACCTAAAATACTTTCGCTAAGCCCTACGATATCGATAACTACGGTTTTTTGCATAATAAGTCTTGAATAAACGTGACCTCACGTGCAATGGATGATTCGATTGACTCTTGGTATTCAGCAGGCAGTACGCCCCACGTGTACGTTTCTATTTCCATCATATTTGTTACCTGATATTGCTTGTGGTAAGCCAGGGTTTCTGCGATTTCGGCTTGAGTGGAATTCAATAATCCATAGGAGTCTAAGAATAAAGGCACATGAAAATGTACGCGCCACTCGTCGTAAACGCCATCAGTATATTGCGCTAGTGCGTCACCTAAATCCTTAAACTGAATAAAACTCCCATCTTTTTTCAAGGCTTTGACCTGATGTAAATAGGTGGGTTCCTCGTATTTTTTCAATGATTCAATACGTGCTGACGCATTGTTTCGTAAATCCACGCGCAAGGCAGAGCTGATTTGAATCTTACCAATGGAAATATTTTTTGATTGTAATTCCATTAAACATTCCGATGGTTTATCAAATGAAACACCATAATGACACACATCGAAACAAATATGAATATGTCGGCGCACCCAATCTTCCGGAATTCCCGCAGTAATCGCAAAGGGAATCAAGGTATCCGTATACCAATCAACGAATTCACGGTGATTTTCTAGGAGACCATCGGGTTCGGGTTCGATGTCTATGTGAATCCATTTGCCCGTTTTCTGTTCGGTTTGCGCCAAATAGGGGACAAGTTTCAATAATTCCATTGTGGCTTGACCAATGGCGGCGCCGCGCTGATCCCACCAATATTTATAGGACAAGGGTGAGGTTGAAATTCCACCTTCGTGTTGATCGGAAGGCAATAATTGAACTAATAAGTCGATCAGGCGACGTGTGTAATTTACACGATCCTGCGACGTCCAGTCGGGTGCATGCACCTGATCTTTGACAATCGTATTATGGAATCCTCCATATGGAAATCCATTCAATGTAAAAAGGTAGAGGTCTTCTTTAGCCAGCCATGTTTTTAGGGCTGCTAACTTATTTGCATCTTCGGTTAAATCGATACTAGCCTGATTCGCGATTCGTAAACCCAATCCCATGGATTGGTCTGGACAAACTTCTTTTTTGACCTGTGGGACGGTTGCTCGTAAATTGGCAAAATGTTCTTCCCAAATTTCTCCTGGATGAATATTACTGCAATAGCTCAGATGTCCGAAGGCTGTTTTCATATTAAGCGTATTTAGCTAATAAGGCAACGGAAGCCTGGATGGTCGGAAAGTCCATTTCATGCACTTCTTCCCCTTTTCCTAGGGCTTTTAATAGGGTAATTGTCAGGTGTCCACCTAAATGTTCTTGGAATTCTTGTAAGCCCTTGTGTAAATTTTGGCATTCATTTTCTGCCAAAGCGGGATGATATAAATCAAAGCCTAAACCTTTGATGACTGTCAAAATGCGTTCACAATCCGCTAATGAAATAGCACCAATCAAATGCGAATACATGCAATCCAAAGCGATTCCAATGGCTACTGCTTCTCCATGTCGAATCTTAAAGTCGGTCAAGTATTCCAATTTATGAGCCGCCCAATGCCCAAAATCCAATGGCCGTGCTGAACCTAGTTCAAAAGGATCTCCACCAGATATATGCTTCATGTGTAAATCTGCACATCGGTAAATTTGTTCAATCATGGCCGCTTCATCTCGGGCATTCATGGCTGAGACATGGGCTTCCAACCATTCAAAAAAGGCTAAATCCTTAATCAAGGCAACTTTGATTGCTTCTGCAATACCCGAACGCCAGTCGCGATCTTCCAAGGTCGCTAAAAATGCTACATCGTTGAATATAGCCACAGCAGGAGCGAAGGTTCCTAAGAAGTTCTTCTTTCCTAAGTAATTCACCCCATTTTTAACACCTACCCCTGAATCATTTTGAGAGAGAACGGTGGTAGGTATACGTATTAATTTAACTCCTCGATGTGAAATCGCTGCTGCGTAGCCCGACATATCCAAAAATGCGCCACCGCCAATCGCCGCGACAAAAGAATGGCGGTCGATGCGATGTTCATCAATTGCCCGAACAACTTCTTCGTAAAAACGAGGATCGTTTTTACAAACTTCTCCACCTGGAAGTACCAAGATTTCCGCCGCTAAATCAGCTACCGCATTTGTTTCGAAATAGTTAATGATTGAGTTTGTTAATGAGGGATGTGCATCTGCAACCCCCTTATCAATGACAAAAAGGATGCGTTTACGGAAATTACTTTGGCCGAAATTTGATATAAAATCACACAAGGTTTTATTATTCGCGTCGAACAAGTGTTTTGTGAAAATCACTTGGTAATAAAAAGGAACCTGAAATTGCTGCTGTAATACTTGCATGAATATAAATTATGAAACGGCGAATTTTTTGCCCACCCAAATGGAGAGCGGTAATAAAGCTAAGGTAACAAATGCCATGTAATATTGTTCACTCACTGCGACCCAAGCGGCATTCATTAAAATCAGCGTTAATACCCCTGTTTTAACGGTTTGGCCTATGTTAGGTCCGATGGGTTTTTGGATAGCTATGCTTAGCTTTGAAAAAATCAAATATGCGTGTACCAAAACAAATGGCAACATATAGATCCATTTATTGGCTTGATATCCGACGGCCAGTTGGCTCGCGTGTACACCGATAAATAAAATAGCCGCGAACCATAAAGGCGCCGACTGGCTTCCATGAACCTCTCCGCGACTAACCAATGTGATCGCTGCGATGTAAATCAAGGGAATTAAGATTAAATAAAAGTGTTCCAGAACCCCCAATTCGTAGACGCTCATTCCGAGCATTAAATTGAATGCTCGACATAAGCCCATATTGATGGGCCCGAAAAAGCGCATGTGCTTTCCTTTGAAATCATAAAATAGTGCAAGTAGCGTAATGATGACTGCAACAATCCCGCTTAAACGACTCTGCCAAAAAGCAAGGAATATCCCCAATGAAAGTAAAACGATTCCGCCAAATATTGCTTCAATTCGTTGAATTCGTCCACTTGGCAGCGCTCTTTCTGGTCTTTCTAGAATATCCAATTCATGGTCGAATATGTCATTAAATACAACACCACCAGCATATAAACACATGGTTGAAATACCCAAGAAAATAACTGGCCAAAATTGATAATCGATCGTTCCAAAGGTAAATCCTACAATGGCTAGACCTGCTAACACATCCGTTAATGCCGTGATGACATTAGCTGGACGCATGAGTTCAAGAAATGCTCTGATTTTAATCCGCATTATCGAATGATTAAGGAATCTTTGTTGATGCGCGGCGCCTGTCCGCCACGTAAAATAGTATTGCCGTTGAATTTTTGTGTTTGGTCGATTTCTAATCCGTTGATGAAATCAGATTCCTGAATTTGCCCGCTTTGTGCAAAGGCATCCAAGGCATTTTGGTAGGTTACCAAACGAATGTGTTCATCCGGAATCTCTTTAATTTTCATCAAAGCGGCTGTTTTTGGAATCGCTAAAGGATCTGAAATTCCCCAATCTGCAGCAGAATTAACCATGATGCGCTCTGGACCATATTGTTTTACAATTTCAACCATGCGCTCATTACCCATTTTGGTAAAAGGATAAATCGTAAAAGCAGCATAAAATCCTTGATCTAAAACGGATTTAACCGTTTCTTCGTTATTGTGATCAATGATTACCATGTTCGGCGCAATGCCATGTTCAAGGGCAATAGCCATACTTCTTTCCGTACCTTTTTTCTTATCGCGATGTGGTGTATGAACTTGAACAGGTAAATTCATTTCCTTGGCTAGCTCTAATTGCGCTCGGTAATACTTTTCCTCCGCAGCTGTTTGGTCATCGAAGCCGATTTCTCCTACGCCTACAACTCCTTCTTTCTGCAAAAATAAAGGCAAGATTTCCATCACCTGTTCTGCTAAAGCTTCGTGATTTGCTTCACGGGAATTTAAACCAATTGTGCAATAATGTTTGATCCCAAATTGCGATGAACGAAAACGCTCCCAGCCCACTAAACTCGCAAAATAGTCTTTAAATGAGGCTAATCCGGTACGTGGCTGGCCCAACCAGAATGCAGGCTCAATCAAGGCAACAACGCCCGCATCGGCTAAAGCTTGGTAGTCATCCGTTGTTCGCGATGTCATATGAACATGCGGATCAAAGAATTTCATACCCTGCGTGTATTGCGCAAAGGTGCCATCAACGGCATGCGAGGTTGTTTTTTCTTGTTCTGTTCCTTCAAAATGAGAAGGGTTTCCTATAGGTTTATGTTCTTGACACATTTTAGGCGGTATAAATTGGTTCTGGTAATTCGAGTTCATGCCAAAGCCCCAGTGTGCTACCAGGAATTTGAATTTCTTGTTTCACTAAAGTAGCAGCGTACATATCTCGTGGATTTTCAGATTGGGCTAATTTTTCAACATCAGCTTGTAATGTTTCGTTCATGAATCGTGGCACAAGTCTCCATACTTGCGAGGGAACCCGTCGACCTGCTGACCACCTTTCATGTGCAAAATCCGACAAAGTATTAGCTAAATCTTGATTTGCACGCTCATCTAATCCAATAATTTGATGAATCGCTTTATCGTTGAAAATACATTTAAGTACTAATTGGTTCCACGCGGACTCGCTAAAATGATCTCTAGGATACGTATTTCCAAAGGCTATAGCATCGAATACAGGACCCATATTGGAACGAACGGCATCTGTTGCACGTAATAAAAACGACTCTGGATTGTTCAAGTATGGTAAAGCTCGCGTTAGTGCAACAGCTTCCTGCATTTCTGCAGTTTCGAATAAAATATCAAGGTTAGTCTGATCTAAATCAATTAGCAATGCAACACGAATTAGTTGATCTAATGTCCACCCCTGAAAAGCCCCAGATGTAATTTCTGATTTTGAAATAAATCGAGGTGCTTTCACAAATGCTAGCGCCAATGCTTTACCTGATTGTGCTTTTTGTTCAGCTAACCAAGTTAATTCGGCTTCACTCGCGATGGCAGCGATGGATTCAGTGATTTGTAAATTCGTTTTCACGGCTAATTAGGTTCCTTTGAACGAATTTAATAAAAAAAATGGGTATTCTTATGATTTGATGACTTGATCAATATTCTCTTCTGGTTTTATTCGATAAGGTCCTTTTCTTAGCCATAGTATTCTGAAAAAATACCGAAATAATACGGCTACTTTAAGTCCAAAAATTCGCTGGTTTTTCGTGTCAAAATCCCAGGATTTCCCTGTCAAAAGATTTAGGCTAATTTTCCAAGCCCAAAATATTGGGGCAAGCAACCCATAGTTTAAGTAAATGACTAATAATGCTAGGATTCCGTAACTTTTTCGTATCCAGAGCAAATTCGAAATTTGAATTTGGATAGAAAATCGATTTACCCATGAATATTCTGTTCGGCGGAATTCATTCTCTTTAATTAAATGGATGAAATTCACATCTTCAAAATAAGCTAATTTCCCTATTTTGCTCAGTCGGTAACTTAATTCTGCATCTTCCGCATACATGAAGAAGTCTTCGTCCCATCCATTTATTTTCAGGAGGTTGGCTTTAGAGGCCATGATGAATGCGCCTACCAAATTGTTTGTTTCTTCTGGTCTTGAAAATGTTTGCTTGGGGAGTAATAGATTGATCAAATTGTGAAAAATAGCCTTATTGGGGACAATATAAAAATCTCTTCTTACATCGTTTAAGGTGCGGTAATAAGGTAATGCCTGTTTATTTTCATTCAATTGATTTCCCCCGACTGCAACCAAAGACTTTTCCTTTTCTAAGTGTTGCCATGCAAACTTAATTGTATTGTCAAAAATGAGGGTGTCTGCATTTAGGAATAAAATGTATTGACCTGATGCAGCTTTTAATCCAATATTATTGGCGTAGGAAAAACCTGAATTATATCCAGCATCTATCCAAGTTGTTTTTGGAAATTCGCTTAGTATTTGAGCGTTTGCTTGTGGGATAAAGTGATTGTCAACAACGATGCATTCAAACGTCACATTTTGGGTATGTGTATACACACTCCGTAAGCAATCTAATAAAAGCGCTTCAGTTTGGTAGTTGACAAATACGATTGATACATCCATGCAGCTCAAAATTAGTTTGAAATTATTTTAATTAGACCCATCCCGTTGTTTTTCTTTTCCAATCTGTTTGGTTTTATCTATATTTCCTATTCAAAAAAATATGACCATGAATATTCGTTGCCTAATTGCTGTCCTTCTATTCACTTTTGTTAATACAAGCATATTTGCCCAAAATTTCACCTTAGAAGCGATAAAATCCTATGCTTTTCCGACTGAATTAGTACGGTCAAAAAAAGGAGATAAAATTGCCTGGGCGTTAGATGAAAAAGGTGTTCGTAATGTGTATGTAGCAGAAGCTCCTAATTACATTGCTCGTAAATTGACAAATTTTAAGGATGACGATGGTCAAGAATTAACTTCGATTTCTATATCAGATGACGGGAAATGGGTTCTTTTTGTACGAGGAGGTGATCATGGTGCAAATTTTGATGATGAGAAGGCCGTTAATCCGGCGGGAAATGCAGAGCCGCAAACAGTCCGGCTTATGCAAATTTCATTTAATGGTGGACCCATTCGGGTGATTTCGGAAGGTGATTTTCCAGTGATTTCGCCAGATAATAAAGTGGTTTCTTACATTAAAGAAGGCCAACCTTGGGTTTGTAAATTGGATACGAATGAAAATGAAGATTTTCTGGAAGCCCCTGTTCGATTATTCAAAACCCGTGGATCAGTGCACTCGTTGGTTTGGTCGCCTACTGGAAATAAAATAGCCTTTGTGGCGAGCCGCGGAGATCATTCATTTGTAGGTTATTTTGAGATGGGTAAGTCAATTGTGAATTGGCTTGATCCCACATTTGCTAAAGATTTTAGCCCACGCTGGTCACCAGATGGCAATCAGATCGCATTTATTCGGACACCAGCGGAAGGTGGTTCGGCCGATTCTTTAACTCAACGTAAGCGTATTCCTTGGTCGATCCGTAAAGTGGGATTAGCGGCAGGAGAGAGGTCGGCTTTAGTTTGGGAAGCTCCTAATACCTACCGAGGTTCATTGCCAACAACCCATGGTGGTACTAATTTATTTTGGCCACGTGCAGACCGGATCGTATTCACTTCTTATCATGATGGTTGGCCTCATGCCTATTCCATTGCTTCTACAGGTGGATCAACCTTGTTGCTAAGCCCGGGAGATTTTATGGTTGAACATGTAAGTGTTAGCTCGGATGGCAATTTGGTTTATTTTGATGCCAATACTGGCGCAGATGTGACTGATAAAGATCGTCGTCATATATGTCAAGTTTCGGTAGATAAAGCTGATATGAAGGTATTAACAGCTGGTACTGGCAACGAGTGGACTGCGATTTCAGTCGATGGTGGATTTGCTTATTTAGGTGCTGGAGCACAGAAAGCACCTCAATTGATGCTTTCTAAAGGTGGAGTAGCTCGTTCGTTGACGGCAAATTTAGTGCCAGCTGAATTTCCTGAAAAGTTATTAGTAGAGCCAAAGCAAGTTGTGTTTAAATCGTTGGACGGTTTAACTATCCATGGACAGGTATTTGATTCTTCAAATGGCACTCAGAAAAAACCGGCTATCATCTTTGTTCATGGGGGTCCTCCGCGTCAAATGTTATTAGGTTGGCATTATTCAGATTATTATTCGAATGCTTATGCCTTGAATCAGTATTTGGCAAATTTGGGATTTGTGGTTTTGTCAGTTAATTACCGACTTGGTGTTGGCTATGGATACGATTTTCATAATCCCAAATCAGCGGGACAATGGGGTGCATCGGAATATTTAGACATAAAAGCGGCTGGTGAGTGGCTTGCTCAGCAAACATTTGTGGATTCGAAGAAAATTGGTCTTTATGGAGGTTCATATGGCGGATATTTAACAGCATTGGGTTTAGCAAGAGATTCGAAATTGTTTGCGGCAGGCGTAGATATTCATGGGGTGCATGATTGGGCACATCAGCGGGAGATTTCAGCCGAGTTATTGTCTGGTCCACATAAGGCACCTGATGCAGAATGGGCAACAAGTTTATCTTTTAGATCTTCCCCCATATCTTCGGTTGATACATGGAAATCGCCTGTTTTGTTTATTCATGCAGACGATGATCGTAATGTGCCATTTAGTCAAAGTATCGATTTAATTAATCGTTTACAAAAGAAAAAGGTGCCTATGGAAACGATGGTTATTGTGGATGATACGCACCATTGGATGAAGTTTTCAAATGCACTTAAGGTATATCAAGCCACGGCAGATTATTTAAAAGGGAAGCTTATAAAGTAGGTTTCACATGGATTTTAGCGTAATTTTGCCGCATGCAAGAAAGACCAATAACCGACTGGCTTCCGTTGACAAAAAAGGAAGTAGAAAAGCGTGGATGGGATGAACTCGATGTGATCCTGATATCAGGAGATGCATATGTTGATCATCCAGCGTTTGGGACGGCAGTTATTGGTCGGATCATGGAGAGTGAAGGACTGAAGGTAGGGATTGTTGCTCAGCCGAATTGGCAAGATGATTTGCGTGATTTCAAGAAATTAGGTAAACCCAAATATTTTTTCGGAGTAACGGCGGGTTGTATGGATTCCATGGTGAATCACTACACCGCAAATAAGCGTTTACGTTCCAATGATTCTTATACGCCTGGTGGTGAAGCGGGCTTTCGCCCGGATTATGCTACGACGGTTTATTCCAAAATTTTAAAGGAGATTTATCCAGATGTTCCTGTTTTAATCGGTGGTATTGAGGCTTCATTGCGTCGAGTTACGCACTATGATTATTGGGCAGATAAATTATTCCCATCTATTTTAGTGGATTCCCAAGCGGACATGTTGGTGTATGGCATGGGCGAACAACCCTTGCGTGAAATTATACGTGGCGTGAAGGCGGGAAAACAATTGTCGGATTTAACAGATATCAATCAAGTTGCCTTTATCCAAAAGCAAACCGAACCATTACCTGTATTAGGTGATTGGGAGACGGTGGAGTTGGCAAGTCATGAGGTATGTTTGCAGGATAAAATAAAGTATGCGGCCAACTTCAAAATTGTTGAAGTTGAGTCTAATAAATGGCAGGCGAATCGAATTACCCAACTGGTGGGATCAGATTTGTTGGTGATTAATCCTCCCTTTAAGACGATGGAAGAGGCGGAGATGGATAAATCATTTGATTTGCCTTATACGCGTTTGCCACATCCAAAATACAAGAAGCGTGGACCGATTCCGGCATACGAGATGATTAAGTTTTCGGTGAATATGCATCGGGGTTGTTTTGGTGGTTGTAGTTTTTGTACGATTTCGGCACATCAAGGGAAGTTTATAGCATCTCGTAGTGAGAAGTCTATCATGAAGGAAGTTGACCAAATAACGAAGCAACCTGATTTTAAGGGATATATTTCCGATTTAGGAGGGCCTTCAGCGAACATGTATCGTATGAAAGGTAAGGATGAGTCTATTTGTGCTAAATGTGTGAGTCCATCGTGTATTCATCCGGTGATATGCAATAATTTGGATACGAATCATACGCCATTGACGGAGATTTACCGCAAAGTAGATGCCCATCCGGGTATTAAAAAAGCTTTTGTGGGTTCTGGAGTCCGTTATGATTTGTTGGTGGACGATTTCAATAAAAATAATCAGGATGGTAATCACGATGAATATATGGAGCAATTGATTACGCGACATGTATCCGGTAGATTAAAGGTTGCGCCCGAGCATACATCGGATGCCACGCTACGTGTCATGCGTAAGCCATCATTTAAGTACTTCCATGCTTTCAAGAAGAAATACGATGAAATTTCGGCCAAATTTGGCTTAAAGCAGCCTTTAATTCCTTATTTTATTTCATCGCATCCGGGATGTGAGGAAGAGGATATGGCTAATTTAGCGGCAGAAACTAAGGATCTAGGATTCCAATTGGAACAAGTACAGGATTTCACCCCAACCCCAATGACAGTTGCCGAGGTGATCTATTATTCAGGAGTACACCCATATACCTTGCAGCCAATCAAAACGGCTAAGACTAGGGAAGAGAAACAGAATCAGAATAAGTATTTCTTCTGGTATAAAGCGGAATATAAGGATTGGATTCGGAATCGTTTGACGTACTTGAAGCGACCTGATTTGGCTCAAAGGTTATTAGGATTTAGAAACAACAAAACTGGTTGGAAAAAGTAATTTCAACGCAATAATTAACCAAAAAACAAAAACAAAATGGATGAGAATGAAGAATTAATCGTTCGCGATAGCAATGGTGCTGTTTTGAAAGATGGCGATTCGGTAACGGTAATTAAAGATTTAAAAGTACGTGGATCATCGAGTGTGATCAAACGCGGTACGATGGTGAAGAATATTCGTTTGACGGATGATGCGGATGAGGTAGAAGGAAAGGTAGAGAAGTCGATGATGGTATTGAGAACTGAGTTTTTGAAGAAAGCATAAATCAGTGGATAGTGGTCAGTCACTAGTCATTAGTAGGGAGGGACATAGTCCGAAGTCCGAAGGTGTAATTCCTTGGGCTTCGGATTTTTCTTTTGAAAAACTATACCAATTCAAAGTACCTCTTAGTTCTTATCTCTTACCTCTTACCTCTTTGTGCTATTCCTCCTCAACCTCCGGTTCCTCGTCCTGAACTAATCCTTGATTTAATTTCTTGGTGGATTTGATACCTAGTTTGTGTAGGTTTTGAGCTCTATTAATCAAGTTGCCTTTTCCAGTGCTCAGTTTATTTAAGGCATCGTTATGGGCATCTTCAGCCTTTTTGATGTGTTTTCCTACATCTTCCATGTCTTTCGTGAAGCCTACAAATTTGTCATACAAATCTCCTGCTTGACGAGCAATTTCAATCGCATTTCTGGTTTGATATTCCGTCTTCCAAACGGAGGCAATTGTTCTTAATGTCGCCAAAAGGGTAGAAGGGGATACCAATACTATTTTGCGATCCCAGGCATAGTTAAATAAGCTGGTATCTTGGCTGATAGTCGCCACAAAACCCGATTCAATTGGGATAAAGAGCAAAGTGAAATCAGGACTAGTCAAATCTAAGGCCGTATGGTAATCTTTAGAAGAAAGCTCCTTAATGTGTGTTTTCAGGGATTCAATGTGCGCTTTCAAAGCGATATCCTTCTCAACAGTTCCTTCTTCAGCGCTCGTGTATCGCTCATAAGCTACTAAGGAAACTTTACTATCAATGATTAGGTTCTTGTTGTCTGGTAAAAAGATCACCGCATCCGGTTTTATCGTATCTTGGTCCTGGTTTTTTGTGACAAATTGAGTCTGGTATTCCATCCCATTTTTCAAACCGGAGCTTTCTAAAACGCGCTCCAAAATCATCTCTCCCCAGTTTCCTTGCGATTTATTCGAACCTTTGAGCGCATTCGTTAAATCTTCTGTTTTTTGAGTAACCGTCTGATTTAAGCTTGTTAGGTTTTTAATTTGCTCCATGAGCACGGTACTTTGCTCTAAGCTGTTTTTTTGGCCTAAGTTGACCTTCTCCTCAA
>JACCDS010520488.1_pt1 | contig 17304 bp, 12 predicted proteins | sample 7446441 | NCBI WGS metagenome assembly JACCDS01 (sample SAMN15323445, study PRJNA562643) | freshwater metagenome | isolation source: river surface water | place: USA:Blue River Watershed | collected 2017-08-17
ACGTCGGCCCGCACCTCGGCCACGAGGTGCAGGTCGGCACCATCTGGGATGTGCCGCTGGTGCGCAGCGCCGCCTGGAAACTCCCCGGCAAGTGGCAACTCGAGCTCGCCTACCGCGTGACCCGCGAAGAGGGCCGGGACACCGATCACGGCGTCTCCGCTCGCGTCAATTGGCGCACCACCCTCCGCGAGGTTCTCGCCCACGGCCGCGCCCTGGGTAAGCCGTAAGCGGCGTTCTGGGCCTACTCGCCGGCGCTCCCTTTGCCGGGCACGCCGCGCGCGTGGAACCGCACCAAGTGCAGCTCGGCACTCGCGGCCGCTGCCGGCGGATGCACCTTACTCGAGCCACCCTGGGTGCCTTCAACTGGCTACGTAGAGCGTTATTTATAATGCTCTAAGCCCACTCTACCCACCCCTCCAGATCAGATGCGGCACGTCCCACGACGACGCATTCCGCGCTGCCCGCCCGCACCGGCGCACCCCGCGGCCGCCGCCCCGTGCGCCACCCGTCCTCCTCCCCATTCGCTGACCCGCCACCCCGCATTTCCTGCCGTCCACTGGCTTTTTTCTGAAAATACCAACTTCCGCCTTGGTCAATGGCGACTAAGTCTCATTCCCATGTGCCCATGTTCGTCTCACCTTGCTCCCTGCGTTCCGCGCAGTGCGCCGCGCTCATCGCGCTGGCCGCTGCCGCCGGACTCGCTCGGACCGGTCCCGAGACGAACTCCCGCGCCAGCACCGCACCCTCCGAGACCAACGTCCCCGTTGCCTCCCGCCTGACCCTCGATCTCGGCTCAGACCGCGTCGACCCGGCGCACTTCAATCTCTGCCCGAGGTCGTCCTACCGCGACGCATTCGCCCGGCCGAGCCCTTGGCTCCAGCCACTTTCAACCGTCGCCCTCTGGTTCCTCTGCGGCACCGAGTCCGCCTCCGACCTTACGGCGGAAACCAAGGCCCCCACGTCCTCCGGCCCGTCCGGAGTCGACACCATCGCCGGCGCCGCCGTCGCGGGCCTGCCACTCGCACCCACCCTCGCGACCGCACCGGCCTTCCCCCGATTCTCGGATCGTCCCGCGCTTTGCACCCTTTCGCACCTCATGCCGTTCGCGGTCGGTCCCCCGGCCTTCGGCACCCAAAACAACCGCCGCGTGGCCGGCACCTCGGTGCCCTCGGACCTCGCCTCGCTTCGGTCGCTGCTCTTCGCCTGCTTCCGGTCCGTCCGTTCCGTTTCTCTCCCGTTTTTCTCCGTCGCACGCCTAGCGTGCCCTTCGCTTTCCGCGCCGCGTCCTGCTGACGCGAGCCACCGTCCGAGTTCTGCCCTGCGCGGCAAACCGGCCCTTTCCGTCCTCCGCCACCCGACGCCGCTCCGCGCGTCCGGGCCCCGGCTGCCTTCGGCCCTTCCCGCACCTTTCCAACCACGTTTCCCATGAACTCGTCCGCCCTCCTCGCTGCCCGCTTCGCCGCGCTCGCCACCGCCGCCGCCCTCGCCGCGCCGCTGGTCTTCACCGCCGCGGCCCGCGCCAAACCCGAGGCCACGCCCAGCTATCTGCCGCCGCAGGACGACACCATCCGCCTCGACAAATTCGAGGTCTCCGAATCCCGCCAGAAAACCTACGCCACTCGCCGCAGCCACACCGCCACCAAGACCGACACGCCCCTCGTCGACGTCCCCCAATCCCTCAGCGTCGTCACCCGCGAGCTGATCGACGACCAGGCCATGCACAGCATCGGCGACGTCACCCGCTACGTGCCCGGCGCCGGCATCGCCCAAGGCGAAGGCAACCGCGACACCCCCGTCCTCCGCGGCCAAAGCACCACGGCCGACTTCTTCGTCGATGGCATCCGCGACGACGTCCAATACTTCCGCGACCTCTACACCGTCGACCGCGTCGAGATCCTGAAGGGTCCCAACGCCATGATCTTCGGCCGCGGCGGCTCTGGCGGCCTCGTCAACCGCGTCACGAAACAGGCCGACGGCGGCACCCGCCGCGAATTGTCCCTCGAGCTCGGCTCCTGGTCCCAGGTCCGCGCCACCCTCGACTATGGCGCCGTGCTCTCGCCCGCCGTCGCCGTTCGCGTCACCGGTCTCTTTGAAGATGCCGACAGCTACCGCGACGGCGTCACGCTCCGCCGTTACGGCCTCAATCCCACCGTCGCGTGGCGCCTCTCTCCGCACACCGTCGTCCGCGCCGGCGTGGAGCACTTTCACGACGAACGCGTCGCCGACCGCGGCGTATCGTCCTTCCAAGGACGCCCCGTGGCCGTGCCCGCCTCCACCTTCTTCGGCGACCCCGCGCAGAGCCCGACCGACGCCACCGTCAACACCGCTTTCACCGTCGTCGAACACACCTTTGCCCGCGGCGCCACCTTGCGTAACCACACCCGCTTCGGCCGCTACGCCAAGTTCTACCAGAACGTCTTCCCCGGCGCGGTGAACGCCGCCGGCTCCGCCGTCGCCCTCAGCGCCTACAGCCAGGCCACCGATCGCGACAATCTCTTCAACCAGACCGACCTCGTCCTCCCGTTCGCCACCGGCTCCGTTCGCCACCAGGTCCTCGCCGGCCTCGAGCTCGCCCGCCAGGAAACGGAAAACGTCCGCCTCACCGGCTACTTCGCCACCGTCGGCCCCGCCGTCACCTCGATCAGCGTCCCGCTCTCCGCCCCGCGCACCACGCTGCCCCTGACCTTCCGCCCGAGCGCAACCGACGCCTCCAACGCCGGCACCGCCAAAACCGTCGCCCTCTACGCGCAGGACCAGGTCACGCTCCTCCCCCGCCTCCAGGCCGTCGTCGGCCTCCGCTTCGAGCACTTCACCGTCGATCTCCTCAACCGCCGCACCGCCGCCCCCGTCGCCAGCACCGACAACCTCCTCTCCCCGCGCGCCGGCCTCATCTACAAACCGGCCGACTCCGTCTCCCTCTACACCAGCTACAGCACCACCTACCTCCCGCGCGCCGGCGAGCAACTCGCCTCGCTCAGCCTCACCAACCGCGCCCTCGACCCCGAGGACTTCACCAACTGGGAAGTCGGCGCCAAGTGGGACGTCCGCCCCGACCTCGCCGTCACCGCCGCCGTCTACCGACTCACCCGCAGCAACGTCGCCGTCACCGATCCCGCCGACGCCACCCGCTCGCTCCTCGTCGACGGCCAGCGCGCCCGCGGTCTCGAACTTGGCTTCACCGGCCGCCTCACCCGCAACTGGTCCGTCGTCGGCGGCTACGCCTGGCAGGACGGCAAGATCCTCGCCACCCAGTCCGCCACCGTCCTCGCCGGCGCCCGCCTCGCCCAGCTCCCGCGCCACACCGCCTCGCTCTGGCACCGCTACGACGTCAACCGCACCTGGGGCCTCGGTCTCGGCACCATCTACCGCGACGCGATCTTCGCCTCGACCGACAACACCGTCCGCCTGCCCGGCTTCGTCCGCTGCGACGCCGCCCTCTTCGTCCGCTTCAGCCCCGCCGTCCGCGCCCAGCTGAACGTCGAGAACGTCCTCGACCGCGCCTACGCCGCCACCGCCCACAGCAATACCAACATCACGCCCGGCTCGCCCCGCGCCTTCCGCGCCAGCGTCACCACCCGCTTCTGAGCCCGCGCGTGCCCATTTTTCCACTACGTCGTCCCATGCCCACCGCCCGCCTTTTCTCGCTCGTCGCCTGCGCGCTGCTCGCGCCCGCCCTCCGCGCCCAAACCGTCGCGGCGCCGGCCGCGCCCGCGCCTTCCTCCGCCGACGAAATCATCGCGCTCGACAAAATCACGGTCAGCGCCGCCTTCCGCACCGAGAAGCTCGCCAGCGCTCTGCCCGTCACGACCACCGTCGTCGATCAGGTCGCGCTCGACCGCCAGTTCGCCATCTCCGCCGATGTCGGCGACGCCCTCGCCAACTTCATCCCCGGCTACTCCGCCTCCCGCCAGAAGCTCTCCTCCGCCGGCGAGAGTTTCCGCGGCCGCGAGCCCCTTTACCTCCTCGACGGCATCCCGCAGTCCAATCCGCTCCGCGCCGGCAAACGCGAATCCGTCACCGTCGATCCGTTCTTCCTCGAGCGCTTCGAGGCCGTCCACGGCTCCTCCGCCGCCCAGGGCATGGGCGCCACAGGCGGTCTGATCAACTTCGTCACCCGCAATGCCCCCGCCACCGACGGCGTCGCCTCCGCGTTCGAAGTCACCGGCGTGTCGTCCGCCCGCTTCAAGTCCGACGGCTACGGCGGCAAGCTCGCCGCCGTCAGCGCCGCCCGCCGCGGCCGCGCCTCGTTCGTCGCCGGCGCCACCGTCGAGCACAAGCCCTTCGCCTTCGACGGCGACGGCCGCGCCATCGGCATCGACACCACGCAGGGCGAGACCCTCGACTCCGACACTTGGAGCGTCCTCGTCAAAGCCGGCTACGACCTGTCGCCACGCCACTCCGTCGAGCTCTTCGTTAACCGCTTCAATCTCGCCCAAAACCTCCGTTGGGTCCCCGTCGCCGGCAACCGCGCCCGCGGCGTCCCCACCACCTCCGTCCGCGGCACCTTCCCCGGGAAGCCCGCCGAAAACGACGTCACCAGCGCAGCCGTCACCGTCACGGACCGCGAGCTCTTCGGCGGCGAGCTCACCGCGAATTTCTTCTACCAGGATTTCTCCGCCACCTACGGCGGCACGACGAGCGCCAACGGCACCTTCGTCCTGAATGGCGTCCCCACCTTCGACCAGTCGCGCATCGTCGCCGAGAAGCACGGTCTCCGCACCACCTGGGTCCGCACCTTCCCCTCCGCCGGCCACCTCGGCCTCGTCACCGGCTTCGACTACCTCGCCGACGAGACGGCTCAGGTCCTCGTCCTCACCAACCGCGTCTGGGTCCCCTACACCACCTTTCGCGGCTGGTCGCCCTTCGCCCAGATCGAAAAACCGTTCGGCCAGCTCACCCTGCACGGCGGCTTCCGCTACGAACTCGCCGAACTGGAGGTCGGCGACTTCACCACCTTGGAGTCCGCCCGCAGCACCTTCGTCCGCGGCGGCAAGCCTAGCTTCGAGGAACCGCTCTTCAACGTCGGCGCCAACTGGCGCGTCCACCGCCGCCTCACCGTCTTCGGCGGCTACGCCCAAGGCTACGGCATGGCCGACGTCGGCCGCATTCTCCGCGCCATCAACACGCCCAATCTCGACGTCGACACCTTCCTGAACCTCAACCCCGTCGTCACCGACAACTGGGAAGTCGGCGTCCGCCTCAACGGCCACAATTGGAAACTCGGCTGGTCCGCCTACCTCAGCACCGCCGAGCTCGGCGCCCGCCTCGTCGCCAACGCGTCCGGCATCTACGATGTTGTCCGCGAAAAATCCGAGACCTACGGCACCGAGCTGACCGGCGATCTCCGGCTCCCCGGCCGCCTCGGCTCCGTCGGCGGCTACGTCGCCTTCCTCGAGGGGAAATCCGACCGCAACGGCGACGGCCGCCTCGACCGCCGTCTGCCCGGCGCCAACATCGGCGCCCCCAAGGTCTCCGTCTATTGGGACAAACCCTGGACCCGGGCCTTCAGCACTCGCCTCCAGTCTCTCTCGCACCTTCGCCGCAGCGACCCCGACAACCTCCCCGCCGGCGACTTCCACGGCTACACCTTGGTCGATCTGCTCGCCACGCTCCGCGTCACCGACCGGCAGACCGTCAGCCTCGGCATCGAGAACCTCCTCGATCGCGACTACATCAGCTACTACTCGCAGACCCTCACCGGCACGACCGCCACCAACGCCAACTACTACGCGGGCCGCGGCCGCACGTTGAGCCTCCGCTATCGTTTCGGTTTCTGATCCGACCCGACACCCCGACGGCGCGCGGCCGCTCCCGGTCTGCGCCTCGGCTCCGCCTCACGTCCGTCACCTCCGACCGCAGAATCGCCATCGCTCCGCCCTTCCATCTCCTTCCTGCCCGGCCGTTCGGCTCCCGACGAATCGACTGCACCTCGACCGCGCCCGTATCCGTCCTTCGATGACGCCACTTGCGCCCGCCCAACTCGTCCGCCGCTGGCGCACCTACCTCGTCGTGTGGGCCGTCCATCGCGTGCTCGGCCTGGGCTTCGGCGCGCTCATTCTCCTCGCCAGCACCACCGGCGGCCTGCTCGTGCTGCACCACGAACTCGAACTCGTCGTCGAGCGCGATCGCCACGTCCTGCCCGCCATCGCCGCCGCCGGGGCCGTCGCTCCCTCCGTCACCGCGCTCGTCGCCGCCGCCGCCCCGCACGCCCCCGCCGGCTACCGCGCGTTCCGCTACTTGCCGCCCGCTGACCGCGGGCTCGCGGCCAAAGTCCTCTTTCTCGCCCCCGACGGCCGCACCCGTTGGTCCGCCCTCGTCGATCCTCGCACGGCCGCCGTCCGCTGGCATGGCCCCGACCAGTCGCTGTTCACCCCTTGGTTGCTCGCCCTCCACATGCACCTCTTCGCCGGCGGCTGGGGCTACCTCGTCACTGGCTGCGCCGGCGTCGGCCTCGTGCTGCTCGGCCTCTCCGGGCTTTATCTTTACCGGGATCGCCTCGGCGCCCTCTGGCGCCGCCCCTGCCGTCTCAACCGCGGCCTCCGCGTCGCCTGCTCGGACCTGCACAAATGGCTCGGGGTCGTCTCGATCTATTTCACGCTCGTGCTCGGCGTCACCGGCGCGATCTACAGCTTCAACATCGCCCCCGGCCAACTTGCCGCGCCCAAGCCCCTCGCCGCCCCGTTCGCCTTCGCGCAGCACACCGCGGTCGAGCCGCTGCTCGCCTTTGCCCGCGATCGCTTCCCCGAGGGGCGTGTCCAGCGCGTCGCCTTTCCTACCACCGCCAAGGCGCCCGTCACCCTCCTCGTGCTCGAACGTTCCGCGCCGGTCTGGCGCAAATTCAGCCGCATCGAGTTCGATCCCGTCACCGGCGCCGTCCGCGCCGTCCGCGATGCCCGCGACGCCACCGTCCGTGAGAAATTCTCCGCGCTGCTCGCCCCGCTCCACATGGGCATCCACGGCTCCACCCTCACGCAGTGGCTTTACGTCTTCGGCGGGTTCGCCCCCGCGCTCCTCACCGCCAGTGGGGTCACGATCTGGTATCTCCGCACGCGGCGTCGCTCGCTCCCTCCGCCCGCATCCGCCGCATCCGCCGGCGCCCCCTGACCGCTCCGCTGCGCCCCGCTCCCGCCCGCCCTTCTCCGCCGCACAATTTCGCCAACTTCTCCTCGCCGCTTCCGTCGAAACCGAGCGACATCTCGCTGCCACCCGCCCTCTTCACCCGTTTCACACCCAGCCTCTCGTCCGTTCGCGTTGATCGCGCGCTCCGCGCCCGCCCTTTGCCTCCATGTCTTTCCGCACTTTCCTCTTTTGGCTTCACTTGGTTGCCGGCCTGATCTCCGGCCTTTCGATCGGCCTCATGTGCGTTACCGGCACCGTGCTCGCCTTCGAGAAGGAGCTGGTCGCCTGGTCCGAACGCGACGCCCGTCTCATCGAGTTGCCGCCCGCGGGCACGCCGCGCCTCTCGCTCGACCAGCTGCAGGCCAAACTCCGCGCCGCCCATCCCGACGCCCGCCCCGCCAGCATCGTTTTCCAGAACGATCCGCGCGCCGCCGTCGCCTTCACCGTCGGCCGCAGCGGCGGCTTCTACGTCAACCCTTACACCGGCGAGGTCCGCCAGCCCGCCTCCACCGCGATGAGCCGCTTCATGCGCACGACGACCGACCTCCACCGCTATCTCGGTTTTCAGGGCGAGGACAGCCGGCCCGTCGGCAAACTGATCAACGGCATCTGCAATCTCGCTTTCTTCGTCCTCGCCGTCACCGGCCTCTACCTCTGGATGCCGCGCGCGTGGTCGTGGCGCGCCGTTCGTCCGGCAATCTGGTTTCGGCAAAACACCTCGGCCAAGGCCCGCGATTTCAACTGGCACAACGCGATCGGCTTCTGGACCGCTCCGATCCTGATCGTGCTCACGCTCACCGCCGTCCCCATTTCGTTCCGGTGGGGCGCCAACCTCATCAACACTCTCACGGGCACGCCCGCCGCTGCACCCGGTGCGCCGGGACCCGGCGGCGGCCCATCGGCCACGGTCGTCGTCACGCCACCCGCCTCCGACGCCAAACCGCTCACCACCGACGCACTCGTGGCGGCGATCCAAACGGCCGCGCCGGCGTGGCGCACCCTCACGCTTCGGCTTCCTGGCGGCGGTGGCCCCGGCGGCCCGGGCGAACGCGGTGGTCGCGGCGGCGAGACTCGACCCCAAACTCCTGCAACCGCGGGAACGCCTGCCGCCACTCCCGGCTCCACTGCGTCCGCGGTGACGTTCACCCTCCGCGAATGGACCTCGTGGCCGCGCACCGCCACCTCGACCCTTGTCGTCAATCCGTTCACCGCCGAGATCCTCAAACGCACGGGCTACGCCGATCTGCCCGCCGCGCAGCAGGTCCGCTCGTGGACCCGCTTCCTGCACACCGGCGAAGCCCTCGGCCGGCTCGGCCAATTTGTCGCCGGCCTCGCCTGCCTCGGCGGCGTCGTGCTGGTCTACACCGGGTTCGCGCTCAGCTGGCGCCGCTTCTTCGGGAAAAAACCTGCCGCCCAAACTCCGTCCACCTGAACGTCGGCGGACTTGCGCCGGAACACGTCGTCATCTCGGCCGCGCGCCTGGCGCACGTCCGACCCGTTCGCAGTCCCCGACGCGTCACACCTTCAACGGTGGTCACCGCGCCCACGCGCCGAGCGGCCGGCATCACGCTTCGACGAGATCCTTTTCGATCTTCAGGTTGCCGATGATGAAGTCCTGCCGCTCCTGCGTGTTCTTGCCCATGAAGAACGCCAGCAGCTCGTCGCTGTTGTGCAGGTGGTTCAGCGTCACCGGCTCGAGCCGGATGTTTTCGCCGATGAAGTCCTTGAACTCGCCCGCCGAGATTTCGCCGAGACCTTTGAAGCGCGTGATCTCCTGCCCGCTGCGCAACTTCAGCATCGCCGCCTGCTTCTCCGCCTCGGAGTAGCAGTAGATCGTTTCCTTCTTGTTGCGCACGCGGAAGAGCGGCGTCTCCAGGATGAACAGGTGACCGTTGCGGATCAGGTCCGGGAAGAACTGCAGGAAAAACGAGATCAGCAGCAGCCGGATGTGCATGCCGTCCACGTCCGCGTCGGTCGCGATCACGATCTTGTTGTAGCGCAGGCCGTCCATCCCGTCCTCGATGTTCAGCGCCGACTGCAGCAGGTGGAATTCCTCGTTTTCGTAGATCACCTTCTTCGAAAGCCCGTAGGTGTTCAGCGGCTTTCCCTTCAGCGCGAAGACCGCCTGGGTCTGCACATCGCGCGTCGCCGTCAGCGAACCCGCCGCCGAGTCGCCCTCCACGATGAAGAGCGTGCTCTCCTCCGCCCGCTCGTTGCGGTCGCCGAGGTGCAGCCGGCAGTCGCGCAGCTTCTTGTTGTGCAGCGAGGCCTTCTTTGCGCGCTCGCGCGCCAGGTTCCGGATGCCCGCGAGCTCTTTCCGCTCGCGTTCGCTCTCCTCGATCTTCCCGCGGATCGCGTCCGCCGTCTCCTTGTTCTTGTGCAGGTAGACGTCGAGCGACTGCTGGATGAACTTGCCGACGAATTCCTTCAGGCTCGGGCCGTTGGGGCCCACGTTGGCCGAGCCGAGCTTCGTTTTCGTCTGGGACTCGAACACCGGCTCCATCACGCGCACCGCCACCGCCGCGTCGATCGACTGCCGGATGTCCGCCGAGTCGTAATCCTTCTTGAAGAAGTTGCGGATCGTGTCCGTGAGCGCCTCGCGGAAGGCCGAGAGGTGCGTGCCGCCCATCGTCGTGTGCTGGCCGTTCACGAACGAGAAATACTCCTCGCCGTAATGCGCGCCGTGGGTGAACGCCACCTCGATGTCGTCCCCCTCGAGGTGGATGATCGGATACAGCGGCGCCCCGCTCAGGTTTTTCTGCAACAGGTCGCGCAGGCCGTGCTCCGACTTGAACGTCTTCCCGTTGAACACGAGCGTCAGCCCGCGGTTCAGGAAGGCGTAGTTCCACATCATGTCCTCGATGAACTCCGTGCGGAACCGGAAGTCCGCGCCGAACAGCGCCGTGTCCGGCGTGAACTCGATCAGCGTGCCGTTCCGCTCGTCGCTCTTCGCGATCTTGTGCTCCTTCTTCAGCTTCCCCTGCTCGAACTCCACGACCTTCGTCTGCCCGTCGCGGAACGCCTGCGCCCGGTAGCTCAGCGCGAGCGCGTTCACCGCTTTCTGGCCGACGCCGTTCAGGCCGACCGATTTCTGGAAGGTCTCGCTGTCGTATTTCGCGCCCGTGTTGATGATCGAGACGCAGTCGATGAGCTTCCCGAGCGGGATGCCGCGGCCGTAGTCGCGCACCCGCAGCGTCCGCTCCGTCAGCTCGACCTCGATCTTCTTGCCGTGCCCCATCGTGAATTCGTCGATGGAGTTGTCGATCGTCTCCTTGATCAGCACGTAGATGCCGTCCTCGGCGTGCGTGCCGTTGCCCAGGCGTCCGATATACATGCCCGGGCGCAGGCGGATGTGCTCGAGCGAGGACAGGGTCTTGATGCTGGCTTCGGTGTAGGCTTGGGCCATGGTGCGGATGGAAAACGAGCCGCGAAGGGACCCCGCGCCGTCGCCCCTGACAAGCGCAAATCCGCCCCGCGTCCGCCCGCCGTTCCGCGCCCTTGCGCCCCCTCGGCAAACCGCTAGCGTCGCGCCCTCACCATGAAAAAACTTCTCGTCATCGGCGGCATCGTCGTCGCCCTCGCCCTCGTCGGCGCGATCGCGACGTCCTTCTTCCTCGGTCACATCGTCACGGCCGGGGTCAACACGTTCGCCCCGAAGATCACGGGGACGAAAGTCGTTCTGGGCAGCGCCAGCATCTCGCCCCTCAGCGGCTCCGGCACCCTCTCCAACCTCGTCGTCGGCAATCCCGCCGGCTGGAGCGAAAACAACCTCTGCGCTCTCGGCAAAGTCCACGTCAACCTCGCCCCGTTCTCCATTCTCGGCGACCACATCATGGTCAACGAGGTCGTGATCGATGCTCCCGAGTTCCTCTACGAGACCAAGCTCGTCGCCAGCAACGTCAACGACCTCCTCAAGGGCATCGAGAAGAACCTCGGCGGCGGCAAGGACTCCGCCGCCGCTCCCACCACCAAGGACGGCAAGCCCATCAAGTTCGCCGTGAAGAAATTCACCCTGACCAACGGCAAGGTCCGCCTCGGCGTCGGCGGCGCCGCCATGTCGCTCCCCATGCCCGACATCACCCTCACCGAGCTCGGCACCAAGGAAGGCGGCATCACCCCCGACCAGCTGGTGTTCGCCGTGATGAAGAGCGTCACCGGCAGCATCGTCTCCGCCACCGCCAAGGCCGCCGGCGACATCGCCAAGACCGGCGGTGCCACCGCCGCCGAGGGCGTCAAGCAGGTCGGCGGCGCGATCAAGAACCTCTTCGGCGGCGAAAAGAAAAAGCCCTGACCCCGCGCGCGCTGCCGGCCCGCCCGGCCACCCAGCCCGCCCCGAACCGACGCCGCCCGCGTCGGTTCTTTTTTTGGGCCGGCTTCCGGCTTGCGCCCCCGCGCCCCGCTCTCTCCGCGCGCCGGCCGCCGGTGCCGCCCCGGATTTCGCACCCACTGTAGTCCTCGGCGCCCGCTCGTCCGTTGACCTCGCGCGGCCGGCCGCCTCCGCTCGGCGGCCATGAAAGTCACCTACTTCCTCGAGGTCACGTCGTCGTGGTGTTTTTGGGCCGAACCGATGTGGGCGGAACTCAAGGCCCGCTACGCCGGCCGCGTCACGTTCGCCTGGAAGATCGCCCAGATGGCCGCGTCCGACTACCCCGTATCCCGGGCCCAGTGCGACTGGTTCTATCGCCGCAGCGGCATGCTCATGCGCTCGCCGTTCATGCTCAACTCCGGGTGGTTCGAACCCGAGTTCATCAAGGAGGGCGTCGTCGTCGCCCCCAATCTCGTCGCCGAGGCCGCCCGCGACTTCGGTTTCTCCGGCGATGAGATCCGCCTCGCCCTTGCCCACGCCGGCGAACGCGAGGGCCGGAAAACGCTGCGTCTCGACGTCGCCGCCGCCCTCGCCGCCGCCGCGTCCGGCGGCACATTCACCGCCGCCCAGATCGCCGCCGCCGCCGAATCGCCGGCCGTCCGCGCCCGCGTCGAAGCCTCGTCCCGCGAATTCGCGGCCCACCAGATCACCCAGCGCCCGGCCTTCGTGCTCGAGGATGCCATCGGCGACAAAGCCGTCTTCTCCGGCCTCGTGCGCCTCGAACCCCTCGCCGCCACCATCGACGCCATGCTCGCCGACACCGCCGGCTACGCCGCGCACGCCGCCCATTTCGGGGGCCCGCCTCCGGCCTGAGCCGACCGCGCGCCCGCGCCGCCTGCCGGGCGCACCCGCCGTTGACCGGCCGCGCGGCTTCCGTTCGCCTGAGCGCGATGCAACCCGCGCGCCGGATCTCCCACGCCCAAGGCTACCTCGGCCTCGGCATGGTGGCCGAGGCCGCCGCCGAGTTGGACCAGCTCCCGGCCGACGCCCAGGACACGCTGCCCGTGCTCGCCCTGCGCCTCGCCGTGCTCCAGGCGCAGGAAGCCTGGGCACCGCTCCGGATCGCGGCCGCGCGCTGCGTCGACCTGCGACCCGAGGAAGCCGGCTTCTGGATCACTTGGGCCTACGCCGCCCGCCGCGCCGACTCCCTCGAGGCCGCGCAACGCATTTTGCACGACGCCGAGCGGCGGCACGCCACCGAGCCCACCATCCAGTTCAACCTCGGCTGCTATGCCGCCCAGCTCGGCGCCCTCGAGGCCGCCCACACGCGCGTCCTGCGCGCCATCGCCCTCGACGGCTCGTTCGCCGCCCTCGCCGCGACCGATCCGGACCTCGCGCCCCTGCGCGCCGCCGGCCACACCTTCGGCTGATCCGCGACGGAAATTCGCGCCGCGCCTCCCCGCGCCCGCGGCGGCGCCTGCTGTATCCATGCCTCACGCACGGCGGTCAACCGATGCACTGCGTTGATCAATAAGCGCGCAGCCAGTCGCGCCGCGCATGGCTAGAGTGCCGGCGCCGACTCCGCTCCTCCCGCGGCACCGGCGACCACACCACCACCGCCAGACTCCATGAAGAAATCCCTGTTCTCGTGCGCGGCGCTCGCCGCCGTCGCTCTCTCCGCCCTCATCCCGGGCGCCCGGGCCGCCGGTCCTTGGACCGCCCGCCTCCGCGCCACCTACCTCGAGATGGCGGACAAATCCGACGCCTTCAGCGCGCTCGGCATCAACTTCCCCGCCGACGCGATCCGGATAAACAGCAAGTGGATCCCCGAATTCGATTTCTCCTACGCCTTTACCGAAAACTTCTCCGCCGAACTCGTGCTCACGATCCCGCAGTCCCAGGAGGTCACGCTCCAGGGCGTCGGCAAGCTCGGCAAGTTCAAGCACCTGCCCCCGACGCTCCTCGCCCAATACAATTTCGCCCCCAAGTCCGCCGTGCAGCCCTACGTCGGCCTCGGCGCGAATTTCACCCTGATCTATGACACCGAGCTCAAGGTCGCCGGCGTCGGGCTTGATCTCGAGGACTACAGTTTCGGGGTCGCCGCCCAGGTCGGTTGCAACATCGACCTCGGCAACCACACCCATCTCAACCTCGACGTGAAGCGCGCCGTCCTCCGCTCCGATGTCTCGGTGCAGGGCGGCCCTCGGCTCAGCACCGCGAAGCTCGATCCGTGGATCCTCTCCGTCGGCTACGGCTGGCGCTTCTGACCTCCGCCCCTTTCGTTCGCACGACGCGCGGAACGGCCCCCGTTCCGCGCGTTTTCTTTTCCGCAGACGCAGGGTCCCCGCGTCGCCGCCAACCGCGGAACCGTCCCGCCCCCGGTCGGTGCCGTGCCGCGCGCCTGTTCGCCCGCCGCGAGTGTCTGACAGTCTTGCAAGCGGGTTTTCCGCTGGCTCCATTTCCCCCGAGGGGCCATCTACCACCCTCCCCCGCCCGTCATGCCGCCCCCCCTGCTCGCGCTCCGCTCCGTCGCCAAGTCCTTCGGCGGCGCCCGCGCGCTCCGGGGCGTCGATTTCGATCTCCGTCCGGGCGAGGTCCACGCCTTGCTCGGGGAAAACGGCGCCGGCAAGAGCACGCTCATCAAGATCGTCACCGGCGCCCACCGCCCCGACTCCGGCACCGTCACGGTCGGCGGCACCGTCGTCTCCGACCTCACGCCCGCCTCCGCCCAGGCCCTCGGCATCGCCTGCATCTACCAGCAGCCCGCGCTCTTCCCCGACCTCACCGTCGCCGAAAATATCGGACTTCGTCTGGAGCGCGGCCCCGCCTTCCGTCGCGTCGACTGGACCGCCCGCCGCGCCCGCGCCCAGGCCCTGCTTACGCGCATCGGCGCCGCCGTGTCGCCCGACGCGGAGGTCCGGTCCCTCTCCATGCCCGAGCAGCAGCTCGTGGAGATTGCCTGCGCCCTCGGCGCCGGCGCCCGCATCGTCATCATGGACGAGCCGACCGCCTCGCTGACGCAGAACGAGCAGCACCTGTTGTTCGCCGTTGTGCGCGATCTCCGCCAAAGCGGCGTCGGCGTCATCTACATATCCCACCGGCTCGAGGAAATCTTCGCCTTGGCCGACCGCGTCACCGTCCTCCGCGACGGCGAGAGCGTCGGCACCCATCCCGTCGCCTCGATGGACGAGGCCGGCCTTATCCGTCTCATGGTCGGCCGCGAGATGAAGCAGATCTACCCTCCGAGCGAGTCCGCGCCCGGGGACGTCGTGCTCGCGCTCCGCGACGTCGGCTGCACCGCTTCGGGCATCCGCGGCGTCACCCTCGAGGTGCGGGCCGGCGAGATCGTCGGTCTGGCCGGCCTCGTCGGCGCCGGCCGCACCGAGCTCGCGCGTATCCTCTTCGGCCTCACGCCCGCCGATTCCGGCGAGATCCGGCTCGGCGGCGAGACCGTGCGCCTGCAGTCGCCGCAGGACGCCGTCGCCCGCGGTCTCGCCTATGTGCCCGAGGACCGCCGTCGCCACGGGGTCGTGCTCGAGATGCCGATCGAGGAGAACATGACGATGGCCGTCCACCGCCGCCTCTTCCGCGGCGCGTGGCTGCGCTTCGGCGCCGAGCGCGACCTGGCCCTCGGCTACATCCGCGACCTTGCCGTCAAATGCTCCGGGCCCACCGCCCCCGGCGGCAGCCTCTCCGGCGGCAACCAGCAGAAAGTTTCCCTCGCCCGCTGGCTCGCGACCAAGCCCCGCGTGCTGATCCTCGACGAGCCCACCCAGGGCGTCGACGTCGGCGCCAAAAGCGAGATTCACAAAATCGTCCGCCGCCTCGCCAAGGAGGGCCTCGCCGTGCTCCTCATTTCCAGCGACCTCCCCGAGGTCCTCGGCATGAGCGACCGCATCGGCGTCATGCGCGGCGGCACCCTCACCGCGCTGCTGCCCGGCGGCGCCGACGCCCACTCCGTCATGGCCTCGGCCCTCGGCCAAGTAGCCTGAATCGTCCCGTGCGCCGTTCCGTCGTGACGATTTCCCCGTTCCGCCCCGCCCACGCCGCATGAGCCGCTACTTCCGCGAACTCTCCGTCGCCGGCGCCCTGGGCGTCGTGCTGCTCGCGCTGGCGCTGTTCGCCCCGGACTTTTTCCAACCGCAACCGCTCCTGTCCCTCGCCACGCGGGAAGCCCCGACCCTCGTCGTCGCCTGCGGCATGGCGCTCGTGATCATCTGCCGGCAGATCGATATTTCCGTCGGCTCCCAATTCTCCGTCTGCGGCGTCTGCGCCGGCCTGCTCGCCGCCCGCGGCTGGCCGCTCCCGCTGGTGCTGCTCGCCTCGATGGGCCTCGGCACCGTCCTCGGCGCGATCAACGGCCTGCTCGTCGCCGGCCTTCGCCTCCCTTCCATTGTCGTCACGCTCGCCACGATGGTGACGCTCCGCCAGGGCCTGAATCTCGTCCGCCAAGGCGAATTCGTGAACCTCCCCGACGGCATCCAGTGGTTCAACCTCAGCCAGAGCGCGGGCCAGTGGACCCTCCTCGTCGCGGCGTTCGTGCTGCTGGTGCTGCTCGCCCTCGCGTTGCGCCACCTTGCTCTCGGCCGCTGCGTCTACGCCGTCGGCACCGACGCCGAAGCCGCCCGCCTCGCCGGCATCCGGCCGCAATGGGTCACCTTCGGCGTTTTCGCGGCCATGGGCGCGCTCACCGGCCTCGCCGCGATGTTCAACCTTGTCCAATCCCCGCAGGTGCAGCCGCTCTCCGGCAGCGGCCTCGAGCTCAAGGTCATCGCCGCCGTCGTTGTCGGCGGCGTCGCGATCTCCGGCGGCCGCGGCAACCTCTGGGGCGCTTTCGCCGGCCTGCTCCTGCTCGCCTGCGTCGCCCCCGCCCTCACGCATTTGCACGTCGAAGCGTATTGGGAAAAGGCCATCCAGGGCACCATCATCCTGCTCGCCGTCGTCGCCGACGGCCTGCGCAGCCGGAAACAAACCTGACGCCGCCGCCCATGCGCTCCGTCCCGCCGCTTCAGTCCAAAATCGCCGCCCGACGCCGCCTGCGCCCCGCGGTGTCCGCGATCGCCATGTAACATGAGCGCATCGTCCTCCCCTGCCTCGCCCGCCCGCACCTGGCGCGCCCGCCTGCTCAGCCACGAGATGATCCTACTCTACGTGCTGATCGCGCTGTGGGTCTTCTTCTATTTCGCCGGCACCTCCGTCAACCGCCGCGGCGTCACCGTCGGCTTCGGCACGCTCGACCGCCAATTCGACATCCTTCGCCACTCCTGCGAAATCGGCCTGCTCGCCCTCGCCCTCACGCCCATCATCATCACCGCGGGCATCGACCTCAGCGTGGGTTCGATGCTCGGCCTCTGCGCCATTCTCTTCGGCAAACTCTGGCACGACGCCGGCCTCCCCCTGCCGGTCGCCGCCGCTCTCACCCTCGTCCTCGGCGGCATCGGCGGTTCGCTCAACGCCGCCCTCATCACGGCCCTTCGCCTGCCGCCGCTCATCGTCACGCTCGGCACGTTTTCCCTTTTCCGCGGCCTCGCCGAAGCCATCACGCGCGGCTCGATCACCTACACCGACTTCCCCGCGAGCTTCCTCTTCTTCGGCCAGGAACGCTGGCTCGGGCTGCCCACCCAGGCCTGGCTCTTCTTCGCCGTCGCCACCGCGATGTGGCTCTGGGTCCACCGCACGACCCATGGCCGCGCCTTCCGCGCCATCGGCTTCGCCCCCGAGGGCGCCCGCTACGCCGGCCTGCCCGTCAATCGCCGCCTCGCCTCCGCCTACATCGCCGCCGGCGTCATCGCCGCCCTCGCCGCGATCATCTACACCGCGCGCCTCGGCCAGGCCAAGGCCGACGCCGGCACGGGCTACGAACTCTTCGCCATCACGGC
>JACCDS011714744.1_pt1 | contig 17301 bp, 7 predicted proteins | sample 7446441 | NCBI WGS metagenome assembly JACCDS01 (sample SAMN15323445, study PRJNA562643) | freshwater metagenome | isolation source: river surface water | place: USA:Blue River Watershed | collected 2017-08-17
ACTTACTGTCAAGGAGCTACAGCAAATCAACTAACAGTGAGTGGGTCAAATGCGGCTACATTTAATTGGTATACAGTTGCATTTGCAGGTTCTGCAACTAACATTGCTCCAACACCATCAACTACTACAGATGGGTCTACGTCATATTTTGTTAGCCAGACTGTAAATGGGGTAGAAAGTGATAGGGTAGAAATTGTTGTAGTAGTTAAACCTTTGCCAGCACAACCTTCTTCCATTTCTGGGAAATCAGCTCCAGCTGATAATAGTACAGAAGTATATGCTGTTAACTTTACAAATGGTATAGAATACAGTTGGACAGTACCTCTAAATTGGACGATACAATCAGGTACAGGTAATGCAACCATCTCTCAAAATCAAGTATCAGGTGCAGGAGTAAACTCAATAACAACAACTATCAATGGAGCTGGAACTATTAGAGTTATACCAACATTAAATGCATGCGTCGGTATTGCACAAACGCTAATTGTGGGAATTAAACCTCCACCTGTTGATGTTGCCAATGTTGGACCTTATGTTTATTGTCAAGGAGATATAGCATCTTCTTTATCTGCAACTCCAATGACTGGGGGAACTTTACAATGGTATACAGTGGCATCTGGAGGAGCACCATCCAATACTGCACCAATTCCGTCAACTGCTATTGCGGGTGTGCAGAATTATTATGTTAGTCAAATTGTTAATGGAATAGAAAGTGATAGATCTTTAATCACTGTAACTGTTAATGCTGCTCCATCTGCAGTTACTGCTGTTATAACACAACCAACATGTTTAGTAAATACTGGACAAATTTTAGTAAATGCAAGTTTAGGGAATCAAATCAGTATAGATAATGGTGTGAATTTTGGATCAGATAATTTATTTACTGATTTAATAGCTAATCAAGATTATTTCATCATTCAAAAAGATGTTAATGGCTGTTCTAGTAATGCATTAAAAGCAACTATCATTCCTGCTCCTATTGTTCCAGCTAAACCTACTATTAGCTCTAATGCAAATAGTGTAATATGTTCTGGGGGATCAGCAACATTAACAGCAAATATTACAAGTAGTGGGTATACGCCAACTTATCAATGGTTTAAAAATGTAAATGGCGTTGCAACTGCTATAGGAGGTGCTAACACTTTGACCTTCACTACGGTTTTATCTGGTGACTTTAGTTTTGTGGCAACTAATCCAAATTCTGGATGTTCTAGTGCTCCAAGTGATATACTCAACATTAATATAATCAGTCCAGCTTCAGTTACTATTGCACAAATTAATCAACTTGGAACAAATAATAATAATTGTAACAATACACTTGTAAAATTATCGGCAACAACTAATGCATCAAGTCCTGGATATCAATGGCAAGTATTAACAGATATAAATACCAATACATTTTCAAATACAGGATCATCGACTTCAAATACTGCTAGTTTAACTGGATTAGACGCGCAATTTGAAACAAGTACTATTGGAACTTATAGAGTGATTGTAACAGATGCTTATGGCTGTGAGAATAATTCTGATCCTTTTGTAATTAAAACGGTAAGTTCAAGTCCGTCAGTTTCTACAATATGCCAAGGTAATAATGCACTTTTAACTGCAAATACTACTGGATTGTCAGGAAGTTTAACTTATCAATGGCAAATTAGCTCAACAACAGTAACTGGTACTTATACCAATGTGGTTTCAAATGGAACATCTTCATCTTATAATGCCACTGCAAATGGATATTATCAAGTTATTGTAAGAGAAGCGAATAATACAACACATACTTCTTGTCCAGCACAAGTAGAAGTGAATTCATTACCAACTGTTACAATTGCAGGATATATTGCCAATTGTGCAGGCTCGACTACAATTTTAACTGGTTCTGCTTCAGGTACAGCAACAATTACAACCTATCAATGGTTGAATAGTGGTCTAAATATTGCAGGTGCTAATTCAAATGTATACTCAACAAATAGTACTGGTATTTATGATTTAAAAGTGACTGATGCAAATGGTTGTATTGCTACAACATCAAATAATGTCAATAATAATAGTTTAGTATTTAATCCATTACCTGCATTGCCAATAGCTACTGTAACACAACCAAATTGTTCTATTTCAACTGGAACCATTACAGTAAATAGTCCAGGTGCTGGCTCATTTTTATATACTGTAACCTCAAGTTCTGGAGGTGCTTATTCAAGTAGTAATAATACAGGAATTTTTACTAATTTAACTCCTGCAACTGCTTACAATATTACTATAACCAATAGTGCAACAGGTTGTACAAGTCCAGCATTAAATGTGGTAGTAAATGCTGTGCCTTCTATAGCTGCTACTCCAACTGTAACAATTATTGATCCAACTTGTACTATTGCAACTGGTACTATTTCAATTACAAGTTTAGGCGCAAATTATACTTATAGTATTAATGGAATAAATTACCAAACAAGTAATCTATTTACAGGATTAAATGCTGGTTCTTATTCCGTTACTTCTAAGTTCAATAATGGTTGTGCAAGTTTTGCTACTTCAGCAATTATAGCACCACAGCCAGTAACTCCTGATATTCCTGCAGCAATATCAGGTAATACAATTGTGAATGCAAATATTACTGAAAACTATCAGGCAAGTTTGGTAAATGGAGCTACATCTTATGCTTGGACATTACCATCAAATTCTTGGACAATTACATCTACAACCAATTCAAATACGATTACAACTACAACCGGCTCTACGGGAGGAACTTTATCAGTTAAAGCAATTAGTAATGGTTGTGAGAGCCCTGCTCAAACAATTTCAATTGCTGTAAAATCTTCAATGCCTTCTGTTACTTCAGCTACGTATTGTCAAGGGGTTACAGCTAATAGCTTAGCAGGAAATGTTTCAGCTACTGTAGGAGCAACTTTAAATTGGTATTTGTTATCAACGGGTGGGGTAGCTGACAATGTCGCACCTGTTCCCTCAACAAGTAATGCTGGAACATTTAATTATTATGTTAGTCAAACCCTAAATGGTATTGAAAGTGATAGAGCAACAGTTGTTGTAACTGTTAATCCAGCTCCAGCTACATTGACTGCTATTGTTACTCAACCAACATGTAGTACAAGTACTGCTACTATAGGTTTAACAGGTGGTATTGCTAGTGCAACTTATTTAATAAATGGTGGAGTGTTTAGTAATACCTCAGGCATATTCAATAATATTCCAGCAAATGCAACCTATTCCATTACTCAAAGAGATGCAAGTTCAGGTTGTTTAAGTGTTGCAACAACTGCTATTGTGAATATTGTTCCACCAACACCATCAGCACCTGTAGTATCCATAACTCAACCTGATTGTATTACTTCAACTGGTACAATAAATATTACTATTAGTGATAATAATAATACCTATAGTATTGATGGGATTAATTATCAATCTAGTAATATTTTTACTGGTTTATCTGCAGGCAACTATTCTGTGACAGTTAAAAACGCAAGTGGCTGTAGTAGTTCAATTACAATTGCTAACATTAATCCACAACCACTCCCAAGTCAGCCTTTATTAAATGGTTCTTTAACACCAAATTCAATAATTAATTGTGCTGGTACTGCAACAACATTAACAGCTAGTTTAACTTCGTCTCCAACATCATCTGCAAATAACAATGGGTTAACTTATCAATGGTATAATAATAACACTATAATTCCTGGTGCTGTAAATGTTACATTTAGCCCATTTGCATCTGGAAATTACACAGTGATTGCTACCAATACTTTAGGTTGTACTAGTATCGCTAGTGGTTCAATTTCAGTTACAATTAATCCATTGCCAACTGCGACCATTACTGGAGGAGCAGAGTTGGCACTAAGTGATTGTAGTCAAACTAAAATTATTTTAACTGCTGGAACGAATGCTGTTTCACCAACTTACCAGTGGTTAAAACTTGATCCAAATAATAGTACTTATTCTCCTGTAGGACTACCATCAAGTAACACAGCAAACCTGACTGGGTTAAATAGTAGTTTCGAAGTGAGCATTGCTGGTTCTTATAAGGTTCAAGTAAGTTCTAATGGCTGTTCAAGTACTTCTGCAGTTACTAAAATTGTTCAAGCGCCAGCAGTAAATGCATTGGCTTTAACTACTATATGTCAAGGAGCAACTGTGAATTTGAGTGTTACTGGTTCATTTGCTAGTTATCAATGGCAACAAAATACAGGTGGTGGATTTATAAATGTTTCTACAAATGGAACTGGCGCTACATTGAGTGTTAGTAATGGTGGAGATTATAGGGTTATTGCTAATAATGGTTCTTCAAACGCTACATCATGTCCAATTACCATTACATCTAATTCATTACCAGTTGCAAATATTACTATTGCTCCATCAGATAATATTTGTGCTGGTACAACGGCAGCTATAAATGCTAATGTGTTTGGAGCAGCTCCTTATTCATATCAATGGAATCTTGGTTCTAATCCAATTTTTGGAGCTATTTCTGATACATATACAACAACAGTAGGTGGTGACTATTCAATAAAAGTTACTGATGCTAATGGTTGCGAATCAACAAGCGCAAGTTCTACATTAACTGTTAACCAATTGCCGGCAAAACCAACCGCTATTTCTGGTCAAACTGTAGTGATTGCAAACAATAATATTACGTATTCAGTTAATCCAGTATTTGGAGCGAGCTCTTATACTTGGTCACTACCAAATGGTTGGACTGGTTCATCAACAACTAATAGTATTAATGTTGTTGCAGGTACCTCTGGTGGTATCATTACTGTCGTAGCCAATGCAAATGGATGTTCAAGCCCAGCACAGTCATTGGTTGTTGAAATGGCCATTGTTAATCCAGATATAAATATTACGGATATAAATAAACCAATAAATGGTCAATTATCAACAAATGATAAGTTATCCCCAGGAAGTACATATGGAACGCCATATGCGGATAATAATAATCCAGCAGGTGGAACAATAACCATTAATCCTGATGGATCTTATACTTTTAATGCAACTATACCAGGTAAATACGTTTATAATGTACCAGTTTGTCCTTCAGGTCAAACCAGTGGTTGTCCATTAAGCCCAATTGAGATTTCAGTACTGGATCCAACATTGTCAAATAATAAGCCTTCAATTAATATTGATATTGCCATAGTACCTTCTGGATCTAGTACAACTACAAATATTTTAGCCAATGATATTGCTGGTAATGCAGGCGGATCGATAAATGCATCTAGTTTAAGTATCGTTACACAGCCATTACATGGTACAGTAGTGGTAAACAATGATGGCACAATAACTTATACCCCAGACAATGGTTTTACTGGTACAGATAAGTTAATTTATCAAGTGTGTGATAATTCAAATCCAGCAAATTGTTCAACTGCAGAAGTGTTCTACTCGGTGATAGATGCAAATGCAAGTACATCAACATTTGCAAATGATGATATTGCTAAAGTGGTGGCTAGTTTAGATGGTTCATCTACAGTATCAGGCAATGTGTTAAATAATGATAATAGTACAACTGGTAAGGTATTAACAGCGAGTATACCATCTGGTAATCTACCATCTTCTGATAAAGGCACAATACAGTTTAATGCAGATGGAACTTATACATTTACCCCGGCAGCTGGATTTACAGGACCTGTTGATATAATTTATCAGGTTTGTGATAATAGTAATCCAGCGATATGTACAAAAGCGACATTACACATAATTGTTGAACCAGCTTCTGTGATTAATCCTGATGTGAATACTACAATTATCAATGTGCCAGTAAATGGTAGTTTATCAACCAATGATCAAAATTATCCTGGTACAAACTATCAACAACCAGCAGTTAATCCAAACAATCCTTCAGGAGCAAGTATAACAATTAATGCAGATGGCACATATATTTTTACAGCCACTACTCCTGGAAAATATGTTTATTATGTTCCAGTATGTGCAGCAGGTCAGACAACAGGATGTCCATTAACTCCATTAGAAATTAGTGTTCTTGATCCATTGGCTAATAATAATAAGCCAGTATTGAATAATGATTATGCTTACAGTAAAATAAATACTCCAACAACAGTGAATGTATTATCAAATGATCAGTCTGGTAATACAGGCACAAATTTAAATACTTCAAGTTTAACCATTGCGAATAATCCAGCTCATGGATCAGCTACTGTAAACAATGATGGTACAATAAGTTATGTTCCAAATGCAGGTTTTGTTGGGAAAGATAGTTTAGTGTATAATATTTGTGACAATAGTTTACCTAATCCAATTTGTAATACTGCAGTAGTATATTTCACTATAGAACCTGTAAATGCTACAAATAAAACCATAGCATTAGATGATTATGCAAATATCACTAATACGCCAAATGGTGGAGTAACTGTTAGTGGCAATATTCTTACGAATGATAATAGTACAATTAGCAATGCGATATTAACTGCTAGTGTGATCGCTGGACCAACTAGTTCGCAGGGGGTATTTACTTTAAATGCTAATGGCTCTTATACATTTACAGCGGCGGCAGGATTCAGTGGGCCGATAGATATTATATATCAAGTATGTGATAATAGTAATCCTGCAATATGTGTCAAAGCTACTTTGCATATTTTAGTAGAACCTGCACCTATTTTAACCCAAGATATTAATGTAACCAATATTAATACACCTGTGAATGGTAGTTTGGCAACGAATGATATTGTTTCTTCAGGTACAACTTATGTTCAGCCATCTGAAAATTCAAGTAACCCATCAGGCGCAAGAATTACTGTAAATTCAAATGGAACCTATACTTTTAATGCGACCACTCCTGGAAAGTATGTTTATTATATTCCAGTTTGTGCCTTAGGTCAAACTTCAGGTTGTCCATTGTCTCCATTAGAAATTACAGTGGTTGATCCTGCTTCAAATGCTAATTTACCAATTGTCAATAATGACAATGCAATTGTTAAACAAGGCAATTCTGTTAGTACCAATGTCTTAGCAAATGATAAAACAGTCAATTTAGGAGGAATTTTAAATGTTTCTAGCTTAAGTATATCAACAAATCCAACTAATGGAAATGCTGTTAAGAATTCCAATGGGACCATTACATATACTCCAATAGCTGGTTTTGTTGGAACCGATAGCTTAGTATATTCTATTTGTGACAATACTAATCCAACGGCATTATGCTCAACAGCAGTTGTATATTACACTGTCATACCGTCCAATTCAATTTCAACAAATGGCTTAACGGATGATTTTAATAGTTCTTCTAATGGTGCTACAGTAACTGGTAATGTGTTAAATAATGATTCAAATTCAAATGGAACTGCTTTAACAGTTACTGGACATTCAGGGCCAACATCCAATAAAGGCACTATTCAATTTAATGCAAATGGGACTTATTCATTTACACCTGCAGCAGGGTATAGTGGACCAGTAGATATTATTTATACTGCCTGTACAAATACCAACCCTTCAGTTTGTAGTAATGCCACATTGCATATTGACGTATTGCCAAGTGCAAATATTATTAATGATAATAACAGCGGAACAGTTGATGTGCCAATAACTGGCAATATTGCTACAAATGATATTGCTCCTAATAGTACATATGGAACGCCTATTCCTAATAATGCCAATTTAGCTGGTGCAACAATTAGTTTGAATTCAGATGGTACTTATAGCTTTATGGCTTCTAGAATTGGTATCTATAGATTTACAATACCTGTTTGTGCTCAAGGTCAAACAATTAATTGTCCAACTTCTGAATTAGAGATTAATGTTAGCTACCTACCTCAAGTAGCTATGAATCTAGTTTATCCTACATTATTGCAAGCCGATTCGGTGCATATGAAATTTATATTAACAGAAGGCGTAGGGCCATATATAGTAATTATTAAGAATAGTTTGGATAATAAAATTGATACCATTCGAAATCTAATGAATGGTGATAAGGTTAAATTAGCTCCAAGAAAAGACGATACAAGATATACAGTACTTAAAGTAACTGATGCAAATGATGTTTCAAGAGTTTCTAAGTTTACCAAAGACACTGCCTTCTTGAATGTATTAAAACCACAGTTATTATTAACTCTCAAAGCTGAACTTCCAACTAAATTACCTGATAATTCATTTAAGACTAAAATTATAATGAAGGTAAAAAATAATGGAGAGTTAGATCTTCAAGGAGTGCAAGTGAATGCAGATTTATCTAAAGTATTCCCTAAAGACATGCGCTATACATTAGATAGTGTTAGAGTGACTAAAGGTAATGTAAAATTAAATCCTAGCTATACTGGTTTTGGTGCTCAGTTTGCATCTAGTTATGTTACTATTGTAAACGACGGGTTTACCATTAAATATAGATCCCAAGCTGGTTTATCAGGATCTGATTTATTTGATAACGGAGTGAATTTGAAAATTAATGAAGAAAGTAATGTGGTCTTTTACTTTACGATTATACCTGGAAAGATTTTAGATCCATTGGTATTACAATTTACTGGAACAGGAAATGGAATATTAACACAAGATGATGGAAATGTAAGTATGGAGCCTGCAAGTGCTATTTCTCATGATAATTCAAATTTATTAAAACATCCAATAGTAACAACAGTGGGTAAACCATTACCTACTTATGTTCCATTCTTTTTAGTGAATGAAATTGGCGCTTCTTTACAAGGTTCAAAAGCAGATACCGTTGCCGGAGGATATATCTTTCATTTTACTTCAATCATTAAGAATTTAAGTAATAGTAATTTAGATTCTTTATATGTGACACTTAACTTAAATAATTTTTATAAATCACCAGATGTGCCAATTATCGTTGGTGTGCCAAAAGTTACTGGGTCGGCTACTTTAAATCCAAATTTTAATGGCACTACTGATACAGCATTAATTAAATGGAATGGATTTATTAAAGTAAGTGATTCTATTGAGATTAAGTATGATGTATTTGTTCAAACTACTAAAGGAAGATATGCTTGGCCAAATTATATTGTTGCAACAGGTTTAACCTCTGTAGGTGATCTACGTATTTCTGATACTTCAACCAATGGGTTGAATCCTGATCCTAATGGAGACTTTATACCAGATGAAAATGTATTAACTATTGTTCAAGTTGGGTTTACACCACCAACTTTGCCAACTGTTATAAACGCAGTATTTAATGCTGGTGATATCAATAATCCAAAAACAATTCAATCATTAATTAAATCTACACCATCTGGCACGATACCAATGTGGTGTGATCTAATTGGTAAAAATTGTTATATAGAACCACCTTTATTACCTAGTAAGCCAGGTATTTATATATGGTGTGTAAAAGCTTTAGATACCGCTACTGGTTTAAATAGTGAGCCATGTGTAATGGATACTGTTACCATTTTACCTGTAGTTAATGTGAAGAACTTAACAATTATGAATTCTGTTAGTTCTAATCCCAAGAATATTGCAGGATTAATTACTTCAATAACAGCTGGAAGTATACCTCAATGGTGTGATTTAAATGGTGCTAATTGTTCTACAACAGCTCCAACAGTGCCTTCTAAACCTGGGGTTTATGTGTGGTGCGTTAAAGCATTAGATACTGCAACAAGGTTGTTAAGTAATCCTTGTAAATTAGATACACTAACTATCTTAGATCCATACAGTGTTGTGGATATTCAAAAAAGAACTAAACTGGTAAAAGTAAATCCAGATGGTAGTATAAGAGTTGAGTTCTTAATTAAAGTAATCAATAAAACAAATGAGATTATTGATTCTGTTCAAGTAAAAGACGACCTAACGAATACCTTTAATACCTCCACTGGGTTTAAATTAATAGGTTTTGAATTGAGTGGAGCTCTATTTAAAAATAATGGTTATGATGGCAATACTAACATTGATTTATTAACTAAGTTCTCTAAAATTGGTGCAAATAAATCAGATTCTATATTGTTAAGCATTTTAATTCAATCACCAGATATTCATGGCAATTATGCTAATAGTGCTAAATTATCTGCATCTACTCAATATGGAGAATTGAATATTTTATCAAATGATCCAATTTTAAATCCAAACAATAGCGCAATAAGAACTCCAGCACAGTTTGAGGTACCAAAATTAGATGTGGTTATACCTGAAGGTTTCTCACCAAATAATGACGGGATAGATGATACGTGGACCATTATAAGACCTTATGGTACAACTTTATCAATTAAAGTATTCAATAGATGGGGTAATGAAGTGTATAGAAATGAAAATTATATGAATGATTGGAGGGGGCTAGGTACTGTCAATTTTATGGGTCAAAATTTACCAGAAGGCACTTATTTCTACACTGTAGATGCAACTGATAAGAATGGCAATAAAAAACAATTAGCAGGACCACTATTGATTAAGAAATAATGAAAATGAAAAGAATTTATATCATATTGTTCATAATGTTCATTGCTAATGCAACTGCATTTTCGCAAACAGAACCTATGTATTCTCAATACATGTATAATATGCTTGGAGTAAATCCAGCTTATGCAGGTAATAGAGAAGCGACAAGTTTTAATTTTTTTCAAAGAAATCAATGGATTGGATTAAAAGGAGCTCCAAAGACAACATCTCTTAGTATAGATAAAGCGGCAAAAGATGGAAAGATTGGTTTAGGTTTTCAAGCATACGATGATAGATTAGGTGTGGAATCAGCTACTGGTTTCAATGCGATCATTTCTTCTAGAGTAAAGGTATCTGAAATAGGTGTTTTATCAGGAGGTATTAGTTTTGGATTGATGAACTATAGATTAAACTTGAATGATGTAATGAATAGATATACACCTACTGATCCAAGTTTTATTAGTTCAGCTAAACCTTCTCAATGGAATCCTTCAGTGGGAATGGGCGTATACTATAATACTGATAAATTATATATAGGTTTATCCACTCCAAGTATATTAAGATCCAGATTGGCAAAATATGAAAATTTTGTTTCGGGTATACAAAAAATGGATGACTTTCATTTGTTTGCAACGGCTGGTTATGTTTTTGAAGTAAATGATGATGTTAAATTAAAACCTTCCACTATGATTAAAATGGTAAGTGGAGCTCCAATTGAACTTGATTTGAATTTAAATGTTTGGTTAAAAGACCTAATTGGTATTGGGGGCAGTTATAGAACAGGAGATGCTTTTATTGGAATGGTTGAAATTCAGGCTACTGATAATTTAAGATTTGGTTATGCATATGATATGCCATTTACCCCATTAAAATACTTTACAAGAGGTTCTCATGAACTTATGTTAAGATATGAGTTTGGTAGTTTTAAAACAAAAATTAAATCTACTAGATACTTCTAATCTAAGCAGAAAAAAAATAGACATGAAAAGATTCATATATATACTATTCACTTTAGCTACTACAACAGTTGTGGCTCAAAATAAAAAAGATAAAGCTCTTTTTAGATTGGCTAATAAAGAATATCAACAACTTAGATTTTCTTATGCTATTCCAACTTTTAAGTCATATCTATCAAAGCAACCCAAAGATACAATTGCTTTAAAGCTATTGGCTGATAGTTATTATAAGTTAAATGCATATGATAGTGGATTATTTTATTTAGAAAAAGCAATAACATTAGGAGTTGTCCAATCTAAACAACTAGCAGAATTGTATGCTAATAATAATCAATATTCAAAAGCCAAAGAAGTGTATAGTTTATTGTTAGCAAATGAAATAACTAAGACTTCAGAAGCTAGAATATATGGTTTTAATAATATGAATAGTTTATTAGCAGATTCCTTGGATTATAGATTATATAACCTTAAAATCAATACTCCATTTAATGAATTTAATAGTGTAGAGTATAATGGGGGTTTAGTTTTTGAATCTAATAGAACAAGTTTAAGTCCTAGATCAAAGAATTTTTTCAATAGACTTTTTACATTCACACAAAAACCCTCTGAATTTGCTTGGGATGGGGCAGGCTATTCAAAACTATTTTTTGTTAAGAGTACAGATAGTTTAAGAACGGATAGCGCCTTTAAATATCGTCAATGGGTTGAAAAAGCTAGAAAATCAAATTATATTGATTATTCAATCATAACGCCCAATGATACTAAGAAGGTCACAGGGGTATTTGATATGAATATTCCATCATTTAGTGATAATGGGGTGATTAAATTTGACGTTATTTTAAAAAATAAATTAAATATTGGAGCAGTTAGTTTTACTGCTGACGGTAAAAAAGTCTATTACACAAAAAATCAAAAAAAATCCAATAACACTTATCAATTGGAGATTTGGGAATCATACTTCATTGGAGGAAAATGGGTGGGGGCTCATAAAATGTTTTTTAATAATCCCCAACACAGCTATTTCCATCCAGCAATCACACCCGATGGGAAGCGTTTATACTATGTATCCGATGATCCAAATGGAAATGGAGGAACAGATATATATTATATAGATCAAAATGCAGATGGATCTTGGAGAAATACAGTGAACTTAGGGGATGAGATTAATACATCTGCTAATGAGCTTTTCCCAACCTTTCATGAGGGTAGTCTTTATATAAGCTCCAATGGTCATCCAGGTTTAGGTGGATTAGATATCTATAAAATTATTAATAATAAAGGAGTTGTTTCTTTAAAGAACCTAGGTTATCCAATTAATAGCAGCAAAGATGATTTTGCATTTAGTATAAAGGATGATAAAGGATTTTTTAGCTCTAACAGATATGGATCAGATGATATATTTTCTTTTGATCATATAGTTTCATTCATTAAAATGAAAGGAAAGATTTTAGTAGATAGTAATTATGTGGCTGGCAAAAAAGTGTATTTACAACAAGAAAATGAGAATGGAGTAATTGTAATTAAAGATAGTACAGTACTTGATAATAACGGTTTGTATGAATTTAGCGTAAGGCCTAATCAGTCTTATACAATTATGACTTACGATAATGATGGTAAAAAGTTTGAGCAATTGGTTCAATCAAATGATTATGTTAAGTCAAATGACACTTATCTAAAAGAAGCTACTTCAATCAATATACCTCTTCCTGAGAAAGAAAAGTTAGCTGCTAAATTAATCAAAGATGCTGAAATGGAATCAATGACCAAAACATTCAGATTAACAATTGATTCACTAAAATTAATTGCTAAAGATTATGTTGAATTACACCATCCATTTGATCAGGTATTTATTATTGAAAAAGATTTACCAGACTATTATAAGATAATAGAGATGGTCAAGCGAATGCATAATAAGAAGATTGTGATCGTTTCAGCAGCTGACTGTAATGGTAGTCTAGAATACAATGAAGACTTATCTGCTAGAAGAGCTAATAGAATATATAAAACCTTATCTAAGCTTTCGGATAATGAAGTAATTATTAAAAATGTTGGAGAAAGAGAGTTATTGAAAGCATGTGATGATGTTAAAAAGAGTATAGATGAACAAGTAATTAATAGATATAGTTATGTGTTTATTTTAGATAAAAACAAATAAGGAATTATGAAAATTATAAATACGAATCAAGAAGATAGTTTATTAAGCAAATTGGGTCAGAGAGAGCATCAGATTTTTGAGATGTTATCTGAAGGTAAAAAAACCAGTCAGATTGCTGAAGAACTAACCCTAAAGCCCAATACTGTATCCACAATCAAAAAAGTAATTTATAGAAAATTAGGGGTGAATACTTCCCTTGATTTTTTTAAATTTGTATTGGATAACAAAGTGAAAGCATAATATGCGTATAAGATTTCTTGTGCTTTTTTTTATACTATTCCCATTATTTGGCTTATATGCCCAATTTCAGGTTAATATTAAAGTTTCGAATAGTATAGATACAATTGCTTTTTTAAGAGCTTCTATTTTTGACGATAAAAATTATATACCAAAAGATACGATTAGCTTGAAGAAAGGCGTTGCTTTGGTCAAAAACACTAAATCTGTTTTTGGCGGGATTTATTTTTTGTATTTCCCATCAAGTAAGCAAAAAATTAGTTTTATTGCTGAAAATAAAGATATTATCAATATAGTGATTGATGGGAAGGATTATATCAATAATACTACTATCAATGGATTTAAAAACAAACTATTTTTACAATACCAACAAATAGAAAAGTCATTTTCTTATTTAGATTCTAATTATGCAAAAGAGATAACTAATGGGAAAAAATTTGGCCAAACTCAAAAAGCAGCATTTTTTAAAGCCAAAACTGACTCCTTAACTACATTTAGAACAAATGCTTTGACAAAAATGAAAGCTTCAGATGTATTGTATATTCATTTTGATGCTTTAAACAAGTTAGATGCTTCTATCCCTAATAAGAAAAATTTTGAAGCAAGACATAAGTTTATCAATCAGTTCGATTTAAACACTCCAAGATTATTTTTTACACCTAATCTTAAAAATATATTAGTTGAATACTTTTCATATTACCCACTACAAGCAGACTCTATGATTAAAGGGGTAGATACTATCATGTCTAAGGTTTTATGTACTGGTAAATCGTATGGATTTGTTTTCGATTATATTTCTAAATTAATGAAGAATCGAGAAATTCAAAATAATACAGAAGGGTATGCCTATATTTTGAATAAGTATGTTAAAAATGGGAAATGTGCTTTTTTAGATCCTAAGCAAAAAGAGTATTTTTTACAAGAGTTAGTACAAGTACAATCACAAAAGCTAAAAGATACTTGTTTTAATATCATATTGCCCGATTCTGCGGGTTCTAATCAAAACCTCCATCAATTTGCTAAAAAGTTCAATTATACTGTAATTATATTTTTCGATCCTAATTGCGATCATTGTAAAACAGAAGTACCTAAAATGGATAGTACGATTACTCTGTTAGAACAGCAACTTTTGGTTAAAATAGGGAAATACGCAATTTGTAACGCATCAGCTTCTTCAAAAAAAGAGTGGATCGATTTTATTAACATATATAAATTATCAAACAATTACAGTCATGTTCAAATAGGTAATGATTTACCTATTAGGAAGGCATATGATGCTTTTTCAAATCCTTTATTTTACCTAATTGATCGAGATGGTATTTTGCTCGCGAAAAAAATAAGCCCTAATAACCTTAGAAAAGAGCTAGTTCAAGCCTTTCAGAATTTCAAATAGGATAGTCATATATAGCCATTATTTTGTAAATTTGATTTATAAAATATGAATAGTATGAAAAGACTTTTATTTATTGCTTTATTTTTTATTGGAGCATTTCAATTGAATGCACAAACAACTGGTACTGATATCACCAAAGTATTGAAGTTTACCAATGATAATTATAATATGGGAACCATAGCTTATGGTAAACCAACTGAATTTAATGTAGATATTGAGAATATAAGTACAGCACCCATTACTTTAGAAAATGTAATGGTTAGTTGTGGTTGTACCACTCCAAAATATACAAAGGGCATTGTTATAACACCAGGTATGCATGCAACGGTTACTTTAGGATTCAATGGATCAGCAGTTGGTAACTTTTCCAAGAATGCTACTTTATTCTTTAGTGGTAATCTAGTAAAGCAGGTTAGTTTTTATGGGGTAGGCGCTCAATAATTTTAATTATGATTACTACATTACTTCTTTTAATTTTTTTTATTGGTTATTTCTTTATAACCGTTGAACATTATATTAAAATAAACAAGGCAGCTTTTGCTTTATTAATTGCTGCTTTGTCTTGGGTGATCTTAATGGTAAACTCACAAAATTACCAAGAAGTAAATATAGATTTAAGTCATCATTTAGTCGGAGTAAGTGAAATTGTCTTTTTTCTTTTAGGAGCCATGACCATTGTTGAAATTATCGATACTCATGATGGCTTTTCAATTATTTCTCAAAAAATTAAAACCAATAATAAAAATCAGTTTATTTGGTTAATAGCCTTATTCACATTCTTTCTTTCAGCCATTTTAGATAATCTTACTACCACAATTGTAATGGTGACTATATTGAATAAATTAGTTGCTGATAGAAAAACAAAGTGGCTATTATTAGGACTCGTTATTATTTCATCTAATGCGGGTGGAGCTTTCAGCCCAATTGGAGACGTGACTACCACTATGTTATGGATTGGTGGACAAATTACTCCATTGAATATAATTAAAGAAACTTTCTTGGCAAGTGCTGTTGCAATGATTATTCCTACACTCATTATTTCTTATTTAATTAAAGGAAATATTACTTTATTGAACCAATCAGAAGATAGTGCTGAATTTAAAGCAAATGCTTTTCAAAGAAATTTTATCTTATTAGTTGGAATTTTATCATTATTATTTGTTCCGATTTTTAAAGTAGTTACTCATTTGCCTCCCTATATGGGTATGTTTTGTAGCTTAGGTATTTTATGGGTAATTACTGAATTAATGCATAAAGGTAATGTGCATAAAAATTATTTTACCGTTTCTAAAGCTTTAGAAAAAATTGATACACCAAGTATTTTATTTTTCTTTGGTATTCTAATGAGTATAGCAGCATTAGAATCTGCTCATATTTTACCAGGTATGGCTAATTTGCTAAATGAAATTTTCAAAGGCGACATTAATTTAATTGCCATTAGTATAGGTTTATTGTCCTCTTTATTTGATAATGTGCCATTAGTAGCAGCTTTACAAAGTATGTATAGTTTAGATGTGTATCACACTGATCATTATTTCTGGGAATTATTAGCTTTTACTGCTGGTACAGGAGGGTCTTGTTTAATTATAGGATCTGCAGCAGGAGTGGCTGTAATGGGTATGGAAAAGATTGATTTTATTTGGTATCTTAAAAATATTAGCTGGATTGCTTTGATTGGTTTTATAACCGGTGCAATGGTTTTAATATTTGAAGCTAATTTTTTACATTGGTTTTAGCCATCTTTTTTATTGGTAGATAGTTGATGGTCATTACTATTATGATGATGACTAATCCAAAGAACTCTCTAGATTCTTCTATCCAAGGTGTTTCAGCCTTCATAGTAGATGCAATACTCCCAGCATTGTGGTATTTGATCCAATCAATTACTCCATTTTCGTCAAACATTTTATAGATAGCATAAGGTACAAAACATATAAGTCCAATAGGATAGAGGAATTGATTTACATTTTGGTTTCTAGCTGCTTGTAAGCATAAATAAGTTGGGTATAGGTATATTGGAATCCATATAATTGGATCTGGATCATTGTATTGTAATGCTGCAAATATGATGAAGATGAAGGCGAAAGCGTAGTTGAAGATTTTCATGGGGTGAAATTAAGGAAAAGGGATGGTTGCTTCGCAACTTCCTCTCGCATTGGTCGTACCCAAAGCCCAACGGATTAGCTCGGATTTCATCCTCGCTTTTCCATGCGCATTGG
>JACCDS011766978.1_pt1 | contig 17301 bp, 15 predicted proteins | sample 7446441 | NCBI WGS metagenome assembly JACCDS01 (sample SAMN15323445, study PRJNA562643) | freshwater metagenome | isolation source: river surface water | place: USA:Blue River Watershed | collected 2017-08-17
CGTTAAAGCTGGCGCTCGATCTGGAACGCAATGGCGTGCCGATCATTGGCACCTCGCCGGACATGATCGACGCTGCCGAAGACCGCGAACGGTTCCAAAAACTGTTGCATACGCTGGGTTTGCGCCAGCCACCGAACCGCACCGCCCGCACCGAAGCCGAAGCGCTGGCACAGGCCCAGGAAATCGGCTATCCGCTGGTGGTTCGTCCCTCGTATGTGCTGGGTGGGCGGGCCATGGAAATCGTGCATGAGCAACGTGATTTGGAGCGCTACATGCGCGAAGCGGTCAAGGTATCGCACGATTCACCGGTCTTGCTCGATCGCTTTTTGAACGATGCGATTGAAGTCGATGTCGATTGCATTTCCGATGGCGAGCGCACCTTCATTGGCGGCGCGATGGAACATATCGAACAGGCTGGCGTGCATTCCGGTGATTCGGCCTGTTCGCTGCCACCGTATTCGATCTCGAAAGAAGTCATCGACGAACTAAAACGGCAAACCGCCCTGATGGCCAAAGGCTTGAATGTGGTCGGTTTGATGAATGTTCAGTTTGCCATTCAGCAACACGAAGTCGATGGCAAGATGGTCGATGCCGTGTATGTGCTGGAAGTCAATCCACGTGCCTCGCGCACGGTGCCGTTTGTCTCGAAAGCGACTGGCTTGCAACTGGCCAAGATTGCCGCACGCTGCATGGTTGGCCAAACGCTGACGCAGCAGGGCATTCTGCACGAAGTGGTGCCGCCGTATTTCAGCGTCAAGGAAGCGGTGTTTCCATTTGTAAAGTTTCCCGGGGTGGATACCATTTTGGGGCCGGAAATGAAATCGACCGGGGAAGTGATGGGCATTGGCCAAACCTTTGGCGAAGCGTTCGTTAAATCGCAACTGGCCGCTGGCATCAATTTGCCGAAACAGGGCAAGGTGTTTATCAGCGTCAAGGGGCCGGACAAGCCGCGCGTGGTACAACTGGCGCGCGATTTGCTGCAACTGGGCTTTCAGTTGGTCGCCACCAAAGGCACGGCCAGTGCGATTGCCGCTGCCGGTTTGCCGGTAACCCCGGTCAACAAGGTGCTGGAAGGACGGCCGCACATTGTCGATATGCTAAAAAACCACGAAATTGCACTGGTGGTCAACACGGTTGAAGAAAAGCGCAGTGCGATTACCGATTCGCGTGTGATCCGCACTTCGGCCCTTGCTTCGCGCGTGACCACCTATACCACGATTTGGGGGGCGGAAGCGGCGGTGGAAGGAATGCGACATTTGGACGAATTACGCGTCTATGATTTACAAGGCTTGCATAAATCATTAAACTAGCAGCTTTTCCAGCCACAGAGCCGTTGTGCCCTGCTTCATTTGCGGGTGCAACGGCTCTGTGGTTTTCATTTGTAGTCTCTTTATTGGCAGATAAGAAATATGAGTTCAGTTCCCCTTACCGTCCAAGGTGCCCAGTTGTTGCGTGATGAGTTGCACCAGTTAAAAACCAAAGAGCGGCGCGCCGTAATCGATGCGATTGCCGAAGCGCGCGCCCAGGGTGATTTGTCGGAAAACGCCGAATATGATGCGGCCAAGGAACGGCAGTCGTTCATTGAAGGCCGGATCGCCGAACTGGAAGGCAAACTCGGCGCGGCGCAAATTATTGACCCGAAATTGCTCGATGCCGATGGCCGGGTGGTGTTTGGGGCCACGGTTGATCTGGAAGACATGGAAGCGGGCACCCAGGTGACGTACCAAATCGTCGGAGAAGACGAAGCCGACATCAAACTGGGCAAGGTGTCTGTTACCAGCCCGATCTCGCGCGCCATGATCGGCCGTTCCGCTGGTGATACGGTGTCGGTGCATGCCCCGTCCGGCCTGCGTGAGTATGAAGTGCTGGAAGTGCGTTACGTTTAAGCGGCAAAGCAAATGCGGGGCCGGGGCCGGGAAAGCATTCCGGCCCCATGGTTTTTTCCCGGCAGTGGCTTGCCGGTTCGATTGGCAAGCCGTGCCGGATACGGTTTAGTCCAGCGCACTTTTTTTGGCGCTGGCCTGACGCGGTTTGGCCCGTTTGATCGATCCACCCTGCGTTACCCGCTCATTGCCCTTGACGATGACCTTGGTGACGCTCGGACGGCGTGTGCCCGATGGGCTGGGTTTGACGATGGTGACTTCACGCACACCCTTGCCGCGCAGGGTACGGGCTTTTTCCTTGGGTTCGTCTTTTTGCGGGCGATACAAAACCAGCAACTTGCCGATGTGCTGCACCGGTGCCGCCCCGGTTTGCTGGCAAATGGTTTCATAAAAGGCAACGCGTTGTTCGCGGTCATCGCCAAACACGCGCACCTTGATCAGGCCGTGCTTGTCCAGACCGAGTTCGATCTCTTTCATTACGGCGTCAGTCAAACCGCCTTCGCCGATCAGCACAATCGGATGTAGGGCATGGGCTTCGGCACGCAGGACGCTGCGTTCGGCAGGGGTAAGTTTAATCATGGTCATCAATCGGAGTATTTTCTTGAAAGCGATATTGTAAGCCAATGGCTAAGAATAAATTGAATAAAAACTGGCTGCACGATCATATTAATGATCCTTACGTCAAAATGGCGCAAAAAGAGGGCTATCGCGCCCGCGCCGCGTACAAACTCAAAGAGATTGACGAAGACGAAAAGCTGATCAAGCCGGGCCAAACCATCGTCGATCTGGGCAGCACCCCCGGTAGCTGGGGCCAGTATGTGCGGCGCAAGCTGGCAAAAGGTGCGGGGATTGATGGCGTGATGATCGGTTTGGACATGTTGCCGATGGAACCGATTGCGGATATGCATTTTATTTTGGGCGATTTTCGTGAACCGGAAATCCTGCTGCAGCTTGACAAGATTTTGCAGGGCCAGAAATGTGATCTGGTACTGTCCGACATGGCACCGAACCTGTCCGGCATTGCCGATGCCGATGCGGCACGCATGGAAGACCTGATCGATTTGGCACTCGAATTTACCCGGGAGCACATGAAACCGTCCGGCACCCTGTTGGTCAAGTGCTTTAATGGCACCGGGTTTAGCCAAATCGTGGAAAAATTCCGGCGCGAATTCAAAGTGGTTCAGCAAAAAAAGCCGAAAGCGTCGCGTGATAAATCGTCGGAAATATTTTTATTGGGTAAAATCCTGAAAAATCCATCCTAAAATGGCTTGATTTAGCGCAAACTACCCCAAGTTAGGGGGTAAGTCCGCGCCCGGTGCTGCGCCTTTTTCCCGTATTCCCGCCATCAAAGCTAGCCCTGATTCGGGATTGCGGGTAGAATGGCAAAACGCATACCGGTCGCGTTTCGTGTCCAAGGAGTCTTCGTGAATAATCTATTTCCCAAAATCGCCATCTGGGTGATTGTAGCCGCCATCCTGTTTACCGTTTTCAAGCAAATTGATGGCGGTCGTACCATTGGTGGTTCGCAACAAATGCCGTACTCCGACTTTTTGGACGACGTGCGTGCCAAACGCTTCAAAGAGGTCTTGATCGAAGACCGCAACATCACCGCCACCAAGCTCGATGGCAGCAAAATCCGCGCTACCGCCACCTATCTCGACCGTGGCCTGATCAATGACTTGGTCAACAGCGGCGTCAAATTCGATGTCAAACAACCGGAAGAGCAGGGCTTCTTGTCGCAGGTATTCATTTCCTGGTTCCCGATGCTGCTTCTCATCGGCGTTTGGGTGTTTTTCATGCGGCAAATGCAAGGCGGCGGCAAGGGCGGCGCGTTCTCGTTCGGCAAATCCAAAGCACGCATGATGGATGAAGCGTCCAACACCGTCAACTTCGCCGATGTTGCTGGCTGTGATGAAGCCAAGGAAGAAGTCTCGGAAATCGTCGATTTCTTGAAAGACCCATCCAAATTCCAAAAACTCGGTGGCCGCATCCCGCGCGGGGTGTTGATGGTTGGCCCACCGGGCACCGGTAAAACCCTGTTGGCGCGTGCCATTGCCGGGGAAGCCAAGGTGCCGTTTTTCTCGATCTCCGGTTCGGATTTTGTCGAAATGTTTGTTGGTGTCGGTGCCAGCCGGGTACGCGACATGTTTGAAACCGCCAAAAAGCATTCACCGTGCATTATCTTTATTGACGAAATCGATGCCGTTGGCCGCCATCGTGGTGCTGGCATGGGTGGCGGTAATGATGAACGCGAACAAACCCTGAACCAGTTGCTGGTTGAGATGGATGGTTTTGAAGTCGGTTCCGGTGTGATCGTGGTGGCGGCCACCAACCGCGCTGACGTGCTCGACAAAGCCTTGCTGCGTCCGGGCCGGTTTGACCGGCAAGTGGTGGTCGGCCTGCCTGATATCCGTGGTCGCGAACAAATCCTGACGGTTCATATGCGCAAGGTGCCAATTGCACCGGACGTGCGAGCCGATGTGTTGGCACGTGGTACGCCCGGCTTTTCCGGGGCTGATTTGGCCAACCTGATCAATGAAGCCGCACTGTTTGCTGCACGGCGCAACAAGCGGCTGGTGGAAATGTCTGATCTGGAAGACGCAAAGGACAAAATCTTCATGGGCCCGGAACGCAAATCGATGGTGATGCGCGAAGACGAGCGGCGCAACACCGCCTACCATGAATCGGGCCATGCGGTGGTGGCCAAGTTGCTGCCAAAAGCGGACCCGGTGCATAAAGTAACGATCATGCCGCGTGGCATGGCTTTGGGCGTGACTTGGCAATTGCCGGAACACGACCAAATCAGCGGCTACAAAGACAAGATGCTGGAAGAGATTTCGATTCTGTGCGGTGGCCGGATTGCCGAAGAAATTTTCGTTGGCCAAATGTCGACCGGTGCCTCGAACGACTTTTCCCGCGCTACCAAGGTAGCTCGCGCCATGGTGACGCGCTTTGGTATGTCCGACAGCATGGGCGTGATGGTGTATGAAGATAGCCAGAACGAAGGCTTTTTCGGTGGCCCGGCCAAAACCATTTCTGAAGTGACGCAGCAAAAAGTGGATGCCGAAATTCGCCGGATTCTCGACGAGCAATACGCCTTGGCACGCAGGTTGTTGGAAGAAAACCGGGACAAGGTTGAGTTGATGACCAAGACCTTGCTCGAATGGGAAACGCTTGATGCCGATCAGGTGGAAGACATCATGTGTGGGCGCGAACCACGCCCCCCCAAGGCTGGCAGTTCCAGCCACCGCTCGCCGCCGGGCAATGATTCGGGCGGTGTTTCGCCCAATGCCACGGCACCGGCGTAAGCACGCTGCGCCGGGCCACGCTGGCCGCGCCACGCTGGCCGCGCCAGTTGGCAAGGCGCAAGGCATAGCAAAAGGGTGGGGGATTCCTCACCCTTTTTCAATTGGCAGAGGGCATAGGCTACGCTCTCAATTCGCTTGCCCAATTCCGCTTTTCAATTCAGGTATCAAATCAGGTGTCAAATGGATGTTTTGTTGCAGTGTGGCCGCCATCAACTGCGGCCCGCCCACGGTGCAGCCTGCGTCATGGGCATTCTCAATATCACGCCCGATTCATTTTCGGATGGTGGCGCGTTTCTTGGCCTTGAAGCCGCCCTCGAACACGCCGAAGCGATGCTGGCACAGGGCGTGGAGATCATCGATATTGGTGGTGAATCGAGCCGTCCCGGAGCCGAATCGCTGACCGTGGAACAAGAGTTGCAGCGTGTTTTGCCGGTGTTGCTCGGTTTAAAGGATTGCGGCAAACCGCTTTCGGTTGATACCTGCAAGCCGGAAGTGATGCGCCAGGCCTTGGCCATGGGCGCGGACATGATCAACGACATCAACGGCTTTCGTGCGCCGGGCGCGCTGGAAGCGGTGGCCGACAGTGATTGTGGCCTGTGCATCATGCACATGCAAAACCAGCCGCAAACCATGCAAAACCAGCCTGAATATCAAGACGTGGTGCAGGAAGTTATTGTCTTTTTACAAGAACGGGTGGCCAGCCTGATGGCTGCCGGTGTGGCGCGCGAACGTATTTGTATTGATCCCGGCTTTGGGTTTGGTAAAACACTGGCGCATAATCTGGCATTATTACAGAACCTGTCACAAATTCGCACGGCGGTTGGCGTGCCGGTACTGGCTGGCTTGTCACGCAAATCGATGCTCGGTGCGCTCACCGGGCGTCCGGTGGGCGAACGGCAGGCCGCCAGTCTGGCCGCTGCACTCGCTGCCGTAGCCAACGGCGCACAACTGGTACGGGTGCATGACGTGGCCCCCACCGTCGATGCCATCAAGGTATGGCACAAAAGCATGAAAGGAAATTAAATGGCACGCAAATATTTTGGCACCGATGGGGTACGCGGTTTGGTCGGACAGGCACCCATTACCCCTGATTTCGTGATGCGGCTCGGCTATGCCGCAGGCAAGGTGCTGGCCAAAGGGCAGGGGCAGGGACAGGGACAGGAGCGCGGACGCTCTGCAGGCGGGCGACCCACGGTTTTGATTGGCAAGGATACCCGCATCTCCGGCTACATGCTTGAAGCCGCGCTGCAGGCCGGGTTTACCGCCGCCGGGGTCGATGTGCTGATGACCGGGCCGATTCCCACCCCGGCGGTAGCTTATCTGACCCGCGCCCTGCGGCTGCAAGTGGGGGTGGTTATCTCGGCCTCGCACAATGCGTATCAGGATAATGGCATCAAATTCTTTTCCGAGCGCGGCAATAAATTGCCCGATGCGGTCGAGCTGGCGATTGAGGCGGCGATTGACGAGCCGCTGGTTTGTGTCGCACCGGACAAGCTGGGGCGGGCGCGCCGCATCGACGATGCCCAGGGGCGCTACATCGAATTTTGCAAAAGTACCTTCCCCAATGAGTTTGACTTGCGCGGCATGAAAATCGCGCTCGATTGCGCCCATGGCGCGGCTTATCACATTGCACCGCACGTGTTGCATGAACTGGGGGCCGAAGTCATTTCCATCGGCAATGCGCCGAACGGTTTTAATATCAACGATGGCGTTGGGGCCACCGCACCCAAGGCGCTGGCTGCTGCCGTGTTGACCAACGAAGCCGACCTCGGGATTGCGCTCGATGGCGATGCCGACCGCCTGATTATGGTCGATGCCAACGGCCAAATCTATAATGGCGACCAGTTGCTGTATGTGATGGTGCAAGACCGGCTGCAAACCGGCCCGGTGGCCGGGGTGGTGGGTACTTTGATGACCAATATGGCGCTCGAACTGGCGTTTGCCCAAATGGGCATCGGCTTTGCCCGGGCCAAGGTTGGCGACCGCTATGTGCTGGAAGTGATGCAGGAAAAGGGCTGGCTGTTGGGCGGTGAGGGTTCCGGGCACTTGCTGTGTCTGGACAAGCACAGCACTGGGGATGGCATCGTTTCTGCGTTACAAGTATTGGCCGGATTAAAACGCAGCGGCCACAGCCTGCAACAGGCCACCGCCGCATTGACCCTGTTTCCACAGACCCTGATCAATGTTCGGGTCACACCCGGGCACGACTGGCAAAAGAATAGCGCGCTACAGGCAGCGAAAGAAGCGGCAGAACAGGAACTGGGCCAGCGTGGCCGGGTGCTGATCCGCGCTTCTGGTACCGAGCCGCTGGTGCGGGTGATGGTGGAAGCGGAAAACATGGCACTTTCACGTACTTTGGCCGAGAAAATTGCGGCGACACTGGTGTAGCTGGCAGTTTGGTGTGGGCAGTGCTGCGGCTGGTCAAATGATTCGCCGTAGCGTTGTTACTTGAATAGGCCGGAAAATACCATGTTGTCCCATTGCTATGGTGGACAGGCTGCTACCCGATCTTGTGCTGCCGAAATCTTCCAGCGCTGATGTTAAGCTTGCTGAAGCAGTTGTTCAAGACTGGATGCGGTAAACAACTGCTCACCCCACGCCAATAATTGTGCCGACGTGGCACCAGCGATTTGGTGGTTGGCCCAGCCTGGCAGCGGGCCAAAGCGGCTGGCCAGCATGGCTTTGAACATGGTGGCCTCGCCTTCTACCTTGCCTTCAGCCTTGCCTTCAGCCTTGCCTTCAGCCTTGCCTTCAGCCTTGCCTTCAGCCTTGCCTTCGGCTTTACCTTCAGACTTGCCCGCTTGATATCGCTCCAAAACCATATTGTCAATGTTTTCAGCTAGCATGGAAACTACTCCTCTCAAATCAGTAATGCCATCGAGCATCGGTATATTTGGCATGCGCCTGCGCAAGACCCGGTGCGCCAGTTTGGCGATGGCGGAACTTAGGCTTTGCTGTTTTTCAGCATTTTGCCATTTTAACACCCGATTCAAGGCATTGTGTAGCCCTTCCGGCGTGCGCTGGCTTTCAATTAAAAAGATGGCGGCAGCCAGGTTTTCCAGTCCGGCCAGTTCGGCTTCGTCATAACTGCCTTCGTCGAGTAGCCGGTATTGCATGTGCGGCACATAGGGGGCAAATCCGGCGGGTGGCGGGCGAATCAAATCGCTGGTGGCCAGTGCCGCATTCCAGCGCGGGCCACCGTTATACAGCACAATTGGCAACACAAACGGCAGCTTTTGCCCCGCTTCATGTTGTTTGTGCTTGATCAGATCTTGATACAGCAAACCAACGTAGACCATCATCCGAATCGCCATATATTGGTCGATACTGGACTGGAATTCAAACAGCAAATACAGGTAGAGCCAGTCACCCTTGCAGCGCACGCGCCAAATCAGGTCGGACAGGCGACCATCGCTGGCTGCATTGTCGGCGACAAACTGGCTTTTGAACGGTTCAAGAGTGGCAAAATCGATGTCATCGAGCCATGGGCCGGGGATAAAGCCGGTCAGGACATCGATCACCATTTCGGGGTGTGAAAAAATTGCCCGGTAGTCGTTGTCTGGGGTGTTGGTCATGATTCATCCTGTATTTCAAAACACCATTACCGGTTGTGCGCGCGCCAAATTTTCGTCAATCTAAAACTCCATGATGCAAAAATAGCCATAATTTTGGTGCTTGATTGTGGGTTGGTACGGAAACTTTACGTTGTGTTGCAAGTGTGGCTAAATACGCTTCAAGTTTCGGTGCCTTCCCCATGTCACGCGGGTGTTTCATTTCATGCCAACGAATAAAAAATTTTATCCAGTACACTTAGAGTTTCTCAGTATTCAAAGTATAATGCTGGTAGCGAATTCGCTCCCGCACTTGATCTAATAAGCGAATGGATTGCAAGGGCGGTTTGCCGGGTTTCATGATTTCGTTGTATCTGTTTAAAAACACAGTATAGTCATCGAGATCGCAGTGTGCAAGCCATTTTTAGCGGATTTTTTTTGCGGCCAATGCATACCTAAGCCGCCGATGTATACCGCAGCAGTTGAGGTATGCATTCGTTAGCCCTTCGAAAGTCTGGATGAAGCCCCTGCCCACAAAGTACAAAGGCCATACCTTCCGCTCCAGAACTGAGGCCAGGTGGGCCGTGTTCTTTACTCACATGAACTGGGAATGGAAATACGAGGACCAAGGATACAAACTAGAGACTGGTGGCTATTACCTGCCGGACTTCGAGCTCCGACTTCCCAACCGAAATGAATGGTACATTGAGGTAAAACCGGACAACTTCGATAAGTTCGATCAAACTGAATACATGGACAAACTGCAGCGATTCACGTCTGAGGCAGGGAAGGATCTCTTGATTCTGGACGGCAATCCCTCATGCAAACCATATGACATCGTCTGCCACAGATTCGAAGGCCAGTCGTTGGGGATGGCATTCCTGCAAGACTACGAGCCATATATCCGTTGGGTCGATGTGTACTGGATGGGATACATCGGCCTTAATGTGAAGACAGGTCGGCATTTTACCGAGCATGCCGATGATGAACGCATGCAGCGAAACTCGTTTGGGCGGCAGTATGTTGAATCACTCAAAGCTGCAAAGGACGAGAAGTTTGGGATCTAATTGCCGCGAATCGGCTTACCCCTCGATCCAGGGGCCACCCGAGAAGCTTCACTTCTCGGTTCCCTCGCTTCGCTCGGTCGCCCCTGATCTCGAACAAAACCATAGCAGCTACAAGTTCACCAGATATTGCCACATTTTCAGTTTCGCTGGGCATCGCCGATTGCTTATGCAGGTGGCGTACCGGGCACGGGCGTGGCTGTTTGGTTGGTGGTGGCGCGAGTTTGCCATCACACCACCGGTCTGGTGGGCACAAACAAGTGCCGCGCGCAGGCCAGCGCGCACAGGGCACCGGTCAATTGCGCCACCACAAAACCGGCCACATCCTGATAGCGAATCCCGGTAAAGGTATCAGTCATGCTGCGCGCCAGTGTCACCACCGGATTGGCGAACGAGGTTGAGGCGGTGAACCAGTAAGCCGCCACAATGTACAGCGCAACCATTGCCGCGCAACCGGCCAGCGGTACTTGGCGGCGGCTGGCACCCTGAATCGTTAGCACCAAACCAAAGGTGGCGATAAACTCGGCCCACCACAAATGGCCACCGCTGCGCTGCTTGAGTGCCGTTTGCCAAACCGGAATGTTAAACATCAGGTGGGTGGCCCAAATTCCGCACAGTCCCCCTGCGGCCTGGGCGGCAATATAGGCGTGCAGGCGTGTTACGGATAGGTCGCCTTGCAGGCACGCAACCAGAGAGACTGCCGGGTTAAAATGCGCACCCGAAATTGGCCCGAACAGCATAATCAGTACAAACAAACCGGCCCCGGTGGCGAGCGAATTGGCCAGCAGTGCCAAGGCCGAATTGCCACTCGACAGTTGTTCGGCCATGATGCCGGAACCAGCCACCATGGCCAGTAGCAAGGCCGTGCCGAGGGCTTCGGCCAGCAATAAGCGGGATAGAGGGGGGAGGGGAGCTTGCATCCCGGACTCCGATCAGATAGGGTTAGCGAATAATGGTGAAGAACAAGGCAATTGCCTTAATTCCCTAAATTGCCTTGTTCGCGCCTTAAGCCGGAATCGCCTGCACCTGTCTGGCCCGTTCCGCACGCGGCAGGGTTTCCAGTTGCGCCGTTGCCTGCAAGGCCAAGAGCTGGCCGATCCGGCGTCGCAGGGCAGCGAGAGTCTCGCCAAAGGCACGGCTTTTGTCTGCGTCGGCCCCTTCTACCGCTGCCGGGTCCGGGTAACCCCAATGCACCTTGGCCGGTGGTTCGCCCTGTTGGCCATGAAATATCGGGCAAACTTCCCCGGCGGCGTTGTCGCACACGGTAATGACCAGATCAAGCACCGGCGCACCGGGTGCGGCGAACACATCCCAGCTTTTACTGGCCGCGCCGGTCGTATCAATCCCCTCCGCTTGCAGCGCAGCGAGGGCAAATGGGTTCGGCTTGCCGGTCGGGTGGCTGCCTGCTGACCAGGCGCGTGCTGCGCCCTGGCCATCATGGTTGATCAAAAATTCAGCCAAAATACTGCGTGCCGAATTGCCGGTGCAAAGAATCAAAATGTTTAACATGTGAAGCTCCAAAGCGAAAAATTAGCAGCAGGTGCCCGCAGCGGTGATGGGGATGCCGAGCGGCTTGCCGCGTGGTGTGGCAAATGCTGTGGCAGCAACAAAAGTAGCCGCTGTGCCGGTGCTGGTTGCCGTGTTTTTCTCGGTGTTGTTAGCTGGGGCGCAGCAGGCGCTACCGGTCGATTCTGCCTGTGGCGCTTCGGCAAAAGTTGGAATGTCGGCCAGTGAATGAAACGCTTCCCACGCCAACCCCTGCGGGTCGGTCAGCCAGTGCTTGTTCGATCGCACATAGCAGCAGCCGATGCCGGTTTCGCTGCTGATCGCGCTCGCATCTGCCGCTTCATAGCGGGTTTTCAGTTGCGCCAGTTCTTCGTCGGATTCGACCTGCAAGCCAATATGATCGACACCCGGCTTGGCCCCGCGCATCGAAATTGCAAAATTGATCCGTGGGTCGACCAGCATCCACTTGGCGTAATCGGTCTTTTCTACAGTGGGCGGTACGCCAAACAATTGCGAATAAAAGTGGATATTGGCGGCCAGATCGGCAACAGCAACGTGCATGTGAAAGCGTTTCATGGTGTGCTCCGGATTAAAGGTTGGCAAGGGTTGAATTAGTCAAGTGGCTTATCGGGTTGATGCAATGGTAATCAGTGTTAAGCAGTGTCAAACAGTGTCAGTCATGATCAAGTGGCAGCATTCGGTTCAGCAGCCACACTCGGTTTGCGGTGCGCACTGCTCACCTTGACAGCAGTTCTCGGTCAGGAACCCGAGCAGGGCATTCATCGCGTCAAACCGGGCGCTGTAAAACATAAACCGCCCGTCTTGCCGCGCTTCAATCAAATTGGCGTGACTTAATTCTTTCAAATGAAACGACAGGGCCGATGGCGCAATGCCTAAACTCGATGACAGCGCCCCGGCACTCAAGCCAGCCTGCCCGGCCACCACCAGCTCGCGAAACAGCCGCAAGCGCGTTGCCTGTGCCAGTGCTGCCAGCGCACGCACGGCCTGGTCTTCGGTGAGCGGGGTGAGGGTGGTCGTAGTCATGGTCGGGTGTTGGATCGTTTCAATGGTTCTATTATTCAATAAATTTTGAAATGATGCAAGGCTATATTTCAAATATTCTTGAATTGTTGTCCCGACGTAGTCTTGGAGCAGACCCGGAACACCGCTCGTTTTGTGCACGCCGTGCCGCCGCGAGCTGCCGCACGTTACGGTTTGTTGTGCGAGCGCCTGTGAAAAGCCGGTATCATTGCCTAATCCCGTCTCTCCCATTTAACCCAGTTATCCCCGGTCTAACCCCATTTTTTCGCATTTCATCGCATCGCGCTTGTCCATATCGACCGATTTCGGCAAAGTGGCGGCACTCGATCTTTCGCAAAGGAATTTATCATGACCATGCTTTCCCCCAGTCGTTTGTCCCGGCCTGCCAATATTGTCGCTGCCGTTTTGGTCATGGGTTCCGCCCTGTTTTTACAACCGGCCAAGGCCGAAGGCTGGTTGGACAAGGTGTTGAAAGTCAATATCGGCAATGTTTCCCACACCCACTTTGAAACCGCCAACGGCACGGTACGCTTCAAATCGAATGGCAAGATTCGCTTTAACGAGGCCGAAGACGATCTTAGCCACATCAATGGCAAGCTCAGTATTGAAGAAACGCGCAAGGGGCAAGTGCTGCGCATGGAATTTTCCGGCGATGGCAAAAACGACATTACCCGCAACTACACGGTCGATGGCAAGGCGCGCCCGATTGATGCTGAAACCCAGCGCTGGCTGGCTGGGTTGATACCGCAGTTCCTGCGGGAAAATGCCATCGGCGTGGCAACCCGGGTCGAAAAAATTCAGCAAAAAGGCGGCATTGATGCGGTGCTGGCTGAAATCGACAAGATTCAAAGCGATTTTGCCCGGCGCAAATACATTTCCGTATTGAGTTCGGGCACTACCCTGGCCGAAGCGCAGGTAAACCGCTTGCTGGCCGCTGTAGGCAAGATCGATGGCGATTTTGAAATCCGAGTTGCACTGAGCTCGATCGTCAAGAACCAGAAGCTGAATCCGGAACAGCAGCGCAACGTGCTCGTTGCCACCGGTAAAATCGATTCCGACTTTGAAAAGCGCAGCGTGTTGACCGCTTTGGCACCCATGCTGGCCAATGATGCAACCGTGTTGAGCGCTTGGCAAAAAGCAGTGCAAGCCGTTGATTCTGATTTTGAACGCCGCGTCGCCATCGGTGCGCTAACCGAGCGTGAGCAAGTAACGCCGGATCAGCTTGAGGCGGCATTGAAAGCTAGCCAGGGTATCGATTCCGATTTTGAACGGCGCGTGGTATTGACTGCGCTGGCCAAAAAAATGGCGGAACCGACGCCGACCCAGGTTGAGGGTTATTTGCAATCGGCGCAAAAAATTGACTCCGATTTCGAGCGGCGCGTGGTGTTGCTGGCTTTGCTCAAGCACAACAAGCTGGCCAAGGCCGATTACAGCCGCCTGTTCGATGCGATGAATGGCATGGATTCCGACTTTGAAATGCGCACCGTCTTGCAAGCAACCGCCAAAACCATGCCGAAGGATGCGGAACTGATTAACCGCTACCGGCAAGTGGCGCGCAACCTCGGTGATTTTGAGCGCGGTCAAGCTGAAAAGGCGCTCGATAACGTGAATTAAACCGCGGTTTTCAGTGATTCTGGATGGCATAGCGCCGCCATCGTTCCACGATTTCGCTGCTGTCCCGCTGCTGTTACGCTGATTTTCCGATAAAACCGTTGCCCGGCGCAGCGGTTTTGTTGTTTCTGGCCCCCGCCAGCGTAGTCTGGTTTAACCCGGCCACCGCTCAAAAACACCGATTCCGGGCCGATTCGCCCCGGCTGGCTTGGCGAATTCGGGCAAGCCTTGGTACAATCGCTGTTTCGACATTGGCAACCGGCATTTTCCATGATAGATATTCAACTCCTGCGTAAAGACATCGCCAGCGTGGCGGCCCGGCTGGCCACCCGCAAATTTCAACTTGATGTAGAAGCGTTCAACGCGCTCGAAGCCGAGCGCAAGCAACTGCAAACCCATACCGAAGAATTGCAGGCCAAGCGCAACAGCTTGTCCAAGCAAATCGGCATCATGAAGGGCAAGGGCGAAGATTCGGGCAGTGTGATGGCCGAAGTGGCCGGTTTGGGCGATGTCTTGAAACAAAACGAAGTGGCACTGGCCGAAGTGCAGCACAAACTGGCTGAATTCACGCTGTTGCTGCCGAATCTGCCCGATCCATCGGTACCGGTCGGCACTGATGAAAGCGGCAATCTGGAGCTGCGCCGGATTGGTGAGCCGCGCCAGTTTGATTTTCCGGTCAAGGACCATGTTGATCTGGGCCATGCGCTCGGGCTTGATTTTGATACTGCCGCCAAGCTGACTGGCTCGCGTTTTGCAGTGATGAAAGCCGGTATTGCACGGTTGCACCGGGCGCTCGGCCAGTATATGCTCGATACCCACACCGCGCACCATGGCTACACCGAACACTACACGCCCTACATCGTCAACGCCGACAGCTTGCGCGGCACCGGCCAGTTGCCCAAGTTTGCCGATGATTTGTTTGCGGTAAAAAAAGGCGGGCAAGATGGCGGCGGCGAAGCGCTGTACCTGATTCCGACCTCGGAAGTCTCGCTCACCAACATCGTGCGCGATGCGATTGTGCCGCACGACAGCCTGCCGATGAAAATGACGGCCCACACCCCGTGCTTTCGTTCCGAAGCCGGTAGTTATGGGCGCGACACGCGTGGCATGATTCGCCAGCACCAGTTTGACAAGGTGGAATTGGTGCAAATTACCGATCCGGCCAGCTCGCAGCAGGCGCTGGAGCAAATGGTGGGCCATGCCGAATTCATTTTGCAACAACTGGGCCTGCCGTACCGGGTGATGCTGCTCTGTACCGGCGACATGGGTTTTGGTTCGGCCAAGACCTATGATCTGGAAGTGTGGCTACCGGCACAAAACACCTATCGCGAAATTTCCAGCCTGTCCAACATGGAAAGTTTTCAGGCGCGCCGCATGCAGGCACGGTTCCGCAACGCGCAGGGCAAGCCAGAACTGGTGCACACGCTGAACGGTTCCGGGCTGGCGGTTGGCCGCACGCTGGTAGCGATTCTGGAAAACCACCAGCAGGCCGATGGCAGCATCGAGATTCCGGCAGCCTTGCATCCGTACATGGGTGGTTTGACCCGTTTGGTGCCGTAACCGGAAAAATTTGCAGATTTTTTGGATTCCGGCTTGCCAAATCCAAAAAATCTGCCTATAATCGCTGGCTTCACTGTTGCAAAATTTCGGTAATGCAGTCGCCGCAAGTTTATCAGTGAAGCAGACCAAATACGGAGAGGTGGCAGAGTGGTCGAATGCGCTGGACTCGAAATCCAGTGTACATCTTTGGTGTACCGTGGGTTCGAATCCCACCCTCTCCGCCAGAATGCATAAGTTCTTGATTCTAAAGGACTTTTTTCAGAAGGCTTCATTAGTCGTGTACCGAAAGGTGTACTGCTATGAAGCCTTTTCTGATTGTGCGCGGGCAAAGAAACTATGTCCGCTTCCTCATTCCGGTGGCTCACCGCCACCTGTCCAACGGCAAAAAGCATCTGGTGTTTTCGCTGGGTGCTGCTGAAAAACCAATCATTCGTCAAAGAGCCATTGAGTTAGAATTCCTGTTGCTTGAAAGCATAAAGAAAGGAATTCCGATGACTGGTGACAGGTTCAAGAAGTTTGACATAGTGACGCCAAACGGCGTCAGGATCGAAAATATCAACACGCAAAGCGATGTAGATAACCTGCTCAAGCTTGCTCAAACAGAAGCCTTTAAAAGCCTTCTGGAGGGTCTTGGCAGTGTTGCAGTTCCCCCGGCTGACGCCAGCCCCCAGGGGCTTCACGTTGTTGGAGGACACAGGCGAGCTGGTCCCGAAAACCAGGATAGACACAACATTGCTCCGCAGTCTTTGGCTTTGGCCGAACTGTTGGACAAGTTCTTTTTGTTGAAAAAAGTCAAAGCTGCAACAGTGACTTCTTACAAAAATGTTGTTAAAGAATTTACGGGTTTTTGCAAAAGCAAGTGCTTAATTTCTGAAATTATGGTGAGTGATATTACTCGCTATCGTGAATTTTTAGCTGAAAAAAATTCACCAAGGACAATCGATAATAAGATGATTGTCTTAAAATCTTTAATGAATTTTGCAATCAGCAACGGTTATTTTTTCGGAAAAAATCCCGTTATTGCCAAAAATTTGCAAACGAAAAAGCAAAAAAATTCAGAAGGCTATGAAGTTTTTGAATGGGAAGAAGTGAAAAAATATTTCACAAGTGAGATATTTTTAGCAGAAAAAATAAGTGATCCTGATTATTTTTGGTGCTTGATTTTGGAAATTTTTTCCGGTTGTCGAGTTGGAGAATTAACCAATCTACAAAGAAATCAGATAAAAAAATCTGAAACTTCGATCAATTATTTACAAATTCGTGATGCAAAAACTCAAGCCGGAAAACGAGAAATCCCTTTGCCGCAATCAATTTTTGATCAGGGATTTGCAAAATTTATTGAAGGAAAAAACGCTCAAGATTTTATTTTTAAGTACAAAAATCGAGAGGGAAAAGGATCAGGAAATGCAGTTGGCAAGAAATTTTCCTATCAAATCAAGATCGAAAATATTCACAGGCCCAAGCTGGTTTTTCATTCACTGCGAAAATTTTTGAATGATTTTTTCATGAAAAATAAAGTTCAATATGAACTTCGTTGCCAATTTTTCGGGCATGAAATTGAAGATACCAACGTCGCAATTTACACAAAAGAGTTCAATATCGAGGAACTTTTTGAAGGAACGAACGGCCCAAGGCAGAAAATAGAAACCTTACTTGGATTCTAAAAAATGCCAAAAAATGGCATAAAACATGAAAGAAAAAAAGGGGAATAAAGTCAATCGGGTTTGATTTGTTTTTGACTTTTCTTTGATTTTAGGCCCCGCCAAGGTCCCCTGAC
>JACCDS011206447.1_pt1 | contig 17297 bp, 17 predicted proteins | sample 7446441 | NCBI WGS metagenome assembly JACCDS01 (sample SAMN15323445, study PRJNA562643) | freshwater metagenome | isolation source: river surface water | place: USA:Blue River Watershed | collected 2017-08-17
AGCGGCCCGCTGGCCGGCGGCGCCGGGTGGGTGCTGGCGGGCAGCGGCTGCGCGGCCAGCCAGCTGGCCACGGCGGCGATGTCGGCACCGTTCATGCGCTGCGCCACGTGGGCCATGCAGTCGGGTGCGAAGGCCTGGCGCAGGCCGGTCTGCCAGGCGCCGAGCTGGCCGATCAGGTAGTCGCGCGGCAGGCCGAGCAGGCCGGGCACGGCGGGCAATACGCCGGTCATGGCGGCGCCGTGGCAGGCGGTGCAGGCGGGCAGATCGCGCGCCGGGTCACCGCGGCGCACCAGCGCCTCGCCGCGCGCCAGCGTGGCGGCGTCGCCCTGCGGCGGCAGCGGCGGCGGGTACGGCAGGTCGAGCGAGGCAAAGTGCTGCGCGATGGCGCGCAGGTAGTCGTCGCTCAGGTGGTCGAGCAGGTAGCGCATGCCGTCGTTGTTGCGTCGGCCATCACGAAAGTGCAGCAGCTGGTGGTAGAGGTAGTCGGCCGGCTTGCCGGCGATGCGCGGAAAGAAGCCGCCCGGGGTGGCACGCCCTTGCTGGCCGTGGCAGAGCGTGCAGGCCTGCACGCGTTGCGCCATGGGATCGGGCGGGGTCTGGGCCTGGGCTTTCGCGGTCAGCGCCAGGGCAAGGATCAGGAACAGGTATCGCAGCAACATGGGGTCGAATCGGGTGCCCGGCCATGCCAGGGCGGTTGAACATACCATGTAGGCCATGACCCTTCCCGCCCCCGACCCGAGTCGCTGCCCGCTGTGCGGCCAGGACAACCGCTGCGCCATGGAAATCGAGCGCGCCACCGGCCAGCCCCAGGGCCCGTGCTGGTGTGTGGACGCCCGCTTCCCGCCGGATCTGCTGGCCAGGCTGCCGCCAGAGGCCGAGGGCCAAGCCTGCATCTGCGCCGCCTGCGTGGCCCGCTTTGCGGCCGGGGAGGCGGTGTGATGGGCTGGCTGGACCGATTCCCCCTCGGCGTGCTGGCGGTGGTAGCTGCCTGGCTGGCGGTGGCGCCACTGTTCCCCGAACCACACCTGACCGAAAAGTGGCGCATGCTGCTGCAGGGCACGCTGGTCAAGCCGATCGACATCTTCGACCTGGTGCTGCACACCGCCCCGCTGGTGCTGCTGGCGATCCGGCTCTGGCGCGACGCGCAACGCCGCCGCGGGCGGGGCAGCTGACTCAACCGACCACGAAGGCCAGCACCACGGCGCCCAGCGCCAGCAGGCCCAGGCCGGCGACGAAGACACTTTCCGCCAGCGTTTCCCGTCGCCGTGCGGAGCGGGCGCGCCGCAGGGACATGAATGACAGCAGGGCGCTGGCCAGAAAGACCAGCGCGTCCAACGCCAGCAGCTTGTCCACCAGCACGCGGCCTGCACTGGGCGGACCGAGCAGGCTGATGTAGAGCGCCGTTAGACAGACGCCGATCATCGTGGCCGAGGTCGGCAGGATGTGGGCCGACAGCCCGTTGCCCTGTCGCCGGGGCGGTCCGTCGTCGGGATGGGCGCCCATCAGCCCAGGCGCACCGGCACGAAGATGGTGTCACCGTCGCGCTGAATCAGCAGCGCGACCGACTTGCTGGCCTTGGCCACCGCGGCGCGCACCTGCTCCACGCTCTGCACCGGCGTGCCATTGACGGCCATGAGCACGTCGCCCGGTTCCAGGCCCGCGCGTTCGGCTGCACCGGCCACGTCCTCGACCAGCAGCCCGCCACTGAGACCCGTCTGTCGCTTCTCTTGTGGCTGCAGGGGCCGCAATGCGAGCCCCAGGCGCCCCCGCTCGACGCCGGCGTCGGCCTTGGCCACCAGGGCCTTGGGCTCGCTGGCGTCGCCCAGGCGGGCCTGGACCGTTTCACTGCGCCCCTGGCGCCAGACCTCCAGCGTCACCGGGTCACCCGGTTTGGCCAGGCCGATGGCCGCGGGCAGATCACCCGACGCAATGATGGGCTGGCCATTGGCCTGGCGGATCACGTCACCCGCCTTCAGGCCCGCCTGGTCGGCAGGCCCGCCCGGCTCCACCCCCGACACCAGGGCGCCCTCGGGCCTGTCGAGCCCGAAGGAATCGGCCAAGGTCTGGTTGACCTCCTGCACCATCACGCCCAGCCGCGCGTGGCTGACCTTGCCGGTGGTAACGATCTGCTCCTGGATCTGGCGCGCCAGCTCGATCGGGATGGCGAAGGACAGCCCCTGGTAGCCGCCCGAGCTGCTGTAGATCTGCGAGTTGATGCCCACCACCTCGCCACGGCTGTTGAACAGCGGACCGCCGGAATTGCCCGGGTTGACCGCGACATCGGTCTGGATGAACGGTACCAGGTTGTCGTCCGGCAGGCTGCGGCCCTTGGCGCTGACCACGCCCGCGGTGACCGTGTTCTCGAAGCCGAAGGGTGAGCCGATGGCCAGCACCCATTCGCCCACTTTGAGGTCGCGCGTGCTGCCCAGCGGCACGGTGGGCAGGTGCTGAGCGTCGATGCGCAGCACCGCCACGTCGGTCTTCGGGTCGGACCCCAGCACCTTGGCCTTGAACTCGCGCCGGTCGGTGAGCTTGACGATGACCTCGCTGGCGTCGCGCACCAAGTGGGCGTTGGTCAGGATCAGGCCGTCGGGGCTGACGATGAAGCCCGATCCCTGGCCCCGCACCACTTCACCGCCCTGGCCGCGCGGCTGGCGTGGGCCCTGAAAGCGGCGGAAGAATTCGAAGAAAGGGTCGTTGGGATTGATCCCGGGTGGCAGGCCGCTGCGGGCGGCAGCGTCCTGTTCGTCGGCCGATGCCTTGCGCAAACCGCTGACGCTGATGTTGACCACCGCCGCGCCGTAGCGGTCGGTGATGGCAGAGAAGTCCGGCGCGCCGCTGGGACCAGCGGGCAGCACCGCCGCGACCGGCGCGCTGGCGGGAACGGCCGCACGGGCGTGGCCGCCGGTGATGTAGGTGGCGCCGGCGCCGCCGAGCACGCCGGCGGCAACCAGGGCGAGGAGCATGCGGGTGGGGGTGAGGCGAACGGTGGTCATGGGGACTCCTGCAAGGGGTTGAACAAAGGACATGGCGCCACTGTCCGGCGCGACACTTAGCCGGGACTTAGAGCACACTGCCGGCATGCACACCCACCCCCTGCACGGGCTGCACTGGTCGGCCCGCTTCAGCGCCCTGCAGCGCCAGGCCCTGGCCCTGGTACCCGCGGCCCTGGCCGGCCCGCTCGCACTGCGGACGGCCGGCGCGGCCATCAACACCGCCCTGCTGTGCGCCTGGGTGGCCTACTGCGCCGGTTACCTGGGCCTGGTGGCGCACCTGGCCTGGCGCCTGAACGCCGAAGAGACGCACCGCCGCGCGCGCTGGGAAGATCCGGGCGCGGCCATGCTCTTCGTGCTGGTGACGCTGGCGGCTTTCGCCAGCCTGGTGACGGTCGGCATGGGGGTGCAGGGCGGCAGCGGGCTCGACCCCTGGCCGCGCGCAGCGCATCTGCTGCTGATGGCGCTGTCGCTGGCCGGGGCCTGGCTGCTGATCCAGGTGGTGTTCGCGCTGCACTACGCCCGCCGCTACTACCTGCCGGGCTCGGCAGACGATGAACCGGCGCGCGGCCTGGACTTTCCGGGCGGACAGGCGCCCGACTACCTGGACTTCTTCTACTTCAGCGCCGTGGTGGGCATGACCTCGCAGGTGTCCAACGTGGCTGTGCGCAGCCGCGCCATGCGCCGCCTGACCCTGTGGCACGGCCTGCTGTCTTTCGCCTTCAACCTGGTCGTGCTGGCGCTGGCCGTCAACGCCATGGCCGGTTCGCTGGGACGCTGAACGCGCGCCTCAGGCCGATGCGGCGGGCAGGCGCACGCTCACGCGCAGGCCGCCCAGCGTGGGCGCCTGCTCCAGCCGCAGGGTGGCCGCGTGCAGCTGCGCCACCGACTGCACAATGGCCAGCCCCAGGCCACTGCCCGTGGTGGGCGCCCCCGCGTCGGCGTCCGGCAGGCGCACGAAGCGCTGCAGCACGCGGGCGCGCTCAGCCTCAGGGATGCCCGGTCCGCTGTCGTCGACCGAGAGCACGCCGTGCGCGCCCTCGCGGCGCAGCGCGGCATCGACCCGGCCGCCCTCGGGCGTGTAGCGGATGGCGTTGTCCAGCAGGTTGCGCAGCAGGATGCGCAGCGCGTCCGGATGGCCGTCCACGGTGAGCTCGTCGGCCTGCGCCAGCCCCAGGTCGATGCGCCGCGCCTGGGCCGCCGGTGCGGCATCGGCCAGCGCCTGGCGCAGCAGGTCGGCCAGCGCCACCGGCACCGCCGGCACCCCCGCCGACGCCTGGGCCTGCTGGCGCGCCAGCACCAGCAGTTGCTCGATCAGCCGCGTTGCGCGGTCGATGCCGGCGTCCAGCCGCTGCAGGGCACGTTCGCGCGTGGCGTCGTCGGTCGCACGGTGCAGGCCTTGCACCTGCAGCTTGAGCGCGGCCAGCGGCGAACGCAGCTCGTGCGCCGCGTCGGCCACGAAGCGCTGCTGCGCGTCCAGGGCCTGCGCCGCACGCCCGATCAGGGCGTTGAATTCCTGCACCAGCGGACGCAGCTCGTCGGGCAGGTCCGCATCGTCCACCGGGGTCAGCCCGTCGGCCTGGCGCTGGGCCACCTGCTCGCGCACCCGCGCCACCGGCGCCAGCGACCGGTTCACCAGCCAGCCCACCAGCAGCATGAGCAGCGGCGCCAGCAGCACGATGGGTAATGCGGTTCGCAGGGCCAGCGCACCGGCCATGCGCTGGCGCACCCGCAGGTCCTGCGCGACCTGGATGACAAAGGCCCGCGCCTGCAGCGAATAGACGCGGTAGCGCGTGCCGTGCGCGTCCACGTCGGCAAAGCCCAGCACCGCGCGCTGCGGCAGTTCGGCGCGCGCGGCCGACTCGAACACCCGTGTGCCGTCGATGGACCAGATCTGCAGCACAAAGTCGAACTGCGGTTCTTCCGCGGGCAGGGGAATCACGCCGGTGACCAGGCCCTGCGGCAGACCGGCGCGCAGCGACTGCGCGGTCTGCTCCATGTGGTAGTCGAACAGGGCATCGGCCTCGGCCCGCGCAGCGCGCCAGGCCAGCCCGGCCTGCAGCAGCGCCACCCCCAGGATGGCCAGCAGCACGAAGCCCAGCAGGCGCGCACGCAGGGAGGTCGGCCAGCGCAGCGTCATGCCTTGGGCACCAGATAGCCTACGCCGCGCACGTTCTGGATGATGTCCGGTCCCAGCTTCTTGCGGATGCCGTGGATGTAGACCTCGACCGCGTTGGAGCTGACCTCGTCCTTCCAGCTGTAGAGCTTTTCTTCGAGCTGCGCGCGCGAGAGCACCAGGCCCGGCCGCGCCAGCAAGGGTTCGAGCACCGCCCATTCGCGCGCCGACAACAGCACCGGCTGGCCGTTGACCGTCACCTCGCGCGTGGCCGGATCGATGCTCACGCCCTGGTGTTCGTACACCGGCTCGGCGCGCCCGGCGGCGCGGCGCAGCAGGGCGCGGATGCGCGCCAGCAGTTCGTCGAGTTCGTAGGGCTTGAGCACGTAGTCGTCGGCGCCGGCGTCCAGCCCCTCCACCCGCTGCGCCAGTGCATCGCGCGCGGTGGCCACCAGCACCGGCGTGCGGTCCTTGCGGGCGCGCAGGTCGCGCAACACGGCCAGGCCGTCGCGCCGCGGCAGACCCAGGTCCAGCAGCACCAGGTCGTAGGTCTGGGTGCGCAGCGCGGTGTCGGCCATCGCGCCGTCCTTCACCCAGTCCACCGCGTAGTGCTCGGCGCGCAGCAGGTCCAGCACGGACTCGCCGATCATCGTGTCGTCTTCCACCAGCAGCAGTCGCACAGGATTCTCCGAGCCCCTCGGGCCATGCCCGCTGGCGATTCTGCCAGCGGGCATGACGCGCCGACTGAGCCCGGGCTTAAGCATCATGGCGGAGGCGGCGCCAGGTTCGCGCGACGGCCACCGGTATGCGGCTCTGGCGCGACTCGGCACGGCGCCGCCGGTGATCCCTGCCAGGTTTGAATCGCCCGCCCCTCGGGTAATCACCCATGGCCACCTCGCACAGATTGTTAACAATCTGAATATCAACAAAGGAAAAGCCATGAACCTGTACGCCGACATCACCGGAACCGTCTGGAAAGTCGAAGTGAGCCCCGGGCAAACCGTCGCGGAGGGCGACATCCTGCTGATCGTCGAATCCATGAAGATGGAGATTCCGGTCTGCGCCACGGCGGCCGGCGTGATCAAGGAACTGCTGGTGGCCGAAGGGGAGATGGTCGAAGACGGCCAGGTCGTGGCCGTGCTGGGGTGAAGCCATGAACCCCGCCGACCTGCCCGCCGATGCGTTCGCCGCCTGGGAAGGCGCGGTCGCCTTCCGCCTGTTTGCCGACCAGACCGACCCGACGCTGACGGTGCCCGAGCAGATTGCCGGCCGCATCGGCGACCGCATCCTCTCGAACCAGATGGCGCCGGGCGAACGCATTGGCGAGCAAGAGCTGGCCGACGAGTTCGCCGTCAGCCGCGGCCCGATCCGCGAGGCCCTGCGCATCCTGGAACGCGAAGGCCTGGTCACGATCCTCGCGCGCCGCGGCGCCATCGTCACCGAGTTGAGCACCGCGGAGCTGCAGGAGCTGATGGAGATCCGCGCCGGCCTGTTCGAACTGGTGGTGCGCAAGCTCTCGGCCAGCGGCCACCCCGAACTGCTGCCCCTGCTGCGCGCCGGCACCCGGCGCCTGCAGAGCCTGGCCGCGCTGCCCGGGGCCGGCGACGCCTACGCCGAGACCACCTACCGGCTGCTGATCCTGTGCGCCCGCATGGCCGGCAACCGCCGCCTGCAGCGCATGTTGACCGGCCTGTCGCTGCAGACGCTGCGCTACAGCAAGCTGGGCCTGGCCTCGGTCGAGCGGCGCCTGCGCTCGGCCCGGTTGTGGCAGGAGGCCACCGACGCCATGGCCGCCGGCGACACCGAGCGCATGGTCACCCTGACCCGCCAGCGCATCGAGGAATCGGCCGAAGAGGCGGTGCGCGTGCTGCAACAGGCACCAGCCGGAGGGAGCGCCGCATGAGCCAGGACACGACTGCGCCCCTCTCCGCCGGCCCGCTCACCGGCCTGAAGGTGATCGAGATCGGCACCACCATCGCCGGCCCGGCCTGCGCCCGTCTGCTGGCCGACTTCGGCGCCGAGGTCATCAAGATTGAGCCACCCGACGGCGACCCCGTGCGCCAGATGGGCCAGCACGTGCAGCAGCAATCGCTGTATGCCGCCTCCATCCTGCGCAACAAGCAGTCGATCGTGCTCGACCTCAAGACCGAGGCCGGGCGCCGCATCGCCTTCGAGCTGATCGCGCGCGCCGACATCCTGGTCGAGAACAACCGCGCCGGCGTGCTCGAACGGCTCGGCCTGGGCTACGAGGCGCTGAGCGCGCGCAACCCCGGCCTGGTGATGGTGCGCATCAGCGGCTACGGCCAGACCGGCCCCTACGCCGACCGCCCAGGTTACGGCGCAATCTGCGAGGCGGTGGGCGGCGTGCGCCACATGACCGGCGACCCTGACCGGCCGCCGGCCCGGGTGGCGCTGGCGACCACCGATTACCTGACCTCGGTCTACGCCGCGTTCGGTGCGATGGCGGCGATCCGGGCGCGCAGCGTCACCGGCCGAGGCCAGGTGGTCGATGCCGCGCTGTACGAAGCGGCCTTCACCCAGATGGAACCGGTGGTACCGGCGCACGAGAAGCTGGGCGTGGTGCCGATGCGCGAAGGCTCGAACCTGCCATCGATGGCGCCCAACAGCTCCTACCCCACGCACGACGGTGGCTGGATGCTGATCGCCGCCAACAGCCAGCCGACCTGGCGCCGGCTGGTGGGTCTGATGCAGCAACCCGAGCTGCTGACCGACCCGCGCTTCGAGACCATCCAGGCGCGCGGCAAACCCGAACACATGCGCGCCATCGACGCTATCGTGGCCGAATGGACGCGCGGCTTCGATGGCCCCGAACTGGAAGCGCAGCTGCGCGCCGCCGAGGTGCCCTGCACGCGGGTTTACACCATCGCTGACATCTACGCCGACCCGCACTTCGCCGCGCGCGGCATGCTGGCCCAAGTACCGCACCCGGTGCTGGGCCACACCACCCAGGCGGGCGTGGTGCCGCGCCTGTCGGCCACTCCCGGCGGCATCCGCCACACCGGCCCCGAGCTGGGCGCGGACACCCGAACCGTGCTGCGCGAGGCGCTGGGCATGAGCGACGACGAGATCGAGCAACTGGTGCAGCAGCAGGTGGTCGGGGACGCCTGACCCACCGTCTGAACGCGCCCTTTCACCCTGACAAGAGGAGACCGACATGCACACCCCTTCCACCACCCGTCGCCAGGCCCTGGGCTGGCTGGCTGCCGGCGGCGCCCTGCTCACCGGTGCAGGCCGGGCGCATGCGGCCGGCTGGCAGCCCAGCGGCAACATCACCTACAACATCGGTGTCGCGGCTGGCGGCTCGGTCGACCTGTATGCGCGCGGCATCGGCCAGGCACTGGAGACGCTCAAGCTGGTCAACGGGCAGAACGTGGTGCCGATGAACAAGCCTGGCGCGGCCGGCCTGCTGGTGCTGCAGGCGATGCAGAAGGCACGCGGCGACGCCCACCACCTCTCGACCTTCCATACCGGCAGCATCGCGGGCCAGGTCACTGGCGTGCTCAAGGCCGATCTGCGCGACTACGTGCCGGTGTCGATGATGGTCGAAGAAACGACGCTGGTGGCAGTGCGCGCCGACTCGCCGCTGCGCTCGGCCACCGAGGTGGTGGAGAAGCTGCGCAAGGAGCCGGAGTCGCTGAAGATCGCGGTGGCGCCGCTGCGCGGGCTGAACCTGCACCTGGCGATTGCCAAGCCGCTCAAGCTCGCGGGTGTGGACGTCTCGCGCCTGACGGTGGTGCCGTTCCGCTCCTCCGGGGAGTCGGTCACCGCCCTGCTGGGCGGTCACATCGACGTGGTGATCGCCACCAGCCCGACCGTGGTGCCCCAGGTGGCCGCCGGCAAGCTGCGCATGCTGGCCAGCTGCGCCGCCACCCGCGGCACCGGGCCGCTGGCCGAGGTGCCGACCTGGCGCGAGCTGGGCATTGCCGCCGACTACGTGAGCTACAACGGCGTGCTGCTGCCGCCGGCGGTAGACGCCGACCAGATCCGCTTCTGGGAAAACGCCCTGCGCCAGGTGTCCGAATCGGCCGAGTGGAAACAGCTGGTCGAGAAGTCGGGCAACAAGCCCATCTTCAAAGGCTATGTCGATTCGCACCGCTACCTGCAGCGTGAACTGGAAGAGACCCGGTCGCTGGTGGCGGCGCTGGGGGCTGGTGCACGATGAGCGCCCGTTTTGAACCGGCTGGCGAGTGGACCGCCGAACTCGCCGAACTGCAGGCGCGCCGCGCCCAGGTGCGCGCCATGGGCGGCCCCGAGGCGCTGGCAAAGTTCAAGGCCAGCGGCCGACTGAACGCGCGCGAGCGCATCGCGCAGCTGCTCGATGAAGGCACGTTCCGCGAGTTCGGCCAGATCGCCGGCAAGGGCCACTACACCCGCGAGGGGGTTTTCGAACGGCTGGATCCGACCAACGCCATCACCGGCACCGGCCGCATCGAAGGCCGCAAGGTCGCACTGCATGTGGACGACTTCACCATCCGCGCGGGTTCGTCCGAAGCCACCATCGCCGACAAGTGGATCTACATCGAGCGCATGGCGCACCAGTTGCGCCTGCCGCTGATCCGGCTGGTCGATTCGGCGGGCGGCAGCGTCAAGCTGCTGATGCAGATCGGCGGCACCAAGATCCCCGAGTACCCGAGCTGGCCAGCCAACGCAATGCTCGACACGGTGCCGGTGGCGGCGGTGGCGCTGGGCGCGTGCGTGGGCCAGGGCGCGGTGAAAGTGTTGTCCTCGCACTTCAGCGTGATGGTGCGGGAGCAGGCGCAGGTGATGGCCGCCGGACCGCACGTGGTGCAGCAGGCCTACGGCCAGACCATCGACAAGAACGAGCTCGGCGGCCACAAGGTGCACCGCAAGAGCGCCCTGGTGCACAACGAGGCGGTCGACGAAGCCGACGCGCTGGCCCAGGTGCGGCGCTTCCTCTCCTACCTGCCGCGCAGCGTGTTCCACCTCGCGCCGGCCGTGGCGCCGACCGACGATCCGCAGCGCGCCGAGGACAGCCTCAAGGACGCGATCCCGCGCGACCGCCGCAAGATCTACGATCCGCGCAAGATTCTGGAAGCGGTGATGGACCTCGGTTCGGTGTTCGAGATCGGCCGGTGGCAGGGCGGCTCGGTCATCACCGCGCTGGCGCGGCTCAATGGCATCCCGGTCGGCGTGATCGCCAACGACCCCAAGATCCAGGGTGGCGCGATGACGGTGCAGGCGGCCTACAAGATGGAACGCCACGTGAAGCTGTGCAGCCAGTTCGGGCTGCCCATCGTCAACTTCGTCGACCAGCCGGGCAACCAGACCGGGCTGGAGGCAGAGCTGGGTGGCACGCTGCTGGGCGCCACCCGGGTCGGCGAGGCGCTGCACCAGTGCCGCTCGCCCTGGGCCTCGGTGATCGTGCGGCGCTGCTTCGGCATGGCCGGCGCGCTGCACGCGCCCAAGTACGGCGAGGCGCTGAACTTCCGCGTCGCCTGGCCCTCGGCGCGCTGGGGCTCGATCCCGATCGAGGGCGGCGTGATGGCCGCGCACAAGGCCGAGATCGAGGCCGCCGACGATCCGGCCGCCAAGCGGGCCGAGCTCGAAGCCTTCTACCTGAACATGACCTCGCCGTTCCGCACGGCGGAGAAGTTCGGCATCCTGGACATCATCGACCCGCGCGAGACGCGCAGCCTGCTGTGCGACTGGGTGGAAGACGCCTGGGAGCGGGTGAAGACCGACCGTGTCCGCGCCGCCTGAACCGGCAAGTGACCTCCGGGCGGGACTGGCCGGAGCGTGGCGGCAAGCGAGGCGCCAGACGGGCGGCACCCTGCTGTGCGCCATGGTCGGCCTGTCCGCACTGTTCATCAGCGAACACCACGGCGGCCCGGCCCTGCTCTATGCGCTGCTGCTGGGTCTGAGCTTCCACTTCCTCGCGCAGGACACGCGCCTCCAGCCGGGCATTCACTTCTGCAGCCGCACGGTGTTGCGCATCGGCGTGGCCCTGCTGGGGGCCCGCATCGGCGTGGACCAGGTACAGGCGCTGGGCTGGCCCACGGCGCTGCTGGTGGTCGGTGGCGTGGCCATGACCCTTGCGGCCGGCCTGCTGCTGGCGCGCGCGCTCGGCTGCCGACGGGACGAGGGCCTGGTGTCGGGTTGTGCGGTGGGCATCTGCGGCGCCTCAGCCGCGCTGGCCGTGGCCTCGGTGCTGCCGCCCACGCGCGAAAACGAACGCTTCACCCTGCTGACCGTGGTCGGCGTGACAGTGCTCTCCACCCTGGCCATGCTGCTCTACCCGCTGCTGGTACAGGTGGCCGGTTTTTCGGCCCACCAGGCCGGTGTGTTCTTCGGCGCCACCATCCACGACGTGGCCCAGGTGGTGGCCGCCGGCATGCTGCTGAGCCAGGCCGGCGACACCGCCGCTGCCGACAGCGCCACCATCGTCAAGCTCATGCGCGTGATGCTGCTGCTGCCGGTGGTGCTGGCTGTGGCGGCCTGGGTGCGGCGCGGCGAGACGCCCGGTGCGATCGTGATCGACGAGGGCGCTCCGTCCCGGACCGAAGTGCCCCTCGTCCCGACCTTCCTGCTGGGATTCGTGGTGCTGATGCTGCTGAATTCGACCAGTCTTCTTTCAACGGCAGTGATCTCCGGCGCAAGCGCCGTCTCGCGCCTGCTGCTGGTGATCGCGATCGCGGCCGCGGCCATGAAGACCAGCCTGGACGACCTGCGTCAGCTGGGCTGGCGCCCGGTGGCCCTGCTGCTGGGCGAGACAGTCTGGCTGGCGCTGCTGGCCGGGGTGGTCATCGCCTGGAAGGTGCGCTGACTAGCACCCCGATCATGCCCGGGACAGGTCGAACGGCATAAACCGATAAGCTCGTGTTTTTGCACGCATCGGCATGACACGTCCCGACACATCCATCACCGCCCTGCGCGCGCTGCACGGCCCGCGCTATCGCTGGTGGCTGCTGCTGTCGGTGATGCTGGGCACCATGGCCTCGGTGATGTCCTCGACCATCATCAACGTGGCCATCCCGGACATGAGCCAGCACTTCACGCTGGGCCAGGAACGGGCGCAGTGGGTCACCTCGGGCTTCATGGCCGCGATGACGGTGTCCATGCTCACCACGCCCTGGCTGCTCGGGCGCTACGGCTACCGGCGCACCTACATGGGCTGCATGTGGCTGCTGCTGATCGGCGGTGTGGTCGGCGGCTTTGCCAACCACTACCCGCTGGTGCTGGCCGCCCGCGTGGCCGAGGGCCTGGCTGCGGGCGTGGTGCAGCCGATTCCGGCCATCATCATCCTGCGCGCCTTCGAGCCGCACGAGCAGGGGCGCGCGAGCGGCATATTCGGCATGGGCGTGGTGCTGGCACCGGCACTGGGCCCCAGCGTCGGCGGCCTGCTGGTGGACGCCTTCGGCTGGCGCTCGATCTTTTTCATGGTGGTGCCGTTCTGCCTGGCCTCGTTCTGGATGGCGCGCCGCTACGTGCCGACCACCGCACCCGGAGGCGCGGCGGCCGGCGCCAGCAGTGCCACGCTGGACTGGCTGGGCCTGCTGCTGGCCTCGGCCGGCACGCTGTGCCTGCTCAATGGGCTGGTGCAGATGCACAGCGGCACCGCACTGAGCGCCACAGCCCTGCTGGGCGCCGCCACCGGCCTGCTGCTGATCTTCCTCACCTGGCAGCGGCGACAACTGCGCAGGCACGGCAGCCACCCGCTGATGAACCTGCACCTGTTCCGCGATCGGCGCTTCGCGATGGGCAGCATCGTGGCCTTCATCTACGGCATCGCCCTCTTCGGCTCCACTTACCTGTTCCCGGTCTACATGCAGATGGGGCTGGGTCTGTCGGCCTCCTATGTCGGCACCATCCTGCTGCCGGCGGGGCTGGTGCTGGCGGTGACCATTCCGCTGGTCGGTCGCTGGTCTGACCGGCAGCCCACCCACCGGCTGGTGAGCGCCGGGCTGGCCCTGCTGGCCGCCTCGTTTGCCCTGATGCCGACCATCGGCGCGGGCGGGCCGGGCAACACCGTGCCGCTGCTGGTGGCCTGGGCCATCCTGGGCCGCATCGGGCTGGGCTTCATCCTGCCTTCGCTGAACACCGGCGCCATGCGCGGGCTGGACAAGCACCATATCCCGCAGGGGGCCAGCGCCATCAACTTCCTGCGCATGCTGGGCGGCGCCGCGGGCGTGAGCCTCTGCGGCATCGTGCTCGAATGGCGGCTGGCCGCGCACGGCGTGGCCCTGGGCAGCCGGGGCGCCGGCCACCTCGCGCCGTTCAACGAGACCTTCCTGCTGCTGGCCGCCACCTGCGCGCTGGCACTGTGGGCGGCCTGGCAGATGCGGCCGGCGCACCGGCCTGCCTGACAATCTCGGAATGTGCCAACTGCTCGGCCTCAACTGCGCCACTCCTACCGACGCCAACTTCAGCTTCGCAGGCTTCAGCCAGCGCGGTGGCGCGACCGACCACCACGCCGACGGCTGGGGCATCGCCTTCTTCGAGGGCAAGGGCTTGCGCCTGTTCGTCGACCAGCAGAGCGCCGCCGCGTCACCGATGGCGGCCTTCCTGCGCGCTTACCCGCTCAAGAGCCGCAACGTCATCGCCCATGTGCGCAAGGCCACGGTGGGCAGCGTCTGCCTGGAGAACGCCCACCCCTTCACGCGCGAGCTGTGGGGCAGGCACTGGGTGTTCGCGCACAACGGCGACCTCAAGGACTACCACCCGCCGCTGCACGCGCAGTTCCGCCCTGTGGGCAGCACCGACAGCGAGCGCGCCTTCTGCTGGCTGATGCAGGAGCTGGCCAAGTCGCACGCCGACCTGCCCAGCGTGCCGGAACTGACGCTGACGCTGCGCGAACTGCTGCCGCAGGTGCGACGCTTCGGCACCTTCAACTGCCTGCTCTCCAACGGCGAGGCGCTGTGGGCCCATTGCAGCACCCACCTGCACTGGCTGGTGCGCGAACACCCCTTCACCACCGCCACCCTCACCGACGAGGACTGGGCGGTGAACTTTGCCGACGTGGCGGGGCCGGGCGACCGGGTCGCGGTGGTGGTGACGCAGCCGCTGACGCGTGACGAAATTTGGACGGCGTTCGCGCCCGGCGAACTCAAGGTGTTCGTGGACGGGAGACCGCTGGTATGAGAGGGTGAGCGGGCAGCCAGACGCCAGGCGCAGCCTCAGAGGGTGAGAGGGAATCGGGCGTGCCCGAAAGGGCGCTCCAAAGCGCCGCCGGCAAGGCGCAAAGCACAGCCGTAGCTCGGGCTACGGCGCGCATTTGCAACGCCGCAGGCGGTGGTTGGGAGCGTCAAGGCGGGCTTGACCGATTCCCTCTCACCCTCTCAAAGCACCTTGAACAGTTTTTCCCGAAGCTCGGGCAGGCGGCGGGAAGCCACCGGATGGTCGCGCATGGTGTTCTCCCAGGACGGGTAAACGCTGCGCAGGCCCTCGGTGCCCTGGGCGTGGAAGATGCTCTCGATCAGGCTCAACCGGGTGTGCTGCCCGATGATGCCGTTGACCGAATTGATCATGAAGTTACGCGCCATCTCGTTGTCCTTGGCGCTGCGACTGGTGGCGGACGGCAGGCCGGCGATCTCGGTGGCTTCCGCGCCCGCCGCTGCCGCCGGTGCCGCGTCAGGCTGCGGTACGACGGGGCTGGCCGCTGCGGCGGCCACGGCGGCCGGGGCCTTGCTGCTGCGCGCCACCGCCTCGATGCAGCCCTTGTCCAGCAACTCGGCCAGCACCGACTGGATCTCGCCTTTACCGACGAGGAAGACCTGCAGCTCGGCGCCCGAGCGGTGACCGTCGACCAGCACCAGGGTGCGGCGCACGAGCGGCGACAGCCCCATGGCGCGGGACTGGATTTCCTGCTGGCCCACGGCGGTCTTGGCAAACACCGTGGCGTTCAGATCGATGGTTTCGGGCATGGCTGTCATCTGTTTTGGAATGCCCCCCTGGGAGGCTGCGTTTCTATCGCAGCATCCGCCGTGCGACAAGGCGGATTAGCCCTGAGCCGCTACAAAAACAGGACCTTCGGTGGACGAAAAACATCACGCTCCGCTCATCGCCCGATGAGCGTGGCGGTTCGGGCGACGAACTGTCGGTGCTCAGGCGCGCTGCAGGGCGGCTTCGAGCGCGTCGACGAACATGGCCGGCACGTCGAAACCGGTCTGGTCGGTGATTTCCTGGAAGCAGGTCGGGCTGGTGACGTTGATCTCGGTCACGCAGTTGCCGATCATGTCCAGCCCCACCAGCAGCAGGCCACGCGCGGCCAGCACCGGTGCCATCGACTCGGCCACGGCGCGGTTCTCGTCGGAGAGCGGCTGGGCCACGCCCTTGCCGCCGGCCGCCAGGTTGCCGCGCACCTCGCTGCCCTGCGGAATGCGGGCCAGCACGAAGGGCGCGACCTGGCCGCCGATCAGCAGCAGCCGCTTGTCGCCATCGACGATCTCGGGCAGGTAGCGCTGCACCATCACCGTGGTGTGGCCGCCGTGGTTGAGCGTCTCGATGATCGAGCCCAGGTTCATGCCGTCGGGGCCGACGCGGAAGATGCCCATGCCGCCCATGCCGTCCAGCGGCTTGAGGATGATGTCGCGGTGCTCGGCGTGGAAGTGGCGGATCGCTTCGGGCGAGCGCGTCACCAGGGTGGGCGGCGCGTACTGAGCAAACTCCATCAGCGCCAGCTTCTCGGGGTGATCGCGCAGCGCGGCGGGTTTGTTGAACACGCGCGCACCCTCACGCTCGGCCTGTTCCAGCAGGTGGGTGGCGTAGAAGTACTCGCTGTCAAACGGCGGGTCCTTGCGCATGATCACCGCGTCGAAGTCCTTCAGCGCCTCTCGGGCCTGGTGGGTCACGTGGTACCAGTCGTCGGCCTGGCCGGTGAGCTGGATGCGGCGCACCAGCGCCGTCACCGGCTGACCGCCCTGCCACTGCAGGTGCTGCGGCTCGCAAGCCGCCACGGCGTGGCCGCGGCGCTGCAACTCGCGCATCATGGCGAAGGTGCTGTCCTTGTAAATCTTGAAGGTGGCGAGGGGGTCGGCAACGAAGAGGACGTTCATGGTGTTTTCTTTCGGGCTCCGTATCCTTGCACAAACAGCGCGATCGCGCCGGCGACCACACCCCAGAAGGCCGAGCCGATGCCGGCGATCACCACGCCGCTGAGGGTGACGAGAAAGGTGATGAGCGCGGCCTCGCGGTGGGCATCGTCCTTGAGCGCTGCGTGCAGGCCGCCGCCAATGCTGCCCAGCAGTGCCAGGCCGGCGATGGCCAGCACCAGCTCCTTGGGGAAGGCAAGCAACAGGCCGGTGACCGCCGCGCCCACCAGGCCGATGGCGATGTAGATCAGGCCGCAGGCCACCGCCGCGGTGTAGCGCTTGCCTTTGTCGGGGTGCGCCTCTTCGCCCATGCAGATGGCGGCGGTGATGGCGCTGAGGTTGAGCGCGTAGCCACCGAAGGGCGCGAGCACCAGCGTGGCGACACCGGTCAGGGTGATGATCTTCGAGATCGGCATCTGGTAGCCCGCCGCGCGGATCGCCGCCACGCCGGGCAGGTTCTGCGAGGCCATGGTGACGATGAACAGCGGCAGCGCGAGGCTGACGAAGGCGCTGAAGGTGAACTCGGGCGCGGTGAACACCGGCACCGCCCATTGCAGCGTGAGTGCGCTGGCGTTGAACTGGCCGTTGGCCACCACGAAGGCCACCGCCACCAGCAGCGTCAGCGGCACCGCGTAGCGCGGCAAGAAGCGACGACCCAGCAGGTAGGCCAGCAGCATCAGCACCACCAGCGGCAGCGCGGTCTGTGCGGCGGCGAAGGCCTGCAGCCCAAAGCGCGCCAGCACACCGGCCAGCAGCGCCGAGGCAATGGCCATCGGGATGCGGTTCATCACCCGCTCGAACAGGCCGGTGGCGCCGGAGCCGATGATCAGCACCGCGCAGACCATGAAGGCACCGACCGCCTGCGCCATGGTGAAGCCGCCCGCCAGCCCGGCCGTGGCCAGCACCGCGGCGCCCGGTGTGCTCCAGGCGACCATCACCGGCTTCTTCAGCACCAGCGACGGGATGGCCGAACACAGGCCCATGCCCAGGCCCAGTGCCCACATCCAGGACGTGATGAGCTCGGGCGTGGCGCCGAAGGCCTGCGCGGCCTGGAACACGATGGCGACCGAGCTGGTGAAACCCACCAGCACCGCCACGAAACCGGCCGTGGCGGCCGAG
>JACCDS012213197.1_pt1 | contig 17293 bp, 15 predicted proteins | sample 7446441 | NCBI WGS metagenome assembly JACCDS01 (sample SAMN15323445, study PRJNA562643) | freshwater metagenome | isolation source: river surface water | place: USA:Blue River Watershed | collected 2017-08-17
ATCGAGCACATATGCCGCACTGGTAGTGTTCTTTTTCTGGGTTGGTATCGGTCCTACCCAGTCTTCGCTGGCCACTGCCTGGCCCGGTTCCCATAACAGCAAACTGCCAATCGGGTATTGTGACCGGATGCTATCGAGCAAGTCCCGCATTTGATCGCGTCGCCAAACGAAGGGGCGCTGAAATCTGGGTATTCTGATATTGCCCGCCACCACGTCACGGATCAGTTCGTGCAAGAACAGAATTTCCGGTCTAAGTTCGGCGATGGTATTGTCGTTGCTCATGGCTAATCCTATAGTTCGCTCATAATCATCTGGATGATTTTATCCAGATCACCCGCATGATCGCGCCGCCTGAGTGCTTCAGCACTGAGTACGGCTTGGTATTCTTTTAAACGGTAGATGACGCTATCTCCCAGCCCACGAACCCATTCCTTACGTTGATCTGATGTTAATTCAGCGTAAAGAGCGACATCATGCCGATCATTGGGCTTGTCGCCAAAACCAACTTTGATGGCAAGATGGTCGCGTTGTGGCTGGGTGAATGCATTCAAGACGGCGATTTTCGGAATCGACGTAGTGTTGTTTCTGTCGCTTACCCAAGCATCGAACACTTCATCAGGAATGTAATTTTCAATTGCACGTTTGCTTAAAATGCAACAAGGTATGCCTGCGTTTTTGCACGCTGTTGCTACCGTTTCTGCACCTTGGTGCAGCTTGCCCGGAACCAATCCATCACTATCGGTGAAGACAATCAAGCGCAATGGAATTCCCCGCTCTGCCGCTTGTTGCCTGCGATCAGCAATATGTTTGGGAATTTCACCCAGGCCACCGGCACCGACATACTCAATTAGTTCGATCCTTGGGTCTGTGTGAAGTGCTGCGATATGGCTGGGGGCGAGAAACTTGATGGCAATATCGAGTAACGTGCCATCGGTGAACTTGTTTTCCATTAACACATATAACGGCTTGGATACAAACTGGGCGGCCTGTTTGGGGGGCAATTCGGTTGGTTGCGCATTGGCCTGCGGCGTGGCGCAAACGACCAATTTACGCGAAAATCTCGGTGCTTTGGGGTAAGTGCTATCTTTTATCAAGCCACGCACGAATTCCTGGTGATGCGCTCTGCTGATGAGCCATGGACTGGTGAGTAGTGCATCTTCATCCTCAATCTCCCAGTCATGCGCACCATCTTCAATCCGGTACAAAATTCGGTCGAGTTGACTAAACTCGCTGGGGCTGCCGGTTACGTCGGGCTTGATCGTTACCAGCATGACTCAACCTTGCCCGGCCTGATTTTTAGCCCGTACCGCCCGGTTCATGGCCCGCACTTCTTCAAATCCCTCGGAAAATACACCTTCTTGCCACCAGGCGAGCGCCCCATTGGCGTCAATATGAATCCGTTTGATGCTGCTGGTGCCGTCTTGATGATCATCAACCCAATACAGCGCAACCAATTCCGGATCAGCCCCCTCGGCAATCCTGCGTCGAACCCGCAATAGCAGGTTTTCTGAATGCGTTTCCACGATCACTTGACCACATCCCTGTTTGGCCGTTTCCAGCAATAAATCGCCAAGCGGGGCTTGGGCAGCGGTATGCAGATGTAGTTCGGGCTGTTCAATCAAGTCGATGAATGGCCCGTCATCGGAGAGTTGGCGCAGCATTTGTTGCACCACAATCGGCAATACCTGTTGCATGCCTTCGCCGACATCGGCCATATTAACGCTGGTGCCCCCGCGTAACAGATTGCATTCAAAAGCAACGCCGTTGTTATTAACATCCACGCTCCAGCCATCCAGATGCTGTTGATACCATTGCGCTACCTTCGATAGCAGTGGCGGGTTACTGGCCAAATAGCCGGGCGCACCTGCGCCGTCAAAACCAAGCGGCGTTTGCTGTGCGCTCTCAAAGATGCGTTTAACTGGTGCGCGAAACGGCCCCAGGTGGGTAAAACTGGCTTCAAACTTGCGTAGTCGCTCGCGCCAATCGTTAATGGTTTGCCATTGCAAGTTGTTCAAGCCACCCTGGGCATCGGGCAGTAGCCCACGAAATGGAATTGGCCCCATTTCGCCATAATGCGGGATCACGTCATTTGATGGTTGCCAGTTGAGTTCGATTTCGGTTGCCGAGCGTAACGCGAGGTGTGCCACACGGGGCAGGTTAATTGGGCTGTGACCCGGAGAGATGCGTTGAAAATTTTGTACGGTTGCCGCCAGGTCAAACTCGTCACCTGCATCGGCCAGCCGAACAAAAAAACTGGCCTGGCCGTGTGGCAATCTGCCATGCACCAAATCGGTGAAGGATGGGCCATAGTTGATCTCATCGACCTGTAAGGGAAAGGCCGCCGAACGAGGAGCCAAGGCCCGAAAAATGAGCGGTAACAAGCGCAATGCAGCCGATTTGCCGCTGCTGTTTTTGCCAAAAATCAGGGTGAGCGGGCGTAGTTCAAGGTGGGTGGCTGCCTTGAATGGCTTGTAGTTGGTGCAGCCGTAGGAGAGCAGTTTCATTGTCGATTCAGGGTTGATTGGCACCGATGATCAGCGTTTCCCCGGTATTGTAGACGATATAACCGGGAAAACCTGATCCTTCTCGTTCATTGCGGCGTCCCAAGCTGCATTACACCGCAGCCCCCCGGCACGCGCATGGCGGCTCGGCGCGGAGCGCGGCGGTGGCGGGTGTTTAATTTGCCGGTTGGCAATGGCGACGAACAGTTGCAACGCCGCCTGTCGTTATTGCTGGCCGGTGACGGCATTGAACCGGCAACGGCCCATGATTTGCCCAGTTGCACCGCCTATAAGCTGGCGTGTTTGCAGGTGCGTTTGCAGCCTGCCTGGTTGATGGCAGGTAATTTTGCGGTAATATGGCCAATTGTTGGCAGCGTGGCCGCAAAATATCAATATTAATTCATCATGGACAACCACCCGATCGGCTTTATGAGCTATGCCCGTTCCGACCAATCTTCCCAAGTTAAGGGGCAATCCACCCAAAATAGCGAGCCGAAGCGCCCGCTCTCACGGGGAAAGATGTCATTCAATGTGATTCAAGCTTGCATTTACTTTGCGTAAACTGGGTAGATTGTCACCCAAGCCCTCGGCCTGTTCCAGCACCGCCGCCCTCGGCAACCGCGCCCCGGCTGCCAGACTGTTGAAAACCAGTCGTTTTGCGGTAACATGGCCATTTGCAGGCAGCAAGGCTGGTCGAATGCTGGTTGCGGCCCTAAAACATTATTTTTTTTTATCAATATGGACAACACGCCAACCGGTTTCATGAGCTATGTGCGTTCGGACGATGCGCATGAAAAAGGCAAGTTGACCCAATTTCGCGAACAGTTGGTCGGCGAAGTGCGGCTGCAAAGCGGCGACGACAGTTTTGATATTTTTCAAGATCATATCGATATCGCCTGGGGCCAACAGTGGCAGATGCGGCTCGATAATTCGCTCGATTCGGTCAAGTTGTTAATTCCCATCATCACGCCCAAGTTTTTTAGAAGCGAAGCCTGCCGCACCGAAGTACGGCGCTTTGTGCAGCGCGAACAGCAACTGGCGCGCAATGATTTGATTTTGCCCGTGTATTACGTGGAAAGCGCGCTGTTGGAACAGAAGGCCAAACGTGATGCCGATGAGATTGCGCAGGTGATTAACAGCCACCAGCGGATTGACTGGCGCGAATTGCGGCATGAACCGTTGAGCGGGCGGGAGGCGGGCAAGATGCTCGCAACAATGGCACGCCAGATTGTGGCTGCCATGGAGCGGGGGGCGGGTAGTAGCCCATTGCTGGCCCCGGTTGCGCCAGCGCTGTTTGTGCCTAAGGTGGAAATTATTCGGCCTGTGGCAGTGGTGCAGCCAGTGCAGCCAGTACAGGTAGTACAGCCAGCGCCGGCGGTAGCACCGGCAAGCAAACCGGCGCGCCCGCCGTGGGCCAGTGCCAGCGGGCAAGATGCGATTGGCCCGTGGCTGGAAATTTGCATTGGTGCGGTGGTGCAACGCTTTCGCTGGATTAAGCCAGGTAGTTTTTTGATGGGTTCGCCCACAAGCGAAGCCGGGCGACAGGATAACGAAGGGCCACAATACCGGGTAACGATAGGGCAGGGGTTTTGGCTGGCCGACACGGCTTGTACGCAAGCGCTGTGGCAGGCGGTAATGGGCAATAACCCGAGTCATTTTCACGCGGGCAACCGGGGCGGGCCGCAACACCCGGTGGAAAAGGTAAGCTGGTTGGATGTACAAACGTTTTTACAGGCGGCGCAAAAAGAATGGCCGGGTTGCCCATTGAGTTTGCCGCTTGAGGCCGAATGGGAATATGCGTGCCGGGCTGGCAGCCAAACCGCGTTTTGTTTTGGCGAGACGATCAGTACTGATCAAATCAATTTTGATGGCAATTACCCGGTCGGCAAGGGTAAAAAAGGCGAATATCGGCAACGCACCTTGCCGGTGAAGGACTTGCCAGCGAATCCGTGGGGCCTATACCAAATGCATGGCAATGTGTGGGAATGGTGTGCCGACGGTATGAGGGCATACGAAGAGAAGGCGGCAGCTGACCCGGGTTGGGGCGAGGTATTCGCCCCGAAGGAGGTTGGCGCGGCGCACCGGTTGGTGCGCGGCGGTTCGTGGCGCGACTACGCGCAGGACGCGCGTTCGGCGATCCGCTTCGCGGGCTCGCCGGACCGGCGGGTCGACTTCCTCGGGTTCCGGCTGGCGTGCAGGTCGTCCGGTCTGGCAAGCGGGTTTTAACAGCGGCGGGAAGCCGCTGTAGGAGGTGCGGGACGCACCGGGGGCCGCAGGATGCGGCCCTTGGGTTTTTGGCGCGCGTTGCGCGCCAAAATTTATAGCAGGCTTAATTTCCTAAGTGCAATATTTCCGGCAACATTTGATTCCGCTTAATACTGCCACCCAGCTTCTATCCGATACGAAACCGGGTACAATAGCGGGGCCAATAATCCAACCAGCCCAATCCCTATGTCCGCCACCGCCCCAGCTACCCCAGCCACCCCCACCGCCCCCGTCATTAGCCCGATCACAACCGCCCCCAAAGTCGGTTTTGTCTCGCTCGGCTGTCCGAAAGCCCTGGTCGATTCCGAACAAATCCTGACCCAGTTGCGCGCCGAAGGCTACGAAACCGCCAAATCCTACGCCGGTGCTGATCTGGTAATCGTCAATACCTGCGGCTTTATCGATGCAGCGGTACAAGAATCGCTCGATGCAATTGGCGAAGCCCTGAGCGAAAACGGCCGGGCCATCGCCACCGGCTGTCTGGGTGCGAAAAAGGATGCCGCAGGCGACGATATCATTCAAAAAGTTCACCCCAAGGTATTAGCCGTCACCGGCCCGCATGCACTCGGTGAAGTGATGGACGCAGTACACCTGCACCTGCCCAAGCCGCACGACCCGTTTCTCGATCTGGTGCCCGCGCAAGGCATCAAACTCACCCCGAAACACTTTGCCTACCTGAAAATTTCCGAAGGTTGCAATCACCGTTGCAGTTTTTGCATTATCCCATCGATGCGTGGCGATTTGGTATCGCGCCCGATTGGCGAAGTGATGATCGAAGCAGAAAACCTGTTCAAGGCCGGGGTCAAGGAATTGTTGGTCATTTCGCAAGATACCAGTGCCTATGGCGTCGATGTCAAGTTCCGCACCGGCTTCTGGAATGGCCGCCCGCTGAAAACCCATATGACGCAACTGGTCGAAGCCTTGGGGGAATTGGCCGCCGGTTATGGCGCGTGGGTGCGGCTGCATTATGTGTACCCGTATCCGCATGTCGATCAAATTTTGCCGTTGATGGCAGCCGGTAAAGTTTTGCCGTATCTGGATGTGCCACTGCAACACGCGCACCCGGACGTATTAAAACGCATGAAACGCCCGGCCAGTGGCGAGAAAAACATCGAACGGATTCGGGCCTGGCGCGAAATTTGCCCAGAAATCACCATCCGCTCGACCTTCATCACCGGTTTTCCCGGCGAAACCGAAGACGAATTCAATTACTTGCTCGATTTTATCCGTGAAGCGCAAATCGACCGGCTCGGTTGCTTTGCCTATTCACCAGTCGAAGGTGCCACCGCCAATGCCTTGCCCAACCCGGTGCCGACCGAAGTGGCCGAAGAGCGGCGCAAGCAACTGATGCTGGTGCAGGAAGCCATTTCCACCGCCCGCCTAAAAGCCAAAATTGGCAGCACCATCAAGGTGTTGATCGATGAATTGACGCCAACCGGGGCGGTCGGACGTTCCACCAGTGATGCGCCGGAAATTGACGGCGTGGTGTATCTGAAAAAGCCATATGAACCGCACAAAAAATTGGTGGTCGGCGAGTTTGTGATGGCCGATGTCACCCGTGCCGATGCGCACGACCTGTGGGCCGAAACCTAAGACGGGGCCAGCATGGAAAAAAGCTTGCAAACTGCGCTAATTCACAGCGACTATCAAGCCCCGGCCGGGTTTCGCGGCTGCCAACCTGCGGTGTACCACGCTTCAACCGTGCTGTTTGACAGCGTGGAACAGATGCGCGCACAAAACTGGCTGGACAAGGGCGGCTACACCTATGGCCTGCATGGCACACCGGGCAGTTTTGAACTGGAAGCGCGCTTGGCCGAAATTGAAGGCGGCAAGCATTGCCTGCTGCTGCCAAGCGGCTTGGCGGCGATTGCGCTGGCGGTGATGTCGTTCGTTAAAAGTGGCGACGACTTGTTAATGCCGGACAATGTGTATGGCCCGGTCAAGAGTCTGGTCAACTGGCTCTCGCGTGACTATGGCATAACCACCCGCTACTACGATGCCCAGGTCGGCAGCGCCATGGCCGATTTGATTTTGCCCAACACCCGCCTGATCTGGGTTGAAGCGCCCGGTTCGGTGTCGTTTGAAGTGCCCGATGTCGGCGCGATTTGCGCCGCTGCCAAAAAACAGCATGTGCCGGTAGCCATGGACAATACCTGGGCCGCCGGGCTGGCCTTCAAGCCGTTTGCGCACGGGGTCGATATCGTATTGCAGGCACTAACAAAATATCAATCCGGCGGCTCGGATTTGTTGATGGGCGCCTTGATTACCCGTGAACAAAAGTGGGCTGACCGGCTCGCGCTGACTCATATGCGGATCGGCATGGGGGTATCAAGCGACGATGTGTATCAGGTTAGCCGCAGCTTGGCTACCTTAAAGTTGCGCTTCGACGCGCACGACAAAAGCGCGCGTGAGCTGGCCACCTGGCTGGCCGGGCGGCCCGAAATCGCCACCGTGTTACACCCAGCCTTTCCCGATTGTCCGGGCCATGCCATCTGGAAACGCGATTTTACCGGCGCTGGCGGGATTTTTTCGGTGCTGTTTGACGAGGTATATACCGAGTCGCAAGTTGACGCCATGGTCAACCATCTAAAACTGTTCAAAATCGGCTATAGCTGGGGCGGTTCGCACAGTCTGGCGCTGCCGTTCCGCATGCCCGAAGCCCGGCAAGAATGGCAGCATCGCGGACAACTGCTGCGCTTGAATGTGGGCCTGGAAGCAGTGGCCGACCTGATTGCCGATTTGGAGCAGGGGTTCGGCTGGCTGCAAGCGCAAGGCTAGCCGCCAGCAACCTGTCGCACTGCCCGCCATTTTCCGACATTGGCCGACTGCCTCGTCATTCACCGGACACGGTCGGTCATTGGCCGAAAAACCGTTTCGTTTTGTACCTCACCCCGCTATGCTGATCGACATCAGATCATTCAAGGGAGAATCAAGTGAACGGTGAAACATCCTCTTCGGCGCGCCAGCGTGCCTTTTTCGGTATCGTTTTGATGGTGATCGGCGTAATCGCGCTACTGGGCAACCTCGATTACTGGTATGCCGGCCCGTATTGGCATTACTGGCCGCTGGTGCTGGTGGTGCTCGGAGCCGCCAAGATGGTCGATTATCACAATGACGAGAATTATTGGCAAGGAGCCGGACAGGTTGCAATCGGGCTGTGGATTTTTGCCTGCCTTGAACACATCGCCGGATTGCGCTTTCATAATAGCTGGCCAATTTTGTTGATACTGTGGGGCATTGGCAAGCTGGTCTTGCCCGGCACCAACAAACGCAATATTTTGGATAAGGAGTAACAACATGACGCAACCTCAAGACCGGGCCGAGCAGCGTGCCGCGCGCAAGGCCAAATGGGCCGCAAGAGGGAAGGAACAGCATTTGGTCATCGGGGTGGTGGCGATTGTGCTTGGCCTTTTGTTTTTGTTCGATAATTTGAATTTTTTCGAGATGCGGCACTGGGTACCGTTTTGGCCGACCGTATTTTTGGTGATTGGTGTGGTCAAGCTCAATAGCAGCGGCGACCGCTCGGATTATGTGATGGGATGTGGCTGGTTGGCCCTTGGTACGCTGTTGATGCTGGGGCATTTCGATATTCTGAGAATTAGCTGGCGCGTGATTTGGCCGCTGGTGTTAATTTGGGTGGGTGTGATGCTGTTGACCCGGGGCCGTTACGAGAACTGGTTTGGGAATGATGATGGCAATACCGATGGCCGGGAGAATCATGGCACGGGTGGCAGCGGTGGTAGTGGCGGCAGCGGTGGCAATGGCGGTGCGCCGACCGAACCGGGTGGCACTGGTGGCAATACAGGCGGCAATAATGACGGCAATACCGGTGACAGTACCGGTGCCAGTCCGGCGGGCGGCATTTCGCTGGAAAAGGTGGGCGCGGCGCAATCAGCACAATCAACCCAATCAGCACATACCGGACCAACAGGCGAGCGCGCATCGAATGCAGGCAGTGCCCGCCCCAAGGACGACCCGCGCGATGATGCCGATGCCGTGTTGCGGGTGGATGCGATTATGGGTGGTTTCGAGCGGCAGGTGAGTTCACAGCGTTTTCGCGGTGGGCAAATTACCTCGATTATGGGCGGCTGTGAAATCGATTTGACCCACGCCCAAATCGAGGGCGAAGCGCACCTCAACGTGTTCACTCTGATGGGCGGCATCACCTTGCGTGTGCCCAATGACTGGACCATCATAATCCGCGGTACGCCGATTCTGGCCTCGATTGAAGACCGAACCCGGGTGCCGATCGATGGTTCGCGGCGGCTGGTCATCACCGCCAATGCGATTTTGGGTGGTGTGGAAGTGCGCAACTGATGGTGCTGTTTTCAAAACGTGGCAAACGGCTGTACCTGCTGCTGTGGGGCTTGCTGGCCCTGATTTTGGCGGCGGTGCTGGTACTCGGTAGCGGTTTGCCACTGATCAATAGCACGCTGTTTGTGCTGCCGCTGGCGTTGGTGTTTGCCTTTGCCAGCGGTTTTTCCGCGTATTATCTGGCGCGCGCCTGGCCGTTGAACCCGTATCCGGGTTGGGCCGGTGTCGCTGCACTGGCCTTGGCTACGCTGCTCTCGGCCTTGCTCTGGAGCGCGCTGGCGTATGAATGGAACCGGCTGGCGCAAGAAGCCGGGCTGGATTGGTTTGGCATCGATTTTAGCCGGTCCCTGCAAGGCGTATGGTTTGGCATTGGATTGGTGTTGTATGCCATGGTGCTGGGCGGGCATTATCTGGTCATGGAAGTAGAGCGCAGCCGGGAAGCCAAGGCACGCGAATGGCAGGCCAGGCTCGCCGCCCAGCAAGCCGAACTGCGCATGCTGCGCAGCCAAATTGACCCGCACTTTTTGTTTAATAGCTTAAATTCGATCAGTGCCCTGACCTCGATTGACGCGGCCCGGGCGCGTGCCATGACCTTGCAACTGGCCGACTTTTTCCGACTTAGCCTGCGTATGGAAGCCGACAAAAAAGTGGCGCTGACCCAGGAACTGGCGTTAATTGATCATTTTCTGGGCGTTGAGCAAGTGCGCTTTGGCGCGCGCTTGCAGGTGGTACAACAAATTGAAGAGCGGGCCGGACAGGCCCTGATTTTACCGATGCTGATCCAGCCGCTGGTGGAAAATGCGGTAAAACACGGTATTGCCCATTTGCCGCAGGGTGGCACGATTGTAATCAATGCGCGCCTTGAGGGCGGGCAATTAATCATTCGGCTGGAAAACCCGGTAGACCCGGATTCTGCGCCGCCGCCAACCAACCGCGCCGGGCATACCGGCGGGATTGGTTTGGCCAATGTAAGGTCACGCCTGCAACTGGCTTATGAACACCGTGCTACACTCGATTGGCAGCGTAGCGAACAGCGTTTTTTGGTGCAACTATCCTTGCCCTTTACCGTTTTGGAGTCTGGCGATGCCAATCCGTATCCTGATCGTTGATGACGAACAACTGGCGCGCATGCTGCTGCGCGAATATCTGGCTCCGCATGCCGATGTTGACATCGTGGCCGAAGCTGAAAATGGCTTTGAAGCAGTCAAGGCCATTACCGAATTACAGCCCGATCTGGTATTGCTCGACATTCAAATGCCAAAGCTGACCGGCTTTGAAGTGGTGGAATTGGCCGGGCAGAAAACCCATTATCTATTTGTGACAGCCTACGACCAATACGCCCTGAAGGCGTTTGAAGTGCATGCGGTCGATTATCTGTTAAAACCATTTACCCGTGATCGGTTTGATGCCGCACTGGCGCATGCCCGGCAGCGCATCGGCCAAAAGGCAGCGGGAAGTGTGGGAAGTGTGGGAAGTGTGGGAAGTGTGGGAAGCGCGGGAAGCGTTGGAAACGGTGCCGCCAGTGCTGTCGGTGCCGTTGGTGCCGCCGATGCAGCCAGTGCTGGCCCACGTGAACCGGCATTGACCGATGATTTGAGCGCGGTTCTGGCCGATGCCGTGCCAAGAACAGCACCGCTACAGCGGATTTTGATTCGCGATGGCGTCAAAGTGCATGTGGTGCCGTGTCAGGAAATCAGTTGCATCGAAGCCCAGGACGATTACGTGCGCATTTGCGCCCGGGGCCAATCCTACCTCAAGGCGCAGCGGCTGGCCGAACTCGAAACACAGCTCGATGCCCGCCAGTTTGTCCGCATCCATCGCTCGTGGATCGTCAATCTGGCCAGCATCGTGCGCCTTGAAGCGGCCAGCAAGGACAGCCAGTGCGCGGTACTGCAAGATGGCAGCAAATTGCCGATTAGCCGCAGCGGTGCACAAAAGCTGAAAAGCATCGTCAATTAAGGTTGGGAACCCACGGCTTGGGGATTAAGGCTTGGTGCTAAAGGTTTGGCATTAAGGCTTCATGCTCAAGGCCCGGCCTTGTGGCGATCAAGCATGGCGCGCAGCACCGTTTCCAGTTCCTGCGGCAAATAAATCGGCATTTCAGCCCGTTCAAAATTTTTCGGGTTGCGCGTCACAATGCTTTGTGCCTCCACATGGCGCGCCGCCTCGTAAATGACCGCATCATTGAAATGGGCAAAATTGTCGGCCAAGGCATCATCGAGCACACTGCGGTTGACCGGGGCAATTTCAAACAGCCCGAGCAATTGCCGAATCGGCAACCGTGCATTGTCATGCACTTCATCAAACAGATCAGCGAGCATGCAAACCGTGCTGGCGGCCAAATAGCCGATAATTTCACCACGCTCAACCCGCGCCACCAAGGCCGCAGCCAGGGTTGAATGGGGCTCACGATCTTGCAGCAAATCGAGCAAGATATCGGTATCGAACAGGGTACGCATGGCGAATTTGAGGGGTGAGGGTTAGAGGGGGCAATTTAGTGGCAATTTAGGGGCAACTTAGTGGCAACTGATGGGGCAATTTAGGAGTAACTTAGGAGCAACTTAGGAGAAACTAATGGGGCAACTTAGTGCTTGGGTTTCGGTTTCAAAATCCCGAGCAAGCCTTCGGTGACCGGCGGCAGCGGATGAAAATCAAGCGGTGATTCCAGTTGCTGGAAATAATCGGCCACCACCTGGGACAGCGACTTGCCCGACTGCCGCGAATAGGCTTTGGCGTGTTCTATCACTTCTTCATCAAGTCGTAGCGTCAGTTTGCTATGCATGATCGACCTCGCTTGGGTGACGTATCAATTGTTCTTGATGGTACGGCAAATACCGGCCTGCCGCAACCACAAAACCGGTGGGTACTTGAATTTGCAAATATTGTTGAAAAAGCGCTTGATTTTGTAGGCACTTGGGTTAAACTTGACGCGTTTGAACAACGATTAAAACAACTTGAACATCGAATTGAACAACGAATCACCAAAACCCCCGCTGCCAGTGGTGCCGGGGGTTTTTTTATTGACTTGAACTAAAGGGAGGTAAAGAGACTATGGAAACTTGGATGATTTGGCTGATGGCAGCCGGCGTGGTGGTGCTGGTCGAATTATTTACCGGCACATTTTATCTGTTGATGGTGGCACTGGGCATGGCCGTTGGTGCCCTGGCCGGTCGCCTGGATGCGCCGCTGGTCTGGCAATGGCTGCTGGCCGGTGGCGTGGGTGCGCTGGCGAGCTGGTTGTTGCACAAAAGCAAATATGGCTATCGGCAAAACCGGCTCGATTCAAGCCGCAACCCGGATGTGAACATGGATATCGGGCAACAGTTGCAAGTCGATAACTGGCACGATCAGGGCCATGGCCGGTTTGTGGCCCGGGCGCATTACCGAGGTGCGCAATGGGATGTGCAATTGCAAAGCGCAGGACACCATGGCCAAGCGGCTGCCGGTGAAGCTAGCGGCACCTTGGCCTCCGTGGCACCGGGCATGTTTCGCATCGTTGAAGTGCAGGGCAGTTGCCTGATCGTGAAGCCGATGTAGTTTGCCCGCAAGCTGTTTAGCCTAAACCTGTTTTACCTGAACTTGTTTCACTCGAACTTGTTTTACCCCAACCCAATGTACTTATCCTGAAAACGGAGTCAATCATGGAATTTGTTGCAATTATCCTGTTTTTCGTGGCACTGGTCTTTATTGGCAAAGCCATTAACGTGGTGCCACAGCAGCACGCCTGGGTCGTCGAGCGCCTGGGCAAATACAGCCAAACCCTCGGGCCGGGCTTGAATATCCTGATGCCGTTTATCGACCGGGTGGCATATAAGCACTCACTCAAGGAAATCCCGCTCGACGTACCGCCGCAGGTGTGCATCACGCGCGACAATACCCAGTTGCAGGTCGATGGCATCCTGTATTTTCAGGTTACCGATGCGATGCGCGCCTCGTATGGTTCATCGAACTTCATTCAGGCCATTACCCAGTTGGCACAAACCACACTGCGCTCGATAGTGGGCAAAATGGAACTGGACAAAACCTTTGAAGAGCGTGACCACATCAATACCACCGTGGTCAATGCGATTGACGATTCGGCGGCCAATTGGGGCGTCAAGGTATTGCGCTACGAAATCAAGGACTTGACCCCACCCAAGGAAATCTTGCATGCGATGCAGGCGCAAATTACTGCCGAGCGCGAAAAGCGTGCCCTGATTGCGGCTTCGGAAGGGCGCAAACAGGAACAAATCAATATTGCCACCGGTGAGCGGGAAGCGGCGATTGCCAGATCCGAAGGTGAAAAGATCGCTGCCGTCAACCGCGCCCAGGGCCAGGCCACCGCGATTGTGGCGCTTGCCGAAGCCAGTGCCGACGCGATTCGCAAAATGGCCGCTGCCATTGCCGAGCCGGGCGGCACCGATGCCGTGAATTTGAAAGTGGCCGAGCAATACGTCAATGCCTTCTCGAACCTGGCCAAAACCAATAACACCCTGATCGTACCGGCCAATATGGGTGATATCAGCAGCCTGATTGCCAGTGCCATGCAAGTGGTCAAGGCGCAGGGCAAAACCCAGGAACTGGCCAAACCCAAAGCCTGAGCGGAACCAGGGAACAAAGCAACAAAGGCAGCAAAGCGGCCCGGCTGGGCAAGAAATCTCGGGCCGCTCGATCCATGCCGGGTTCATCTGTTCTATACTGCCCGTTAGGCAATACGTTTATTCTGGCGGGCAAACCCATGGCAACCCAAGCGATCACAAGCGAATCACCGGACGCGCCGCCGCCCGCATCGGCTGATGTGCAAAACGGACAGCAGGGGCAGCAAGGGCAGGTGGCCGACTATGCGAGCCTGCTGGCCGAACTGGCCAAAGAACAACAGTTGCGGCAACAGGCCGAACAGCAGTTGGCGTTTGAACACCTGTTGTTGCACACACTGGTTGAAAATTGCCCGTTCCGAATTTACGCCAAGGATTGCGCCAGCCGCTTTATCTTTGGCAACCACGAGGTGGCGCGCATCATGGGGGTGGACAACCCGGCGCAATTAATCGGCAAGACCGATTTTGAATTTTACCCGCAACATCTGGCGCAGCAATATTACCTTGATGAGCAGGCATTGCTCCAATCGGGCCAGCCCTTGATCGCCAAGGAAGAACCGGTGATCGACCAAACCACGGGCGCAGCGGGCTGGACCCTGACCAGCAAGGTGCATTTGATTGATGACAAGGGCACACTGAAGGGCTTGCTCGGCATCGGGTTTGACATTAGTGAGAGAAAGCGGCTCGAACACGAATTATTGCAGCGCAATCTGGCCCTGACCGAACTGAATCAAGCGCTCTCTTGCACCACAAAGCAATTGATTCAGGCCGAAAAGCTGGTGGCACTGGGCGCTCTGGTGGCGGGCATTGCCCATGAACTGAACACCCCAATTGGCAACGGCACCCTGATCGCTTCCAGCCTGGCCGACCATGTGCAAGCCTTCCGCAATGCCTGCCAAAATGGCGTAACTTGAAGCCGAAAGCCAGCTTGGCCATGGTACCCGCTTCGTGCTGACCTTGCCGCAGCAGGCACCGTGCGCCAATACCGGTGTTTGAGGCCGGGCTCGGCTGCTATACTCACTCCGGCAACACCCACGCATATTCCATATGGGCCCAGGTTGCGCAAGGTGGGGCAGGGTGATGCCAGAAGCGGGCCAAGGTACCCGATAAAACCAGCTTATTCAGGCGTTACCGGCTTGGCAATTAACGTCCCCGCCGTATAAAACGAGCTTTTCAGCTCAAACCATTTTTGCGCTTCCTTGGCAATGCTGGTGATAAACCACAGATTGATCCCGCCCCCGACAGCCGCGCCGAGTACCGGAATAAACCCGGCCATGGCCTTGGAACCCATCTTACTGGCGAATTTCGCGCCAATTTTGGCCCCGATCTTGCTGGTCAGTTTTTTGCCGATCAAAATCCCGGCGCGCAGGCCCACGCCACGCGCCAGCGCCCTGGACGCCGCCTTGCCGCCCAGTTCTGCCATCAGGTCGGCGTGGATTAGGGTAATCGCAGCATCAGACAAGTTTTCGTCACCGCTCCAGCGGCCCAAAATGATGGCAAAGTCTTCGTCTTCCAAAATCTGGCCCAAACCCTTGCCATGGGCCACAATCGCGCCGATGCCATAGCAGCACACCGCCATGCGGTTCATTAAAAACGCCACATCGGCGGCCATGCCGACCAAATGCATGACCGGTACCGCAATGGACGCTGCACCACTGGCGGTGACCATGGCTTGCTGCTTTCTGCGCCAGTCCGTTAGCGGCACGGCGTGCGCGTCGTCGTAAATCCCGGCCAAATTCGGCGTCAGGGTGGCAAAGGCATCGATAACGGCTTGGCTGAAGTTCATGGGCAGTTCTTACGGGGAAGGCGGTGGCAAGGATGGTAGCATGAAGGCGGCAAATTAGATGCTGGTTAAACAGTTTTTTGCAGCAATGGGTTTACTCCTGCCAAGACCTAATCCACCCTCACGGTTACAGTGCGGTTGTAGAACGGTACCTTCCTGTGCCATTGCGCGAGACAATTTTCCGCAAAACCACACTTCATTTTGCCCCGCACCCTGTTCTCGATGGCCGCCTTGGCAAGGCGAATCGCCGGATAAAGTGTGATACTATCAACGCAAAGTGTTTATTAATCAATATTTCAAGCGGCACGCACTCACCCTAAAACTAAACCAGCCTGCGCGGCTGGTTTTTACGCTATGCGCCAGATATTGGCCAAAAATTATCCTTGAGGTTATTCATGAAAAGAAAAAAATCCCGGCACCAGCCGATCAAATTGGCTGGCGTAGTCGCTGCCTTTGGCCTGCTGGCCAGCGCGCACGCACAGCAGGTCGCCGCGCCAGCAGCGCCCGCCACGTCGAAGCAGGAATCCGAGATTGAAGCCGTAGTGGTAACGGCGCAAAAACGCGAGCAATTGCTGCAAGATGTGCCGGTGTCGGTGGCGGTGTTCAATAGCAAAGCATTGGGCGAGGCCAGAATCGATTCCGGCACCGAAATTACCCGGCTGGTGCCGAACTTGCGGGTATCGGTGTTGGGCGATGAATCGCGGCCAAAGTTTTCCCTGCGCGGCGTCTCCACCCCCGAATTCAACCTGCATGTGATCTCGCCGACCGGGGTTTTCTTTGATGAAGTGTATGTTGGCGCGCCGTTTTTGGGTGGGGCACAAGTGTTTGATCTGGAACGAATTGAAGTGTTGCGCGGCCCGCAAGGCACCCTCTTTGGCAAGAATACCACAGCAGGCGCGGTTAGTTTTATTTCAAAACGACCCAAGTTCAAACCCAATGGTGAACTGACGTTCGGCTCTGGCAGTAACAATTTATATGAAGCCAAAGGGGCGGTCGAGCTACCGCTGGTAGAGCAGCGGCTCACCGCGCGCTTTGCGTTTACCGCCACCCATTCCGACGGATATATTGAAAACCTCAACCCGGCTGGCCGTGATTTATCGAATATTGACCGCAAGGCCGCGCGCTTGACGCTGGCGTATAAAGACCCAAGCGGCTTGAATGGCAGCCTTAAACTATTCACGATCCGCAATAATGCCGCTGCAATCGGCCCGATCAATCAGGGGCTTGGCCCCGGTGGCCTGAATGCACTCGGTAAAAATCCCCGGATTAATCCATTCAACGGCAGCCCGCTCGGTCCGTTGCAGGTGGTCACGGATCGTTCCGGCGTGATTAAAGTGCGCGGCAATGGTGGCTATTTGACCGTGAATAAAAATCTGGAACAAGGTACGGTGACCTCGATCACCTCGCTGGTCAATGGCAGCTTTATCAATCTGACCGATGTCGATGGCACCATCGATCCACTGAGCCACGCCGATTTTAATTCGGGCATCCGGGAAGTGAGTCAGGATCTGCGCTTTTCCAGCAGTTTAAAAGGGCCGTTCCAGTTCATCACCGGCTTGTATCACCAGCGCGACGATATCGACATCGCTACCCGCTTCCTGGTGTTTGGTGGGCCACCGGTGTTTCCTGTCATCTCGCAAAGTTTTCAGCAGGCACGGCGCTCGAACGCGGCCTATGTTGATGCAAGCTATACCATCAATCCCAAGCTGACTGCCTACGGCGGCGTGCGCTACACACGGGACAAGGGGCGCTTGAGCAATTTTACCGCCCGGCCATTTATCCCCTTGCAAGCTGACCGAACCTATAGCGATGGCAAGCCGACTGGCCGCATCGGTTTAAGTGCCAACGTGGCCAAA
>JACCDS010195708.1_pt1 | contig 17280 bp, 15 predicted proteins | sample 7446441 | NCBI WGS metagenome assembly JACCDS01 (sample SAMN15323445, study PRJNA562643) | freshwater metagenome | isolation source: river surface water | place: USA:Blue River Watershed | collected 2017-08-17
GGCGTGGCCACGGCCGAGGGGCCTGCGGGCAGGGGCAGCGTGCCGGCCAGCACCACGGGCGCCGCGGCCGTCGCACTGGGCGCGGTTGCCGGCGTGGCTGGGGTGGCCGGTGCCGGGGGCGTTGCTGCCGCGGCCTTAACCGTCACCGTGCGCCGCGCGCCGGGCTCGAAGCTGGCCAGGGCCTGGTCGGTGCTGCGCTGCCAGTCGTCGGCATTGCGGATCACCGTGGGCTTGATCAGCACCACCAGTTCGCGCTTGCGGCCGCTGTCGTTGCGGTTGCCAAACAGTGTGCGCGTGACCGCGTTGCCGTTGCTGCCCGGCACGCCGGACTGGCGGTTGTTCAGCTCGGTCTGCATCAGGCCGCCAATGGCCACGATGTTGCCGTCGGGCACGCGCACCACGGTGTCGGTCTCGTTGACGCTGCTGCTGGCCAGCGGCAGCTTGTAGTTGCCGGCACTGCCCAGGTCCACCTGCTTGGTCTTTTCCGTCACCGCGGTGACCGAGGGCCGCAGGTGCAGGGTGATCATGCCGGCGTCGTCGATCTGCGGCGTCACGTCCAGGGCTATGCCGCTGAAGAAGGGCGTCAGCGTCACCGTGGGCGTGCTGGTGGTGCTGCCCGAGTTGTTGCTGTTGTTTGCCGTGGTGCCGCTGGTGACGCCGGTGACGAAGTACTCGTCCACGCCCACCTTGAGCACGGCCTTCTGGTTGTTGAGCGTGGCCACGCGCGGGCTGGACAGGATCTGCACGTCGCCATGCGATTCCAGGAAACCCAGCACGGCCTGGAAGCCCTTGGTGGCCAGGCTCAGGCCCAGCGTGCCACTGCCGGCCACGGGCAGGCCCACGGTGTCCAGCAGCGTGTTGGCCAGTGCCGCGGGCAGGGTGGGCAGGCCGCGGTTGTTGGCCACCAGCGCGTTGCTGGCCACGCCGCTGGTCTGGCCGGCTGCGCCGGTGGCGCCCAAGAGGCTCCAGTCCACGCCGCTCTGGAAGCCTTCGCGCAGTTCCACCTCCACGATCTTGGCCTCCAGCATCACCTGGCGCTCCACGGCCAGGCGCGAGGCGCGCAGGAACTGGTCCACCTGGCGCAGTTCGTCGGGCATGGCACGCACGGCAATCGTGCCGGCCTGCGGGCTGGTGATGACCAGCCGGCCTTCGGCCTTGCCCAGCAGGCCGCGCAGGGCCTCGGCGGTTTCGGCCCAGAAGTCGCTGTTGGAGGTGGTGGTGATCTGGCTCTTGTCCGGCGCGTTGGCGTGGTTGCCCGCGGCCGGGTTGTTGCCCGCGCCCGTGCTGCCTGTGTTGCTGCCGGTGTTCATGAAGGGCGCGGAACTGCTGGTCACGCGCACGTCCGAGCGGCCCTTGCGCTGCGCCGTGAGGTAGTTGACCGTGAAGATGCGCGTCTGCATGGACGGCGGGTAGACGGTGATGCGGCGGCCGTCGATGCGGAAGTCGTAGCCGTAGACGTCGCGTATGGACTCCAGCGCCTCGCGCACCGTCACCGAGCGCAGCGTGACGCTCATGTTGCCCGTCACGTCCGGGTGCATGAGCATGCTGTAGCGCGTGTCGCTGACCATGGACTGGAAGACGTCGCGCGCCAGCGCGCCGCTGACGATGAGGTCAAAGCGCGGCTCGGGCGGGGGCTCCGCTGCGGCGGTGGTCACGGCGGGCGGTGCGGCGGGTGGCTTGGCAGGCGCTGCGGATGCCGCGGGCATGGGCGCCTGCACGGGCGCCTGCGCCTGCGCGCTGATCTCGGCGCGCACGCTCTTGCCGGGGCTGGGCCACTGCAGGGGGAGGCGCTCGGCGCAGCCGCCCAGCAGGAGTGCAGCGGCGGGCAGGCCGCAGGAGAGTGTCAGTAGGCGCTTCATGGTTGGTCACCTGAGCCAGTAGGTCTTGCGGAACGGGGCGCCACCGGTTGCTCCGGGGCGGCTTGCTTGTGGACGCCGCCAAACAGCGGCAGGCGTTGCAGTCCGGCGGGGCCGCGCAGCACGACGGCGGCGTCCTCGATGCGTTCGATGCGGGCGTCGCCCAGCGTGTCGCCCACGCCGCGGCGGCGGTGGCCGTCGACCACGTAGCGGCGCCCGTCCACCACCAGCAGGTGGCGCGGCGACACCGGTGCAGCGGCAGCGCCTTCGGCCGTGGCTGCGGGGGCTGTACGGGCCAGCGGCGGGGGCTGCATGGGGTCGCGCAGCGCACGTGGCGGTTCGGCCGCCTGGCCCGTGCCGCCCAGCGGCAGCAGGGCCAGCAGCCACAGTGTCTTGGCAGCGCCTGTCATGTCGGGCTCCTGTGCAGCCACACGGTGGCGCTGAGTTCGGCGCTGTTGCCCTGGCGCGTGATGGCCACCTCGCCCCAGCGCACACCGGGCAGCGCCGTTTCGGTGTCGGCAAGGTATTGCGTCAGGTCGGGGTAGCTGCCGCGCACGGCCAGCTGAACCGCCTGGCGCGGCAGTTCATTGGGGGCGGCGGCGGTGGGTTTGACCGTGGCCAGGCGCAGCAGCGTCAAGCGCTCGTGGCGGCGCAGCACGCGGCCCAGCACATCGGGCAGCTGGGGCCCGGCAGCCTGGCCGCCCTGCAGCTGGGCCAGCGCCTGGTCCAGCTGCACCTGCTCTTGCCGCAGGGCCTGCAGCTGGCGCTCCAGTTGAGCGGCAGGGCCGTCGACACGGCCGGTCGTGGCCTGCGCACGCAGCCCGTCCAGCTCCTGGGCCTGCTGGCGGATCTGCTGCGCCAGGGCCTTGTGTGCGGCCAGGCGTGGGCTCAGCAGGAAGTGGTCGAAGGCGGCCACCAGGGCCACGGCAACGGAGACAAACAGGATGGCACGCTCGCGCAGCGTCAGCGCGTCCACGCGCTTGGCCTGTCGGGCCAGTGCCGTCTTCCAGGCGCTCATGGTTTCTTCTCCTGGGCCGGCGGTGCGGCAGCGGCGTCGTCGGGGCGGACCTGGGCGGACATGCGGAAGGACCAGGCCATCTCGCGTGTCTCGCGCGAGCTGTCGCTCGCGTCCACGGCCACGCCGCGCAGCACCAGGCCTTGCAGCGCGGGCTGAGCCAGCAGCTGCGCAAACCAGGGCCGCAGCTGTTCCGGTTGCAGGCTGGTGCCGGCCAGGTCCAGGCGCCCGTCGGCCACCCGAACGTCGGTCAGCCACAGCCGGTCCGGCGCGGTCTGCGCGATCAGCCGCAGCACGGCGGCACGGCTGGCGTGGGCCTGCGGGTTGTTCAGTTCGCCCAGCAGGCGTTGGCGGTCCGCCACGGCCTGCCGTGCCTGCACCAGCTCCTGTTCCAGAGCGCTGTGGTCCCTGGGTGTCGCCGGCCGGCTGGCCAGTTCGGCCTGCAGGCGCTGGCGGTCTGCGGCCTGGGCCGCGGTGGTGGCCGCCAGTTCGTGCCTTTGCTGCGTGGTGCGGTAGTCGACCCAGGTGCCCAGAAGGGCCAGGCCGGCCAGCAGGGCAGCCAGGGCCTGCAGCATGGTGCGCGCCGAGAACAGGCGCCTGGGCTGCAGCAGGATGGGGCTGTAGAGGTTGATCTGTTGGGCCATGGCTCAGTCCGCCTTCACAGCGCTCGTTGCTCGCTGCGCAGCAGGCCGCCCAGCACAGGCAGCAGCTGCTCACGCTGGGCCGCGTCGGGCACCAGGGCTTGCAGGCCGGGGAACAGCGCTTCCAGGTCCAGCACCTGCACCGGCCGGCCCAGGGCCGAGGCCATCAACCCGGCCCAAGCCGCCGAGTCCTCGCCCAGTTGCACCCACACGGCGGCCAAGGGCAGGTCGGGCCAGGAGCGCTCCCAGACGTCCATGGAGCGCTGCAGTTCCACCACCAGGCGGGGCGCACTGCCATCGCTGTCGCCGCCTTCGGCTTCGGCGCCGTAGTCCACGAAGTCCAGGGTCTCCAGGCTGGGGTCGGCAGCGGCCGGTGCAGCGGCCTGCGCCGATGGCTGTGGCAGTGCTTCCCACTCCAGCCGGCGCGCATAGAAGAGCTCGTCGTCAGCGCACAGCGTCAGCAGGCATTGGTTGCCGTGGCGCACCAGCGCAGCGGTGGCGCGCTGGGCCAGGCCGCCGGCCTTGGCCAGTGCGCACTGCAGGTTGCGCTGCGTGGTCTCGGCCATGTCCACCACGCCCAGCTCCAGCCCGGCAGTGCGCGTGCGCTCGCTGAGCTCGCGGATGCGGTCGGTGCGCGCGGCGGCCACGAAGACCTGGCGGTTGGGGCGTGGACGCTGGTCGCCCACATGCATGACGTCGATGGTCAACTCGTCCAGCGGGTCGTCCACCAGGTCCTTGATGCGCCAGCGCGCGGCGGCCTTCAGTTCCTCGGGTTTCACCGCGGGCGCCTCCACGGCCAGCAGCTGGGCGTCGGCCAGGGGCAGCACGGCGAGGGTGTCGCGCGCAGCGGCAGGCGGCGTGCGCAGCAGGCGCTGCAGGTCGCGGGCCTGGGGCAGGCCCGCCAGCACACCGGCGGCGCGCAGGCGGCCGCTGGCGTCGGCCTGGGCAAAGCTGAAGCGCCCGGCGTCGCTCATCACCGCCAAGCGGCCTTGGTGGCCGCGGGCCTTCCAGGGCCAGCGCAGGGCGCCCATCGAGTGGATCATGTCAGTAGTGCTCCCGTCGGTACGCGGTGTGCTCCTGGGTGCGCTGCAAGCCGAAGCTGGCGCGCGCGGCAGGGTCCTTGTCGGTGCTGCTGCCGCACCAGGCGCCCCGCAGGTGGGCCAGGTTGGCGGCGCTGGTGGCCGGCTTGGTGGGTGTCCAGCTCTGCAGGCAGGACGCGTCGGTGCTGCTGCTGCCCAGGCTGAGCGCCACGTCCAGCGTCCCCGAGCGGCCACCGCCCGGTGCGGCCAGCCGCAGGCTGCCCACGCCGCCGCTCAATGCAATGGGCGCGCTCACCGCCATGTCGGCCAGCGTGAGCGTGCGTCGCAGGTTGCCGAAGTTCACGGCGCTGGCGGCCACGCTGGTGCAACTGTCCAGCGTGTTGATGTCCCAGCCACTGCCGTTCCAGGCCTGGGCCTGCACGGGCAGTGTCAGGGCCCGGTCGGCCGCCCCCATGGCCGACAACAGCCGCAGGCGGCCGTGGCGCAGCGCCAGGCTGGCGACGCTGCCGCGGTCGTTGCTGCCGCCCGCTGTGCTGGCCATGTCCAGGCTGGCCAGGGCCACGCCGTCGCTGTCGGTAGGCGCCACGCCAAAGGCCGCGGTGAAGGGGCCGTCCGGGGCGCTGGCGCGCGTGGCATTGGCCGTGAGGGTGACGTTGGCGCTGCCGCTGGCAAAGCTGCCCGTGGCTGTGCCCAGGGCCAGTCGGCCGCTGGCGGTGGTGAAGGCCGTGCTCCCGCTGAGGCCGGCCAGGTTCCAGCCCGCGGCCACGGTGGGGTCCAGCCTGGCGAAGGCGCCCGTGTAGTTCTGGGTGGTGCCGCCCGCGGCGTTCTGCGCCGTGAGCGTGAAGGCCAGGCGGAAGTTCTCCCCCAGGTAGGTGAAGCTGGGCGCGCTGCTGCAGCTGAGCGCGCTGCGGTGCGTGACGGTGCCTGCGCTGAGCGCAAATTGCGCCGGCACGAAGCGGCCGACGTTGCCGCTGCTGCTGCCGCTGGCCGCGCCCGCGCCCAGGTAGTTGCCGCTGGCCACGCTGGGCGTGAGCGTGATGATGCCGGCCTCGCTGTAGCCCAGGTTGCTGACCGTGGCCACGCCGCCGCTGAAACTGCCACCAGCCACGGTGGCATTGGCCAGCGTGCCCAGCGCGCCACCGCTGGGCAGCACCAGGTTGGGCGTCAGCAGCACGCCTTCGGGCGTGCTTTCGCGGCCGAAGTTGGGCGCTGTGGCGCCGCTGCTCGTGAGCGCGGTGACGGTGGCCGAGAAGGCCTCGCCGGCTTTCAGGAAGCGCGCTCCGGTGGCGCTGGCGGCGGCCGGGTTGACGGTGTTGGGGCTGGCCGTCTGCTGTATGGCGCTGAGCGCAAAGCCGGCTGGCTTGACGACGAAGGCATTGCTGTTGCCTTGCAGCGTGGCACCGCCCACGGTCTTGCTGGCCCACAGGGTCAGTTGGCCCACATCGGCGTAGTTGAAGCTGAAGGGCGCGTTGCCGTTGGCGTCGAAGCTCATGGTCACGGCCGTGGTGCTGGAGACACCGCTGGCCGGGTTGGATGCGATGGCGCTGGCGCTGCTGCCGGTGAGCGTCAGCCGGTTGCCGCTGGAGCAGGTGCCGGGGTTGTTGCACTGCGCGGCCCAGTTCACCGTGTTGCTGCCGGTCAGCGCCGCCTCGCAGGCCTGCGTGGTGGTGCCGGTCTTCACCGCACGCAGGTAGAAGGTGCCGGAGCCTGTGCCCGCGGTCTGCGTGGGCACGGTGGTGGCGTTGCCGCCGGCGCTGCTGCTGATCAGGAAGCCCGCGGTACTGAACGTGGTGCTGCAGCTGCTGGCTGCGCTGCAGCTGCTGCCGTTGGGGCAGCACTGGGCGGCATTGGCGGCCGTGGTCTGTGCACTGGACAGCGTCACGGCGGCCGTGGTGCCGTTGCTCGCGGCGGGGTAGCTCAGCGTGGTGGTGGCCAGGCCGGTGCTGTCAAAGCTGAGCGTGGTGCTGCCCAGCGTGGCACCGCTGGTGGCCAGCGTGACGGTCTGGCCTGACATGGACGCGGACGGCAAGGTGCAGGGGCTGGAACTGTTCGCGCAGGCCGTCACGGTCACCGTGCTGGCCTGGCAGCTGACGCTGCTGCTTGGCAGCGAGAGTTCGTAGTGGTCCAGTGGCGGCGCGCAAGTGTGGGTGGCCACCATGTCACTTGCGAAGTCGGCGGCTGTCGCTTCGTAGTTGTAGATCCGCAGCTCGTCGAGGAGACCGTTGGCCGAGTTTGGCGTGGCGCCGGAAGTGTTGGTGCTGCGGTTGTCTCCGACAAACAGGGTGCCCAAGCGCGGGTCCAGCGTGCCGGTGGTGGTGCCGGAGGTGGCTGCGGACAGCACGCCGTTGATGTAGAGGCGCACCACGCTCTGGTTGCTGCCGGCCGCCAGCCGCCACGTCGCCGCGACATGGACCCAGGTGTTGGCGCCAAAGGCCTGGTTGACGCTGCTGGTGCTCAGGGAGGCACCGCTGCTGTCGGATACCGTGATGCGCAGCGCCCCGCCGCCCACGCGCCACAGGTTGAAGGACTTGCTGCTCGTCTGCGTGGCGTCTGCCAGCATGGCGGGCGTGCTGCTGGTCCAGGCCAGGGTGCTGCGGTACCAGAAGGAGATCGACCCCGTGGACCCGATGGCACTGTCCATGTCCACCAAGGTGTCCAGCGCGGATGAGGCCGTGGTGGTGTTGGCCGGGATGCTGATGCCGCGGCAGACGTAGCCTGATGCCGAGGACGCCGCGCTGCCCACGATCACGCCGTGGTAGCCGTTGACGCTGCTGTCCTTGACCTCGCCGATGACGCCCCGGTAGCTGTACTCGTCGAAGCGGTATTCCGCCCCCCAACTGCCTGCCACGGGGGGCCCCCACCGGATGGCCGTTCCATTGGCGTTGTAGCCGCTGTTGTAGGCGTACTGTGTGAAGTCAGTGGAGCTGACCTGGACGCCTATGGTGGCGTTGGAGCCCGAGGCGTTGGCGTTGCCGTACTGGTACTTGAACTCGCCGCTTTCGTAGAGGATGACCTGGAAGGTGTAGGGCGTGCTGGTGTTGTATTGGAAGACTGCGTTCCAGGACACCACCACGTAGCGGTTGGGTGCTGTTCCCTTTTGCTGCCAGGTGACACCCCCGCTACCTGTGGCCGACGGATTCAGGTCGGTCCAGTAGATCATCATGGTGCGTGCCGTGGCGGCACTGGTGCAGCCTGACTGGCTTGCCGGGGAACCTGCCGGTAGTGCCGCGTTGGTGTAGGTGCGCAGAAAGCCGGTATCCGCGCCGAACTGCAGGGAGCCATTGGCCAGCACCCGCGCCGAGCCGTACGCCACGCCGCCAAAAGTGAAAGTGAAGCCGTCGGTGAAGCTGATGGTGGCCTGGTCGTCGTCGCCTGGGAAGCCGGTGCAACGCCGGTCCCAGGCGATGCTGGTACTGGCGGTCTCCCAGCTGTAGACGTCGCTGCGAAAGGTGTAGCTGGCAGCCTGGGCCCACAAGGGCATGCAGAGCAGCAGAAGCAGCAGGGCGCGCACGCTGTTCACCTTTGCACCGTCCAACTGAGCTGGCGCTCGGCATAGGTGCGCCCGGGCGTGCCGCTGGCCGGGCAAGCGCCGCTGCTCGGGCCGTTGCAGGCGTTGGCCACGAGCTGGTAGAAGACCAGGGAAGCGCCGCCGTCGCTGACGGTGCCGCTGCCTGGCGTGCGCGTGCAGCTGACCGTGACGGTGAAGCTGTCCAGCCCCGCAGGGCTGAAGCTGGTGGCGGCGAAGCAGCCCGGCGCGGCCGCGGGCGGTGCCGGGCTGCGCAGCACCTGGAAGGCACCCCACTCCAGGCCAGCCTTGGCCGCCTGCAAGGCGCGCGCGGCGTCCACTTCCGCAGCCGACCCCAGCTGCTGGCGCACCGCGATGCTGGCCAGCGCCGCGCCCAGCGCGGTCAGCACCACCAGCACAAAGGTCAGCGACAGCAGCGTGAAGCCTGCCGCTCCATTCGGGCGGTAGCTGGGCTGGCATGACCAGGCCTCAGGGCAGGTTGTGGACAAAGACGGCATGGTGCAAGGCCACGGTTTCCGTGCCTGCGCTGGTGGTGGTGGACAGGCCCAGGCGCAGGGTGACCAGCGCGGCGCGCGCAGCCACCAGGGTGCCTTCGGCGCTGAAGCGGCAGTCGCTCACACCGGTGGCCAGCACGCTGCGCGTGCCACCGCTGGGGGGGTCCGGCTGCGTGGCCTGGAAGCCGTAGTCCTGGTAGCGCGTGAGCGTGCCAGCGCTGGTGTCGCAGCGGTAGCTCACCGGCTGGGAGACCGCCACCACGCGGTAGGGCGGCGCGAAAGCACCCACGGGCAGGCCGGCGGTCGAACTCAGGCCGATGCTGCTGGCACTGCCGGCGGCGTTGGTGGCGGTGCGCCGGTTGCTGTCGGCCGCGGCGGCGGCGCTGCCGTTGGCCGCATAGGCGTCAGAGCCGGTCACGCCGGGGCCCAGGTTGTAGAAGACCAGTTCCTGAGACGGCCCCAGGTTCAGCGCCGGGCCCACCAGGCTGAAGCTGGTGTCCACGGTGCCGAACTGCAGCGGGTTGGCGCCGTCGGTGGCGTAGCGGGCGGCACCGCTGGCGGGGATGAGCTCCAGTGTGCTGCCACCAGCGGTGACGCGCACGCTGTTGGGCAGCGCGGCGCGCAGGTCGCGGCCCACACGGCGCAGCGCCAGGTCGGCCTGGTCGACCAGGCCTGCGCGGGCCACCGTGCCCAGGTAGCCCTGCACGGGCCGCACGATGAACTGCGAGATGACGGCGGCCAGCACGCCGGTGATGGCGATGACCATCACCGCTTCAATGAGCGTGAAGCCGCCGGCCGCCCGGCGTTCAGAGCGAGGCATTGGGCGCATGGCGTGTGCGGTAGCCGTCCAGGTTGAGCGTCTGCCCGTTGGGCGAGGTCACCTTGACGGTGATGCGCAGCGCATCGCCGCTGGCGGCGCTCAGGGTGTGCAGGGCGGCGGCGGCCACAGTGACGGTGGCGCGGTAGCCCTCCAGCCCACTGACGGCGGTGTTGGTGATGTCAGCGATGCTGCTCATGCCGTAGCCGTGGTAGTCGTTGACGTGGTCAAACTGCGGGCTTGCAAATCGGCCTTCTCCGCTTTCCGGGCCTGGCGCGTCGGCACCCGCCGCGCAGGCGGCGGTGCTGCTGGCGGTTTCCACGTTGGCGTCGTCGCTGTCGCAGAAGGTGAAGGGCATCAGCTGCACCTCCTCCAGCAGCGACTCGGCGATGGCCAGCGACTGGCGGCGTTGCATGGGGTCGGCGCTGTGCAGCGTGGCTTCGACGAACACCTTCAGCACGCCGGCCAGCGCCGCGCTGGCCACGGCGATGAACATCACCAGTTCGATCAGCGTGAAGCCGCGCGCGCCAGCTGTGCCGCGTCGGGCACGGTGGCTGTCGAAATGGGCGAACAAACGATTGCGCGCGGGCATGCAAACCTCAGGATGGGTCCTGGGGGCATGCTAGGCAGCCACCGGAGGTGGCAGTCGCTCAAGGAAGGGCGCGAAACAGGCCTGTTTCCGCTTCGAGCTGGTAGTTCAGCGTCGTGCTGCCATGGCTCACGGTGACCGCCAGTGCACTGCCCGTGGACGTGACGGTGCTGCCGCTGTTGCCGGCGTTGAAGGTGGCGCTGGCGGTGCCCGGCCGCGTGAGGCAGGGCGAGGCGGTGGCGGGGCAGGTGACCGAGGCGAGGTTGCCGCCGGCGGCGTAGTCGAAACTGACGCCGGTAGGGGTGAAGCTGGCCACGACGGGGCGGCGCTGGGTCAGCGCCAGGCGCTGCAGGGCCATGGACTGCGCCTGCAGTTCATGGGCAAAGGCGGTCAGACGCCAGGTGGTGAGGTCCAGGGCGCGGGGCAGCACCACCACGCTCAAGGCGCCCAGCACCACCAGCACCATGATCAACTCCACCAGCGTGAAACCCGCCATGCGGCGGGTGGTGGGGGCGTGCCGGGGGGGCATGGCGTGGCCGCGTGCCCGGCGTGGCCGCAGACGCTGGCGTCAGGCGATGCCGGTGACCGTGAAGGTGGCCGTGACCGCCGTGCCCGAGGTGGGCGTGAAGGTCAGTGTGCAGGTGGCGGTGGCGTTGGCGGCCACGGCCGTGGCACCCGTGGCGCTGCTGGCGTCGGAGATGGCGTAGGTGCCGCCGGCGCCGGTGGGCAATGCGCCGCCTTGCAGTGTGCCGACCGCCGAGGCGCAGGTGGTGATGGCCACGCCGTTGGTGGGCTTGGCGCTGCGGATGGCGTAGTTGGTGGCCGAGGCGGCGCCCAGCGAACCCGCCACGCTTTGCACGGCCGCTGCGTTGGCGTCAGCCGACAGGTTGGTGAACTTGGGGATCGCAACCGCGGCGAGTACGCCGAGGATCACGATGACCATGATCAGTTCGATGAGCGTGAAGCCGGTCTGGCGGTTTTTCATGGTTGCCTCGTGTGTCGGGACGGTCGGATCTGGGCTCGTGACTGCAGCCGGATGCTGTGCCGCGATGCTGTTTTTATCGGGTGGACTGCGCAGGGACTTGAGGTCGCCGGGAGTCCTTGCAGGTGTGACTTCCTTGGCGCGCGGAAACGATTTCATGCGCCGCGCCCGGTGGCCGCGCCACCCAGGCTCCACAGCGGCAGGAAGACACCCAGCGCCAGTACCAGGACCAGCCCGCCGATGACGGTGAGCAGCAGCGGCTCCAGGCTGGCCGACAGGCCCTTGATCTCGTAGCCCGTCTCGCGTTCGTACATGCCGGCAATCTCCAGCAGCAGCGTGTCCAGCTCGCCGGTCTCTTCGCCCACGGCAATCATCTGTAGCACGATGGGCGTGAACACGCCGGCGGCGGCGGCGCATCGCGACAGGCTCTCGCCGCGCTCGATGCCGTCGCGCATCTGCTCGATGCGCTGGCGTATGAAGGCGTTGTCCAGGGTGCGGGCCGACACGCTCATGGCCGTGCTCACCGGCACGCCGCTGCGCTCGGCCATGGCAAAGCTGCGGGCAAAGCGGGCCAGTGTGCCCTTCAGCACGATGGGCCCCGCCACCGGCAGTTTCAGCAGCCATTTGTCCCAGGTGTAGCGGCCACCGGGCGTGGCCAGCCAGCTGCGCAAGCTCCACAAGCCGGCCATGCCGCCCAGCACCAGCAACCAGCCGTGGCTGATGGTGAAAGCCGACACGCCCAGCAGCACCCGTGTCATCAGCGGCAGCTCGGTCTTGAACTGGGCAAACACGTTGGCGAAGGTGGGGATGACAAAGACGTTGATCACCACCATGGCGATGCAGATGGCGATCATCACCGTGGTGGGGTAGCGCAGCGCCTGCTTGATGCGGCCGCGCACGTCGAGCTCGAATTCGATGTGCTCGGCCAGGCGCTGGAAGGCTTCGGTCAGGCGGCCGGTGAGCTCGCCGACGCGGATCATGGCCACGTAGAAGCTGTTGAACACCTTGGGGTGGCGGGCCATGGCCGTGGCCAGTTCGCGGCCCTGGTCCAGGCTGGCGCGCAGGTCACCCAGCACGGCGGCCACGGCGCGCTTGTCGGTGGACGACTGCAGCCCGGCCAGCGAGCGCAGCAGGGGCACACCCGCCTTCTGCAACGTGTAGAGCTGGCGTGACAGCAGCAGCAGGTCTTCGTCGCTGACCGGCGGCGTGCGCAGCGCCTCCCACAGCGAGGCTGGCGTGGGCGCCAGCGTCTCGGACTTGGGCGCGATGGACACGGGCGACACGCCGATGGCCAACAGCTGGTCGGCCACGGCGTTCTCGCTGGCGGCGTCGCTGACGCCTTGCACCAGGTCGCCGTGCGGGTCACGGCCTTTCCAGGCGAATGAAGTCATGTTCAGTCGACGTCGGTGGCCAGGCGCATGGCCTCGGCCACCGAGGTGCGGCCCGCGCGCACCAGCTCCAGCGCGTGGTGGGCCATGGTGTGGCCGCGCATCTGCTCGCGCGCCAGGCGGGTGAAGGTGGTGGGCTCGCCATGGGTGGCGGCCGCCGCCAGGGCGCTGTCCATCTCCAGCATCTCGTACACGCCCATGCGGCCGTGGTAGCCGGTGCCGTTGCAGGCCGAGCAACCGCGGCCGCGCAGGGTTTTCTCCCGGGCGGCCTCGTCGCCGCCGGTGGCGATCATCCAGGCGGTTTCCTGCGCGTTCAGTTCATGCGGCTCGCGGCACTGTTCGCAGTTGGCGCGCACCAGGCGCTGTGCCACCACGGCCTGCAGCGAGCTGGCCACCATGAAGGGCGGCGAGCCCATGTCCAGCAGCCGGAAGGGCGTGCTCAGCGCGTCACGGGTGTGCAGGGACGACAGCACCAGGTGCCCGGTGATGGCCGCGCGCAAGGCGATGTCGGCTGTCTCGGCGTCGCGGATCTCGCCCACCAGGATGACGTCCGGGTCCTGGCGCAGGCAGGCGCGCAGCACGCGGGCGAAGGTGAGCTCGATCTTGTCGTGCACCTGCACCTGGGTCAGGCCGGGCAGGCGGTACTCGATGGGGTCTTCGACGGTGATGATCTTCTGCTGTTCGGCGTCGATCTCGGCCAGCGCCGCGTACAGCGTGGTGGTCTTGCCGCTGCCGGTGGGCCCGGTGACCAGCACCATGCCCGAGCTGCGCGAGAGCACGTCGCGCATGCGGCGCAGCATGGCCTGCGGCATGCCGATCTCGTCGATGCGGCGCACCGTGTCGCCTTGGCCCAGCAGCCGCATGACCACCGATTCGCCGTACTGTGACGGCAACGTGGACAGGCGCACGTCGATGGTCTTGTCGCGCAGGCGCAGCGAGAAGCGGCCGTCCTGCGGCAGGCGCTTTTCAGAGATGTCCAGGCCGGCCATCAGCTTCAGGCGCTGGGCCAGCGCGGCGGCGATGCGCTTGTCGGCGCTGGTCTGGGTCTGCAGCGCGCCGTCGATGCGGCTGCGGATCAGCAGGCCGGTTTCCTGCGGCTCCAGGTGCACGTCGGACGCGCCCACCTGCACCGCATCTTCAAACACGCTGTGCAGCAGGCGCACCACGGGCGCGCCTTCCTGGCCCACGCTGGCCTCCAGCACACCGAAGTCCACGGTGTCGGCCACGTCCTGTTCCAGGGCCTTGGCCAGGCCGGTGATCTCTTCTGTGCGGCGGTAGTGGCGGTCCAGCGCGGTGGACAGCTGGCTCTCGGGGATGACCGCCATCCGCACCGGGCGCTTGAGCAGCCGGGTCAGTTCGTCATAGGCCACCAGGTCCAGCGGGTCGGCAAAACCCACCAGCAGGTGCTCGCCCTTGTCCTCCAGCACGATGGCGCGGTGGCGCCGCGCGGGCGACTCCGCCAGCAGGCGCACGGTGTCGCTCTTGAGCGGGAAGCTCTTGAGGTTGACCGCCGGCGCGCGCAGCTGGCGCGCCAGGCCGTGCACCACGGCTTCCTCGGTGACGATGCCGCTTTCCATGAGCAGCCGGCCCAGGCGGCGGCCGGTGCCGCGCTGCTGTTCCAGCGCCGTCGCCAGTTGCTCGGGTGACACCAGCTTCTGCTGCAGCAGCACGTCGCCCAGGCGCAGCTTCTGCGGGCGCACGGGCTGCGCGGCCGCGGGCACGGGGGCCGGGGCGAGAGCGGTGGGACCGGTTTCCTTGGCGTCGATGGACATGGCTGCGGACCCGGGGAGGACACGGCCCCCAGGTGGCACCCATCGTAAGAAGGGCCCACCCAGCACAGTGGCTGGAAGTGGGCCCTGAAGACCGCCCAGATGGCGGCTTAGGCGGCGGTGCGGCTTACTTGCGGTAGGCGTCCACCAGCGCCTTGCCTTCGGCGCCGGCCTTGTCCAGCCATTCCTTCAGCATGGTGTCGCCCACCTTGGCCATGTCGGCCTTCAGCTGCGGCGCGGGCGGCAGGATCTGCATGCCGCCGGCACGCAGCTTGTCCAGCGACTCGCCGTTGACGCGCTTGCTGGCCGCCCAGCCGCGCACTTCGGCGTCGGCCGCGGCCTTCAGCACGGCGGCCTTGGTGGCGGCGTCCAGCGCATCAAAGGCGGCCTTGTTGACGATGACGGCGTTCTTGGGCAGCCAGGCCTGGGTGTCGTACCAGTACTTCAGGTGCTCGTAGGTCTTGCTGTCGGCACCGGTGGAGCCGCTGGACATGTAGCTCTCCACCACGCCCGTGGCCAGGGCCTGGCTCAGCTCGGCGGCCTGCACGGTGACGGGCTGCGCGCCCACCAGCTCGGCAATGCGGGCGGTGGCCGGGCTGTAGGCGCGCCACTTCATGCCCTTCAGGTCGGCCGCGGCGGCCACCGGGCGCTTGGTGTAGATGCCTTGCGGCGGCCAGGCCACGGCGTACAGGCTGAGCATGCCCTGCTCGGCCAGCTTCTTGTCGATGACGGGCTTCTGGATCTTCCACAGCTTCATGGCTTCGTCGTAGCTGTCGGCCAGGAAGGGCAGGCCGTCGGCACCGAAGATCTGCCATTCGTTCTGGTAGTTCACCAGCAGGATCTCGCCGATCTGGGCCTGCCCGCCCTGCACCGCGCGCTTGATCTCCGGGGCCTTGAAGAGCGAGGCGTTCGGGTGCACGGTGATCTTCAGCTTGCCGCCGGTGGCCTTGTCCACGTCGGCCGCGAACTGGATCAGGTTCTCGCTGTGGAAGTTGGTGGCCGGGTAGGCAGCGGGCAGGTCCCACTTGGTCTGGGCCTGGGCCAGTCCGGCCGACACCAGGGCGGCGGCGGTGGCAAGGGTGGCAAGCAGTTGGCGGTGGCGCATGGGGTGTGTCCGTGGTGGGAAGTCTGTCGAGCCGACTAGCATAGGGCGTGCCCGGGGCCTGCCTGCTCCGGGGCTTCCCGCAACCCCCGAGGCCGCTTGCCATGCCCATGCCGGGCCCCACCCTGGGCATCCTGATGCTGCAGACCCGCTTCCCGCGCCCGCTGGGCGATGTGGGGCACCCGGCCACGTTCGACTTCCCCGTGCGCCGGCGCGTGGTGCAGGGCGCCAGCCCGGCCGCCGTGGTGCGCGGGCGCGACGCCGCCGTGCTGGCCCCGTTTGTGGCGGCGGCGCAGGCCTTGGTGGACGAAGGCGCCGACGCCATCGCCACCAGCTGCGGCTTCCTGGCGCGCTGGCAGGCTGAATTGCAGGCCGCCGTGCCCGTGCCGGTGTGGACGTCGTCGCTGCTGCAACTGGCCGAGCAGGCCGGCACATGCTGTGGCGTCATCACCATCGAGGCCGCGTCCCTGGGCGCGGCAGAACTGCAGGCCGTGGGCGCCGGCCCCGACACGCCGGTGGAAGGCATCACGCCGGGCTCGCCGCTGCACCGCACCCTGCTGCAAGACCTGCCCGAGCTGGACGAAGCCGACGCCGCCCACCAGGTGCTGGCGGCGGCGCAGCGCCTGCGGGCACGCCACCCTGGGCTGCAGGCCCTGGTGCTGGAGTGCACCAACCTGCCGCCTTACGCACCGGCGCTGCGCCAGGCCACAGGGCTGCCGGTGTGGGACGTGACGACGATGTTGAATGCCCGCATGGCCGCGCTGCCGCGGGCCCGGCGGGCATGAGAATCGCTCCCCACGCCGGGGCCCCCTATCCCTGCCCTTGCCCCCTCCGAGGAACCCACCCATGAGACGAAGTCTCGATGCCCTGTACGCCGCCGCCGGCGCCCTGGCCGCGCTGTGTGTGCTGTCGATATTCGTGTTGATGATCTACGCCTCCATCGGCCGCGAGCTGGGCTGGCGCGTGGGCGTCATCAACGACCTGGTGGCCTGGCTGTGTGCCGCCGCGGCCTTCCTGGCCATGGCGCAGTCCTTCCGCAACGGCGACTTCGTGCGCGTGACGCTGCTGCTGGAGGCCATGAAGCCACCGCTGAGGCGGGCCTTCGAACTGGTGTCGCTCACGGTGGCGGCTGTGGCCATCGGCTACCTGGCCTGGTGGGCGGCGCGTTTCACCTACGAGAGCTGGCAGTTCAACGACATGGCCGGCGGCCTGCTGGTGGTGCCGATGTGGATCCCGCAGACCACCTTCGTGTTGGGCGCGCTGCTGTTCTTTGTGGCGGTGGTGGACGAACTGGTGCTGGTGCTGCGTGGCGGCAAGCCCACCTATGTGCGGCTGGTGGAAGAGCGCCATGCCCGTGGTGATTTCTCCGAGGACATTTGATGGATTTGGTCTGGCTCGGTGCCTTCCTGCTGCTGGTGATGCTGCTGTTCCTGGCCGGTGGCGTGTGGATCGCCATGACGCTGGCCATCGTGGGCTGGATTGGCCAGTTTTTCTTCACCACCACGCTGCCGGGCAAGAACCTGTTCTCGGCCTTCTGGGAGAGCAGCGCCAGCTGGGAGCTGGCGGCGCTGCCCCTCTTCATCTGGATGGGCGAGATCCTGTTCCGCACACGCCTGTCGGAGCAGATGTTCGAAGGTCTGGCGCCCTGGCTGGAACGTGTGCCGGGGCGGCTGATGCACACCACCATCCTGGGCTGCGGCGTGTTCGGCTCGGTGTCGGGCTCGTCCGCTGCCACCTGCGCCACCATCGCCAAGGTGGCGCTGCCGGAACTGGTCAAGCGCGGCTACGACGAGAAGATGGCCATAGGCTCGCTGGCCACAGCCGGCACGCTGGGCATCCTGATCCCGCCGTCCATCACCATGGTGGTCTACGCCGTGGCGGCCGACGCCTCCATCATCCGCATCTTCCTGGCCGGCTTCCTGCCGGGCTTTCTGCTGATGCTGCTGTTCTCGGGTTACATCGCGTGGTGGTCGCTGCGCCACCCGGACAAGGTGCCCGCCGCGGGTGAACGCCTGAGCTTCATGGAGAAGATCAAGCGCTCCGGCAGCCTGATTCCCTGCA